>Ga0315271_10000262_pt1 | contig 27512 bp, 24 predicted proteins | sample C3_top_MG_FD_204664 | JGI IMG/M metagenome (GOLD analysis project Ga0315271, IMG submission 204664) | Sediment microbial communities from Yellowstone Lake, YNP, Wyoming, USA - C3_top | ecosystem: Environmental > Aquatic > Freshwater > Lake > Sediment | place: USA: Wyoming | collected 2017-08-01
CGCTGATCGGTCATGGCCAGAACGCTCTTTCGTCCACGCAGCTTGAAACGGATCTGGCGCTCCGAGCGCAATGGGTTGGCTTTAAATTCGGGATCCCATACCGGCTCCGGCCCAGGCCCGCCCAGCACCATGAACAAATGAGCAGGCGGGTCGTTGTGCTCCGCCAGATCCTTGGCCCAGGTGAGGCTGTTGTCCATGAACCATGCCCTGCGCAGATCCACCTGCGCCTCGTGCCATTCGCCGCACATGGTCCATAACCCCGCCAGAAACAAGCGCATGGCCGGATCGTCGAAGTGCCCCACGGGACTCCAGGGCAGCGATAACAGGCTGCTTGAGATGCGCGCCTCCACGCAGGCTTCTTCATATTTTTCCTGCAGCGAATAGCCCCAGCTCAGCAGGAAGTGCAGCCAGATCACTTCATGTTCCGAAGCGTAATAGTCTTCTGGTGTCTGTACATAGAAGAAATTCCGCGCCTCGCGCGAGACGTGGTAGCGCACCCGATCCTCCAGCACTTCGGCCTGTTTTTGCAGTTCCTTGATCTGCGGCTTGCCCTGGATCAGCGACAGGTAACCCTTTTCCATCGTGGTGATGAAAGTACCTTTCTCTGCATCGCGCGGAAAATCGACCAGCGCCTGTTCTGCATCACCCTGCACAAAAGCCTGCTGGCTTTTTTGATAGCCTGGCTTGGTGAGCAGGCTGTTTTGGCTGCATCCTGAGGCCAGCAGCATCAATGCCAGCAGCCAAAAGGAATGGTACAGCCCCAGTTTTGCTTTATGTTTTTGTATTTTGCGTTCCCCGATCAAAATCCAAACTCAGTATTCATCCCAAATATTCCAATAGAAAATTTAACTTGCTTCCCCCTTTGAAAAAGGGGGATCGAGGGGGATTTAATATTCGTGCGACGTTCAAATCCCCCCTTCACCCCCCTTTTTCAAAGGGGGGATACTCCGTTATTTCCTGCTTATGTCTTAATGAACTATCTGGGTTCATCCCTCGCAGTTCCCACCGTGGCATTTGCTGTACTGGGGCGGCGCAGGTAAAATCGCGGCCTTTGCAGCTTCGGGACGAATTTTATCATTTGCCCTTTGGCGACATCCGAAAAATCGAGAACATAACGTGAAACCAATTTTAAAATCGACCAAGCTCTCAAACGTGTGCTACGACATCCGCGGCCCGGTGATGGAACGCGCCAAGCAGATGGAAGAGGAAGGCCAGCGCATCATCAAGCTGAATATCGGCAACCTCGCGCCATTCGGCTTCGAGGCGCCGGAAGAGATCCAGCAGGACGTGATCCTCAACCTGCCGAATTCGTCCGGCTATTCGGATTCCAAGGGCATGTTCGCGGCGCGCAAGGCCATCATGCATTATTGCCAGGCCAAGAAGATCATGGGCGTGGCGCTGGAAGACATCTACATCGGCAACGGCGCGTCCGAGCTGATCGTGATGGCGATGCAGGGTTTGCTCAACACCGGCGACGAGGTATTGATCCCCACGCCGGATTACCCGCTGTGGACGGCGGCGGTCACCCTGGCGGGCGGCACACCGCGCCATTACATCTGCGACGAGCAGAACGAGTGGATGCCCGACCTGGCAGACATGCGCAAGAAGATCACCAAGAACACGCGCGCCATCGTCATCATCAATCCGAACAATCCCACCGGCGCGCTTTATTCCGACGAGTTGCTGCGCGAAGTGGTGCAGATCGCGCGCGAAAATGACCTGATCATTTTTGCCGACGAGATCTACGACAAGATGTTGTACGACGGCGCGACGCACACGGCGATCGCCTCGCTGGCCGACGACCTGCTGTTCGTGACGCTGAACGGTCTGTCGAAAAATTATCGCGCTTGCGGTTACCGCGCCGGCTGGATGGTGGTGTCCGGCGAAAAGAAGCACGCGCAGGATTACATCAATGGCCTGACCATTCTCGCCTCGATGCGGCTGTGTTCCAACGTGCCCGGGCAGTTCGCGATCCAGACCGCGCTGGGCGGTTACCAGAGCATCAACGACCTGGTCGCCCCGGGCGGGCGCTTGTGCAAGCAGCGCGATCTGGCTTACAAGCTGCTCACCGCAATCCCCGGTGTGACCTGCGTCAAGCCCAAGGCCGCGCTATATCTGTTCCCGCGTTTCGACCCAAAGATCTACCCGATCAAGGACGACCAGAAATTCATCCTCGAGCTGCTGGAAACCGAGAAGGTGCTGGTGGTGCAGGGCACCGGTTTCAACTGGATACACCCCGACCACATCCGTGTGGTGTTCTTGCCGAATGCCGATGACTTGACCGAGGCGATAGCTCGTATCGCAAGATTCTTGGAGAGCTACCGCAAGAAACACGGTACGGATTAACAACGTCATTCCCGCGCAGGCGGGAATCCAGTATAAATTTAAGATCCGCGCAGCGGGATAAAAATTAGAAGCATGTTGAATTAAACCGCTGGATTCCCGCCTGCGCGGGAATGACGGCATAGTGAAAAGGTAATCATCGAATGAGCATTAAACCAATCAACGTAGGTCTTCTCGGCATCGGTACCGTTGGCGGCGGCACATTCACCGTGCTGCAGCGTAACGCGGAAGAGATCACCCGCCGCGCCGGCCGTCCGATCCGTATCACCGTGGTGGCGGACAAAAATATTGAGCTAGCGAAGAAAGTAACCGGCGGTGCATGCCGCGTGACTGATGATGCATTTTCAGTAGTGAGCGATCCGGAAGTTGATATCGTCATCGAGCTGATCGGCGGATATGGCGTGGCGAAAGAGCTGGTGCTGAAGGCCATCGCGAACGGCAAGCATGTCGTCACCGCGAACAAGGCGCTGCTGGCCATGCACGGCAACGAGATCTTCAAGGCTGCGCAGGACAAGGGCGTGATGGTTGCGTTCGAGGCAGCGGTCGCGGGCGGCATCCCGATCATCAAGGCAGTGCGCGAAGGCCTGACCGCGAACCGCATCGAATGGATCGCCGGCATCATCAATGGCACAACCAACTTCATCCTGTCCGAGATGCGCGACAAGGGCTTGAGCTTCGACACTGTGTTGAAAGAAGCTCAACGCCTCGGTTACGCCGAAGCCGACCCGACCTTCGACATCGAAGGCGTGGATGCGGCGCACAAGATCACTATCCTGGCTTCACTGGCTTTCGGCATCCCGATGCAGTTCGACAAGGCATACATCGAAGGCATTTCGAAACTGGACGCGATCGACATCAAATACGCCGAACAACTGGGTTATCGCATCAAGCTGCTGGGCATCACCAAGCGCACGCCGGAAGGTGTCGAGCTGCGCGTGCATCCCACGCTGATCCCGACCAAGCGTTTGATCGCCAACGTCGAGGGTGCGATGAACGCGGTGCTGGTGCAGGGCGATGCCGTTGGCGCGACGCTGTATTACGGCAAGGGCGCGGGCGCAGAACCGACAGCCAGCGCGGTGATCGCCGACCTGGTCGATATCACTCGCATGCACACCGCCGACCCGGAGAACCGCGTGCCGCATCTGGCGTTCCAGCCGAACGCGATGGCCGACCTGAAGATACTGCCGATGGACGAGGTGATCACCAGCTACTACCTGCGCTTGCGCGTACAGGATAAACCCGGCGTGTTGGCTGACATCACGCGCATCCTGGCTGACGAGCAGATCTCCATCGACGCGGTGATCCAGAAGGAACCCGGCGAAGGCGAAGACCAGACCGACCTGATCATGCTCACCCACCAGACGCGCGAGAAGCGCATCAATGCAGCGATCAAGAAGATCGAGGCATTGGGCGTGGTGGCGGGGAAGGTGACGAAGTTGCGGCTGGAAGAGCTGGGCAAGTAATTGTTGAAAATGTGTTTACATGTTGGCTAATGCGGACCAGTACTCTATTTAATATTTAATTTGGTGTTCTTGTTATTGAGGTGGAGCATGGGGCTATTTGATTTTGCAAAAAACTTCATGGGTGCTTCTAGTGACAATAATCATCATGATTACTCGTTGAAAGAATATGGCGTTGCTGCTGTTTATTGGTCTGCCGACTACAGTCGAAATCTTTTCGATTCAATACTTCAGATTCCTCATCCACGCGAGGAGGATTGGTCGCTAATAGCCAGAATAGAAAATTATCCTAGCTCAGCAGAAACAGTATTCTTTGGGCTTTATGCGGCCGCCTATCTTGTGTATGCAACAAAGCTGTTAGGTTTTGAAAGCGAGGCTGAGAGAAATGAAATAATTGCTGGGGTAAATGAAGGGTTTACTAAGTTGTCTTCTTTGGGTTCGTCGGAAGAAAAACAGAATGCAATTCATAATTTCATGTCTTCAGTATCCCTCTTTTATCCAGCTATTGCTCGAGATATCTATCGAAATGAACCCAAAGATGAAGAAACGTATCTTATGGCAGTTAAGATTTTTGAGAGGTTGCATGGAAAGGAATATAAGACATCTGATGCCTCATATCTTGAGCAAATGCGGCTGTATCACGTATTTCAGGGGGAGCCGATTACCTTGATTGATGCTGTTAAGAAGCTTTCAGAGCGTTCTGGAAACAAAATTCGCTTTAGATTAGAAATTTGAAATTAGATAGATGAACCGTTGGGCAATCTATATTGACATCCAAGGGTTCGGCGCTCTGTGGGATAAGGAAGATAAGGCCATTCTAGCTCTAGGTGAGTTGATGCGGGCAATTTACCGCATTGGCAAAATCTGCTTCCCAAACTTTCCAGATCGGTTATTTGCTCATCAGTTTGGAGATGGCTTCATAATTGTTAGTGATTTCGAGGAAGAGACACTTGAGCGTTGCGTGACTATCGCGATTGCGCTTCTTCGTCATGTTTCTTCAACTGATTGTTTTGCTAAGGCAGTAATTGTTGAAGGCGCTATGATGGACATCAAGGGGTTATATCCAGACGAGGTCATGGACAATCTGAACTCAAATTCACTTGTTGATCTGGGGGCGGGCTTAATGACTATTGTTCCTGTAATGGGGACAGCCCTAATCCGAGGAGTGAAGCTGGATAAGAACCCTCCGAAAGGCCCCTTGCTTATTATCGAGAAGGAGAAAATTGACCGCCTTCCTCAAGGGTTGTCTACAAGTGATGCGGGCGAGGAAGTTGTGTCTATCAACTGGATAACTTATCAATCTGATTTGCTATCCGATATACAGCGACGAGCTAATCTAAAGTCGCCATCTCATATTGAAATGGAAGAATCTCTCCTGCGATACTGCAAGGAGAACGAAAAAAATTTAGAAGAGTGGGTTAAAAACGTACACAAATATCTACTTTCTCGAAAAGACATCATATGAAATATATCTCCACCCGCGGCAACGCGCCCGCGAAAATCTTCACCGAGATCCTGCTGGGCGGTCTCGCGCCCGATGGCGGGCTGTACCTGCCGGAGCAATATCCCCAGGTGACGCGCGCCGAACTGGACGCGTGGCGCAAGCTGTCTTATGCCGACCTTGCGTTTGCGGTGTTATCGAAATTTGCTACTGACATTCCGTCCGCTGACCTCAAGGCCATCGTCAACAAAACCTATACGACTGCTGTTTACAGTAACGGTCGCGCCGATTCCGACTTCACGCAGATCACGCCGCTGCGCACGCTGGAGCCGGGTGTGCACATCCTCGAACTTTCCAACGGCCCGACGCTGGCCTTCAAGGACATGGCGATGCAGTTGCTCGGAAATTTGTTCGAGTATGCGCTGGACAAACAACACGCCGAGTTGAACATTCTGGGTGCGACTTCCGGCGATACCGGCTCCGCCGCCGAATACGCGATGCGCGGCAAGCGCGGCATCCGCGTGTTCATGCTGTCGCCGAACGGCAAGATGTCTGCCTTCCAGCGCGCACAGATGTATTCGCTGCAGGACCCGAACATCTTCAATATTGCGATCAACGGCATGTTCGACGATGCGCAGGACATGGTGAAGGCGGTGTCCAACGACCACGCGTTCAAGGCCAAATACAAGATCGGCACGGTCAATTCGATCAACTGGGCGCGCGTGTCGGCGCAGGTGGTTTACTATTTCAAAGGCTACTTCGCCGCGACGAAATCGAACGACGAACAGGTCGCGTTCTCGGTGCCGTCCGGTAATTTCGGCAACATCTGCGCCGGACACATCGCGCGCATGATGGGGTTGCCCATCGGCCAACTGATCCTCGCGACCAACGAGAACGACGTGCTCGACGAATTTTTCCGCACCGGCGTGTACCGCCCGCGCGACACCAAGCACACCTACGAGACCAGCAGCCCATCGATGGATATCTCCAAGGCGAGCAATTTTGAGCGCTTCGTGTTCGACCTGGTCGGGCGCGACGGCGCGAAGGTGCGCGAGTTCTGGGGCAAGGTGGATCAGGGTGGCTCGTTCGATATCAAGGGCGCTGATTCTTGGGATGCGCTGCCGAAGTTCGGTATCGCTTCTGGAAAAAGCATCCATGAGGATAGACTCAAGACCATCCGCACACTGTGGGCAGACTACGGTGTTATGGTCGATACGCACACCGCTGATGGTATTAAGGTTGGTCTGGAACAGCGTCGCCCGAATCTGCCGCTGATCTGCCTTGAAACCGCGTTGCCCGCCAAGTTCGCTGAGACGATACAGGAAGCGCTGGGCTGCGAGCCGGAGCGTCCCTCTGCTATGGTCGGTATCGAGAAATTGCCGCAGCGTTGCGAGGTCATGGATGCCGATGTGGCGAAGCTGAAGGCATTTATCGCGGCGAACGTGCCATGCTGATCTGGGGCACGGAGACTCATCTGCGTTTTTTTTCAAAGGGCGGTGCCGTGTTACTGTACCCTAATGAAGCATTGAATAAGTCCCAGCCATGGTTCGATACATTTTCCGTTCGCCCTGAGTGCCGCGCGCAGCGCGGTGTATCGAAGGGTCGAACGGAAAACGCTGATGAAACTACTAGCCATCTGACTAAGCCGCTGAAGCGGCAAGTCATTGGTTATCACCACGAACGGTCTTATTCAGCGCTTCCCTAAATAAAATAGACAGCGTTATGCCGCGTCGCCTAAAAAAGATCGTCAAACTCACGCCACCGGACTGGTCGTTCGAGCAGGGCATCTACATGGTGACTGCGGGCACCTATGGGAAGTTGCCGCATCTGAACACGCCCGAGCGGCGCGATTTCTTCCTTGAGACATTGCTCGCCCTGGCGGCTGATTTTGGCTGGCAGTTGCATGCCTGGGCAATAATGCCCAATCACTACCATTTCATTGCCGCATCGCCGGAAGATCCCAAAACCTTGCGGAAATTCCTGGCGAAATTGCAAACGACCACGGCGAAACAATTGAACGAATGGGATGGTGCGCCGGGAAGAAAAGTGTGGCATCACTTCTGGGGCAGCCACATCACTTTTGAACGATCTTATCTGTCCAGGCTCAATTATGTGCATCACGATCCGGTGCACCATGGAGCGACGGATAATGCTGCGGAATATCGCTGGTGTTCGGCGAAGTGGTTTGCAGAGAACGCGCCATCGGCATTGGTGTCGACAGTGGGCGGTTGCGGGATGGACCAGCTTGAGGTGGCGGATGATTTTTAAGTTGGAGTGCAGCGGCACGACCCTGCCATTTTTTTATGGACTCGCAGATGAGACTGATGCAACTACTATTGACCTTTACATAATTCATGACAATCTTGTAATTCTACCGTAGGGCGGGCTCGGCCCGCCGCGTCGGGCGTAGCCCGACCTACAAAATATGGAAGTTCTGTGTTCAATTATGTAATCGTCAATAGTGTGGTGTTTCGTTCTTGGCAATACTTTTGCGTAAACCGTTGTAGGTCGGGCTTTAGCCCGACATGTCGGGTTGAAACCCGACCTACAAGGCCGCGCTGGCCATTGGTATCAGTACCAAACAGCGTGCAACACTATACTTGCCATTCCACCAGGCACCCCATGATTCACTGCATTCCATAGCACTCCAAATGACCAACGTCATCCTGTTCATCTTCTGCTTTGCCGTCGGCGTGCTGCTGCACCAATCGCGGCGCATGCCTGTCAACACGCCTGCGGTGCTCAACAGCTTCATCATCCATGTCTCCCTCCCTGCGCTGACGCTGTTATACGTGCACAATTTGAAGATAAGCGGCGACGTCGGTTTGATGGCGGCGATGGCGTGGATCTATTTTGCGCTGGCGGCAGGATTCTTCTGGTTGATCGGGCGCTGGCTGGATCTGCCGCGACGCACGGTGGGTGCGCTGATACTGACAGGCGGATTGGGCAATACCTCCTATCTGGGCTTGCCGATGATCGAGGCATACTACGGACACGAGGGGTTAGCCAGCGGCATCATCGTCGACCAGCTCGGCTCCTTCCTGGTGCTCTCCACAATGGGCGTCATCGTGGCCGGTATCTATTCGACTGGCCGCCCGACCATCGGTGCCATGGCCAAGCGTATTGTGCTGTTTCCGCCATTCATCGCATTGCTGCTCGCGCTTCTGTTGATCCCTGCTGAGTACCCGGAATGGCTCACCGTCGTGCTCAAGCGTCTGGGCGACACACTCGCCCCGCTGGCGCTGGTGTCCGTCGGCTTTCAATTGCGCCTGGGTCACCTGGCAGGCAATGGCAGGAATCTTACGATAGGCCTGGGTTTCAAACTGGTGCTGGCACCGCTGGTGCTATTCCTGCTTTATGTGCCGCTGCTCGGCGCGCATGGACAGGCCATCCAGATCACCTTGTTCGAAGCGGCCATGCCGCCGATGATCACTGCCGCGATCCTCGCGACAGAGCACGACCTCGATCCGCATTTGGCGACGCTGATGGTGGCGATCGGGATGGTGCTTTCATTCGCCACGCTGCCCGTCTGGTGGTGGCTGATGCAGGGCGTGTAAAACGGAAATCAGGCAAATGAAGAATCTCCCCAATACCTCTGCAAATTTCCCCAACCTGTTGCGCAAGTTGGTAGCCATAGTCTCGACCATAGTGCTGCTCGGTCTGGCATTGATGTTCTCGGTGATTGTGATCACGGTGATATTGGTCGCCGGTGCGATAGCCTGGGCTTATCTGTGGTGGAAGACCCGTGAGCTGCGCAAGCAGATGCGCAACTATCCCCCGCGCGGTGCGATGAGGGAGAGTGATGTGTTCGAAGGCGAAGTCATGAGGGGGCAAGTGATCGAGGGTGAGGTGATCCGCGTGGACGACTCCCGGGACGGGAAGTGAACATTGACGAGCGGGGGAATGTGCCAAGAGTCAAACTTAGACAATCAGTCAAATCGCTTGAAATATGGTAACTTATATGTTACCTTAATTAAATGAAAATCAGGGTCGAAGAATATCTTTGCCAGGATGGTTCGAACCCCTATAAATCATGGTTCGATGGCCTTGATTCCCAAGCTGCCGCTAAAATTGTTACCGCTAAATTGCGTTTAGAACTTGGTAATACATCAAACGTGAAGTGGTTTGCGGGCATAGGTGAATATGTAATCGATTGGGGGCCTGGCTATCGTGTGTACCTTGCCAAAGATGGTGAAACGCTCATCATTTTGTTTGGTGGTGGCACTAAACGTGGTCAGCAAAAGGATATTGAACGGGCAAAGGCATTGCATCTTGAATACAAGGTGCGAAAGAAAGCCAAGTCCGTCGCCAACAAGACTGAGAAAGGAAAGAGGTGATCCCATGGCATTAACTCGAAATTTTAAGCAAACGGTGATTGAACGCGTTGAACGCGATCCTGAATTCGCAAAAGCGCTTCTGGACGAGGCGGCAACTCTGTTTCTAAGTGACGAACCGGAAACAGCGCGCCTCATTCTTCGTGACCTTGTGAATGCCACGCTGGGATTCGAGCAACTGGCTGCGCTGACTGATAAACCTAGCAAGAGCCTGCACCGCATGCTGTCACCTAAAGGCAATCCAAGCATGGATAATCTTGCTGCCATTTTCGGTGCTATGCGTGTTCGCTTGAAAGTTGACCTGGAAGTTCATGCGGTAGAAACGGCATGACGTATTGATTCTTTGTCGGGTGTCAGCTTTCGGGCGTTGAACTTGATTGTATGGCGTTTGGCTTAGTGCCCCGTGCTTTAAGGGGGCCTCAGAAAGTTATTTTTGAAAAAGTCTGTGCGGGAAGTTTAATTGCGATGCTGACTCCATTTGACTGGGCGTAGTAATCGGCTGAAAGCGGAATAGCGCGTGTTCGGTACTCTAATAAAATGGCACACAAAATGGAAGCTATTCCTATCATGCGGGTCAGCGATCTCACACAAGAGTCCCAAAATCATTTCCCCTCACATGGTTGGATTACAGGGTGCACGGGCATTAGGCATCTTAGGTTGCCCATTCTGCGACTCTATCAGTTCGGGCAGCCTACCTACGAGCGATTTGTCGAGAATAATTTAGGCGGAATGTGGTTGCAGTGCAGATCGCCAAATCGAACTCTCAGGCAATTAGCGGTTGGGTTGCGGGATCTTCATACAGAGATTCGGGAGATACTGCCCATAGTTCAAGAAGAATGGTTACAGCGTGAGGCAAGTGTGGAGCGGGACAATGCTCTCACCCGATTGCATGAAGGATATGAGCGGATTGAGATTTCGTTGATAGCAGCATTTGTTCTGTTAAGACGCCTCGCCGATGAACTTATAGACGCATCACGTCCTTTTCTCTTAAAACATTGGCAAAGCGCACCACGGAAATTAGCAGCAGCAGTTTCAAAGGCCCGTGACAGCACCCTGGTTGACGCAATTCCGATCTGTGATTTCGAGATTTTGATAGATGCACTTCAGAATCACACCTCATGGCTTGATAGGCTGCGTGAGGATAAAGGCATCAGGGATATTCTGATCCACAAAGAACACATACTGCAGGTCGGTGCCCGTGGTTCAAAGCAGCTTGATGAAATTGATTTCAACTGGCGAATTAGCGCTAGTCTAGTTCAAGGAAAGCCAGGAGCGCTGCACATCATCGACCTCTTTCCGGCACTTCTCGACTGCATCGCTGGCGCATGCGGATTTATGGATCGTCTATATAGTAGCGTTAGTCCTGTTGATAGCTATCAACAGGGTGACGTTTTGTTTCTCACCGGTTCGGATAACGATATTGTGGGTTTCTGGCCCCCAATCGATGAAATACAAACGGAATTCCCATTAACTGATTAGCCAGTGAGTTTCCCGCTTCGGGGCGGAAGCTGCATGTCACGTATATCCGCTATGGGGAAACTAAAAACCCGCCCAACATGGGCGGGTTTTTTTGGCGAACCGTGAAATGAATCAGCCAGCCAGTTTCTGGTTCGCCGCATCAAGCGCGACGCCGTGCTTGATTGGCGCCTTGATGCGACCGAGCACGTCATCCAGTGCGCTGAGGCAGAGCCGCACGTTGCGCGGGTTGCTGGCGTGGCCCATCAGGCCGATGCGCCATACCTTGCCGGCCATTGCGCCGAGTCCCGCACCGATCTCCAGGCTGTAGTCGGCCAATAACATCGAGCGAACAGCGGCTTCGTCCACACCTTCCGGTACGGAGATCGCGTTCAGTTGCGGCAGGCGTTCCGCTTCAGGCACCACGAACTTCAGCCCCATCGCTTCCAGCCCCGCGCGCAGCGCGAGATGGTTCTTCTGGTGGCGTGCCCATGAATTTTCCAGGCCTTCTTCCTGCAGTATCACCAGCGACTCGTGCAAACCATACAACGCGTTGATCGGCGCAGTGTGGTGGTAGGCACGCTTGGTCGCGCCGCCCCAGTAGGCCATCACCAGATTCAGGTCCATGAACCAGCTCTGCACCTTGGTCTTGCGGTTCTTGACCTTTTCCAGCGCCTGCGCGCTGAAGCTCACCGGCGAAAGTCCCGGTGTGCATGACAGGCATTTCTGCGTGCCCGAATAGATCGCGTCGATCTTCCACTCGTCCACCTTGAGTGGTGTGCCGGCCAGCGAGGTGACCGCGTCCACGATGGTCAGGCAATTATGCTTGTGCGCGATCTCGACCAGTGTCTTTGCGTCGGACTGCGCGCCGGTGGAAGTTTCCGCGTGCACGAAAGCGACGACCTTGGTATCCGGATTCGCCTTGAGCGCGTCCTGCAATTTTTGCGGATCGACCGCGCGTCCCCAGTCATCCTGCACCATCACCGCGATACCGCCGCAGCGCTCGACGTTCTCTTTCATGCGCCCGCCGAACACGCCGTTCTGGCACACGATGACCTTGTCGCCCGGCTCGACCAGATTGACGAAGCAGGTTTCCATGCCGGCCGAGCCCGGTGCAGAGACAGGCATGGTCAATTCATTCTCAGTCATGAACGCGTATTTCAGCAGCACCTTCATCTCGTCCATCATCGACACGAACACCGGGTCGAGATGGCCGAGCGTCGGGCGCGACATCGCTTCGAGTACGCGCGGGCTGACATCGGAAGGGCCGGGCCCCATCAGAACGCGTTGCGGCGGGTGGAATGATTTGATCGTCATGCTGTTTCCTTTCTGTGTTTAAAGTTTACGTTGATTGATTCTTTACAGTTTTACTTCATTGAAATCGGTGCTTGAAACAAGTGCAATAGCCAGCAGAATTTTTCCACATCGTCATTCCCGCGCAGGCGGGAATCCAGTTAATTGACTAATCCCCGCGTAGTGGGACAACACAGGTTTTGTCCGCTTCGCGGAATTTTTGTACTTTTCTGGATTCTCGCCTGCGCGGGAATGACGGATGCTGTATGAGATTAGTCACGGATTTTGTAATCCTCCTTGGTTCGTTTCCAACAACTCTATCCAGTGCTTGACCGGCACATCGCTCGCGCTGGCCAAGTGCATCTGGCAGCCGACATTCGCGGTGGCAATCACCTCGGGTTTCCCGTTCTGTAGCGCGGCCAGTTTGTTCTTCAGCAGTTGCCCGGATAGCTCGGGCTGCAGCAGCGTATAGGTACCCGCCGCGCCGCAGCATATATGGCTGTCCGCGACCGGCGTGAGTTCGTAGCCGCAGCGTTGCAGGAGTGCCTCCACCGCTCCGCCCAGTTTCTGCCCATGCTGCAAAGTACATGAAGACTGGTAGGCCACACGAATTCCCCGGCCTGTATGTGCAAAGGCATCGATATCCTCGCTGCTCAATATTTCACTCAAGTCACGCGTGAGTGCGCTGATGCGCGCGGCCTTGTTTGCATAACAGGCATCGTCTTTCAGCGCGGCACTGTATTCCTTGACCATCAATCCACAGCCGCTGGCGGTCATCACGATGGCTTCTGCACCTTGCTCAACGGTCGGCCACCACGCATCGATATTGCGGCGCATTTTTTCGCGCGCGTCTTCGGCGGCCGACATGTGCTGATCCATTGCACCGCAGCAGCCGGCTTCGGGGGCGCTGATCAGGCTGATGCCCAGTTTGTCCAGCACGCGTGCGGCGGCGGCATTGGTGGTGGGGGCGGTGATCGGTTGCACACAACCTTCCAGAACTATCATTTGTCGTGAATGCTGTGTCTGTGGTCGTGGCAAGGCTGTGCGGGATTTCGGCAGTTTGTTGCGCAGCATGGCGGGCAGCAGCGGGCGAGCCAGGTTACCTAAAAATAAAGCGACACGCATGCGCGGGGTGTAGGGCATCACCGACAGCATGGTGTAACGCAGCAATCGGCTCCACCACGGGCGCGGTGCGCGCCGTTCAATCTCATTGCGCCCGATATCGACCAGGCGGCCGTATTGCACGCCGGAGGGGCAGGTGGTTTCGCAGGAGCGGCAGGTGAGGCAGCGATCCAGATGCAAGCGGGTCTTCTCTGTGGATTCATTTCCCTCCAGCATTTCCTTGATCAGGTAGATACGCCCACGCGGGCCATCCAGCTCGGAGCCGAGTAATTGATAGGTGGGGCAGGTGGCGGTGCAAAAGCCGCAGTGGACGCAGCTGCGCAATATCGCATCGGCCTCGGCAATCTCGGGGCGTTGCAGCAGGGTAAGGGGTATCGCGGTTTGCATATAAATGTTAAGACCTTGTGTTAGAGACCCGCATAAGTGCGGTCAGGATTGAAGATCCTGTGCGGATCGAAACTGAGTTTGAGGCGCTGATGCATCTCGAATAATGGCCCTGACAACGGTGAGAATTTCTCGCCGGACGGTGGATGGTTTCTATACAGACTGGCATGCCCGCCAGCAGCGCTTACACGTTCACGGATGAGTGCGAGGGGTTCATCGCTCAGCAACCAGCGCTGTGCGCCTCCCCAATCCAGTAGCCAATCTCCGGCAATGGCTAGCGCTGGTGTGTTCGGTTTGACCATCACGCGATACAGTGGTTTTTTGCTATGGAAAAAAGGCAGTTGTTGTTCGCGTAAAGCATGCCAAAAAGGTGTCGTATCGCTAATGAGCTCGCCACCCATTTGATTCTGGGCGTGCTTTACCGCCTGTTCACTACCCGCAATGCGTATATGAGTATGGCCGGCGTGATAGCAGGCTGCATCTACCGGCATGGGCTGTGACAGCAGGCGGCTCATGTAGTGGATCGACTCTGCTGAGCTGTGTTCGTGCATCAGGGTGAGGCTGGCAGCCGGGCGAGGAAGAACTTTCAGGCTGACTTCCAGTAACACGCCCAAGGTCCCGTATGCGCCCACCATCAAGCGCGAAACGTCGTAGCCAGCCACATTTTTCATCACCCGGCCCCCGAAGCTCAATATTTCACCTTTGCCATTGATGATCTTGCAACCCAGGACTGCATCGCGCGCTGCTCCGGCATAGGGGCGCCGCGGACCAGAGAGGCCGCAGGCGATCGTGCCGCCCAGCGTGGCGCTATCACCAAAATGAGGTGGCTCGAAAGTAAGCATTTGTCCGCTGGCGGAAAGCGCAGCTTCAATCTCTGCAAGCGGGGTGCCTGCACGCGCAGTCAGCACGAGTTCGCGCGGGTCATATTCGATGATGCCTCTATGCTCCGTAAGTGAGAGGCGGTCGCCTTTCGCGGGCCTACCCATAAACTGCTTGCTACCACTGCCGCAAATATTCAGGGCCGCTTTTTTCTGGATCGCATTTCGCACTTGTCGTTGCAAGTCTACGCTGCAGTCAATATTGCGATCGTTGTGTCGGACTGTCATTAGAAGCGCTCCAGTTCCGGGTGTTTAACTTCGCCATGGTGAACATGCATGGCGCCAAATTCTGCGCAGCGGTGCAGGGTGGGCACTGCCTTGCCGGGGTTGAGCAGGCCATGCGGGTCAAAGGCGGCTTTTACTGCATGAAATTGTGCGAGCTCGGCACTCTTGAACTGTATGCACATCTGGTCGATCTTCTCCATGCCTACACCATGTTCGCCGGTGATCGTGCCGCCCACCTCAACGCACAATTTCAAGATGCGCTGGCCAAATTCTTCAGTAAGGGCAAGTTCACCTTCTTTGTTTGCATCAAACAAGATCAGCGGATGCAGGTTGCCGTCGCCCGCATGAAATACATTGGCCACAGCCAATCCATACTCGGAAGACCACTGGCTGATCTGTTTGAGAACTTGCGGTAAATGGCGGCGTGGGATGGTACCGTCCATGCAATAGTAGTCGGGTGAGATGCGTCCCACGGCGGGGAAGGCGGATTTACGGCCTTTCCAGAATAGTTGGCGTTCTGCTTCGCTCGCGGCGGTTCGCACTTCGGTGGCGCCGCTCCGTGTCAGCACTTCGCGTACCGCCATGATGTATTCTGAAACTTCGGCATTGCTGCCATCGAGTTCGCACAGCAGGATGGCTTCCGCATCGCGCGGATATCCGGCATGGGCAAAATCTTCTGCGGCCTGGATGGCGAGTTTGTCCATCATTTCCAGGCCGGCCGGAATGATGCCGGCGGCAATGATCGCGCCAACGGCCTCACCGGCTTTCGCCACGTCATCAAAGGCGGCCAGTACGACTTGCGCGCGCTCCGGCTTGGCTAATAGTTTGACGGTCACTTCAACAATGATACCGAGCATGCCTTCCGAGCCTGACATCAGGGCCAGCAGGTCGTAGCCGGGTGAGTCCAGTGTTTCCGAACCGATCGTGAGCAGCTCTCCCTCTGCGGTGACGATCTTGAGCATCAGTACATTGTGTACAGTGAGGCCGTACTTGAGACAGTGCACACCGCCGGAATTCTCCGCGACATTTCCGCCTATGGTGCAGGCGATTTGCGAGGAGGGGTCAGGTGCGTAATACAGGCCATGCGCTGCCGCCGCTTCGGAGATCGCCAGGTTGCGCACGCCCGGTTGTACGGTGGCCATGGCGTTGTGCGGGTCGATATCGAGTATGCGCTTGAAGCGCGCCAGGCTCAGAAGTACGCCATCACCCAATGGAAGAGCACCGCCCGAGAGGCCGGTGCCTGCGCCTCGAGCCACGACGGGGATTTGTCGGCTATGGCACAACCGCATGATGGACTGCACTTGTTCGATGGTGTCGGGCAGGACAACGACCAGTGGCAGCCGACGATAAACCGATAAGCCATCGCATTCAAAGGGCCTCAGATCTTCAGGGTCGGTGAGGATAGCTGTGGCCGGTAATAAATCCTTTAGGCTTTTAATCAGTCCTTCCTGGCTGGGTGTGCGCGGAATGATTTCGGTTGTTGTGGCAGTCATTTTATCGTTCGATTATTTTTTACTGTTCATTTCAGCTTGGTCGCCAGTAGATTTCAGCAGAGTCTCAGGCCAATTACAACCGCGCTATAACCAAGGAATTGAGGGTTGCATTTGTTATTTTCCCTTGTTGGAGCTGGCGCGAAAGCCAAGTTGGGTTGAAAGTTGTTCACCCGCCCGCATGATCATTTTTATCCATTCGTCGCGGCGTCTCTCGATGGGTGCCGATACTGACAGGCCCGCAACCACTTTGCCGCTGGCATCGCGAATCAATGTGCCTATGCAGCCTACGCCCAGTTCCGCTTCCTCGTTGTCCAGCGCATAGCCGAGCTTGGAAGCGGTGTTGCACTCTTGTATGAGCGGGGAGATCTTGCTGAAAGTGTTGCTGGTATAGGCGGGCAATTTGCTGCGTTTGGCATAACTGCGGCAAGCAGCTTCACCCTGATCGCCCAGCATGAGCTTTCCCACGGCGGTGACATGCAGGGGCGCGCGGCTGCCGATGATTTGTTCCACTTTCATCATGCGCCTGGCTACCGAGCGCTCGATGTATACCACTTCGTCGCCTTCGCGCACGGTGAGATTGATAGTTTCGCCGAGTTCGTCGCGCAGTTTCTCCATTAGGGGGAGCGCAATTTTTCTGATATCCACACTCGCGCTGACGCGGCTGCCCAGTTGCATCAGTTTCACGCCCAGACGGTATGCACCACGGTCGGTGCGTTCCACAAAACCCTGTTCCGCCAGCGAAGCGAGAATGCGGAAGGCGGTTGAGGGGTGCAGGCCCGTATCGGCGGAGAGTATCTTCAGGCTTACCGCGTCATCGTGTTTTGCCATGGCATCCAGTAAATGGGCAAGGCGCTCGATGACTTGTATGGAGCCTGAAGATTCAGTTTTTTCGTCTTTTGACATATTTCGCATTGTGAAATCGATTACGTATTGTGAAATTATATAGCATCCCGTATTCTTCTATCAAATCTTTTTTAACGGGCCCCGTTTAGGGGATGGCTCAAATTTCAAATTTATATTTTCAGGAGAACCACCATGAAAGCAGATGCAACCACCACACCGCAATTTTGTGAAGGTATTCAACATTTTGGTACGGCATGGGAAGGGTTTTCCACCCATGCAAGTGCTGCCGTTATCAAGGAAGGTAAAGCGGCCATCAGCGATGCGCGTGCGCCGGATGCGGTGTACCAGACCCTGCTGATGGCGGATGCCTTGCGTTATTTGACGCTGCAGACTTGCGGCTCAAAAGGTTCAGGTCATCCCGGCGGTTTTGCCAGTAGTGCTGAAGCCTACGCGTCACTGGTGATGCTGGGCCATACCAATATCGTGACTGAAGTGGGTCACCATGCACCGGGTTTTTATAGCGCGATGTTCCTGGATACGTCACTGGAAGAAATGGGCATCAAGACCGTGACGGACCTGATGGCCCGCTTCCGTGAAAAGCACGGCTTGCTCGGCCACCTGTCCGGTGCGATTCCCGGCTTGCTGGCACCGGCAGGGCCGTTGGGGCAGGGCCAGCATTTTGCGATGGCGGGTGCGCTGCTGCATCCGGGCAAATTATTTCCGGTAACCATCGGTGACGGTGGTATGGGGGAGCCTTATGTGCTGAATTCCATGATGCACTTCAATACCGCGTATCCCAAAGTGACCAATTTCCTGCCCACGCTGATCTGGAACGGTTATAGCCAGGAGCATCACTCCATGGTGTCGCGCTTCACCAATGAAGAAATGATCGCTTACTGGAAGGGTCATGGCTTCAAGGAAGTGGTGCTGGTCAACGCCAAGGATTTTGACGACAGCAAGCAGGCCGGTGAATATGTAGACAGCTCACACTTCTCGCTGAAACAGCGTCTGGCTTTTGCTGGCGCGGTTCTGGCTGGAATGGACAAGGCCGCCAAGTCTGCGCTGGGCGGCACCTTGACGGCGTTTATCATCAAGCAGTTGAAAGGTACGGGCGTTCATACGGTAGGCGCCAAGTCGCACAACCTGTATCCGGCCGATACGCTGGATGCGCCGCACATCGCCGGCGGTTTGAAGCGCCGTGCGCTGAACCCGGAAGCATGGGCGATCGTACGTGAAAACTTCAAGCGTGCCGGTGGCGGTCCCGCTGTTAAAACGGCAGTTACCGAGCATGTGCTGGATCTCGCGCCGCTGGGCAAAATGCCATTCCATGATTTCCCAAAGACAGAGAAGGCGGTGCCTGCCACGGCAATGGGTGCGCTGGTTGCATATGTTGGTACCCAGGACAAGCGTTACATCGTGACCAATGCCGACGGTAATGAAGCTTCAGCAATGAAGAACATCAACGATGCGTTGAAGGTCCGCCATCCGACCGTTGATCCACTGTACAACCAGGAACCTGAGGGTCAGGTGTATGAGCCCTTGAATGAGGATGCCTGTGCCGGTTTGACCGCAGCGCTGTCATTGTTTGGTTCGCGTTCGATCTGGCTATCCTATGAAAGTTTTGCCATCAACGGCTGGCCTATCGTGCAGACGGTTGCGCAGGCGATGGCCGAATTGCGCCGCAAAACACCTTCAGTGGTGAACATGTTTACCGCCGGTGCGCTGGAGCAGGGACGTAATGGCTGGACGCATCAGCGCCCGGAGATCGAGAATTATTTTGCTGCACAGATGCGCAATGGCAATACCTATCCCTTGTTCCCGTGTGATGCCAATGCAATTCAGGCTGCTTTTGACTACGCGACCAACAGCTTTAACAAGTGCATGGTGATTGTTGCATCGAAGAGTCCGCTACCGGTGTACATGAGCATGAGCGAGGCTCAAAAAGCGATGGAAGACGGTGCGGCAACCATCTACGAAAGCAAAGGCGGCAGTAAGGGAACAATCGTGTTTGCCGTAACGGGCGACATGATCTTCCTACCGGTGTTTGAAGCCAAGGACAAACTGGAAGCGGATGGTTACAAGGTGCGCATTGTTGCCATTGTGAACCCGCGTCGTCTGTATCGTGCGACCGATATCTCCTGGGATACCGTGGCTGAGCCGGACAACAAGTTTATGGATGACGCGCATTTCAACGCCTTGTTTGACGGTGATGTGTTGATGGCGGTAAGCGGAGGTCCGAGTGCTGTATTGGAACCGGTGTTGCTGCGTACCCGTGCGCCCAAGCGCGACACTTTTGCATGGAAGCGCGGCGAAACCACAGCCAGCCCTAATGAGATCATGGCATTTAACGGTCTGACGGGCGAGGCAATGGCAAATCGCGCCAAGGCATTGAAGGGCTGATGTTTGGTTTTTCAAGGCGATTAGACTGGTCTTAAGGAAAGTGATTTATGTCAGAAACTAAAATCATCGTGCTGGATGACGATCCGACCGGCTCGCAAACGTTACATAGCTGCTTGCTTTTAACGCGTTGGGATGTGGCCACCTTGCGTGAGGCGATCGTTGATTCCTCACCGCTGTTTTTTGTGTTGACCAATACACGCGGCATGGCTGCCCAGCCTGCGGCGGATATCACACGCGAGGTGTGCAAAAACCTGAAGGTGGCGCTGGCGGAACTAAAGCAGAAGGGTCGCGATATCAATCCGATTCTGGTGAGCCGCTCAGACTCGACATTACGCGGGCACTACCCGGTGGAAACCGATGTGATTGCGGAAGAGCTGGGGCCGTTCGATGCACATTTTCTGGCGCCGGCATTTTTTGAAGGCGGTCGCATCACCCGTGACAGTGTGCATTACCTGATGGTCGAGGGTAAGCCTGTGCCGGTGCATGAAACCGAGTTTGCGCGTGACTCGGTGTTTGGCTATCGCAATAGTTATCTACCCGATTATGTCGAAGAAAAAACAGCAGGCCGAATCAAGGCGGGGCAGGTGGAGCGCTTTGTACTGGCCGATGTGCGCGGCGATAGCTTGCCGCGTTTGATGGGTTTGTACGGCAATGTCTGTGGTGTGGTTGACGCAGAGTCGCAGCAAGATCTGAATCGTTTTGCCGGGCAGTTGCAGGCTGCCGCAGCAGCGGGCAAGCGATTTCTGTTCCGCAGCGCCGCCAGCTTGCTCACTGCTCTGGCGCGCTTGCCGATGCAGCCGGTGGCAGCGCAGGACATGGCTAAATATGTGCGGTGTGGCAAGCCGGGCGCGGTGATCGTCGGTTCGCATGTGAAGAAAACCACCTTGCAGCTTGAGCAGTTGTTGAAGATGCCGGGCATTGCCGCCATTGAAGTAAATGTGGAGAGATTGTCTGCACAACGCGATGCCATACTGGCGGATATTATTAGCCGGTGCGAAGCTGCCCATGCGAGTGGCTTAACTCCAGTGGTGTTTACCAGCCGCGTGGAAATAGCCTTTGCCGACCAGGCAACACGGCTGGCCTTTGGCGACATGGTTTCCGCATTTTTAATGGACGTGGTGCGCAACTTGCCAAAGACCCTGGGCTTTTTAATCAGCAAAGGCGGCATCACTTCGAATGATGTGTTGAGCTCGGGTTTGGCCCTGCGCACCTCGCGTGTGGTGGGGCAGATATTGCCGGGCTGCTCGGTGGTATGTTGCCCTGCAGATCATCCGCGTTATCCAAATTTACCGGTGGTTATTTTCCCCGGCAACGTCGGCGATGAGCAGGCGCTGGCGACAGCATACGGCCGATTGAGCGGGCAGAAAACATAATGAGAACGCTTAAAGTAGGCTTTGTCGGATGCGGCATCATGGGCCGCCCCATGGCTCTGAATCTCATCAAGGGTGGCTACAAATTGTGGGTCTATGCTCGCCGCGAGGAAGTGCTGCAACCGTTGACGGCTGCAGGCGCCACTGCTTGCGCAACGCCAATGGAAGTGGCGGCGAATGCCGACGTGATTTTCACGATGGTGTCCGACACGTCCGATGTGGAATCAGTGATCTTTGGTGAGCATGGCCTTGCCTGGGGCGCACGCGCGGGTGCAGTCATTGTGGATATGAGCACCGTTTCGCCTGCCGCAACAGAGCTCTTTGCCCAGCGTCTTGAGAAACAGGGCGTTGACATGCTGGATGCACCGGTTTCAGGTGGTGAACAAGGCGCGATCCTCGGCCTCTTGTCAATTATGGTGGGCGGCAAGGCTGAAGTGTTTGACCGCATCAAACCGTTGTTTGAGTGCATGGGAAAAAATATTGTGCACATTGGCGGTAGTGGTGCAGGGCAGGTGGCTAAGGCCTGCAACCAGATCGTGGTGTCGGTCACTCTTGAAGCGGTGGCGGAGGCGCTGACATTCGCCCGCAAGCATGGCGCAGATCCGGTCAAGGTTCGCGAAGCATTGCTCGGTGGTTCTGCCAACAGCAAAATACTTGAAGTGCACGGCAAGCGCATGCTGGATCATGATTTTAAGCCGGGCTTCAAGCTTGGCCTGCACCAGAAAGATATGCGCATCGTGATGGAAGCCGCACAACAGAGAGGGGTGGCGCTGCCTGCGGCAGCATTGGTCACGCAACATCTCAACAGCTTGACGGACGTCGGTGACAATGAGCTGGATTCCTCAGCGCTGGTCAAGGTGCTGGAGCGGATGTCAGGTATTTGAGGCGACTGGAAGAATGTCAGAAGGCAGGTTTGTTAGCATCCTGTTTTCTGCTGTTGATTGCAACATCGGGTTCTGCTTTTCGGCCTAAGCTGCCGCTCGCAAGTAGTCGGATTTTATAGGATGGGAAGGTCTGCTTCTTTGAATGTCGGGCGGCAGCTTCCGACACACAGGAGACATCCAAGGTAATCTTCATTTTGGACTGCAACTCGGCCTTAGCTGACTGTGGCGAATTGCTGAAAAGGTGTTCTGCTCGGCCTGCCTGAACGTCTGCTTCCAACTTTTTCGAACCGTAACTAACGACACCATACAGATGGTCAACTTTCCCAAATCCGGCTACTTATTAAATATCAGCTACAACAATGACAGTTCGGCATAAATGCCATTGTGGTCTGTCAAATACGTCCCTTCATAAAAATGATCCCAAACTCCAACATGCTCGACATCAATTCGCGAGCGAGATACGCATATATGATCCACGTTATGCCTATAGAGTCCTTTGTTTTTAGGGTCAGGCGTTAATTTCCCTTGCGCACCAAAATCCGCTTCCGTTATACATAAAAGCTGATTCAGTTCAAACTGGTCATTTAGAAGTTGTATGCCGTTGGGTGATCGATACCCTCTGCTCGCACCATCGCGAGTTTGGTTGAAATCACCCATTATGACAAACGGGCTTCCTCGGTATTTGTCTTGAATGGACCGCCAATCAGCACCATGATCAACGATTGATTTATCATGCTCTGCCCATGGCGGAGCCTTATTGTTTGGATCACTGCCCGGATCATTCTTCCAAGTAATGATCGTTCCATACACTATCAAATTTCCATCTGGCGTTTCGATTTTGGCGCACACCGCAGTTTCATTGTCATAGCAGTCAATTTGATGAGCGATGGGACACTTAGACCAAATGGTTGACCAATATTTGCCATACTTATTCTTTCGGTGAGGGGTAACGCATTTATATCCATAAGAGTTCAAATCAACTTGGTCGCAGGTTTCCGTTAATACCAAAATGTCCGCGTCGACTTTCCTCATCTGCTCAAGTTGAGCAGTAACTGGCCTGCTAGAGTTATGTGCGTGATCCAAGTTCCATGTCGCGATTCTCATCACGCATCCGCAGCGGAGGCAACATGCTCAAACACAGCACGACCAAAATCTTGCAACTTCGCCCTTGTATCTACGGAGCTCTCAGAGATGTAGTTTTCCAGGCTGCCAACAAATTCATAACACAACACAAACCTATTGTTCCACGAAGCACGTTCGTTCATAGCACGTCCAACAACAAGGCCGTTAAGGGTGGAAATTTCGTTTCCCCGTAAGTGCCGCACGTTCTCCATCTCAGTTTCTTGTACGAAAATCCTAGCAATCAAAAATGGCGGTTCGACTCCGGCGATGGCTGGCTTAACGACCTTCGAAATATAAAAATAAAGAAGGGGAAGCCACTCTCGCGGGCGCTTAACTTGAACACCAAGCCGGGAAGGGTCAGCCTTGCACTGCGCTCCCATTTTCTCGAAATAAGATCGCATGTCCTTGGTGGTTTCATAAAACCTTTCAGCCACGTCCCGACTTTGGAATATACGTACCCAATCTGCGGGAAGCGGACACGGTGCCATACCAAGTTCGCGCATGTACGTAACAAAATCCTGCGCTAGCAGATCGCTATGCCTTGCGATAATCGGATGGAACTCCTCCCAGTAGAAAAAAGGCACGGGGGAATCCTTTGGCCTAAGATAACTGGCAGACCGAATAACATCTTCAGCGATTTCATGCTTTCGATTGGTAATCAAGACAAGATAAGTAGGTCGGCTTTTTGGTAATTCGAGATATCGCTCTAACTGACGAATACCCAAGTCACTCTCCAACTTGTGCTCACACAAGATGTCGAACTCCTTGCAGGTCAACATGAAATCGGGCTTGCTTTCGGCATCACCATCAGGGTGATCCACCGCCCTTACAAAAGTTGCATGAGCAAGCCCTGATCTCTGGCATATCACGTCAACCATACCCTGCCCAACACTTGGAATGCTCTGTATAAGGTAATGCAGGAATGCTGTGAATTTGTCCTCAGCACCTAGATCAGAACCAGCTATGCGAAATATGTTGGTCGTTCCCAAATTTATTCTCCGATCAATTACTTGATTCCTATTGAAAGCAACGTCAACAATACAATTCCCCTTGGTGCAATTCAAAATAAACCGCGGCAAGAAGTTCTGCATCAAGCATAGCACCGTGCTGAGTACGATGTGAATAATCAATCCCAAACCTTTCACAAAGTGCATTCAAACTATTCTTCTTTCCTGGGTATTGATTTCTGGCTATAACCAAAGTATCGGTAACAATTTTACAGATGCTCTCAACGGGAGGAAGCCCAACTTTCATAAACTCGGCATTCATGAAGCTTATGTCGAAAGGCGCATTGTGAATAATAAGCTCCGCATCATGAATGAAATCTGCAATTTCATGAGCGAAAGAAGAAAATAATGGCTCAGTGATTAAGCGATCCAATGTTAGCCCATGCACTTCAGATGCGTCTTCATCAACATCACGCTCTGGGTTGAAATATTGGTGAAATCGATTTTCGGTAATGCCCCCTCCATCGATTTCTATAGCTGCCAGCTCTATGATTCGATGACCTTCATCTGGTCTCAGCCCCGTTACCTCCGTATCCAAAACAATCTTTCGCATATCTGCCTTACCTCTATTTAATGAATTGTTTTATCGCAATAGTGCCGTTGCAAAGAATTTAGACTTTCAATGAGCTCTGTTTTATTGTCAATTGCGAAAGAATGAAAATAGGAAAATGAAGGCCCCAGTTCTTGCAATTTTGTTATCCATGCAGGGAATTCCTCCAGCACATTTTTCATCACTGTGATTAATTCAATAAGATTACTTTTTTGTGATTGAGGTCGCGGGGGTGATTCAATTGACATAAAAGTGTGGAAACCTGCCATCGCCTGATAAAAGCGCATCTTGAATGAGCAATATGGGGCCTGCTCTGGTTCCGGTAATTCCCTCCACTTTGGTAATTTCGTTAAATCAGGTCCGGACACACTAAGCTCAATCTCGAGTGGGCATCCTGGTTGGTGGCCAAATAGTAAATGAAGAATTCCAACGCAAAACTCAGCTATCTCTCTAAAATCATGGTCGGTCTTTGCGGAAAACCACTTCTGGAAATATTCCTTTCCATAAGCATGCTCGTATCCGCAAGCTGATAATAGATTGATTCCACTTTTCCCCAAAAGCTGTTTCTCAAGTTTAGTGGTACGTGCTACCGTGTTGATCACTGACGAAAATCTATGATCGAGGTTGTCGCAAATCATGTCAGTGAAGCGAATAAACCCTAAAAATGTCCTAAAAAATGCATATGATGGGTGACGGTCGGTTTTTTTTCCGTGAATCAAACGTAAAACTGCCGATATTCTTTCCACATCAACAATAAATCCCGGTTGACAAGCGGATAAGCGCACAAAGCGCATAACAACTGCCTGTGTTAGGTTTGGCCTATACTCAAAGCCATTAACAAAGAGGCTAATTTCGACATTACTTTGTAGTTGATAAAGGTCTGTAGCAATGCGATATCCGAGGTCAACAATATCGCCATCTTCAATACGAAGGTATCGCACATCGTTCATTACTCTTTCTATGATCGTGTGGCCAAGTTGGGAGACATATTTAATGATGCGTTTCTTGTCAGCCTTATTCCTTGAGCTTAGCAATAGCCATTCAAGGCCAATGACCCCGCCCTCTTTTGCATACTGAAGATCTACCGTATTTTCGCTTTGCCCCTTGATAACAACTTTTGTATCAAAACAAATTTTCACAAATGAAGGATATACCTTTCCTTTAACGCGTAATTGAGCTACGACAGAACGGATTTGGTCCAAGGTAACCGTATACTCGCGCATGTTAATTTCATATCCAACTTGCCTTGGGCGTTTCGTAGACTTATAACTTTTTACCATTGCACGTCGCTTGTCCCGTTCAGCTGTAATTCCTTTGGCATTCGGAATGCTCATGGAATAAGATTTTTCATTGTTCATTTCAGGCACACCTTCTTTTGATACGTTTCTTTAGTGAAGTTGATGTATTTGAAACATTGTGGCAGCCTACAGGCTCATAGAATGAGCCTAATTAGGAGAAGCATATGAGCATGACAGAACGCCTCTACAAGATAGACCAGATGCTATCGGAGCGAAGATTTGTTACGTTTGATGAATTAATGGTGAGGCTAGAGATTTCAAAAGCTACACTCAAGCGCGATCTTGCCTATATGCGAGACAGGCTAAACGCCCCAATTATTTTCGACAGAGAATTACGTGGTTATCGATTCGACAAGATAGGTGGGAAGAACAATGCGCAATATGAGCTTCCAGGACTCTGGTTTTCTGCCGATGAAATCCATGCACTACTCGCCATGCAGCATCTTCTTTCCAACTTGGACTCAGGCGGCCTCCTTGGCCCGCATATCTCGCCGTTGCTATCTCGTCTCACAGCGCTACTTGGTACAGCCAATAATCCAGCCAATGAAGTTCAAAAACGCGTCAAGTTGCAAATGGTTGGTTCCCGACAATTTCAACTTGTTCTATTTCAGGCAGTAGGCTCTGCGTTGTTGAGCCGGAAGCGCATGGTGATTGATTATTACGCCAGAGGATCGGATGAAATAACTCACCGTGAAGTTTCACCTCAACGTTTGATTTATTACCGTGGCAACTGGCATCTAGATGCTTGGTGCCATCTAAGGAACGACATCCGTAATTTTTCAGTTGATTCGATCCAGAAGGCAAAAATACTGGAAAAGAATGCCAAGGAAATTTCTGAGAATAAACTCAATAACGTGTTGGGGGCTGGTTACGGTATTTTTTCTGGCGAGAAAGTGCAGTGGGCGACGCTACTATTCACCCCAAAACTTGCACGATGGGTTGCAGTCGAGCGTTGGCATCCTAATCAGAAAGGCAAATTCAATAAGGATGGCAGCTACGAACTCAAGATTCCTTACAGCAACGACTCTGAATTGGTGATGGATATTCTGAATTGCGGCGCTGGGGTCAAAGTACTACATCCGAAGGAATTGATGCTGCAAGTTATCTCTGAAATTGATGCCATGAAATTAGCATATGCTTAATGTCACGTTAATGTTAGGAACAAATAGACGGTAGCGGTCTAGTTCCAGTTTTGGCAAAGCATCCTCTACCCTAAGCACCACATAGCGGTCATTCAGATGTCTGTGGAATTTACCACGCAACGACCGCTTAAGTTTAGTTGCGGTCGTTTTCAACACTACCCTCGACCGTCGGCTATTGGCACGTATGCGACATGCCAAGTAACAATTTCCGGAGGTATTCTACGACTGCTTTTGATCTGATACCAGAAACTCTTTTGCTTTACTGAAAATCAGCTTTTTCGCAGGTTGGATTATGATCATATAAGCTGTATTCTGGAAACCGACATTAGCAAGTACATGTAAATTACATGGAACGACTGCTTTATGGAACAATAGCTAAGGGCGCAAATGTGCCATTATGCATAGTGTCGAATTATGCAAAGCAAGTTTTTGTGATGCTGTAACACGCTGATATCCATTAGCCTGCAA
>Ga0315271_10000264_pt1 | contig 27495 bp, 23 predicted proteins | sample C3_top_MG_FD_204664 | JGI IMG/M metagenome (GOLD analysis project Ga0315271, IMG submission 204664) | Sediment microbial communities from Yellowstone Lake, YNP, Wyoming, USA - C3_top | ecosystem: Environmental > Aquatic > Freshwater > Lake > Sediment | place: USA: Wyoming | collected 2017-08-01
AAAAAAGCAGCTCTTCTCGCCCGGAAGAGCCGCTTTCTGGGAGTTATTTACTTGAAGGTGCCCTGGCCATAGCGCTCTTCGTAGCCCTTGCGCACCTTTTCAATCGCATCCTTGCCCATGCCGTTGAAGAACCAGTCGTGTCCGGCGATCGGCTTGAAATACTTGTCCAGAAGCGCATTCGCGAAGTCTTCGTTGCCGTCTTTCTTGCGAACGACTTCCTTCAGCTCGGGAATCCATTTGAAGTAAGTGTGCTGGCTGACTTCGTAAATGCCATGCCACCAGGTGTAGTCCGGACCGTTCATCGACGCACCATGACGTGCACGGCGGCCTTCGTGATGCCAGATTTCGAACCAGGTCCATTTGATCTTCGCATCCATCGGTTCCTTGCTCAGATAGCCTTTATCTTCAAGCTCCTTCATGATGGCGGCGATCGGCTTGGCATATTTGTCGTTGTAGAGGTCCACCACATCATCAAACTGTTTGTAGTGACCCTCCACCGCACTGCCGGCATGGCAGGTGCTGCAAACATTTTTCATTCTGTTTCGACGCTGCTCCCAGGTCAGAACCTCAGTGACTTTGGCACCATTGACTTCGTCACCCACCTTGGGCAGGGCTTTGCCTTCGGGCTGATCGAACTCGTCGCCGTTGCTCAAACGGACCATGTTGAGCTTGGTGGACACAGCGGGCCGCAAAGTCCAGGAAATCCGCTCGCCCACGTCGTGCGTGACCTTTTGCTCTTTGGTTGCGCTCATGTGGCAAGTGGCACAGGTCGGCGCTGCCGTATAGTCTTCGCCCACCACCCATTTCTTCGACTTCAGATTCATCCGGTCGACATTGGCGCGATACGCGATGCCGTGCTTGGACTCGTTGTAGATCTCGATTTGCGGATGGTCCGGTCCCATGTGGCACTTGCCGCAGGTATCGGGCGTGCGCGCCTGAGCTGACGAGAAGTTGTGACGGGTGTGGCAGGCGGAACATGAGCCGATTGATCCATCGAGGTTCTTTCGGCCAATGCCCGTATTGGGCCAGGTCTGCGGCGTCGGCTTGCCTTTGGCATCGAGCTCGACCGTGCTTCCGTGGCATTGTTTGCACCCGGCGTTGACGGCGGCAGGCCCCCCAATCACCTCACCCAACAGGTTATCGACCGAGGCCAGGATGTTGCCGGCCTTGGCATGGTGAGAACGCTGTTGCTGCGCCACTTCGGCCGCATGGCAATTGGCACAGCTTGTAGGGGTCACGACAGCCTGGATGAACGCACCGTTGTGGGCAAGCGCGCCTTTTTCACCTTCTTTCGCTTTATGACAGTCGTAGCAATCCACGTTCATAGAGAAATGGGTACTCTTCTTCCATTCGCCGTAGATCCCGGGATCGTCTTCCGCGCCATGGCAGCTGATGCACTTTTTGCCCATCGCTGCATCGGCAGGAGATTTTTTATTCATGCGATCCACAGTCACCTTCTTGGTGTCGGCAGCCGCTTTCTTGCCGGGCGGGTCGGCTGCAAATGCCTGGCCGGCAAATGTCGTGGCTGCCAGGCAGGCCAATGCTAGGAAAATTTGCACTATCTTGTTCATGTCAAAACCCCTATTTGAGTGGCTTGACTTTAGAACGGGCCGTCCCTTCAAGGAATCCCTCGGAAGAAGTATCAATCGCGACCAATGGAGCTATCCGGTTTCATGCAGCATAGTTCCAAAGAACTACGGTTCGTTGCCCGTGCAACGCGCCGCGCGCCGGGTCCCGCTCTCAAGAGACGCGGATCGGGCTCGATTTCAACTTGCCTGCGGCCTGGCGTCCTGGCAGTCGAGGCAGGCCCGCGTTCGACGATGGCACGATATCCGCCAGCGTCACCCCATCCAAAACCTCCAGATAACGCTCCAGCGCCTTGTGCAACACACCCATCAGCAGGCATCGACCGATCAGGCGGCAATCGCTTTTGTCCGGGTCAAAGCACTCCACCATCGTGAAGTCGGACTCGGTGTTTCTCACCACGTCGCCCAACAGAATATCTTGGGCAGGCTTGAGCAGTCGCAAGCCGCCGCCGCGGCCGCGCGTGGTCTCCAGCAGACCCTGGTTCGACAGCTCCACCACGATCTTCGTCAGATGGCTGCGTGAGATGTCATGCGCGGCGGCAATCTCGGTGATGGTCACGGGCTGCGCGCGCCCGTCGCTGGCAGCGCAGTACATCAGCACGCGCAGGCTGTAGTCGGTCCAACTGGTGAGTTTCATTCGGAGTTCCCCGGGGTGGCAGGTCGGCAGGCCATAAAAAGATGCATCAGGGGTGAAGTTTATCTGATAAACTATTCACGCGGAATGAATCTTTAAAGGAAACCACGATGAACGCTCGAATTGAATCACCGGATCACCAACTCTCCCCCGACTTTGCTGACGATGCGCTGGGCCGGATCGCGGTGCAGCTGCCAGGCGCCACGGCGGTGTTCCGGCGCCTCAAGCTCGACTTCTGCTGCGGCGGCCAGGTCAGTCTGCGCCAGGCAGCTCAGGAAAAAAAGCTGGACCTGCAGGCCGTCGTTGCCGAGCTGGCCGGCCTGGAGCGCGGCAGCGAAGCGCCGCAAGACACCGATCCGGTGGCGCTGGTCGACCACATTCTGCAGCGCTACCATGACGTGCATCGCGTCCAGCTGCCCGAGCTGGTCCGCATGGCGCACCGCGTCGAAGCGGTGCACCGCGACAACCCCGAGGTCCCGGCAGGCCTGGCTCAGCTACTGGAGACCATGGAGGGCGAGTTGCTGGGTCATATGCAGAAGGAGGAGGCGATCTTGTTTCCGATACTCAAGGCCGGCGGCAATCCGTTTGTGGTGCACCCGATCGCCATGATGCGCTCAGAACACATCGCTCACGGCGAGCAGTTGGACCGGTTGTCGGCGCTGACTCATGACGCCACGCCACCCGCTGGCGCCTGTAACACCTGGCAGGCCTTGTACGCCGGCATTGCGCAGCTCAAGGATGACCTGATCAACCATATTCACCTCGAAAACAATGTGCTGTTTCCGCAGTTCGAATCAGCGGCCGGGTTGACCAGGGGCTGAAATTGTTCGGCTTCAAAGTGGCCAGGAAATTCCCTCTCCATCAGCTCAAGTTTGCTTGCGACACGTTGGAGGTGTGTCAAAGCAAACCATGCTCGCTGGCCATGACCGCGGCATGAACTCTGGAGCTGACGCCGAGTTTGCGCAAGACATGCTGCACGTGAATCTTGACCGTGGTTTCGGCGATTCCGTGTTCACGTGCAATTTCCTTGTTACTGGCGCCGCGCACGATGCCACGCAGGATATCAAGCTCGCGCGGCGACAGGCTGGCTATCGCTGACGGATGGCGGCAGCGGGGGGTGATGTCATCTCGGATATGCCGCCAGCCGCGCCACGGTAGGCGGCCACCAGTTTGCTCGTCATCTCGGGCGCCACGACGCTGTCACCCTGCATGGCCCGCTGGATGGCAGCGGTCAGTGCGTCACCTTCAATGGTCTTTAGCAGGTAGCCGGCCGCGCCGCCACGCAAGGCGGCTGCGAGATCATTCTCGTCCTCGCTGACGGTCAGCATCAGGATGCGGGCGGCAGGTGCAGCTTCGCGCAAGGCGGGAAGTGCATCGACACCGTTGACACCCGGCAAGTGGTTGTCCAGCAGAATCAGATCGGGTTGCAACTCCTGCGCTTTGCGCTGTGCCTGTCCCGCATCCGCGGCGTCACCGATGACGCTCAAACCCGGGTCGCGCGCCAGCAGGGCGGTCAAGCCCCGTCGAAACAGCGTGTGGTCGTCGACTACCAGAATGCGGATCGGAGTGCTATCAATCGGCTGCATGGCTGAGCTCAGGTGAGCACTGCGCCGGCTTCGCGCGTGGTTGTTGATGGCACGGAAATCGGGTGTGCGGGAAGGGGCAAAGTGAGGATGATGGAAGTGCCATGACCGGGCGTTGAAATCACTTCGATTTCGGCGCCGATGCGCTGAGCGCGTTCCGTCATGATGCGCAAGCCGACATGCGTTTCGTCGAGCTGGTCTGCGCTGGGGACAAAACCAACACCATTGTCACGAACCTCAAAACGCCAGGCGGGTTGTTGCTGCACATCGAGCCAGACTTGGGAGGCACGGGCGTGTTTTCGAACATTGGACAAGGCCTCTTGCACGATGTGCAGCACCTGTATCTGCAGGTCGGGCGACAGGGGCAGGCCCTGCCCCTGCATTGTCAACGCGGTCTTCACGCCGCTCTGGTGTTCAAATTTTCGCAAGGTGGTGGCCAGCGCCGGTGCTATGTCTTCGGTGTTGGTGCGCGTGCGAAAGTGCAGCAGCAGCTCACGCACATCGCCATAACTCTCGCGCACGCCCATGTCAATTTCTTCCAGAACCTTGCCAATTTCAAGCGCATTTCCAGACTGCACGGCATCGCGCATGAGCCGCACCTGAATTTTCAGGAACGCCAGGGACTGTGCAATCGAGTCGTGCAATTCCCGCGCCAACAGGTGCCGTTCCTGCGATACGGCAGCTTCCTTTTCCAGCGAATTGAGCCGCAGATTCTCCATGGCGCCGGCCAGGTGGCTGCTGAGCGCCTCCATCAGCGAGCGCTCCGGTGCCGACAGACTGACCCTGGCATGGTAAAAAAGATCGACTTCGCCCATCAAATGATCATGCTGGCTCACCGGGATACTGACCACGGTCTCGAACCCGGCTTTGGCGCAATGCTGCAGCGAAGTATTGCCCATGTCCCAAATCGGAATCACCCGCAATCCGGTCCCGACTGCGTCTGCACCGCAATGGCAATCGCCTTTGTTGATGCATAACTCGTCATTGACCATGGTGTTGGGCAGGCCGTGCGCTGCCAGCATCAGGTAGCGCTGATTGTCCTGATCGGACCAGCGCACTGCAACGCCGTCCGCATGGGCAATCCGGGCAATGCTCTTGGCAAAGCCCTGCGCCAGTTCGTCGAGCGAGACCGCTTTGGAAACGAGCGCCGTGACTTCGTAAAGGCTTTCAAGGCGTTCATGCTTTTCTTCGAGTTGGGCGGTCTTCTCGGCCACCTTGTGTTCCAGATGACGGTACATGGATTGCAGGTGCTCCGCCATGCCGTTGAAGCCCTCCGCCAGCGTGCCGAACTCGTCGCTGGTAACGCTTTGAACCCGGGCGTCGAAATCACCGGACTGAATTTTTTCAATCGCCTCTTTGAGCTGACCGACCGGCTCCAACACAAACAGATAGCCGGTGTAGAGCAGCACCGCCGCGCCCAGAATCGCCATCGCCAGCATGCTCATCTGCAGCAGATGCAGCAACGCGGTCCAGCGCGCCATGTGCGACTCGATGCCAGTCACCAGGGCGTCGATGTGCGCGGCAAAGGTGACAGTGTCCGCGCGCAACTCCCGCAGGACACTGGGTCTGGCCTCGATCCAGCGCGAGTGAAAAAGAGCCCAGTCCTGCTCGACCGTGGCAAAGCGCGCACGCACCGTTTCATCCCAGGGCACGAACAGCGGGCGCTCCGGGTCGCCGCCGCGCAGCATCGCCAGACTCTGGTCAAACTCACTGACCTGCGCGGGCAGGGCGCTGGTCTCACCGGTTCCAATCGACAGGGCCATCCGGTACGACTGCATGCGCATGCGCCCGGCCTCGTTGACCGCGGCTGCGCCACCGTCGAGTTGCCACGAAACCCACAGCGTTGCGGCAGTGAACAACAGCGCCAGCAGCAGGAAGGGCGCGCCCACCAGAGTCAGCTTGGCACCCAGACTCCAGTGTCTTTGATGCGTCATGATGCGGTCCTGACGCGCTGGGCGACGCTCAGGGAGCGCGCTCGAAAATGGCGGCGATCCCCTGGCCCCCGCCGATGCACATGGTGACCAGCGCGTAGCGGCCGCCGATGCGCTCGAGTTCATACAGCGCCTTGACGGTAATCAGGGCGCCGGTGGCGCCAATCGGATGGCCGAGCGAGATGCCCGAGCCGTTCGGATTGACCTTGGCCGGGTCCAGCCCCAGATCGCGACTGACGGCACAGGCCTGTGCGGCAAAGGCTTCGTTGGCCTCGATCACGTCGAGGTCCTTGACGGCGAGGCCGGCCTTCTTCAGTGCCAACTGGGTCGCCGGCACCGGGCCGATGCCCATGTACTTGGGATCGACGCCGGCATGCGCATAGGCCACCAGGCGCGCCATCGGTTTCAGGCCGCGCGCCTTCGCGGTGGCTGCCTCCATCAGCACTACGGCGGCGGCTGCATCGTTGATGCCGGATGCATTACCGGCCGTGACCGTGCCGTTCTCTTTCAGAAAAGCGGGCTTGAGCTTGGCCATGTCGGCCATCGAGCAGTTCGAGCGGAAGTGTTCATCGGTCGCATACGCCACATCGCCCTTCTTGCTCTTGAGCATCACGGGCATGATCTGTTCCTTGAAGTACCCGGCTTCCGTTGCGTGCTGCGCGCGCTTGTGGCTCTCAACCGCGAGCGCGTCCTGCTCGTCGCGCGTGATGCCCCATTTGGCGGCGATGTTTTCAGCGGTGACGCCCATGTGGATGGTCTGGAACGGATCGTGCAGGGCTCCCAGCATCATGTCGATCATCTTGGTGTCCCCCATGCGGGCGCCCCAGCGCATGTTCAGGCTGGCAAAGGGTGCGCGGCTCATGTTCTCGGCGCCACCGCCAATGGCGATGTCGGCATCACCCAGCAAGATCGACTGACTGGCCGAGACGATGGCCTGCAAGCCAGAGCCGCACAAACGGTTCACGTTGAAGGCAGGGGTGCCCTCGACGCAGCCGCCGTTGATGGCCGCCACGCGCGACAGGTACATGTCCTTCGGCTCGGTGTTCACGACATGGCCGAACACCACGTGACCGACGTCGGCGCCGGCCACTTTGGCCCGCCCCAGCGACTCGCGCACCACTTGTGCGGCCAGTTCGGTCGGGGCAATGTCCTTCAGGCTTCCGCCATAGGTGCCAATGGCGGTACGCACAGCGCTGACGACAACAACTTCACGGCTCATAAGGAACTCCTGATTTGGAAAAGTGGAAAAGTGGAAAAGTGGAAAAAAGAAATTGGACTGAAGAACGTCGAGCAACATCTTAACGGTCTCGGCATGTCATTGCAGCGCTCGACCAGGCCGACGGTCATGATGGGACCGGATTTCCGTGTGCGACGCAATTGCGGCCCTTGCGCTTGGCTATGTAAAGACCTGCATCGGCAGCCCTGATCAAGGCATCGAAATCCTTGATGCCGGGTGTCTTCACGGCGACACCGACGCTGATGCTTCCCCGCCATGCGCCGGGGCCCAATGGTACCTGCAGTTTCGCGATCTTCTGCCGCACCATATCCGCCAGCCGCAGGGCGCCCTCGAGCGGCGTGCCGGGACAGATGATCAGGAATTCGTCACCGCTCAGCCGACAGACGATGTCATTGCGGCGCACGCCTTCGCGCAGATGCCTGGAGAGCTGCCGCAGCACGTCGTCGCCGGCGGCGTGGCCATGCTGGTCGTTGACTTGCTTGAAACCATCGGCGTCTATCATCATGCAGCTCAGCGGCAGGCAGTCCCGTTGCGATTGTGCCCAGGCTTGCTCAAGCGTGGCTATGGCCTGGCGCCGGTTGGGCAAACCGGTCAGCACGTCGGTCAGGGCCAGCTGTTCGAGAAGTTGATTCGTGTCGGAAAGGGTGCGTGTGCGCTCTGCGACTTTGGCCTCCAGACTGAGGTTCAGTTCTTGCAGTTCACGATTGCGCTCGGAGACTTGCTGGAACAGGCCATTGAGTGCCTTGAGCAGAGGGTCGGTGGCGCCTTCCTTGATCTCCGCTCCCGCCAGAAACGCCTGTTCTGGCGTTTGGCCCGCCTCGATGTCCGCGATCTGCTTGGCCGTCGATTGATCACTGCCCAGAATATGGTAGGTCAGCCAATAGGTCAGAAATTTCAGCAGCGCCCCGGCGGCCTCTTGCTGGTCGGTCGCGCGCTGGTGCAACAGTGTCAGGTCCCGCACGAAATCTGCATGCGACTTCTTGTGTTGCGTGATGTAGCGCGGGTCCAGGCCGAACCCTTGCATCAGCTCTTCTTCGTGCCGAAAGTGGTATTGCGCGTAAGCCGTCAATTGATCGAACAAGGCATCGATGTCGTCGGAAGGCGGGGCATCCGCCTGAATCAGCAGTTCGCCAAAACGGTTGATCAGATCGACCAGGCCGCGATGCTGCTGGTCAACGGTCTGCAAGCCGGTTTCAAAACACTTGTTCCATTGGAACGACTCCATGCCCATCTCCACGCACCTTCATCGTTTCATTATGGCATCGCGCCCAAAGCGGGGTAGTCGATTTCCTGAAGTCGGATAACATTTGCACCTATCACAACAGGAGATTGCTATGCTTCGTCGTACTTGGATCACCCGTTCCGCAGGGACTGCGCTGGCCGCCGCCTGCGCCCTGGTTTCGCCGCTGGCCTTTGGCCAGTCGAAAGAAATCAAGATTGCCCACATCTACAGCAAGACCGGTCCGCTCGAAGCCTACGGCAAGCAGACCGCCATCGGCTTCATGATGGGCCTGGACTACGCCACCGGGGGCAGCATGATGGTCGGCGATAAGAAACTGGTGGTGATTGAAAAGGACGACCAGGGCAAACCGGATCTGGGCAAGTCACTGCTGGCGGCCGCCTATTCCGACGACAAGGCCGATCTGGCCGTCGGACCCACGTCTTCGGGCGTCGCCCTGGCGATGCTGCCGGTGGCCGAGGAATACAAGAAGATCCTGCTGGTCGAGCCCGCTGTGGCGGACTCGATCACCGGCGACAAATGGAACAAATACATCTTCCGCACCGGTCGCAACAGCTCGCAGGACGCCATCTCCAACGCCGTGGCGCTCGACAAGCCGGGTACCGTGATAGCGACCCTCGCGCAGGACTACGCTTTTGGTCGTGACGGCGTCAAGGCCTTCAAGGATGCGATCAAGAAAGCCAAAGTGGTGCATGAGGAGTACCTGCCCACGGCCACCACCGACTTCACGGCCGGGGCGCAGCACCTGATCGACAGTCTCAAGAATCAACCGGGCCGCAAGGTGATCTTCATCATCTGGGCCGGCGCCGGCAATCCGTTCAAGATCGCCGACATGGACTTGAAGCGCTACGGCATCGAGATCGCCACCGGCGGCAACATCCTGCCGGCGATGGCCGCCTACAAGAACTTTCCCGGCATGGAAGGCGCGGCCTATTATTATTTTGGCATCCCGAAGAACCCGGTCAACGAGGCCATGGTGGCGCGTCACTACAAGGAGTTCAAGGCACCGCCCGACTTCTTCACGGCTGGTGGCTTTTCAGCGGCCATGGCGGTCGTCACGGCACTCCGGAAGACCAATGGCGACGCCAGCGCCGGCAAGCTTATCCCTGCCATGGAAGGCATGAGCTTCGAGACACCCAAGGGCAAGATGACTTTCCGCAAGGAAGACCACCAGGCTATGCAGAGCATGTACCACTTCAGAATCAAGGTCGATCCAGCGTTTGCCTGGGGCGTGCCGGAACTGGTGCACGAGATCAAGGCCGAAGAGATGAATATCCCGATCAGGAACAAACGCTAGCACAGACTTCGGTCATTGCGAGCGTGGCGCGGCAATCCATGACTCTGGCATTCGCGCATGGATTGCCACGGCCTTCGTCCTCGCAATGAAAGCATAGAAATGGCGCTCACCCTCTTGGGGTTCTTCTCACATGCTTGAAACCAGGGAGCTGACGGTTCGCTTCGGCGGCCACGTGGCGGTTAATGCGGTCAGTTGCTCCTTCCAGCCCGGCACCCTGACCGCCATCGTCGGTCCGAACGGCGCCGGCAAGACGACTTATTTCAACCTGATCTCGGGGCAGCTCAAAGCCAGCGCGGGCCAGGTTTTTCTGAACGGTGACAGTCTGGCCGGCATGAGTCCATCGGCCAGAACGCGGGCTGGTTTGGGACGCGCCTTTCAGCTCACCAACCTGTTTCCGAATCTGTCGGTGCTCGAGAACGTGCGGCTGGCGGTGCAGGCGGCGCGCTCGGGAGCCCATTTGCGCGGCCTCAATCTGTGGAGCATCTGGAGCGACCACAAGGCCCTGACGCAGTTGGCGGAGGAAGTGCTGGAAGCGGTCGCGATGGCCGGCAAGCGCGACACGCTGGTGGCCAGCCTGCCGCATGGTGACCAGCGCAAGCTCGAGGTCGCCTTGCTGATGGCGCTGGAGCCCGATGTCTTCATGTTCGACGAACCCACCGCGGGCATGAGTCACGACGAGGCGCCGGTCATCCTGAACCTGATCCGCAAACTGAAGGACGATCCGCGCAAGACCATTTTGCTGGTCGAGCACAAGATGGACGTGGTGCGTGAGCTGGCCGATCGCATCATCGTGCTGCACAACGGCACGCTGGTGGCCGATGGTGACCCGGCGAGCGTGATTGCCTCGCCCGTCGTGCAAGAGGCCTACCTTGGGGTTGCCCCCAAGGACTCCTCGGCGCAAGACAGGACGCCTCCCCGTCCCGGCCTTCCCGATCGAGCGGGAAGGAGCGAGCAAGCATGAGCGACGTTTTGCTCAAACTCGCGGGCGTGCACACCCACATCGGCGCCTACCACATCCTGCACGGGGTCGAGCTCTTGGTGCCACGCGGGCAGCTGACGATGCTGCTCGGGCGCAACGGCGCGGGCAAGACGACCACGCTGCGCACCATCATGGGCTTGTGGCACGCAAGCCAGGGCAGCATCAGGTTTGGCGAGCGCGATGTCACGCTGCTTGCGACCCCCGAGATCGCGAGCCTGGGCATCGCTTATGTGCCAGAGAGCATGGGCATCTTTTCCGACCTCAGCGTCAAGGAAAACATGCTGCTCGCGGCGCGCTCGGCACGGCGCGTCAGCCAGATCGATGACGCGCGCCTGAAGTGGATCTTTTCCCTGTTCCCGGCGGTCGAAAAATTCTGGAACCATCCCGCGGGCAAGCTCTCGGGCGGACAGAAGCAGATGCTGGCCGTGGCGCGCGCCATCGTCGAGCCGCGCGAGCTCTTGATCGTCGACGAGCCGAGCAAGGGCCTGGCACCGGCCATCATCAACAACATGATCGATGCCTTTGCCGAGCTCAAGGCCACCGGCACCACTATTTTGCTGGTGGAGCAGAACATCAACTTCGCCAAACGCCTGGGCGACAGCGTGGCGGTCATGGACAACGGCCGCGTCGTGCACGCCGGCAGCATGCAGGCGCTGGCCGACGACGAAGAACTGCAGCACCAATTGCTGGGGCTGGCGATATGAGTCGATGTATGACCCGCTGTTTCTCGTCATTGCGAGCGAAGCGCGGCAATCGAGTGGGCATGGATTGCCGCGCTTCGCTCGCAATGACAAAAGTCTTATGAACAGGCTGGATTTCGATTGGAAACCGTTGGCGCTGGTGCCGCTGCTGGCGGTTGGCGTGCTGCCCTTCATCGGTTCCGGATCGACCTGGCTCACGCTGACCGTGGCGGGACTGGCGATGGGCATGATCATCTTCATCATTGCCTCCGGGCTGACGCTGATCTTCGGCCTGATGGATGTGCTCAATTTTGGCCACGGCGTGTTCATCGCGCTCGGGGCGTTTGTCGCGACCACCGTGCTGGGCCTGATGGCCGACTGGACCGGCTCGCCGGAACTCTGGCGCAACCTGCTGGCCGTCTTCGCTGCGATGCTGGTGGCGATGGCCGTGTCGGGCGCTGTCGGTCTCGCCTTCGAGCGCTTCATTGTGCGTCCGGTCTATGGCCAGCACCTCAAACAGATCCTGATCACCATGGGCGGCATGATCATTGGCGAAGAGCTTATCAAGGTGATCTGGGGTCCGCAGCAGATTGCCCTGCCCTTGCCCGAGGCCCTGCGCGGCTCGCTGCTGCTGGGTGACTCGGCGATCGAGAAATACCGTGTGCTGGCGGTGCTGGTGGGCGCTGCGGTTTTCGCGCTGCTGGCCTGGACGCTGAGTCGCACCAAGATTGGCCTGCTGATCCGTGCCGGCGTGCAGGACCGTGAGATGGTCGAAGCGCTGGGCTACCGAATCCGGCGGCTTTTTGTCGGCGTCTTTGTCGTCGGCAGCGCGCTGGCCGGACTCGGTGGCGTGATGTGGGGCCTGTACCAGCAGAACGTGGTGCCGCAAATGGGGGCCCAGGTCAATGTGCTGATCTTCATCGTGATCATCATCGGTGGCCTGGGTTCCACCGGCGGCGCGCTGATGGGCGCCTTGCTGGTCGGCCTGATGGCCAATTACACCGGCTTCCTGCTCCCCAAAGTGGCTTTGTTCTCGAACATCGCCTTGATGGTGGGGATCTTGCTGTGGCGCCCGCAGGGCGTCTACCCGGTGGCGAATCGATGAGGACTTCTCTGATTGCGGCGCTCCCATGCTAAGTCGAATTCTTTCCAACGATTTCCCGCGCAGCCGCGTGCTCACGGTCCTGCTGTTGCTGGTTCTGCTTGCGCTGGCGGCGACGCCCTTCGTCTTTCCGGGCGTCAAGGCGCTCAACGTCGCCGCCAAGGTGCTGGTGTTCATTGTGCTGGTTGCGAGCTTCGATTTGCTGCTCGGCTTCACCGGCATCGTCAGTTTTGCCCACACCATGTTCTTCGGCATCGGCGCCTATGGCATTGCGGTCGCCACCACGCGCCTCGGTCCGACCTGGGAGGCACTGGCGCTGGGGCTGCTGTGTGCCTTGCTGCTTTCCCTGCTGCTGGCCTTGCTGGTCGGGCTGTTTTCACTGCGCGTGCGGGCCATCTTCTTTGCCATGATCACGCTCGCCGTGGCCTCGGCTTTTCTGACGCTGGCCTCGCAGCTGTCCGACATCACGGGCGGCGAGGATGGCCTGACCTTCAAGGTGCCCGAACTGCTGTCGCCGAGCTTTGAACTCATGGAGCAGCCCCTGCTGGGCGTCACGCTCGATGGCCGGCTGCTCTGCTACTACCTATTGTTCGCGGCGGCCCTGCTGCTGTTCCTGACGATGCTGCGCATCGTCAATTCACCGTTTGGGCGCGTGCTGCAGGCGATCCGCGAAAACGAGTTCCGCGCCGAGGCGATAGGCTACCGCGTCGTCGTGTACCGCACCCTGTCGAGCGTTTTGTCGGCCCTCTTTGCCTGTGTGGCCGGCGCCATGCTGGCGCTCTGGCTGCGCTACAACGGGCCCGACACCTCGCTCTCGTTCGAGGTCATGATGGACGTGCTGCTGATCGTCGTGATCGGCGGCATGGGCACGATCTACGGCGCCGCCATCGGCTCCGTGCTGTTTCTGGTGGCGCAAAGCTACCTGCAGGATCTGCTGCGACTCGGCAGCGAGGCCGCCGTATCGCTGCCCTGGCTGGCCGCGTTGCTCTCGCCGGACCGCTGGCTGCTCTGGCTCGGTGTGCTGTTTGTGCTGTCGGTCTACTTCTTTCCGACCGGTGTGGTGGGGCGCTTGCGCGCCAGGGCAGCGGGAGCAAAAGCATGAGCGCGAGCGTGAGCCTCCCATCGAGCCCGCGGTCCTGCTACCTGAACTGCGCCGGGCGCGAGCTTCATTACACCGAGTGGGGCGCACAGCATCCGAGGACCGTGATCGCCTGGCATGGCCTGGCGCGCACCGGGCGTGACATGGATGAACTGGCCGAGCACCTGAGTGCGCGCGGCTACCGCGTGATCTGTCCCGACACCATCGGACGTGGGTTCAGTCAATGGAGTCCGCTGCCCGAGCAGGAGTACTGCCTGGCCTTCTACGCCCGGATTGCCTCAGAGTTGTTCGACCGACTGGGCATCCAAAAAGCGCACTGGGTTGGCACCTCGATGGGTGGCGCAATCGGCACGGTCTGCGCGTCCGGTCTGCTCTTTCCCGACATGAAGGAGCGCGTTGTCAGCCTGACACTGAACGACAACGCGCCGCAACTCGCCGACGCTGCCATTGCCCGCATTCGCTCCTACGCCGGCAGCCCGCCGGCGTTTGCCACCGTGCTCGAGCTCGAAGCCTTTTTCCGCCAGGTCTACAAGCCCTATGGCTGGCTCAGCGACGCGCAGTGGCGACGCTTGACCGAGACCTCGACGCGACGCCTGCCCGATGGCCGCGTCACACCGCACTACGACCCGGCCATGGTGCAGCAATTCATCAGCCACCCGGACGACTATTCCATCTGGCCGCACTTCGATGCGCTCGATATTCCCGTGCTGTGTCTGCATGGTGCCGAGTCCGACCTGGTGCTGCCCGAAACCACCGCCGCCATGCTGCAGCGCGGCCCGGGCTTGAAGGGCTTGTTGCAGGTGGTCGAGATCGCGGGTTGCGGTCACGCGCCGGCCCTCAATGTGCCCGATCAGCTCGATCGGGTCGCCGCCTTCATCGCAGCGGCAGGCTGAGTTTGTTGCACGCCTACTGCTTGGCGCCCAGCGCCAGCGCCGCGGCACGCGAGGCGGCCAGCGCATGTGGATCGGCCGTGAACTGGGTCGGCCAGCCAGACAGGTGCTGCTGCGTCAGTTCGCCCAGGGCCTTGACCCACGCCGGGTCGTCGTTGAGGCAGGCGATGTAATGAAAGGTCTGACCACCCGCGCGCAGGAAGGCGCTGCGGCCTTCCATGGCAATTTCTTCGAGGGTTTCCAGGCAGTCGCTGGTGAAGCCGGGGCACACGACATCGACGCGCTTGACGCCGGCTTGCGCCAGCGCGATCAGGCTCGGTTCGGTGTAGGGCTCAAGCCATTTGGCGCGGCCCAGGCGCGATTGAAACGTGACCTGGTACTGCTGGCTGTCAAGGCCCAGATGCTCGGCCAGCAGGCGTGCGGTCTTGAAACACTCGCAGTGGTAAGGGTCGCCGAGATGCAGGGTGCGCTCGGGCACACCATGAAAGCTCATGATCAGCTTGTCGGGTCGGCCGTGGGCCTGCCAATGGCGCGCTATGCTGCCGGCCAGCGCGGCGATGTAGCCGGGGTCGTCGTGGTAGCGGTTGACAAAGCGCAGCTCGGGCAGAGTGCGCACTTGCGCCGCCCAGGCATAGACCGCATCGAACAGGCTGGCCGTGGTGGTGGCAGAGTACTGCGGGTAGGCCGGCACGATCAGGATGCGGGTGGCGCCGCCGGCCTTCAGGGCGTCGAGCTGCTCGGCGATGGAGCTTTGCCCGTAGCGCATCGCGTAGCGCACCTGCACCGCATGGTCGCGCCCGGCCAGCCAGGCTTGCAGCGAGCGGGTCTGCTTTTCGGTCCAGACCTTGAGCGGTGAGCCCTCGGCCGTCCAGATGCTCGCGTACTTGGCCGCCGACTTGGCCGGACGAAAGCGCAGGATGATGCCGTGCAGGATGATCCACCAGAGCAGCCGCGGAATCTCGACGACGCGCGGGTCGCTCAAGAATTCGGCCAGAAAGCGCCGCACGTCGGCCGTGCCCGGCGAGTCGGGCGTGCCGAGGTTGCAGAACAGCACGCCGGTGCTCGGCGCCTGGCCGTGGGTGAAAGGGGGTTCCGGCTTGAATGAAGTCATGGTTCGTATTTTCACGTATCCGGGGTGCTTCCTTCTGTTTGTTGCTATTTGCTGTGATTCAAATTTTCTGATTTTTCCCCCACTCACACCCCCAGCCGGCTTTTGGGGTCAGAGCCCAAATTCGCCGAGCCGCAGGCGCGCCCAAGGGGTGCGGCGCAAAGCGCCGCAGCGAAATTGGTGTCTGACCCCAATAGCCGGAAGAGGGGAGCCTCATGTGGCCGCGTCTTTGAACTTGTGAAGTGCTTCTCTCAGGTTTGGAACGCTGGAAATTGTGTCTCCATTGTTTTGTCAGCTCTGTCGCTTGTCCGCGCTTGACGGGTCTCAAATGTTGCGGGGGTCACTGACATTGTCATGCTGTTCATCAACTTCCCCAGCGTGCAGTGGCGCGTGTACTTCCTTTGTTTACAGACGCGGCCAAATAGGGCTGTTGGCTCCTCTCTTCCGCCCGGCTGGGCGGGAGAGAGGCGGGGGTGAGTGAGTGGGGGAATAAATGAAAAGAATGCAGAAACAGGAGTCTCAGCGCACCGGTGCCAAAGTCAAGGTACTGCGCGTGTTGGCAGCAACATCGGCTTCACTGAGATGCTGTGGCAAGTAGCCCCCGGCTATGAAAACTTCTGCCTGGTCCTTGTAATGCGCGTCGAACAGCACGCCGCTTTGGCCGACCGGACTGATGCCGACGGCATGATTGGGATCGGCGAAGTCGATCACGCGCCGGGTTGACGGACCGTAACCGACCGCCCATGGCGCCGGGCCCACTGAGTAAGACAGATTATTCGGCAGTTCGCGGCCTCCGGGTGCCGCGAAGGGTCCGATATTGAAGAGCTTGTCCAGCGGCTTTTGCGCAGCCAGCGGGTGGCCGTGGGTTAGCGTGTGCGCCTTGCCCCACGCCCAGCCCGCGCTGTCTTTGCCCAGGGTCGCTTGCAGGTGCGTGAGGGTGTTGCGCCAAACCAGCTGCAGGACGTCGGCGCGGGTCTCGACGGCTGGCGTGTTTCGGTTGTCCCACCAGGGTGAATCTGCATCTGCCGCCAGGCGCGGCAGGGCCGAATCGAGCGCGCGGGTGCCCAGCAGGTTCTTGAACTGCACCTCGCCCATCTCATCGGCCATCGCGCCGCGCGCCAATTCATACAGGAATTGGTTGAAGACGGTCGCCGGAACGCTGTCCAGGCTGTGCCTGCCATCCCAGGTCGCCAGGCTCTCGAGCAGGGCGCGCTCTGCCGGGTCGGTGACGATTCTTTGCAATTCCGGCAGCAAGGGCGCGAGAACGCGCCGCGCATAGCCGGTCTGCACATCGAGTTGCAGCGCCTGGCTGGCCTTGATATCCCATTTGATGCCGGCGTCACGCAGGCGCTCATCGAGCCGCTGGGCACGGTCGGCCAGGTTGTAGTAACCCGGCACCGTCATGCCGTTGTGGGCCCTGGGTTCGTGGTTGGCCGAGACGATGTAGCCGCGCGCCGGATCTTCTTCCTGCGGGTTGTCGCTGAAAGGGTAAAAGCCCAGCTTGTCGGCGTCCGAAGTGCTGCCGTCAAGGATGAAATTGGGGTTCACCTTGGCCGGGCGAATGGGGAGCCGGGCGGCAGCCCACCAGCCGATGTCGCCACCCGCATTGGCCCACACCACGTTCAGGCCCGGCGCATGGATCTTGCTGGCTGCGTTGCGCGCCTTCTCAAGCGTGTCGGCACGGTTGAGTTCATAGCAGGCTTCGAGCAGCGGGTTCTCGGTTTCAAGGAAAGCCCACCACATGGCCACGGGCGTGGTTCCCAGACTATCCTTGAAGACATCGGTGATGATGGGTCCATGCGGCGAGCGGCGCAGCGTGAGTTTGATCGGCGCGGCGCCCTTGACCAGAATCGTCTCGTCGCGGCTCTGCAGATCGACCCACTGGCCGTGGTACCAGATCTGGTTCGGATTGCCGGGCTTGGTTTTCTCGGCGATCAGGTCCATGTCGTCGTTCTGGAACATGGTCAGGCTCCAGCCGAACTGGCTGTTGTGACCGAGCAGGGCGCTCGGTACCAATGCCTGATGGTGGCCGTATAGCTCGAAGCCCGGTGCGGACAGGTGAGCTTCGTACCAGACCGCGGGCGCCGAGTAGGCAATGTGCGGATCGCCGGCCAGCAGCGGCTTGCCACTGGCCGTGCGATGGCCCGAGACGGCCCAGGCATTGCTGCCTTCGAACTGCGGCAGGCCGGCCATTGCCAGGGCCTGCTGGCTCAGTTGGGCGATCCGGTTGAGTCCATCCCAGTCGCCGGGAGTCATGCTGGTTGTGAGGCTGGCTGTCACGGCGCCCTCCGGGTGCCCATCAAGATCAAAGACCTTCAGATAGCCGGCGCCGAGTTTGTCGCGCACATAGGTCAGTGACGGTTCCGTCGTGAAAGTGGCGGCAAAGCTGTAGGCCAGATAGCCTGCCACTGCGAACGTGTCCTTCGGTGTGAAGGGCCGTTTGGGAATGCCGAGCAGGTCGAATTCGATCGGTGCCGGATGCGTTGCCTGAAACTGGTTGATGCCGTCGAGGTAAGCGGCCAGCACCTTGGCGGTGGGACTCTGCGGGTTCATTCTGGCCGCCATGGTTTGGGCGTGAGCGCCAATGCGCAGCGTGCGAAACAGCCGGTCCGCGTTGGCCAGCGTCGGTCCGAGCACTTCAGCCAGCTCACCCTGTGCCAGTCGGCGCATCAGCTCCATCTGGAACAGGCGGTCCTGCGCGTGCACATAGCCCAATGCACGGTACAGATCCGGCTCATTCTCAGCACGAATGTGCGGCACACCGCGTTCGTCATAACGCACCGTCACCGGCGCCTGCAGTTGCGTCAGGCTCAGCGTGCCGCTGCGCTGAGGCTGCTTGCTGTGGATGTACCAGGCCGCTGCGCCGCCAGTCAGCACGAGCAGGGCCGCCAGCAGAACGGCAACAATTTTGAGGGCACGTTTCATCGATGGGTTCTCCTTGTGTTCTCTGGACTTGCCAGACTGGCATCATAGACGTCGCGTTGCGGCCTCGACCGCCGTCACGGCGCTGCGCATCGCGCCTTCGAGCGTGGCCGGATAGGGGCCCGCCACATAGTCACCACAGGCCAGCAGGCCGGGTGCAATCTGCTGGGCTGGCCGCAGCTGCGCCGGCGTGCAGGCGAAGGTCGCGCGCTTTTCAACGATGGTTTGAACCGCCTGCAACTGCAGGCCCAACTGCGCCTGCGCCTGCGCCAGCACCTGCGCCTGCAGCGTGGCGCGCTCGCCCCGGCTGGCGCTGACCACAAAGGCCAGCAGGCCGCTTGGCCCGTCGAGTTGACCGCGGTCGAAAACAAACTGCGCCGGCGTGCATGGGTGGGTACCGCTGCGCAAGGTCAGCATCGGGTGGGTCAGCGAGGCGCGTTCCGCCCATGCATAGACGGTGCTGATGGCGTCGAACTGCAGGTTCCGGCAGATCCCGATCCAGTTCTGCATCGCGTCTGCGGTTGCTGCAGGAACTCCTTGGTCACTTTGTATCAGCAACCGGATCGACTCGGAGGCCGTTGTGGCCAGAAGCACCGCGTCGAAGCATTCGTCCCGCACTTGCCACCGTGAACCATGCGGCACCAGCCCCTCGACCCGGGCGCCCCGATGCAAGCGGCTGCCGTGGCGCGCGAGCCAGCGCGCTGCCGCGTTGGGAAAGAGTTCGGACAGATCGATCCGGGGCAGCAGCAGGCTGGAACTGCCGCTCGGTCCAAACAGCGCGTCCTTCACGACGCGCAAAAAGACGGTTGCGCTGGCCTGCCCGGCCGGCGTGTTGAGGGCCGCTACGCACAGCGGCGCTATCAGTTCCGCCATGGGCCGTGGGCTCAGCGTCTCGCAAAGCTGTGCCACGGTGGCGCGCGCATCGCACTGAAAGCCATGCCGCTGCCAACGGCTCGTCAGACGCAGCAGCGACCACTTGTCGGACAGGCTCCAGCCCCGCGCCATGACGATGGCCGCCAGCGCGTCCAGCGGCGTCGGCGCGTCGGCAAATTGCAGGCCGCCCCCATCGGGAAACCGCAGCGTCATCGGCAGGCGCAGCAAGGCGCGGTCGGCCTCGATGCCGACCTGTCGCAGCAGGCGCAGGGTTTCGACGTAGGCGCCGATCAGGATGTGCTGGCCGTTGTCCAGCACGACGGGCGCGCCGTCCGGTAGTTTGCCGGGCACGGCGCGGGCGCGTCCACCGATGCGGTGCGATGCTTCAAAGACCGTCACCTGGTGGCCCGCCGCTGTCGCCTCTACCGCCGCGGCCAGCCCGGCCCAGCCTGCGCCGACGATGGCCATCTTCATGGCTTGTCAAACGCGGCCAAGCGCTTGGACCTTCCATGCCAGCCAGAGCTTGCGCAGCGGCGTGAGGCTGATGCGTTGCTGCAGCACCTGAAAATTGTCACGCTCGATTTCCTTGAGCAGCGCGCGGTAGATGCTGGCCATCATCAGCCCCGGCTTTTGGGAGCGTCGGTCGCTGGGCGGCAGCAGTGCCAGCGCTTCATCGTAGAGCGCATGCGCACGCTGCGTCTGGAACTGCATCAGCTCGACAAAGCGCCCGGAGTAGGTCCGCTTCAGGATCTCATGGGCACGGACATCGAATTGCTGCAACTCGTTCATCGGCAGGTAGATCCGGCCGCGCAGCGCGTCTTCGCCAACGTCCCGGATGACGTTGGTGAGTTGCAGCGCCAGGCCCAGCTTGTGCGCGTAGAGGGTGGTCTGCTCCTGCGTCTGGCCAAAGATGCGCGCCGCGACTTCGCCCACGACACCGGCCACCAGCTCACAGTAGCGTTGCAGCGCAGCGTAGTCGAGGTAGCGGGTCTGGCTCAGGTCCATCTGGCAGCCTTCGATAACTGCCTGCAGATGGCGCTGCTCGATGTTGAATCTCTGGGCCAGCGGCATCAGTGCCTGCATCACCGGGTGGCTGGACTGGCCCGCAAAGGCCTTGCCCACCTCAGCCTGCCACCAGGCCAGCTTGGTAGCGGCAACGCCCGTGTCTGAGGTATCGTCGACCACGTCGTCGACCTCGCGGCAAAAGGCGTAGAACGCCGTGATCGCCGCTCGCCGTGGCGCCGGCAAGAACAGGAAAGCGTAGTAGAAGCTGCTGCCCGAAGCAGCCGCTTTCTGTTGAACGTATTCCTGGGGCGTCATGAAGGGGTCGGGTTCGGGCAGGCCCTAGTTTAAACAGCCGGCGTGGGCTCGCGCATTAAGGCATGCGCCAGGCGCGCCACAGCAGCAGCGGCAGATCCGCCAGTCCCAGCTTGGGGCGCTTGCGCCAGCTCTCGTGCTTCATGGCCTCGATCTTGTCGAGTATGCGCAAGCCGCCTTGCACCACCAGGCGCAATTCCCAGCCGGCGCGGCCCGGGATGCGGCGCGCGAGCGGCGCACCCTTTTGCATCAGACCCCTGGCCTCGCTGACATAGCCCGCAAGCATGCGCGACGCATTGGCGCAAGGGCGCTGCGTTTGCAGGTCGGCGTCCTGCACGGCGCAGCGCAGCATGGTTTGCCGACTCGGATACCAGCGCGAGCGGGCGATGTCCACGCTCAGGTCCTGCCAGAAGTTGATCAATTGCAGCGCGCTGCAGATCTGGTCGCTCTGCGCCAGCGCTGACTCGTCCTGCACGCCATACAGGTGCAGCAGAAGCCGGCCGACCGGGTTGGCCGAGCGCTGGCAATAGTCCAGCAGTTCGGCATCGGATTCATAGCGGCGCGCGCCAGCGGTATATCGCACGTCCTGCTCGAACGCATCGAGCAACTGATCGAGCAGCGCGCTGGGCAGACCAAGGTCCTGCAACACCGCTTGCAGCGGCTCGAACACTCGCGACCAGCGCCCGCTGTCCGGCATGCCAATGGCGGTGGCGTGCAAGTCCTGTCGGTAGTCCAGCAGATCGTCGAGCCGTTGGCGCGCGGGTGCGTCGCCTTCGTCGGCGATGTCATCGGCGGTCCGGGCAAAGCGGTAAATGGCTGAGATGGCGGGCCGCAGCCGGGGCGGGCAGAGCCAGGAGGCAACCGGGAAATTCTCGTAGTGGTCCATTGCTTTGCGGCAGGCAGTTGCCGTGCCGACAATGTACGCTATGCGGTCCGGCCAGGCGCGGAAAACCGCAGCAGCAGGTTAAAATGCCCTTTGACCGATATACGGGGGTGGTCTGGCAGACCGGCCCCTTGTTTTTTGCGCGGGTGGCGAAATTGGTAGACGCACCAGGTTTAGGTCCTGACGGTAGTAATACTGTGCGGGTTCGAGTCCCGCCCCGCGCACCACGAATTTAGGAGCATTGAGATGAGCGTTAACGTTGAAACCCTGGAAAAGCTGGAACGAAAGATGACCCTGACCCTGCCCGTGGGCCAGGTGCAGGCTGAGGTTGAATCACGACTGAAGAAGCTTGCTCGGACGGTCAAAATGGACGGCTTTCGCCCTGGCAAAGTGCCGATGAACGTGGTGGCGCAGCGCTACGGCTACTCGGTTCATTACGAGGTCATGAATGACAAGGTTGGCGAGGCCTTTGCGAATGCCGCCAACGAAGCCAAATTGCGTGTCGCTGGCCAACCGCGGATCACCGAAAAGGAGAGTTCGCCCGAAGGTGAAATGGCTTTTGACGCTGTTTTCGAGGTCTACCCGGAAGTCAAGATCGCTGAATTGAGCAGCGCCGAGGTGCAAAAGACGGCGACCGAAGTGACCGAAGCGGCTATCGACAAGACGCTGGAGATCCTGCGCAAGCAGCGTCGCACTTTTGCCCAGCGCGCCCACGACGCCGCAGCGCAGGCCGGCGACCGCGTGACGGTGGATTTCGAAGGCAAGATCGACGGTGAAGCCTTCGAGGGCGGCAAGGCAGAAGCTTTCCAGTTCATCATCGGCGACGGCCAGATGCTCAAGGAATTCGAAGACGCGACCGCTGGCATGAAGGCGGGCGAAAGCAAGACCTTTCAACTCGCTTTTCCGGCCGACTACCACGGCAAGGATGTCGCGGGCAAGACTGCTGACTTCATGGTGACGCTGAAGAAGGTCGAGGCGGCCCATCTGCCGGAAGTGAACGAGGCGCTGGCCAAGGCGCTCGGCATCGCCGACGCCTCCGTCGAAGGCTTGCGCGCCGACATCCGGAAGAACCTGGAACGGGAAGTCAAGTTTCGCTTGCTGGCTCGCAACAAGCAGGCCGTGATGGATGCATTGCTGGCCAAGGCAGAACTCGATCTGCCCAAAGCCAGCGTGCAGGCCGAAGTCAGCCGCTTGATGGAGGGCGCGCGCGCCGACCTGAAGCAGCGCGGCGTCAAGGACGCCGACAAGGCAGAATTGCCTGAAGACATCTTTCTGCCACAGGCCGAGCGCCGCGTTCGGCTCGGTCTGGTGGTGGCTGAATTGGTGCGATCGCAAAATCTGCAGGCCAGGCCTGAGCAAATCAAGGCGCACGTGGACGAGTTGGCTGCCAGCTATGAAAAGCCGGCTGAAGTGGTGCGCTGGTATTACGGTGACAGCAACCGCCTGGCCGAGGTGGAGGCGATTGTGATCGAGAACAATGTGACCGACTTTGTCATGGGCAAAGCGCTGGTCGTTGAGAAAAATCTATCATTCGATGAATTGATGGCCCAAAACTGACCGGGGCGGCGCCTTTTTTCGGTACAGTAAGAATCTATCTGGAGATGCGATGAACGAGCGATTGGCGGCAATGGAAACCCAGGGCCTGGGCATGATCCCGATGGTGATCGAGCAATCGGGCCGCGGTGAGCGGTCCTATGACATCTACTCGCGTTTGCTCAAAGAACGCGTGATCTTTCTGGTTGGCCCAGTCAACGACCATGTGGCGAATCTGGTGGTGGCGCAGCTGCTGTTTCTGGAGAGTGAAAATCCCGACAAGGATATTTCGTTCTACATCAACTCGCCCGGCGGATCGGTCAGTTCCGGCATGGCGATCTTTGACACCATGAACTTCATCAAGCCCGACGTTTCGACCCTGTGCACCGGCATGGCCGCCAGCATGGGCGCTTTCTTGCTGGCCGCAGGGGCCAAGGGCAAGCGCTTTTCGCTGCCCAACTCGAAGGTCATGATCCACCAGCCTTCGGGCGGCAGCCAGGGGCAGGCGACCGAGATCGAGATCCAGGCGCGTGAAATCCTGAAGACGCGCGAGCAGCTCAACAAGATTCTCGCCGAGCGCACCGGTCAGCCGCTGGAGCGCATTGAACGCGACACCGAGCGCGATTACTATATGTCGGCTGAGGAATGCAGGGAATACGGACTGATCGACAAGGTCATCTCAAAGCGGGCGTAGTTCACATGGCTGAAAAAAAAGGTTCATCCGGCGAGAAAACACTCTACTGCTCTTTTTGCGGCAAGAGCCAGCATGAAGTCAAAAAGCTGATCGCGGGACCATCGGTCTTCGTTTGCGACGAGTGCATCGAGCTGTGCAACGACATCATTCGCGATGAATTGCCGGCCACCGGGGAGGCGCGCAGCGCGGGTGCCGAACTGCCAACGCCAGCCGAGATCAAGGCCAATCTGGACAATTACGTGATTGGCCAGGAAGCCGCCAAGCGCATCCTGGCGGTCGCGGTGTACAACCACTACAAGCGCTTGCGGCACCAGGAGAAAGCCAAGAAGGACGACGTCGAACTGGCCAAGAGCAACATCTTGCTGATTGGTCCGACCGGTTCGGGCAAGACCTTGCTGGCGCAAACCCTGGCGCGCATGCTGGACGTGCCTTTCGTGATGGCCGATGCCACCACGCTGACCGAAGCCGGTTACGTGGGCGAGGACGTCGAGAACATCGTGCTCAAGCTGCTGCAGACCTGCAATTACGACGTGGAGCGGGCTCAGCGCGGCATTGTCTACATTGACGAGATCGACAAGATCTCGCGCAAGTCCGACAACCCCTCGATCACCCGCGACGTGTCGGGCGAGGGGGTGCAGCAGGCGCTGCTCAAGCTGATCGAAGGCACCATGGCCAGCGTGCCGCCGCAGGGCGGGCGCAAGCACCCGAATCAGGATTTCGTGCAGGTCGACACCACGAATATCCTGTTCATTTGCGGCGGCGCGTTCTTCGGCCTCGAAAAGGTCATCGACAACCGCACCCAGTCTTCGGGCATGGGTTTTGGCGCCACCGTCAAGAGCAAGGCAGAGCGCAGCCTGACCCAGACCTTCAAGGACGTCGAGCCGGAAGACCTGATCAAGTTTGGCTTGATTCCCGAATTGGTGGGCCGGATGCCCGTGGTGGCGACCTTGTCGGAACTGACCGAAGAAGCGCTGGTGCAGATCCTGACCGAGCCCAAGAACGCCCTGGTCAAGCAGTACAGCAAGCTGCTGGCGATGGAGGGCGTTGATCTGGAAATTCGACCGGCGGCGCTGCAGGCGATTGCCAAGAAGGCGCTGGCCCGAAAGACCGGAGCGCGTGGCCTGCGCTCGATTCTGGAGCAGGCCTTGATCGACACCATGTACGAGCTGCCGACGGCCGCAAATGTGGACAAGGTTGTCGTGGACGAGTCGACCATCGAAGAGAACAAACCGCCGCTGCTGGTTTACCGAGAGGCCGCGCGCCAGGCCTGATTTTGGGCCGGTGGCTTGAAAAGCAGCGCTGCTGATCCATATTGAACAGGTAACGAAAAGGTTTTTCCTATGTCTGCTCATATCCCATTACCTGCCAACGCGCTCGATCTGCCGCTGCTGCCTCTGCGCGACGTGGTCGTTTTTCCGCACATGGTTATCCCGCTTTTTGTCGGCCGGCCCAAGAGCATCAAGGCCCTCGAAGCTGCTATGGAGAACGAGCGGCGCATCATGCTGGTGGCGCAAAAGGCCGCGGCCAAAGACGATCCCGTGGTGACCGACATGTTTGACGTCGGCTGCATCTCGACCATCCTGCAGTTGTTGAAATTGCCCGACGGCACTGTCAAGGTCCTGGTGGAAGGCCAGCAGCGCGCGCGCGTGAACCGGATCGAAGACGGCGAACTGCATTTTGTGGCCAACGTGACGCCGGTTGAAGAGGCATCTGAATCCGAAGTCAAACCACGCGCCAAAGCCAGCGAGATCGAAGCGTTGCGTCGCGCCGTGATGCAGCAGTTTGAGCAGTACGTCAAGCTCAACAAGAAGATCCCGCCGGAAATCCTGACCTCTATTTCCAGTATCGACGACGCCGGGCGCCTGGCCGACACCATAGCAGCGCATTTACCGCTGAAACTGGACAACAAGCAGGCAGTGCTTGATCTGGCCGAAATCAAGGATCGGTTGGAGAATCTGTTTGAGCAGATTGAGCGCGAAGTCGACATCCTCAATGTCGACAAGAAGATTCGCGGCCGCGTCAAGCGGCAGATGGAAAAAAACCAGCGCGACTTTTATCTCAATGAGCAGGTGAAGGCGATTCAGAAAGAGCTGGGCGAGGGCGAAGACGGTGCTGACATTGACGAGATCGAGAAGAAGATCAAGTCGGCCAAAATGCCCAAGGAAGCGCTGAAGAAAGCCGAGGGAGAGCTGAAAAAGCTCAAACTCATGTCGCCGATGTCGGCCGAAGCGACCGTGGTGCGCAATTACATCGATGTGTTGACCGGGCTGCCCTGGGCCAGCAGAACCAAGATCAAGCACGATCTGGGGCATGCTGAAAAAGTGCTGAATGAAGACCACTATGGCCTGGAGAAGGTCAAAGACCGCATTCTTGAGTATCTTGCGGTGCAACAGCGGGTGGAAAAGGTAAAAGCACCGATCCTTTGCCTGGTCGGGCCGCCCGGCGTTGGCAAGACTTCGCTCGGGCAGTCGGTGGCCAAGGCGACCGGTCGCAAGTACGTGCGCATGGCACTGGGTGGCATGCGTGACGAGGCCGAGATTCGTGGCCACCGCCGTACCTACATCGGCGCCATGCCGGGCAAGGTGCTGCAAAGCTTGTCCAAGGTTGGCACGCGCAATCCGCTGTTCCTGCTCGATGAAATCGACAAACTCGGAACCGACTTCCGCGGTGATCCGTCAAGCGCGCTGCTCGAGGTGCTCGACCCCGAGCAGAACCACAAGTTTGGCGATCATTACGTCGAGGTCGATTTTGACCTGAGCGATGTCATGTTCGTGGCGACCTCCAATTCCATGAACATTCCACCAGCCTTGCTGGACCGCATGGAAGTGATTCGCCTGTCGGGCTACACCGAGGACGAGAAGACCAATATTGCCACCAAGTTCTTGCTGCCCAAGCAACTCAAGAACAATGGCGTCAAGGAAGAAGAACTGCAGATCACGGAAGACGCGGTGCGCGACATCATCCGCTACTACACGCGCGAGGCCGGTGTGCGCTCGCTGGAGCGCGATTTGTCGAAGATCTGCCGCAAGGTCGTGAAAGGTCTGCAGCTCAAGAAGATGGTGCCGCAGGTCAAGGTGAACGCCGAAAACCTCAACGAGTTTCTTGGTGTTCGCAAGTACTCCTACGGCCGTGCCGAAAAGCAGAATCAGGTCGGCCAGGTCGTCGGGCTGGCATGGACCGAAGTGGGCGGCGATCTGTTGACGATCGAGGCCGCCATGATGCCTGGCAAGGGCGTCATCACGCGCACCGGCTCACTCGGTGACGTCATGAAGGAATCGGTGGAGGCGGCGCGTACGGTGGTGCGCAGTCGCTCGCGGCGCCTGGGCATCAAGGACGAGTTTTTCGAAAAGAAGGATATCCATATCCATGTGCCAGACGGCGCCACGCCCAAGGATGGTCCGAGTGCCGGTGCGGCCATGACGACTGCCTTTGTCTCGGCGATGACCGGCATTCCGGTGCGCGCCGAGGTGGCGATGACGGGGGAAATCACCTTGCGCGGCGAAGTGACGGCCATCGGTGGACTGAAAGAAAAGTTGCTGGCAGCCTTGCGTGGCGGCATCAAGACGGTGCTGATCCCCGAGGAAAACGCCAAGGATCTTCAGGATATTCCCGAAAACGTCAAGAGCGGTCTGGAAATCGTACCGGTGCGCTGGATCGACAAGGTGCTCGAAATCGCCCTGGAGAGAATGCCGACACCGCTGTCGGAAGAGGAAGCTGTGGCGAGCAATGCGGCGGTCGTGGTTTCGTCGACCACGCCGGCGCAGGCCGAGTCGGTCAAGCATTGAAATTTGCGCTATAATTTTCCACTTGAAACGCGGGAATAGCTCAGTTGGTAGAGCGCAACCTTGCCAAGGTTGAGGTCGAGAGTTCGAGACTCTTTTCCCGCTCCAAATTCCGAAAAGGGAAG
>Ga0315271_10000265_pt1 | contig 27466 bp, 24 predicted proteins | sample C3_top_MG_FD_204664 | JGI IMG/M metagenome (GOLD analysis project Ga0315271, IMG submission 204664) | Sediment microbial communities from Yellowstone Lake, YNP, Wyoming, USA - C3_top | ecosystem: Environmental > Aquatic > Freshwater > Lake > Sediment | place: USA: Wyoming | collected 2017-08-01
GGGGGGCCGGCGGGTGCCGAGCCAACGCGAACTCGCTTTTTTGCAGCTTTTCTAACGACTCCGGAGGGTTTCCAGCCGCGTCGTCTCCGGGCGACGTTGGCGCGCACAGCGCGGTCTGGTCGAGCGCTTCCCGACAGTGAATGCCGTTCCCCGAAACTACCTGACCAAGCGTTCATGGAAAGTTCCTTGCACCAACCCGGGACCAAGGCTGCGGTGCGCCGGACTCTGACCGAGGCGCGAAAGAGCCTCGCCGCCGGCGAGCGGCAGGAGCGCAGCCGGCGGATTGCCGCCCTCTGCAGAGGTATCACCGGCTTCGAGTCCGCCGAGGTCGTCTGTTCCTACATCAATTTCCGCGAGGAAGTCGAGACCTCCGACCTTATCGCCGCGCTGCTGCGGGAAGGCCGCCGGGTCGCCGTCCCGGTTCAGGTGCACGGCTCCGCACGGAAACTCGTCTTTTCCGAGATTCGCGCCCTCTCGGAGATGGAGCGGAACGATTTCGGAATTTTACAGCCGCCCCTCGAGGCGGCCCGCCTGTTGCCCGCCGCGGCCATCCCGCTGTTTCTCGTTCCAGGACTGGCCTTCGACCCTGCTGGACGCCGGCTCGGCTACGGCCTCGGGTGTTATGACCGGGCCTTCGCCGACGCCGCCCCCGGCGCCCTCAAGGTCGGACTCGCCTTCGAGATGCAGATTCTCGAAAGCGTCCCGTCCGACCCCCACGATGTCCCGATGGACTTCGTGGTCACCGAAAACCGCGTGATCCACGCCGCCGCCGGCGCCGGGTCACCGACAAGGAGGTGGTGACGTGTCACCCGTAACTGTGCCCATCGTGTTGATCATCGCTCTGGCGGCCCTCGCCGGAGGTGTTCTCGCCGGCTGGCTCTCCCGGCGCTCCATCGCGGAAAAGAAGCTCGGCGGCGCCGAACTTGAGGCCCGGCAGATCGTCGAGGCCGCCGCGGCGAAGGCTGCCGCTCTCGCCAAGGAAGCCGCGACCATCACCAAGGAGGCCCAGCTCGAGTCCAAGGACTACCTGCTGCGGGCCAAGGCCGACTTCGAAAAGGAAACGCGCGACAAGCGCCAGGAATTTTCGGCTGCGGAGAAACGCCTGGAACAGAAGGACGAAAACATCGAGCGCAAGGGCAGCCTCATCGAGCGCAAGGAATCCGAGTTGAGCCAGCGCGACAGCCGCCTCTCCGATCGCGAGAAGTCCCTCGCGGAGAAGGAAAAGGACATCGGCCGCCTCACCGACGAGGCGAAACTCGCTCTGGAGAAAAACGCGGGGATGACCGCGGAACAGGCGCGCCGCCAGATCATCGAAAGCCTCCAGGACGAGGTCAAGTCCGAGTCGGCGCGCACGATCCGCAAGGCCGAGGAGGAGACGCGGCTGATCTCCGACAAAAAGGCCAAGGAGATCATCAGCACCGCGATCCAGCGCTATGCGAGCGACTACGTCGCCGAATCAACCGTGTCGGTCGTGCCGCTGCCGAGCGAGGAGATGAAAGGCCGCATCATCGGCCGCGAGGGGCGAAACATCCGCACCCTCGAAGCCGCGACCGGCGTGGACCTGATCATCGACGACACGCCGGAGGCCGTCATCCTGTCGGCCTTCGACCCCGTGCGCCGCCAGATCGCGAAGATTTCGCTCGAGCGGCTGATCGCCGACGGGCGCATCCACCCGGCGCGCATCGAGGAGGTCGTCGAAAAGGTCAAGAAGGAGACCGACCAGGCCATCCGGGAGGCCGGCGAGCAGGCGACCTTCGATCTCGGCGTGCACAACGCCCACCAGGAGATCGTGCGACTCATCGGGCGGCTGAAATATCGCACGAGCTACGCGCAGAACATCCTGAAGCACTCGCGCGAGGTGGCCTACCTGTGCGGCATCATGGCCGCCGAACTCGGCCTGAACGTCAAGCTGGCGCGCCGCGCCGGCCTGCTCCACGACATCGGCAAGGCCATGGACCACGAGACCGAGGGGCCGCACGCGCTGATCGGCGCGGAGGTGGCGCGCCGCTACGAGGAGAGCGACGACGTGGTCAACGCGATCGCCTCGCACCACCTGGAGGTCGAACCGACCACGATCGAGGCCGTCCTCGTCCAGGCCGCCGACGCCCTCTCCGCGGCGCGCCCGGGCGCCCGCCGGGAGGTCCTCGAGGCCTACGTCAAGCGCATGGAGAAGCTCGAGGAGATCGCCGACTCCTTCCGTGGCGTCGAGAAGGCCTACGCCATCCAGGCCGGGCGGGAAATCCGCATCATGGTCCAGGAGAGCCAGGTCAACGACGCCGACACGGTCGTTCTCGCGCGGGACATCGCCCGCAAGATCGAGGAGCAGCTGACCTACCCCGGCCAGATCAGGGTCACGGTCATCCGCGAAAAACGCGCCGTCGACTACGCCAAGTGACGAGGCCAGCTAAGACCCCATCTGCTGCGGTGCGCACCTTGCCGCCTGCGAGCGTAGTGAGTGGGCGGAGTCCTGCGGCGGGCACCAGCCCGCCTCAGTCGCCGGTTCGTCGTGCGCCTTGCACCTGCAGCCTTATCCGACGTCGTCAAATCGTGACTGAAAAGAGACTGATGTGAAGATCCTGATGATCGGTGACATCGTCGGCAAGCCGGGGCGCCAGGCGCTCGCCCTTTTTCTGCGCAAGGTGCAGGAGGCGCACGACATCGACCTGACCGTCGCCAACGGCGAGAACGCCGCAGGGGGGTTCGGCATCACACCGGACACCGCCGCGGACCTGTTGCGGCTCGGCGTCGACGTGATCACCTCCGGCAACCACATCTGGGACAAGAAAGACGTCCTCGGCTACATTCCCAAGGAAAGCCGCCTCCTGCGGCCCCTGAACTATCCGCCGGGCGCCCCCGGCTACGGTTCGATCGTGGTCACGGCGCGCGGCGGCACGAAAGTCGCCGTGCTCAACGTCTCGGGCCGGGTGTTCATGAACGATTTCGACTGTCCGTTCCGGACCACCGCCGCCGAAATCGAAGCGATCTCCGGCGAAGCCCGTGTGCGCGTCGTCGACATCCATGCAGAGGCGACCAGCGAGAAGGTCGCCCTCGGTCGGTTTCTCGACGGCCGGGTGAGCGCGGTCGTCGGCACCCACACCCACATCCAGACCGCCGACGAGCGCGTCCTGCCCGGGGGCACGGCCTATATCACCGACCTGGGAATGACCGGCCCTTCGGAATCTGTCATCGGCGTCGAGCCGGAGATCGTCATCCGCAAGTTCCTCACGGGCATGCCCGAGCGGTTCGAGACGGCAAAACTCCACCCGCAGCTGCAGGGAGTCGTCATTGAGATCGACCCAGGCAGCGGGCAGGCGCTGGGGATCGAGCGAATCTCGCTGCTGGCTGCGGGCCTGGCGCCCGGACCCCTGTAGCCGCCTGCCCGGTTGACGGGTTTTTCGGCACCCTGCCGACGGGTTCAGCGCCTCATCCCTGTTTCCCCTTGCGCGCAACCGGCACCGAATGTATTATTGACACCAGATCGTGTAGATCACCGGTCCACGGCGGATGAATGGGCTTCCCGAAGCCCATTTTTTTATTTTTCGGGAAGGGGGCAGACGATGTCGAAGCGACAACAGGTCGAGACCGCGGTCGAGAGCATCGCTGCGCCGACACTCGCCTCCCTCGGCCTGGAGATCGTCGAGGTCTCCCTCTCCGGACCGGCGCGCGAGCCCATTCTGCGCCTGATCGTCGACCGCCCCGGGGGCGGGGTCACCGTGGACGAACTCCAGGCGGCAAGCACGGCGATCGAGACAGCGCTCGACGTGGCCGAGGTGCTGTCGGGTCGCTACCGGCTCGAAGTCTCCTCCCCGGGCATCGACCGGCCCTGGAAACGCCTCGATGACTTCCGGCGGCATGCGGGAGAGCGCGCCAGCGTCAAGACGTTCGCACCGCTGGCGGACGGGAGCCGCCACCTCCTGGGGCGCGTCATCGCCGTGGAAGAGGGTGTCGTTCATTTCGCGCCCGACACCGGAACCCCGGTTGCCGTGGCGTTTTCGAACATTGCCAGCGCGCGGCCCGAGATCGACTGGGCCGCTCTGCTGCGCGGCCGCAAGCGCTCCCCCGGCGGCGCGCAAGGAGATCAACCATGAACCGCGAACTGTTGCACGTCATCGACCAGATCAGCTTCGAGCGCGGGATCGATCGCACCGAAGTCATCGAGGCGCTCGAGACCGCGCTGATCTCGGCTTCCCGCAAGCGCCTCGGCGAAAACGGACAGCTGCAGGCCCGGCTCAACGAAACCACGGGCAACCTGGACATCCTGGTCATGAAAACCGTCGTCGAACGGCCTTCGGACGTCCTCGCCGAGATCTCCCTCGCGGCGGCCCGCGCCATCGACCCGGCCGCGGAGCTCGGCGGGACCGTCGAGGCGCTCACCGACCTCGCCGACTTCGGCCGCGTCGCGGCGCAGACGGCCAAGCAGGTGATCATGCAGCGGGTGCGCGAGGCCGAGCGCGACCACATCCACCTCGACTTCAAGGGGCGCGAAGGCGAGATCCTCACCGGGACGGTCCACCACAAGGAGAAAGGCGACCTCTACGTCGACCTCGGCAAAACCGAGGGCCTGTTGCCGAAGAAAGAGCAGATTCCGCGCGAGTCCTACCGCAGCGGCGACCAGTTGCGGGCGTTCGTGCTCGAGGTGCGCCGCACCATCCGCGGCCCCCAGGTCATCCTCAGCCGCACGGCGCCGGAGTTCCTCGTGCGGCTCTTCGAACTCGAAGTCCCCGAGATCCGTCAGGGCCTCGTCAAAGTACTGGGCGCGGCGCGCGACCCGGGCGAGCGCGCCAAGATCGCGGTGCTCTCGACGGCCAAGGACGTCGACCCTGTCGGGGCCTGCGTCGGGATGAAGGGCTCGCGGGTGCAGTCCGTCGTCCGCGAACTGCGCGGCGAGAAAGTCGACATCGTGCCGTACGCCGAGGATGTGCGCGCGTTCCTCGTGAACGCCCTCGCCCCCGCGATCGTCGACCGCGTCGAGATCGACGCCGGTCGCCACGCGCTGCTCGCCGTCGTCCCCGACGATCAGCTCTCCCTCGGGATCGGCAAACGGGGTCAGAACGTGCGCCTCGCCTCGAAGCTGGTCGGGTGGGAAGTCGACATCAAGAGCCGGACGGAGGTCGACGGTCCGGCACCGGAGGCGGCCGACACGGAAGGTGCCGCCCCCGAACCGGGCGGGGGGGATGCTCCGGTTGAGCAATCGGGAACGTGAGCCCGGCCGCACCTGTCTCGGCTGCCGGCGCCAGCGCCCGCGGGCCGAGCTGATCCGCATTGTCCGGAGCCCGGAGGGCGCAGGTTGCTTCGATCTCGACGGGCGCCTGCCCGGCCGCGGCGCCTGGGTGTGTCCCGCCCCCGCGTGTGTCGATGCGATCCCCCCCGGAGCGCTCAGCCACGTGCTGCGGGCGCCGGTCAGACTCGCGGTTCCCGCCGAGCGGCGCCGCGAACTGGCCGAGTGTTTCGCGCGGCGGCTGGCCAACCTGTTGACCATGGCCCGCAGAATGCGCGGGGTGACCATCGGACCGACGGGCGTGCGCGCAGCTCTCGCGGAGGGCCGGGTTCGACTCGTGCTGACCTCGCTCGATCTCTCACCGGACGCAGCCGCATCCTGGGAGCAGCGCGCCGAACTGGTTCCAGTGCGCGCCGTGCTTGAATCCGGATCGCTCGGGGCGCTCTTCGGCAGGGGTCCCGTGGAGGTTGCGGCAATCACCGTCGCTGGACTCGCGGCGTCGATCCTGGAGACGACAGACAGATGGCGCGCTTTTTCCGCCGTTTCATGCGATAATGGCAGGTCAAAACTGATGGCGCATCGCGGGCGGCGCGGGGCAGCGCCGCGGCGGGAGGAGGCTGAGGAGCAATGAGCAAGGTACGAGTCTATGAGCTGGCAAAACAGCTCGGCCTGGAGAACAAGGATCTGCTCAAGGTCATCGCTGGCCTCGGGATCGAGGTCAAGAACCACATGAGCGCGGTGGATGAAGACGCGGCGGCGAGGATCACCGCCGCCGTCAAGCCCCCCGCCCCGAAAAAGGGCGAAGCGGCCAAGAAGGCTGCACCCGCTTCCAAGAAGGAACCGGCGCAGGACGTGAAGACGCGCCACACCGCGGAGAAGGCGAAGCCCGCTCCGGAAGAGCACGCCCCGAAGGCCGCCAAGCCCGCGGGCAAGCCGCCCGCCGCCAAGCAGGAGCCGGCCGCCCGGTCGGCCGCCGTCAGCGCGCCGAAAGCTGCGGCCGCCCACCGGGCTCCGGTCGCGGCCGCGCCGTCTGCCGACAAGCCCCAGGCCGCGCCGACCCCTGTACCGGCTCCCGTGCCGCCCGTGCCGGCTCCCGTCACGGCTCCCGCGCCGCCCGTGCCGGTTCCCGAACCGGCTCCCGTGCCGTCCGCGGCCCCGACGCCGATCCTCATCAGCGAGGGGATCTCGGTGAAAGATCTTGCCGACAAGGTCGGCGTGAAGGTGAACGACATCATCAAGCGGATGATGTCGAAGCAGCGCATGTACACCGTGAACCAGTTCCTCGACTTCGACAGCGCCAGCGACGTGGCGAAGGAGTTCGGCGTCCTCGTGCAGAAAGTCTCCCTCGAGGAAGAAGGACTCCCGGCAGACGTCGATGCGGGAGCCTTGGTGCACCGGGCCCCCGTCGTCACGATCATGGGGCACGTCGACCACGGGAAGACCTCACTGCTCGATGCGATCCGCAGCACCAGCGTCACCGAGAACGAGAAAGGCGGCATCACCCAGCACATCGGCGCCTACCACGTCGTCCACCCCCGGGGATCGATCGTCTTTCTCGACACCCCCGGCCACGAGGCCTTCACCGCGATGCGCGCCCGCGGCGCACAGGTCACCGACATCGTGGTGCTCGTGGTGGCCGCCGATGACGGCGTCATGCCGCAGACCATCGAGGCCCTCGACCACGCGAAGGCGGCCGGGGTGCCGATCATCGTCGCGGTCAACAAGATCGACAAGGTGGGCGCCAACCCGCAGCAGGTGCTGACCCAGCTGGCCGAGCGCGGCCTGATCCCGGAGGCCTGGGGCGGCCAGACGATCTATGTCGAGGTTTCGGCCAAGAAGCGCATCGGCCTCGAGGACCTGCTGGAGATGATTCTGCTGCAGGCCGAAGTGCTCGAACTCAAGGCGAACCCGAACAAACCCTGCCGCGGCACGATCGTCGAGTCCAAGCTCGACCGCGGGCGCGGCCCGGTGGCGACGGTGCTCGTGCAGGACGGGACACTGCACGTCGGCGACTTTTTCGTGACCGGCGTCCAGTCCGGCAAAGTGCGGGCGATCTACAACGAGGCCGGCGAGAGCCTGCGCGACGCCCCGCCGTCGACCCCGGTCGAAGTCCTCGGTCTCTCCGGGGTCCCCGGCCCGGGAGAATCCTTCCAGGTCGTCTCGGACGAGCGCAAGGGGCGGCAGATCATCGCGATGCGCGAGCAGAAGACCAGAGGCGAGGTCATCAGCCGCCCACGTCTGAACCTCCAGGATTTCTTCTCCCGCGTCAAGGAAGGTGAGGCCAAGGAGCTGCTGATCGTCCTCAAGGGCGACGTGCAGGGCTCGGTCGAGGCGCTTTCGGACGCTCTCGTCAAGCTCTCGGGGAGCCAGGTCAAGGTTCGCGTGATCCACAAGGGCGTCGGCACGATCAACGAGGGGGACATCCTGCTCGCTGCGGCCTCGAACGCCGTGGTCATCGGCTTCAACGTCCGCCCCGAGCCGAAGGTCGCCGCGATCGCCGCCCACGAGCAGGTGGACATGCGCTTCTACGGGATCATCTACCAGGTCACCGAGGACATCAAGAAGGCCATGACCGGCCTGCTGGCGCCGACGTTCAGGGAGGAGATCCAGGGCCGGGCCGAGGTGCGCCAGCTCTTCCAGGTGCCCAAGATCGGCACGATTGCCGGATGCGGCGTGCTCGAAGGCAAGATCACGCGCAGCTCCGAAGTGCGCGTCATCCGCGAGGGCATCGTGATCTACACCGGCAAGATCAGTTCGCTGCGCCGCATCAAGGACGATGCGCGGGAAGTTGCCGCGGGCTACGAGTGCGGCATCGGGGTGGAGAAATACAACGACCTGAAACAGGGCGACATCCTCGAGGCCTTCACCCAGGTCCAGGTCGCGGGAACCCTCACCTAGCCGGTGAGGCGGCGGCCGCGGCTATGATCGTCGGCATCGGCACGATCGAATTGCGGCTCGCCGAGAACCACGACCTCAAGGGCAAGCGCAGAGTCCTCAAGAGCATCAAGGACCGGGTGCGGAACCGCTTCAACGTCTCGATCGCCGAAATCGGCGACCTCGACGCCTGGCAGCGCTCGACCCTCGGGGTGGCCTGCGTGAGCAAGGATCGCGACCAGGTCGAGGGCACCCTCGCCCACGTGGCGGCATTCGTCGAGGAGCTCCACCTCGCCAGCGTCGAGAGCGTGCGCACCGAGATCCTTTAGGAGGGACGACCGTGAAACAGTACAAGCGCAGCGAACGCTTCAACAGGCTCCTCATCGAGGAGGTCTCGACCATCGTGCAGCGCGAGCTCAAGGACCCGCGCATCGGCTTCGTGAGTTTCACCCGGGTCGAGACCACGGACGACCTGCGCAGCGCAAAGTTCTACGTCAGTCTCCTCGACGAATCCCAGGCCGAGGACACCCTCGAGGCGCTGCGCCACGCCGCCGGCATGATCCGCGGCGTCCTGATGCACCGGATCAAGGCGAAGCGGATTCCCGAACTGCGATTCGTGCACGACCGCTCGATCGCCTACAGCGTCCACATCTCCGAGGTGCTCGAGAAGCTCAAGCACGAGGGTGGCGCGGCAGGCCCCGCGGAGGACGGCGCGGAGGGCACCGGCGAGAGCGAGGCCCCGTGAGCCGCGACCGCGCCCGAATCCTCGCCCTGCTGCGCTCGGGCGGGCGGTTCGTCATCACGAGCCACGTCAATCCCGACGGCGATTCGGTCGCCTCGCAGTGCGCGGTGCGGCTCCTGGTGGAGCACTTCGGCGGCCGGGCGGACATCGTGAACAGCCACCCGGTGCCGCGGGCGTACCGCTTCCTGCCCGGCACTTCGCGCTTCGGCACCCGCCCCCCCAAGACTTGGAAACCCTACAGCGCCGTCATCGCCCTCGACTGCGGCGACGCGCGCCGCGCGAGCGGGCTGCTCGAGCCGCGTCCGCCGGTCCCGGTGGTGAACGTCGACCACCATGCCACGAACCCGGGTTACGGCGACCTCAACCTGGTCGACCCCGAGGCCTGCTCCACCGCGGAGATCGTCCACGGGCTCGCCGTATCTCTCGGCGTGCGTCCCGAGGGGGGCCTCGCCGAGGCGCTGTACACCGGAATTCTCACCGACACCGGTTCGTTCCGCCACAGCAACGCGACGCCGCGCGCCTTCCGGATCGCCAGCCTGCTGGTGGGCTCCGGGATCGATCCGTCGCGCGTCGCCCAGGCCGTCTACGAATCGGTCACCTTCGAAACGCTCCAGGTTCTCGGGGAGACGCTCGCCGATCTGCGCCGCACCCCGGACGGGCGCGTCGCCTGGATCCGCCTGCCTTTCGCGGTGCTCCGGAAACTGGCGTCCCCGGCCGAGAGCGAGGAGTGGGCGGGGTATCCGCGTTCGCTCGACACGGCGGTGATCTCGGTCTGCTTCAAAGAGAGCGAACCGGGCCTCATCCGCCTGAGTTTCCGCAGCAAGGGTGCGGTCGACGTTGCCGCGCTCGCCGCGCGCTGGGACGGCGGCGGACATCGGAATGCGGCCGGTGCGACAGCCCGCGGCACGTTCGAGGACGTCGAGCGCGCCGTGATCGCCGCCGCCAGGCGGCATCTCGGCCGCTCGTGAACCGCCCATGACAACCAGCGCGGTTCAGGGGCCGGCCCCGTTCTACGTCACGACGCCGATCTACTACGTCAACGACGTTCCTCACCTCGGTCACGCCTACACCACGGTAGTCGCCGACGCGCTCGCGCGCTTTCACCGCCAGCGCGGCGCAGAAGTCTTTTTCCTGACCGGCACGGACGAGCATGGCCAGAAGGTCGAGCAGGCCGCCCTGAAGCTCGGCATTTCCCCCAGGGAACACTGCGACCGGATGGTGCTGCACTACGCCGCCCTGTGGAAAAAACTCGGCATCAGCAACGACGACTTCATCCGCACCACCGAGGCGCGGCACGTGCGGGTCGTACAGGGGCTGCTCGCCGACCTGCTCACGCGCGGCGAGATTTACAAGGCCGCCTACGAGGGGTGGTACTGCGTCCCGGACGAACGATTCTGGACCGACAAGGACGCCGAAGGCGGGCGCTGCCCGGACTGCGGGCGGGAGCTGGTGCGCCTCGCCGAGGAGAACTACTACTTCCGCATGGGCAGCCACCGCGAGTGGCTGCTCGCGCACATCGAGGCCAACCCCGGGTTCATCCAGCCCGAGTCGCGGCGCAACGAAATACTCGGCTTCCTGCGCCAACCGCTCGGCGACCTGTGCATCTCCCGGCCGAAAAAGCGCCTGGCGTGGGGCATCGAACTGCCCTTCGACCCGGAGTACGTGACCTACGTCTGGTTCGACGCGCTGACCAACTACATCACCGCGCCGGGCTACGGCACCGCGGACCCGCGCTTCGAGCGCTTCTGGCCCGCGGTGCACCACCTGGTCGGCAAGGACATCCTGACCACCCACGCGGTGTACTGGCCGACGATGCTCCATGCTGCAGGGATCGCGCCGCCGCGCACGATCTTTGCCCACGGGTGGTGGACCGTCGAGGGACGCAAAATGTCCAAGTCGGTCGGCAACGTGGTCGACCCCGGGGACCTCGCCGACCGCTACGGGGTCGACCCCCTGCGCTACTTCCTGATGCGCGAAGTCCCCTTCGGCCCCGACGGCGACTTCTCGCAGCGCGCCCTGGTCGGTCGGATCAACACCGACCTCGCCAACGACCTGGGCAACCTCTTCTCGCGCGTTCTCGCCATGACCGGCAAGTACTTCGACGGCAAGGTGCCCGCCGAGTCCTCAGCGGCAGGCCCGCTGGCGGCGGCTGCGCCGCGCGCCGCCGCGGACACAGCCGCCGCGATCGAGCGCATCGCGCCCCACGCCGCGCTGACGGCAATCTGGGCCCTGATCGGGCTGGCGAACAAGCACATCGACGACGAGAAACCCTGGGCGCTGGCCAAGGATCCCGCCGCCGCGCCGCGGCTCGGGCGCTGCCTGCGCGGCTGCCTCGAGGCCCTGCGGGCGACGGCCGTGCTCCTCTGGCCCTTCCTCCCCGCCACCGCCGAACGGATGTGGCGCGATCTCGGTCTCGAGGGAACACCGGCCGCCGTCACCCCCGGAGGCTGGGATCTGCTGCCGCCGGGAACGCAGATGCGGCCCTCCGGTTCCCTCTTCCCGAGGATCGTCGAGTGAACGCCCCCGAAAAGGGGACAGATTTATTTTCCCCCGCGGAAAATAAATCTGTCCCCTTTTCGCCACTGCCGCCGCTGATCGACACGCACGCCCACCTCGACATGCCGGAGTTCGCGGCCGACCTCCCCGGCGTTCTCGACCGCGCACGCGACGTCGGGATCATCCACATCGTGAGCGCCTCGATCGACCTGGCTTCCCTGCGCCGCAACCTGGAGATCGTCGCCGCCCACCCCGGGTTCGTCACGACGACCGCCGGGGTGCACCCGCACGACACGGCCGCCGTCACGCCAGCTGACTGGGAGGAACTCGCGCGCCTCGCCGCCGACCCCCGCGTGGTCGCCATTGGCGAAACGGGACTCGATTACTACCGGGACCGCGCGCCCCGCGAGCGGCAGGCCGAGCTCTTCGTACGTCACATCGCGCTCGCCCGTGCCCTCGGCAAGCCGCTCGTGATTCACTCGCGCGACGCGGCCGCCGACACCTTCGCGATTCTCGAGCGCGAGCGCGCCGGCGAGATCGGCGGGGTGCTGCACTGCTTCTCAGGGACCCGGGAGGATGGCGAGCGGGCGCTCGCGCTGGGGTTCCTGCTCTCACTGGCCGGTCCGCTGACCTTCCCGCGCTCGACGCTGCCGCAGGCCGCCGGCGCGCTGCCGATCGAAAAAATGGTGATCGAAACCGACGCCCCGTTCCTCGCCCCCCAGGCACACCGCGGCCAGCGCAACGAGCCGGCCTACGTCGCCGAGACCGCGGCCGCCCTCGCCGCGATCAAGGGCCTGGCGGAGCGCGACGTGCGGCGCATCACTACCCGCAACGCGTGCGACCTCTTCCGCCTTCCCTGCCCGCCCGCGGCGCCCGAGATCGCCTACCCGATCCGCAATTCCCTTTACCTCAACGTGACCAGCCGCTGCAATAACCGCTGCACCTTCTGCACCCGCGAGAGCAGCCCGCTCGTCAAGGGGCACGACCTGCACCTGGAGCGCGAGCCGTCGGCCGGCGAGATCCTTGCGGCCGCGGGCGACATCGCAGGGTACGACGAGGTCGTCTTCTGCGGCTTCGGGGAGCCGCTGCTGCGCTGGGACGTGGTGCGCGAGGTCGCGCAGGGGCTGAAACAGCGGGGCGCCCGCGTGCGGATCAACACGAACGGCCAGTCGCGGCTCTTCCTGGGCCGCGACATCCTCCCCGAAATGGCCGGGGTGATCGACGCCCTCTCGGTGAGCCTGAACGCGCCGGATGCGGCGCGGTACGCCAAGATCTGCCGCCCTGACGCCGGGGAATCGGCATACGAGGCCGTCAAGGAATTCATCCGCGACGCGCGGACCTTCGTGCCGAGCGTCACGGCCAGCGTCGTCGCCCTGCCCGGCCTCGACGTCGAAGCCTGCCGGCGCATCGCCGAGAAGGAACTCGGCGCCGCCTTCCGGGTGCGTCCTTACAACGAGGTCGGGTAGACCAGGTCGCAGGAAATGCCACCTGCCGTGGTGCGCACGTTACCCCGTGCGGGCTGCGGGGTCCTGTCGCTCAGGTACACTGCAGCAAACCGCCTGTTTCATCGGTTTTGAGAACCATGATAGAATTCCGACCAAGACACGAGCGTTCATCCTGATCTCGACACAAGGGAGGCGACCATGTTCAAGCTCAAGAAAGTGCTGTACCCGACCGATTTTTCCGAGGCATCGCTCGAGGCGCTCAAATACGCCGTCAGCTTCGCCCGGAGCTGCCACGCAAAACTGATCCTGATGCACGTGATCAACGAGAAAATATATTCCGAAGGTCTGAGCCTCGCCCGCGTCTCTGCCCCCGAAGCCCTCGGACAGGAGATGGCCGCGGAGGCCTCCCGACAGCTCAAGATGCTCATTCCCGCCGAGGAGCGCACGGGGCTCGACATCGAGATGGTCACCCTGAGCGGGAGTCCCTTCGCCGAGATCATCCGCTACGCCAAGGAAAAGGACGTCGACATGATCGTCATCGGCACGGCCGGACGCTCGGGGGTCGAGCACATGATGTTCGGCAGCACGGCGGAAAAGGTGGTGCGCAAGGCTCACTGCCCCGTCCTCTCCGTCAAGCCCGCCAACGCAGAATAGAAATTGGCCGGGCCGCGTGAGGGGCCAGCTTGCGCCCCGGCTGCGTTACTCTGTCGACTCGCTTGTGCGGCGTACACCGGTACGCCTCCGCGCAATCTTCGGGGCTGCCTTGCCGGGACGAAAGATCACGACCTCACACGAGCCGACCGCAAGTGAACACGTGAAGAGCACATTGGAGATCGTGCAAATCCTCGACTGCAGGGAACTTTGATTCCTCGGCAAGGGAGCTCGTGAAAAAGATCATTGAAGTTCGCGCGTCGGGGCTGATCATCGGGATCGAGACAGCCACCGTCATGGGCGGTGTCGCGCTGGTCTCCGGCAGCGGGGAACTGGTCGGCGAAGTGACCCTGCGCAACCACGAGAGCCACGCCGAGAGAATGTTGCCGGCCCTCGAGTGGCTCCTCGCGACGATCGGCAATTCCCTGAGCGATTGTGCGGCAGTGGCGGTCTCACGGGGTCCGGGGTCCTTCACCGGTCTGCGCGCCGGCATCGCCACCGCCAAGGGCCTGGCCTTCTCTCTCGGGGTCCCCCTCTACGGCATCGCCACGCTCGAAGCTCTCGCGGCCAACGCACCGCCGGGAGAAGCACAGGTGTGCGCCGTGCTCAACGCGCGCCGGGGCGAGGTCTTCTGCGCCTTTTTCCGCAGCAGCTCCACCGGTCCCCACCGTCTCGGGCCGGACCGTCTGCTGCCGCTCCGATCCCTCGCCGAGGAGCTTCCCGCCGGCTGCCTCGTGATCGGCGAGCCCCCGGCATCCTTCAGCGGGATGCTTCCCCCGGGACGCGCTGTCCGGTTCGCCCCACCCCATCAAGCCTACCCGCGGGCCGCCGTGCTCGCAGCCCTCGGCGGCGTGGCGCACGGCTCGTCCCGCGCCTCCGAACTGACGACGCTCATGCCCGATTATCTGCGCCCCTGCGATGCGGTGGCGGCGCGTGCCGGGCCATAATTCGTCCGTGTCGCCATGGGGTTGCGGGCGGCACGCTTCGTTGACAGGCCGCACCCCATCCGTTAGCATGGATCAGGAATCAACCGGGCGGAGGACGCTGGAGTGCCGATGAAGATCTTGGAACCGGTCGCGAAGAAACTGGTTGCTGAAAACGAGGACTACCGGCGTCTCTGGGCACAGCACCAGCGGTACGAGGAGCAACTCGCGGAACTCGACCGCCTGCACCATCTCCTGCCCGATCAGGAGCTCGAGAGGCGCACCATCCAGAAGCTCAAGCTGGCCGGCAAGGACAGGATGGCGGCCATCGAGCGCGAGGCCGCCGGCCGGTGAGCGCCAAAAGCACCCCCGTGAAAAAAAGCGGCGCGGAGATCCTCATCGAGAGTCTGATCCGCGAGAACGTCACGCACCTGTTCGGTTACCCCGGCGGCGTGATCCTCGGCGTCTACGACGTGCTCTTCTCCAGCCCGCTGCAGCATCTCTTCGTCCGCCACGAACAGGGGGGCGTGCACGCCGCTGACGGGTACGCCCGCGCCTCGGGGCGACCGGGGGTGGCGCTGGTCACGTCGGGGCCCGGCGCAACCAACGCGGTGACCGGCATCGCCACGGCCTACATGGACTCGATCCCGCTCGTGATCCTCACCGGCCAGGTGCCGACACAGTTGATCGGCAACGACGCCTTCCAGGAAGCGGATATCGTCGGGATCACCCGGCCGTGCGTCAAACACAGCTATCTGGTCAAGGACGTCAAAGACGTCGCCGAGACGATCCAGGAGGCGTTTTACATCGCGACCACCGGGCGCCCGGGGCCGGTCCTCGTGGACCTGCCCAAGGACGTGCTCACGAACAAGACCGAGCCGCGCTGGCGCGAGAAGATCGAGTTGCGCAGCTACAACCCGACCTACAAGGGCCACCCCAAGCAGATCCAGCGCGCCGCCGAGATGCTCGCCGAGGCCGAACGCCCGGTCGTCCTGGTCGGCGGGGGCGTCATCGCATCGAACGCCGCCGAAGAGACCCTCGAACTGATTCAGGCCACCCGCGTCCCGGTGACCTGCACGCTGATGGGGCTCGGCGGTTTCCCCGGCACCCACGAGCTGTCGCTCGGCATGCTCGGGATGCACGGCACGTACGCCGCCAACCTGGCGATCTCGCATGCCGACCTCATCCTCGCCCTCGGGGCCCGCTTCGACGACCGCGTCACCGGCAAGGTCGACGAGTTCGCCACCGGCGCGAAGATCATTCAGGTGGACATCGACCCGACGTCGATCTCGAAAAACGTCCGGGCGCACCTGCCGATCGTCGGCGACGTGAAAAACGTGCTCCGCGACCTGCTCCCGCACGTGCGCCCCGGCAAGACCGACTGGCAGGCCAAGCATCAGCCCTGGCTCACCCAGGTGCGCGACTGGCAGACGGAGCAGCCCCTCTCCTACAAGCTGGACGCGAAGACGATCAAGCCGCAGTACGTCGTGGAAAAGATCTGGGAGCTCTCGCGCGGCGAGGCCATCATCTGCACCGAGGTCGGGCAGAACCAGATGTGGACGGCGCAGTTCTACAAGTTCGCGCACCCCCGCTCCTTCATCACCTCCGGGGGGCTCGGCACCATGGGCTTCGGTCTGCCGGCCGCGATCGGCGCGCAGGTCGCCTTCCCCGACCGCCTCGTCGTGGACATCGCCGGCGACGGCAGCATCCAGATGAACATCCAGGAGATGATGACCGCGGTGCAGTACCGGCTGCCGGTCAAGGTCGTCATCCTGAACAACGGTTTTCTTTGCATGGTCCGGCAGTGGCAGGAGCTCTTCTACGACAAGCGCTACTCCTCGACCTGCCTGAGCTGCGCGCCCGACTTCGTGAAGCTCGCCGAGGCCTACGGCGCGACCGGGTTGCGCGCGACCAGGCCGGAGGAAGTCGTGCCGACGCTCGAGCGGGCATTCGCGACCCCGGGTCCGGTCATGGTGGACATGCGCGTCTCCCCCGAGGAGAACGTCTACCCCATGGTCCCCGCCGGGGCTTCCCTCAAGAAGATGATCCTCATCTGACGGCGGCGACGAGGTGACGACGGTGCGACACACGATTTCGGTCCTGGTTGAGAACAAGTTCGGCGTCCTCGCGCGCGTGGCCGGCCTCTTTTCCGGGCGCGGCTTCAACATCGACAGTCTCTCGGTCGCCGAGACGCAGGACCCGACGGCCTCGCGCATGACCATCGTCACGCGCGGCGACGACCAGATCGTCGAGCAGATCACCAAGCAGCTCAACAAGCTGATCAACGTGATCAAGGTGACGGATTTCACCGGCGAGGACGTCGTCCAGCGCGAGCTGGCGCTGGTGCGGGTGCACGCCAGCCCGGAAAACCGCGCCGAACTGCTCGGCATCGTCGACATCTTCCGGTGCAAGGTCGTCGACGTCAGCCCCCGCTCCTACACGCTGGAAGTCACGGGGGACCAGAACAAGATCGAGGCGCTCCTCGAGATCCTCCAGCCGCTCGGCATCAAGGAGGTCGTGCGCTCCGGGCGGGCGGCCATCGCCCGCGCCCGCGACAGCCGCGGCTGAGAAGCACCCGCACGTGACACGTCTCCCAATCGCCAGCGAGGGTTGGCCGTTCATCCTCCCCGCCTTCGCCCTCGTCCTGTTCTGCGCCCTGCTGCACTGGCGGGCGGCGGCCGCGGTGGCGCTCGTGCTCGCGCTGTTCGTCACCTGGTTTTTCCGCGATCCGGCGCGGGCGATTCCCGCCGACCCCGAGACGCTGGTCTCGCCCGCCGACGGCAGGGTGATCGAGATCGTCCCCGGGGCCGGCGGCGTCACGCAAATCAGCATCTTCCTCTCGATCTTCAACGTTCACGTCAACCGCTCCCCCGTCGCCGGCGAAGTCGTCGACGTCACCCGCCGCCCGGGGAAATTTCTCGCCGCCTGGAAACACGAGGCCTCGAGCGACAACGTCCAGGCCTCGGTCACCGTGCGCACGCCGCGCGGGGACGTGCGCTTCGTGCAGATCACCGGGCTGATTGCCCGGCGCATCGTCTGCCATCTGGCGCCGGGGTCCCGCGTCGAGCGCGGCGAGCGCTACGGACTCATCCGCTTCGGCTCCCGGATGGACATCTTCCTGCCGCCGGCCGCCGAACCCGCCGTGCGCGTCGGCGACCGCGTGCGCGGCGGATCGGACGTGATCGCCCGCTGGAGGACCGCCCTATGAACGAGCCCACCCTCCGCCCTCCCCCGCACAAGAGCGCCTACATCTTTCCGAACCTGCTGACCGCCGGCAACCTCTTCGCCGGGTTTTACGCGATCGTGGCGGCGATGAACCTGAAATTCGAGTATGCCGCCGTTGCGATCATCATCGCCGCTTTTATGGACGGCCTCGACGGGAAGGTCGCGCGGATGACCGGCACCTCGAGCCGCTTCGGCGTGGAGTTCGACTCGCTCGCCGACCTCGTCTCCTTCGGGGTCGCCCCGGCGATACTGGTCTACGTCTGGGAGCTCAGGGGTTTCAAGCGCGTCGGCTGGGTCGCCGCCTTCCTCTTCGTCGCCTGCGGCGCGCTGCGCCTGGCTCGCTTCAACGTCCAGGTGGCCACAACCGAGAAGCGCTGGTTCACCGGGATGCCCATCCCGATGGCCGGGGGGACCCTCGCCGTCACGGTCCTCTTCTTTCAGCACATGCACGCCGGCGGGCGCGAGACCTCCGGCGTCCTTTTCGTGCTGCTGACCTACCTGCTCTCCTTCCTGATGGTCAGCACGGTGCGCTACCGCAGCTTCAAGGAGCTCGAGACCAAACCGCACCGCGCTTTTTACCTCATGGTCTCCGTCATCATCCTGATCTCGCTGGTCGCGATCCACCCGCAGATCTCGTTGTTCTCCCTGGCCGTCCTGTACCTGCTCTCCGGGCCGGTCGAACCGGTGCTCATGTTTCTGCTCAACCGCACGCCCGGCCGCCGGGCCCGTCTGGCCCGCGTCCCGGACGAGACCCACCGGCACCACCCCAGGGGGGAGCAGCGGCCGTGAGCCGGCGGATCCTGATCTTCGACACCACGCTGCGCGACGGCGAACAGTCGCCGGGATTCTCCATGAACAATACGGAGAAGGTCACGTTGGCCCGGCAGCTCGCGCGCCTCGGCGTCGACGTCATCGAGGCGGGCTTCCCCGTGGCCTCGGAGGGCGATTTCGAGGCCGTTCGCCTCATCGCCCGCGAGATCAGGGGCCCCGTGATCGCGGGCCTGGCCCGTGCGGTCCCAGCCGACATCGACCGCTGCTGGGACGCGGTGCGTCACGCCGCCCGGCCGCGCATCCACACCTTCATCGCCACCAGCGACATCCACATCCAGAAAAAGTTCAACACCACCCGCGAGGAGATCCTGAAGCGGGCGGTGGCCGCGGTCCGGCACGCCCGGTCGCTCACCGGCGACGTTGAGTTCTCCGCCGAGGACGCCTTCCGCTCGGACTGGGAGTTCCTCTGCACCGTCGTCGAGGCCGCGATCGACGCCGGCGCGACCACGATCAACATCCCCGACACCGTGGGGTACGCGATCCCCTCGGAGTTCGGCGAGCTCATCCGGATCATCCGCGGACGGGTGCCGAACATCGGTCGGGCGGTGCTCTCGGTCCACTGCCACGACGACCTCGGACTCGGCGTAGCCAATTCCCTGGCCGCCATCCAGAATGGCGCCGGCCAGGTCGAGTGCACGGTGAACGGCATCGGCGAGCGCGCGGGCAACGCGAGCCTCGAGGAGATCGTGATGGCGCTCAAGACGCGCCCGGCCCTGTTCGACGTGACGACCGGCATCCACGCCGAGGAGATTACCCGCACCAGCCGCCTGCTGGCCGGCATCACCGGGATCGACGTACAGCCGAACAAGGCGATCGTCGGGAGGAACGCGTTCGCCCACGAGTCCGGGATCCACCAGGACGGGGTGCTCAAGGACGCGCGCACCTACGAGATCATGACCCCGGAGTCGGTCGGCCTCTCGAAACTCCAACTCGTGCTCGGGAAGCACTCGGGGCGGCACGCTTTCGCAAAACGCCTCCAGGAGCTGGGCTACGAACTGACGAAGGAGCAGATCGGCAGCGCCTTCGCGGCCTTCAAGGACCTCTGCGACAAGAAGAAGGAAATCTTCGACGACGACCTCACCGCGCTCGTGGAGCAGGAGATCCTCGCGGTGGTGCCCGAGATCTGGACGCTGGAGTATCTGGCGACGACGAGCGGCACCCGCTCCATACCCACTGCCACCGTGGTCCTGCGCCGCGGGGAGGAAACGCTTCAGGATTCCGCGACCGGCGACGGCCCGGTGGACGCGGCCTACCACGCCGTGGATCGCATCACCGGCGTCAGCGGCGCGCTCGTCTCGTACCAGATCCGCGCCGTGACCTCCGGGAAGGACGCGCTCGGCGAGGCGAGCATCAAGGTGCTCTTCGGCGGCGGCCGCGAGATTACCGCACGGGCGGTTTCGACGGACATCGTCGAGGCCTCGGTGCGGGCGTACGTCTCGGGGGTGAACAGAATGCTTGCGACGCGGGCGGAACCGGAAAAGCCCGCGTCCGACCAGCCGTGACCTGCCCGGCACCGTACTGGCGGGCGGCACCGCGCAACCAACAACGCACGACAACGACCGTGAACGTGCACGGTCAACCAGGGGGAGCGTAACAGATGGCGATCATTGATTTCGGCGGTACGAAGGAAACGGTGGTGACCCGCAAGGAGTTCTCGCTCGCGAAGGCCCGGAAGGTCCTCAAGAACGAGGTCATCGCGATCATCGGCTACGGCGTCCAGGGCCCGGCGCAGGCGCTGAACCTCAAGGACAACGGCTTCAAGGTCATCATCGGCCAGGCGAAGTCGTTCAAGCGCGACTGGGACCGCGCCATCAAGGACGGCTGGGTGCCGGGCAAGACGCTGTTCGACATCGAAGAGGCGGTGAAGCGCGGCACGGTGATCCAGGTGCTGGTGTCCGACGCGGCGCAGCCGCAGATCTGGCCGGCCGTCAAGAAGAACCTCAAGCCCGGCGACGCGCTCTACTTCTCGCACGGCTTCTCCATCACCTACAGCAAGAAGACCGGCGTCGTGCCGCCGAAGGACGTCGACGTGGTCATGGTCGCGCCCAAGGGCTCGGGCACCAGCGTGCGCCGCAATTTCCTCTCCGGCGCCGGCATCAACTCGAGCTTCGCGGTGTTCCAGAACGCGACCGGTCACGCCGTGGAGCGCTGCATCGCGCTGGGCATCGGCATCGGCTCCGGCTACCTGTTCCCGACCACCTTCCCGAACGAGACGAACAGCGACCTGACCGGGGAGCGCGGCGTGCTGATGGGGGCGCTGGCGGGCATCATGGAGGCGCAGTACGACGTCCTGCGCAAGCACGGCCATTCGCCGAGCGAGGCGTTCAACGAAACGGTCGAGGAGCTCACGCAGAGCCTGATCCGGCTCGTGGACGAGAACGGCATGGACTGGATGTACTCGAACTGCTCGGTCACGGCGCAGCGCGGCGCTCTGGACTGGAAGCCGAAATTCAAGAAAGCCACCCTGCCGGTCTTCAAGGAGCTGTACGCCCGCGTCGCCTCCGGCAAGGAAGCGGAGCGCGTGATCAAGGAGTGCGGCAAGCCGGATTACCACAAGCAGCTGTCGAAGGAGCTCGGCGTGATCCGCGACTCCGAGATGTGGCGGGCCGGCGCGGCCGTCCGCTCGCTGCGGCCGGCGGAGAAGGCCCACGTGACGAACAAGAGCACCAAGGGCGTCTCCGGCCGCAAGTATTAACCGTCAGCCCGGGTCACTCAGGAGGCCCTGATTCGCCCCGGCGGCGTTGCGGAGCGGGCTGCTTGTGCGGCGGACACGAGCCCGCCTCCGCGCTCCCGCCCCGCTGCCTTGCCGGAACGAACCATGGCGCACCTGATTGACTCGGGAAGCACGGGCACGATCAGCTGTGCAAGCGGTCGCGGAGAGGCTGATCAAAAGGGTCCGTATACAAGGCGCACGACGAAGTGGATGCTGAGGCGGGCTTGTGCCCGCCGCCGGCAGACGCTAGGAGCGCAACGCGGCAGACGGGCCGTTTTCAGCGGCCGTCCCTTACTCCCACTCGATGGTGGCGGGGGGCTTCGACGAGATGTCGTAGACCACCCGGTTCACGCCCTTGACTTCGTTGATGACCCGGTTGGAGATCCGGCGCAGCAGGCGGTCGGGGAGCTTCGCCCAGTCGGCGGTCATGCCGTCAAGCGAGTGCACGGCGCGCAGCACGATCGCCTTCTCATAGGTTCGCGAATCGCCCATGACCCCGACGGACTGAACCGGCAGCAGCACGCCGAAGGACTGCCAGATCTTGCGGGTGAGCCCGGCCTTTTCGATCTCCTCCTGGATGACGGCGTCGGCCGCGCGCAGCAGATCGAGGTTCGCCGCCGTCACCTCGCCGAGAACGCGGATCGCGAGCCCCGGCCCGGGGAACGGCTGGCGGCGGACGATGTGCTCCGGCAGCCCGAGTTCGAGCCCGAGTTCGCGGACCTCGTCCTTGAACAGTTCGCGCAGCGGCTCCACGAGCTTCAGGTGCATCCTCTCCGGCAGGCCGCCCACGTTGTGGTGGCTCTTGATGACTGCCGACGGGCCCTTGAACGACACCGACTCGATGACGTCGGGATAGAGCGTCCCCTGGGCGAGATAGTCGACCCGGCCGATGCGCCGCGCCTCCTCTTCGAAGACCTTGATGAACTCGTTGCCGATGATCTTGCGCTTGCGCTCGGGATCGGTGACGCCGGCCAGCTTGCCGAGGAAGCGCGCCGCCGCGTCCACGACGTCGAGGTTCAGGTGGAAGTGGTCGCGGAACGTGCGCTCCACATCGGCGCGCTCGCCGCGGCGCAGCACGCCGTTGTCGACGAAGATGCAGCTCAGCCGGTCGCCGATCGCCCGGTGGACCAGAAGCGCCGCCACGGCCGAATCCACGCCGCCGGAGAGCGCGCAGACCACCCTCCCCTTCGATCCGACGGTCTTCCTGATCTGGGCGATCGCGTAGTCCGCGAAGGAGTGCATGTCCCAGGCGGCGGTGCAGCCGCAGATCGCGTGCACGAAATTGCCGAGAATCTCGCTGCCGCGGGGGGTGTGCGCGACCTCGGGATGAAACTGTATCCCGTAAAAGCGCCGTGTCGGGTCGGCCATCGCCGCGACGGGGGAGTTCGCCGTCGTCGCGACCGGCTTGAACCCCGGCGGCAGCCGCTCGATGCGGTCGCCGTGGCTCATCCAGACGATCTCCCGCGCCTGCCCCTTGCCGCCAAAACCCTTGAAGAGGTCCGCCGCACGCGAAATCCCGAGGTGCGCACGCCCGTACTCCCGGCCCGCGGCCTTCGCCACCTCGCCGCCGAGCCGGTGCGCCATCAGCTGCATGCCGTAGCAGATGCCGAGCACGGGCACCCCGAGCTCGAAGATCCCCGGTGGCCCGAGCGGCGCCTCCGGCTCGTAGACCGAGGACGGCCCTCCCGAGAGGATGACGCCGCGGGGGCGAAAAGCGCGCACGGCCGCGTCGGCGGCGGTACAGGGCCAGATCTCGCAGTAGACCTTCTGCTCGCGCACGCGCCGCGCGATCAGCTGCGTGTACTGCGAGCCGAAATCCAGGATGAGGATGCGCTCGGCGTGGATACGGTCGTTTCCGCCTCTTCCCGGCACGGCGCTAATCCCTCCTGTAGTTGGGGGCTTCTTTGGTGACGTCGACGTCGTGCACGTGGCTCTCACGCAGCCCGGCGCTCGTCATCTGCACGAAACGGGCCTTCGTCCAGAGATCGTCCAGGGTGGCGCACCCGCAATAGCCCATGCCGGCGCGCAGGCCGCCGAGCAGCTGGTGCACGCTGTCGGAGAGCGGCCCCTTGAAGGGCACGCGCCCCTCGACCCCCTCGGGGACCAGCTTCTTCTCGCTGTACTCGTCCTCCTGGAAATAGCGGTCCTTGCTCCCCGCCGCCATCGCCCCGATCGACCCCATGCCGCGGTAGACCTTGTAGCTGCGCCCCTGGTACAGCATCTTCTCCCCGGGGCTCTCCTCGACGCCGGCGAACAGCGAACCGATCATGACCGTGTTCGCCCCGGCGGCCAGCGCCTTGACGATGTCGCCGGAGTACTTGATGCCGCCGTCGGCGATCACGGGGACGCCGGCCGCCCGCGCGACTTTCGCGCAATCCATGATGGCCGAGATCTGGGGGACGCCGACGCCGGCAACGACCCTGGTCGTGCAAATCGAACCCGGGCCGATGCCGACCTTCACTGCGTCGACGCCCGCCTTGATCAGGTCCCGCGTCGCGGCGGCGGTGGCGATGTTGCCGGCGACCAGGTCCACGCGCCGCCCGTGCGCCCGGTGCAGACGGCGCACGGTGTCGAGCACCGACTGCGAGTGCCCGTGCGCCGTGTCGACGACGACGACGTCGACACCGGCCTCCACCAGCTGCGCGCAGCGCTGCTCGGCGTCGCGACCGACCCCGACAGCGGCGCCGACCCGCAGCCGCCCGTGGCTGTCCTTGCAGGCGCTCGGGTACTTGAGGTTCTTCTCGATATCCTTGATCGTGATCAGCCCGACGAGCTTCCCGTCCTTGTCGACGACCGGCAGCTTCTCGATGCGGTGGCGGTGCAGAATGTCCTTGGCCTTCTCGAGGGTCACCTTGCCGCTGACCGTCACCAGGTTGTCCTTGGTCATCAACAGGGAAACCGGCCGGTCGAGTTCATGCTCGAAGCGCAGGTCGCGGTTGGTGAGTATCCCGACGAGCCGCCCCCCGGCGTCCGCCACGACCGGGACCCCCGAAATGCGGTACTCGCGCATCAGCTGCAGCACCTCGCTGATCGGCCGCTCCGGGGTGATCGTGATCGGGTCGATGATCATGCCGCTCTCGGAACGCTTGACCTTGTCGACTTCGAGCGCCTGCATGCTCGGGGAGAGGTTCTTGTGGATGATCCCGATCCCGCCCTCCTGCGCGAGACCGATCGCCAGGCGCGCCTCCGTGACCGTGTCCATGGCCGCGGAGACGATGGGGATGCTGATCCGGATGCCCCGCGAGAAAACCGCAGCCGTGCTGACCGCGCGCGGGAGCACCCGCGAGTGCGCCGGCACCAGCAGAACGTCATCGAAGGTCAGCGTGTTCGCGATCACTTTTTTGACCATGACTCTCCTCGTCGTGATGCCAGCTGGTGGGAGCCGGCGCCACGTCACCCTTCAGATGCAATAACCCGGTTACCGCCCGCCGTCTCCGCCCGCCGCAGATTGCCGAGAACGACCTTGAAGATGTCCGCCGACGCCGCGGGTCTCGCCCCCACCGCCCAGGCCGCGAGTCCGACGCTCAGCGTGATGGCCTGGTCGCGCCCCCCCTCGGACCCCGGGAAGCGCTGCCGCTGCACCTGCTCCCGGATGCCGTCAACGATCATCGAGGCCTGCTCCCGCGACGCGCCAGGCAGGGCGACGGCGATCAGGCGACCGCCGTAGCGGAACGCGATATCGCCGCCCCGCAGCGATGATTTTACGATGGCGCCGATTTCGGCGAGACTGCGGTCGCCGTTCTCGGTTCCGCAACGGTCGTTGTAGTCCTTGAAGCCGTCGATGCCGATCAGGAGACCCGCGAAGGGCAGGCCGGCGGCATCGCACCGGGCGAGTTCCTCGCGCGTCCGCTGCTGACCGTGCTGCAAGGTGAAAAGCCGGGAAACGTGGTCCGTGATCTCGAGGCTTTCCATGCTTTTATGCATGCGCGCGTAGAGTTCCGCCCGCTCGATGGTGAGGGCGGCGGTGTTCGCGTACAGCAGGAGCAGCTCGATCTCGTGACGGCGGATGAACGCCGGCTCGGTGCGCACGACGCCGATGACACCGACAACCTCCTCGCGCGCGATGAGCGGGACGGCCACGACCGCGGCCCGGGCACCCTCGACCTCGCTGCCGACGCTTTCGCGCCAGGCGCCGTCCTCGAGAGGGGCGCCGATCAACTCTCCCAGGCCGGTGCGGGCAAAATGAACGATGCCCACCGGTGACCTGCGGGCGGCGGCCATGGCCAGCAGATTCCCCTCAGCGGCGAGCGGTACCCGTACCGCCCGGATTTCGTTGTTTTCCAGCCCGAGACCCAACTCGCCCTGAAACACGCCCTCCTCGCGGTTGACGAGGGCGACAGCGACCTGGGAAAACCCGATCCCCTCGAGGACGCCACGCAGAATGAAGCCGAGCGCCTCCTGGCGGGTGATGTCCCGCTGCATCGAGTTGCCGATCTGGTGCAGGATCGAGAGTTGATCGACCCGGGAATCGAGTTCGGTGATTTTCTGGCGCAACTGCTCGTAGAGACGGGCGTTGTCCACGGCGACGGCTGCCTGGTTGGCGAAGATGCCCAGCAGGTTCACCTGCTCCTCGCCGATCGCGCCGCGACGCGATTTGTTATCGACGGCGATCACCCCGACCGCACGGTCCTTCACGACGAGCGGAACGGCGACAAATGCCCGCGAGCGCAGGAACGGCTCGCCCGAGGCCGGCGGCCCGAGACGCAGGCTCGGCGGGAGCTTCTGGTCCTCCTCGAGGCGGACCGGCTCCTTGCGCAGGAACGAGGCGGCCAATCCTCCCCCCTGGGTCGCCAGCGGCACCCTGATCGTGGTTGTCGGCGCGGTGTCGCCGGCGAGCGAGCGGAGTTCGAGCGACTTGCCGTCAGGCGCCGGCAGAAAGACCGCGATGCGATCGACGTCGAGCACCTGGTGGGCGCCGTTGACGATGAGCGCGAGAATGTCCTTCAGCGCGAGGCTGTGACGCAGGCCGAGCCCGACGTCGTAGAGCGTCGTCAGGTTGCGGTTGGAGACAGCCAGTTTGCCGTTGAGGTTCTCGAGTTGACTGTTGGAGAGCTGAAGGTTGTCGTTCAAGTCCTCCATCTCGCGGTAGTAGGGCTTGATGATGATCCTGATCGAGAGCAGGTTGAAGACCATGATCAGCAGCGCGCTCACCAGCGCCGTGTAGGAGATGAATTTTTTTAACCGGTCGAGTTCCGAGTTCGCGCTGGACACCGGCTCGTCCACGCCGATCAGCAGTCCGCGCCCCGGCAGACTGCGGAACGCCAGGATTCTCTCCTCCCCGAACTGACGGTAGGTCCCGAAGCCGTACTCGTATTTCTGGAGGACGTCGACCAGTTTCTCTTTGAATGAACCCTGCCCCGAGGCCCGGGGCTCGGCCACCTGGAGCACCACCTGGATATTGCCGAAGTTTTTCTTTTTCGCGATGTACTCCTCGCGAAACTGCGGGTCGCGGTTGTACAGCAGGCTGCCGTCCTTGTCCATGATCCAGGTCGATCCGGTCTTGCGCATCTTCACCCGCAGGAGCATCTCACCCAGCTCCTCCGGAGGGGCCGCGGGCACGAGTGCCAGATCCTCGGCCATCCGGTTGACCATCTCCATGGCGCCCGTTTTGATCGAATCCTTGCTCACCCGGTAGACCGTGATGCCGGCGACGCTCATGAATATCGCCACGACAAGATAGGAGGCAACCGTGAGCCGGAAGCCGAGGCTAGTCGTGAGGTTTTTCACTCTGGTTTCCCCTCCTTCTCCACTTCACCCTCGGGCGCCCCGCCTTGGGGCTCGAGCACTTCGTGGCAACCGAGACCGCACTGTTCCTTGGTCCCGCGCCAGAGCTTCATCTGGTTTGAAGCGTGGAAAAAATGACACGTATAGCAGGTCGTCGTGCCCTCCGGACTCAACGGGGTCCCCGGCGGGAATTCCGTTTTCGCGAAGATCCCCGTCTTGTGCAGGTGGCGCACGCCGGTGAAATCGTGGCACTTGTCGCACAGCGTCGCACGGGGCTGGACCAGAAACTTGGGCTCGTTCGAACCGTGCGGGTCGTGGCACCCGGTGCAGCTGCCCTGCTCGATCGGTTTGTGTAAAAAAGGTTTTGCGAGTTCCGTGAGCATGTCCTGATGGCAGCCCACGCAGAGGCGATCCGCCTTCTTGACGAGGAGAAACCGCTCGTTCGCGCCGTGGGGATCGTGACAGACGACGCAGTACCCGGCGGCGACAGGACCGTGGACGAACTTCGCCTTGCTGACCTGCTCGCGCACCCGGTCGTGGCAGGAGTAACACAGCTCCGCCCCCTGCGAGCGCAGCTCATATTTGTTCGGAAAGCTCTGGTAATCGTGACAGGGCAGGCAACCG
>Ga0315271_10000266_pt1 | contig 27420 bp, 36 predicted proteins | sample C3_top_MG_FD_204664 | JGI IMG/M metagenome (GOLD analysis project Ga0315271, IMG submission 204664) | Sediment microbial communities from Yellowstone Lake, YNP, Wyoming, USA - C3_top | ecosystem: Environmental > Aquatic > Freshwater > Lake > Sediment | place: USA: Wyoming | collected 2017-08-01
TTCTTTGTTCTTCCTATAAAGTTTTGTGGTCTGGTAAACTACAAACACACGACTGTTTTTTCCAATTTCTTCATAATATATTTCTAATGTGATAGCGTCAGGTGCTCTGATTTTAATCCTATCGACGTCCTTAACATAAGGTTGCAGAACCCCCTTCAGATATTCGATGTCTTTTAACGATTCATCTGCTAAAAATTTTTGGACATCTAATTGCTGGTCTGTCAAAAACAATAGCGGATAAGTAAAACTTCCCAAAGGCCAACCAGGAACATAATCATTTACGACCGTCCTAGTCACTGCTAAGCCGTCTGGTAAAATATCACTCATATTAAAACTCCAATACCGAGTTAACGAACGTTCTCTGCGGCGTAGGTACTTCCTCATTTAATGCGGAGAAAATACCCTCTAGCTTTGCATCGATCATCTTCTGCTCTGTTAGCGAAATGTCGACCTCTAATTCTTGATTGAACCACTTCGGAAACTTGACGAAGTCAGAAGGTAACGCTATACTAGTAATTTTATACTTATTCGGCTTAACATAGAACACAAGAATTTTGTCACCAGACTTTATCAGTTTCGCTTTTTTACCTTCAAACTGTTGCGAAAGTTGATTATAGTTGATCGATGCGCGAACATGGCCTGGCAAATTCACTCTTCGTTTTCCGGTTAACTCGAACTCCTGATATTCTTTGAACTTCTCGTCTAGATTGTTGACAGCTTTAGCAATGCCTAACGCGATAACATTCTTTTGCTCTTTCATCAGTTCTTTGCGTTGTTCATTAATATACTTCTCCAAAACCGGATAAGCGTTACCGTTAAGAATCAAGTCTACAACGCTCTTCAAAAAGCCCTGAATAATTCTAGGTGTGTCTGACTTCTTAATTTCAGATCCCATGGCCTTAAACTTATCACAGTCCTTGCCATCTAGATTGACGATCTTCAGCATATATTTTTTCTTTGCTTGGAACAATCCGCGTTCAGCAACTACTTCACGGCCCGCTTTAATCAGATCATCATAATCGGGTTGACAGTTGAAAGCTTTTCGCATGAAGACTGGGAATGAATTATTGACTTCATCTGCAATAGCATCGGCGGTTACGACGCTCTCGTCCTTATTTGTTGCTAGCGTTAGGAAGTAGCACGAGTCGGTATCTGATGCTAAAATAACCGGTGATTCGGTTATATACGAGTTAGCTATTTTCCCGTCCTCGTCGATTTCCGTAGACTTAATCATATTGGCGAATTCGCCAGTAATAATATTTCCGATAGTGCCGATCATGTGCGTAGTGATCTGTCTACCTGTCGCTGTAACGGATGCACCCATTCTTGGGTCGCTAAACCTAAAGAACTCGTTTAGAAGAGCGCCGTAAACCGAGTTCAAAGAGATCTTCTTAGTTAGCTGGAGTAAGTCATAATGCGCTTCCTGTTGCTTAGCTTCCTGAATTTCTTCTTTCGAAGCCCCGGCTTTTTTGAGCGCATCGACCTTGTTGCCCCATTCCTTCTTTAGCTTCTGCATTTTCTTTCGCTCTGCATACCAAGATCCGAGCATGTTGGGAACAATACCGACCCCATTTGCTTGGTCGAATACTGTACCGTACGCCGAAATAGCGGCACTAGCAGATTTTAAGAACTCATTCCACTCTTTTCCGGTCTTAGAATACTCTTCACCGTTTTCAAAGACCAATAGATGGGACTTATCATCCTCTTCCATTATGCCTTTCCAGTCTTCTTCACCTGCGGTAAATTGTCCGATGATCTTTTCGGGAGAAATATTGAGAGCACGAATGGTAGATGGGTAAAGAGAGTTGATGTCGACTGAACCTATCCACTCATGAAGACCGATTTTGGGCGTTAGCACGATGGCGCCTTCTACTTTGCCGTGATCTGCCGTCGGCTTCTTATCGCATACGATAACACCTAGAGCGTTATGCGCGTTGTTCGTAATACCGGCTTCTGAGATTTTTACGGTTCCAAGAACTGATTCAAGAAGAACTGTATTCTCATGTGCCATTTGATTAGCTAGAGAGATAAAGTTGAATTTTTGGTCTAGACGATGTAGGATTTCAGTGTCTCGAATGTTATATCGAATGAAGTGTTCGAAGTCGTCATTGTAGAGTTCTTCAAACGTTCCATCAAATTCTAGTTTCGGGATATCCAATTCGTCTTCAGCGATAGCAGCTAGAGCGAATGACGTTCTACCTTCAAAAGTAAACTTCTTGAACAGTTGAAGATAGTCTAGATGACTCCTGCCGAAGATGCTGACGGTAAGATTCTTGACTCCAAATTTTTCGACTTCTTTGAACTTCGGCTTCTTAGCTCCCCTAAAGCACCAACGTCCTGCGCTTCTGGGACCGAGCACCATTTCAGTTCTCTTGACTAAGTACGGCATATCGAAAAATTCAGAGTTCCATCCAGATAGAACATCAACATCCTCTATTAAATCTAACAGAGTGGTTAAAAGTTCGGCTTCATTCTTAACTAAGAGAAGCGTAGACTTAATGCTTTCGCCTATGTCAGATGGGCTATCAATTAAATCGCCGCTTTTCCATTCACCTTTCCATTTCGGTGGAGGAACCGCGATAGTCGTATATTCCTCACTCCACTGCTTGAATATCGTTACCGCATTAACTGGAGCATATGGGTTATCAGGTGACGAAAATCCCAAATCCATCTTTACGTCGACTTCAATGTCCAAGAAAGCATAATGGATCTTCGGGGTTTCAACACCAAAATAGTTGTTCATTAGCACCTTGTCGAGAGGGCTGAAATCTGACTCGTGCTTATTTCTGCATCTTGACTTCGCTAATTCGAATTCCTCTTTACAACCAAATTCATGCTTCTCCAATTTCTCGCCATACATCGACGTAAATTCGCCGTCTGGATTCGGCGTATAGAAATAGTATGGTGCATCATAATGGACACAGTTCCTTCCAGAAGCGTCCCGCTCCCAGACTAGGACTTTTTCAGAGTCCCAGTCAAAAACCGCACCAACATAATTTAGCTTTACGTCTTCCAAAATTACTTGCCCTTAAGCAATAGATCGATGGCGTTCTCTAGCTTTTCTAGATCAGCGCGCTTTTCGGCGAAGTCATTATTGAAGAAAAGTTTGGTGAGTGCGTTAAACATTTTAGGTTCAATGCCGATCTTCTCTACTGCTTCTTCCCGAAGACCCTTGATTGATTCATTCTCATCTGCAACTTTCTGCTTGCAGCGAACTGCTTCATCGATAAAGTTCTGAAGTTTCGCTCGATCTGAAGCATTATTCAAAATGTCTTCAATGTCGCGAACCTGTGGTTTATTTTTTGCCTGACGTGCCATAGATTAATCTCCTATACGTTATAGATATTGTGTAAAATTAAATTATAAAACGCTTACTACTAAAAGTACAACCAATTTAATGCAGGATTTTTACAGAACCTGTTATAGATTGCTTCTCCGACTTTATTAAAATCGTCGCCATTGCGGCAGTTAGGATTACATTGTCATCCTTTTTGGCCTTCTTCGGATTGATTACGTAAATCTTAATCAGCTCATTGTCTTTCCATTCCGTATTACTCAGTGCGATACTGTTTTCGCTTGCTCCATATTTTGAATTGGATTCCCAAGAGAGCGTGTGTTTTTCTTTGGTATTTTTTATTAGATCACTACATAAATCATTCATAAAAAGATTGCATGCATCTGTGCAGTTTTTATATTCGTCAAATGACTTAGACGTTATCTCTGCTTCAAACGCGTGGGGCAGTTTACTTAATAGGTCATAGTCTTTAAAGGACGTAGACGAAAGGCCCAACCTAACTTGATAATAAAATTCATTCATAATCAATGCAGAACAGAAAATTCGAGATTATCGGGGCTCGGTATAGAAGACGGATGCGCGCAGATCTGCGCCTTAGCTACCATTGCACCACTTAAGTTATTAACCAACTCAAAGCGCATTTCGACTGCAGCCCATACAGACCTTTCTTCGATATCATCGTCCTCCTCAGAAGTCGTCGCGTTATCCTCATCTCTTTTTAAGGATGGGAAAAAATCAGGATTAAATTCGGTTTGTAACTTTAGACTATCATTCGTACTTAACATTCGTTTTAACGCTGAATCAACGACAGAGATTGATTCGATGTCAGTAAAGAAATCGTCTGAGACAGCTGCAATTTTCGCGATCCCGTAATCCTTATTGGCGTAAAAGTTGCCAACCAGCGGTTCGAAAATTTCCATTAGATAAAAATTTAGGTTCATACCGGTCCATTCACATAAATGTTAACTGGAAGTTCAGACTCGGTAGTACCTGGCAGCTTATCGCTAGGAACAGTTTCATCGGCTAGGGCGAAGATATTAGATAGCGTTAAGTGTGGGAATAAACTGGTAATGCTTGATTCAGTAGCATCGAATGCAGCACCTACGTCAGTCATATGATACTTAAGATAAGAAATTTCGTCTTGCAGATTGGAGCAATAAACGACACTCGAAAAGATTCTATCGTGAATGGAGTACGGTTTACCTGCAAATAAGAACGCAACGTCTGTCTCTAAAATCTGAGTACTTCCGTTTTTAAGGATGGTAGTTCCACTGGCGAAAACGTTAACGTTACTATTAATCGGAATCATTGACAAATCGTTGCACGTATAAACGTTCCAATTCGTACCTGACGCATCGGCTAAAGTGTTTACGTTACTCCATGCAGATGTAGTATTCGCATTCTTATAGAATGTAATAGTTTTTGTTGTCAATGGAATAGATCCATAGACTATAATTTTTACTGTCGAACTTTCGATAATTGCTTGGTTAAACGTAATGACGTTCGGTGTATTACGGTTATAGGTATTCGCCGGAGGTGTAGGTCCGCTGTCTTCAGCAATTTGCACACCATTCAGGTAAACTATGAGCGCGTCTGAACCTTCGTACTTCAAGACGTTCGCGTTCGGTGTACTATCACTTCCACTAACACTGATAAAGGAACCGGTTTTGTTATAGGTGTATTCTTTATGATCTGGTACGGAGTCCTTCGCTAGCGATAATTCTATGGTGACATTGTCTGAATTATTACTGGCATGTTCTTTGACCATTATCGAAACTGTTGGAGTATTACCAGAAATTACTGAGATCAATTTTTGATCTACGGTAGCCGTAGACTCTGTTAACTCTGTTCCTCTAGCGTACCAATCTTCGATTCCAGACTTTGGTTCAGAGACTAGAATACTACGCAAACTCTTTGTCGAGATCGGGTGCAGTTTTCCTTCGCAACGAAGAGTGATCGTACATTTATTGATTGGCGCATAAACGTGACTGACTTCCACGTCCTTTGTGCGTTTGCAAATGCTGCATTTATAGATGACATACTTCTTCATTTTAGGATTTTCTATACCTTCTCAAGATGACGTTTACGTCGTTACAGTTAAAAGTGTGACCATTGTCGTAATTAACAACCTTTAAGCATTGGCCATTTGCATCGAACATAACTTCAGGAAGTAAAAAGTATTCTCTGGCTAATGTATTTATTCCAAAAAGCGAAGCAGATAATACGCTAATTAACGAGCAAGCGATAACTAATTGCTTAGTTGATATAACGTACATAGACATGTTAGTTTCCAGCGGCTTTTATTAGATAAAGATCAATTTCTCGAACCCATTTCTTCCACTCCATGGAAGGATCGGTTGGGGTTATTTCAACAAGAATCTGCTCTTTCCGACCAGATCCAGAGATAGTTGATTCCTTCATCTGCTTGACTGCCGTTCTGCCAGTCAACTTAACTTCTATGCCATCGTAAACGTAGAGCTCATTCATTATGCGTCTCCATATAATGCAATATTAACCAATTGACGGATTCGTTTACAGCTTTCGACCGTGTATAGTGCATCCTCAAGTGAATTATGTTTGGCTCGTTCTTCTAGGCATAATGCTTCAAAGATTAGATCGCTTTTAAATAGACCGAGTGTAATAAAGCCGGTAGATGCAGTGTCTAGTTGAACGTGATGCAGTTTGAACATTATTTCGAATTCGCCCAATAGCTGTCGGGTAAACTTGATATCGAATCCACCATTATGACCTAGGAACATCACCGTAGGATCTGGGCCAAAATACTTCAGTACGAACTCAGCTAAAGCGACTGCTGCATCTTCTCTGGTCATTCCATTAGCAGCAAGATATTCTCTAGACAATCCGTGAATCGCTTCTGCGGAGTCATTCCACTTATACTTTGATCCATCGAACTGGATTTCGCAATAAAGAGTATCGACGACGTCGAATGTCGTTGTATTAAAAATGACTGCTCCGAATGAAAGACCTTGGTATGTGATGGAACTATCTCCGTCCCAATCGGCACCACTCGTTTCAAAATCGATGCAGAGCCCCATCGCCGGGGTTTTTTGCTTAACCTTTGATGTCATGCGCTGATCTCCGAAATAAACTTCTTAACTTCTGCGACTCTATCGTTGATTGAAACAGATTCTACTACATGATACGGCACGTCGAACTGCTTGCACTGAAATAGGATTAACGATTCCATCTGCTTCTGTGACTCCTCGTTCGCACGATTTGGATCGTTCTCAAATTTGATATCCTTATGGCTCGGTGTAAACACGATGCCATCATAAATCTGTTGGCTGGTTTTACAAACGGCGATATAATCGTCTAGCCATTTCCTAGCTTCGGGCGTATTTACCGCGGTCACCCAATGTTGTGCGTAAGCAGCGATATCAGCAAAAGACCGTTCTGTCAGAATTGTCAGAATGATGTTAGGTTCAACGAAAAAACGACTATTACACTTTACAGAAGTGTCATGCGACAATTTAGTCTTTGCGATTTCAACCTGAAAATCACGTACGTATTCAAAAGTCTTAACGGCGTCAGACAACCTGTCATGCCCCATCTTCGCTTGAACCGCTCTAGAAACTTTGAAGTCGTCTACGGTCAGCCTAGTTTCTTCTTTTAATGCATTAAGCAACGTCGTCTTACCAGAATTCTGCGGTCCTGAAAATGCTATCATTTTTACCATATAAGAGTGTGCCTTTACGAATGTTTAATCAGTCAGAGATTATTATATCTCTGACTGATTTCAAAGTACACTATTATTTACTTATAGACCACCAGCGGTAATGAACGTTCCTGTCTGAGAAACCGTTGGATACGCGACTACCGGGTTGTTAATGTGCACGTTATTCGCTTTCGTGACAGTCATTGTAGACGTTGTCGATCCGGAAACCGTATCACCTGCACCGTTGGGAACTGAGTTGAACGTAACAAGAATGTGAACGTCTTTTCCAGCAGCTTCTGTTCTAGCTTGGACTGTCCAACCGCCTGAACCGCCAACACCTGGCGGTGTGAACGTCTGGACAGAGATATCCTGGTAAGCGCCAGTTAGATCGTAATACCCCTTCGGTGTAGTACCTAGTGGTGTAGCAGCGATAGGATTCGCCGCGACCAATCCAACTTGCGCGAACGATGCGAGGAACGTCTGCCATGCAGTGTTGAATGCTGAAGCTGGAGCTGGTGCTAGGGTCGTCGCGAAGTTCAGCTTGCCGCCAGTGTTGAAGAACTGCTTGGCTGCTGCGACTGACGCGAAAGAAACTAGGATGTCGTGTACCTTCGTCGTATTGAAAGCAGCTGCACGAGAATACGTTCCGTTTGCTGGGATTTGGCTTTCAACTGATCCACCCGCTGCAGCAAATCTCGAACCTGCTAAGCTGACAACTGCGTCCGCTGTCTTGTTGAATTCTCTGATCAGTGTTGACATACCAGCGTTAATGACTGGGTTACCGTCATAGATAAATCCGCGAGTACTGATGTCTGCTGGATTGACGCCCTGATGGTTTGCGATGCCAGTAAACTTGGAAAGAAGATCTATCCAGTTCTGATTCGTGAGAGTGCCGGCTGCGTATGGTACGTTTGGCTGACCATAACCGAATGCTGCAGCTGCTCCTAAGCTACCTGGCTCTGGAGTAAACGGAACTTGATATGTACCGAATGGTGTAATACCTGCAGTTGCTGGAGGTGTACCAGCGATGAGGTTGTAGATATCGACGAATGAGTTATACTCCTCGACGAATGCTGCTGTGCCGACTCCACCGCCACCGGCTAGGTTTGGATTGTCAATACCAAGATTGTCAATGCCACCAGAAACTACCCACGCGAGTGTTGAATTGTAAACATATAACTTATTGTCTACCGTATTGAACCAAAGTTGACCAATGGTTGGATTGATTGGAGAAATCGCTGAAGCGAAATTCTCAAGGATGCGAAGAATACTTTCTTGCTGTCCTTCTCCGTAGTTAGGAGCGCCTTTACCGAATAGAGTGATTGATGTTGATGATGAGTCTACTGCAAGAGCTGGCAGACTAATTGTTGGTTTACCCGTTGGGTAAACACCAGTTTGTGACCAATTTAAAATGTATGTCATGTTATTATTTCCCTTTGTGCCGGTTCACAAATCCACATTAAGACCCGGCATTCAATGCCCTAATGTGGGGTGATATATTTTATCAAAACTATTTATAGTTTTGCGTCATTTACATATGAGAGGTATTGCCCAGGATCCCGGTGTCACTCTTATTCCTCCTCTTAGATAGTTATATAAAAGATAAAATTAACGGGTGGGACCCTGGGTAAATACCATTTTAACGCAAACAGTCTAGAATAATGCTGATTAATGGATGACGTTGAATGTCCGAAGTTCGCAACTCGACGATGCTGATTTCCGGATGTTTCCCGGTTAACGCTGAAATCGCGTCTTGCAGACCGCTTTCCTGACCTCTAGGAAGATCGACCTGCTTTGTGTCTCCATTGATCGCCATCATAGTTCCTTCTCCGATACGAGTCATAAGGAGTTTGATGCCGCGCTTCGTTAGATTTTGCGCTTCGTCAATGATCATGTACGAGAACGAGATGTTCCGACCACGGCAGTACGCAGTGGGCAAGAAAACGATCTTGCCATCTGCTAGCAACTTCTTGGTAGCTGTCGGACCTAGGTGATCTTCGAAACAGTCTAAGATAGACTGGAAGTGCGGTAATACCTTCTCGCTAACATCACCAGGCAGAAGCCCGAGCTGCTCGTCCCCTGCTTCGAGAATTGGTTTGGTGACTACGATTTTTTCTACTTGGTTGCTCAGCAATTTTTCCAAAGCGACAGCTGTTACTAGCCACGTTTTTCCGCAGCCTGCTGGACCGGAGCAAATCGTTATCGTTGTTTCTCTGAGAGTGTTTAGATAGAACTCTTGACCTGGAGTTCTCGGTGTAATCGGTCTATTTAAATGTATAGACTTTTCTTTAATTTGCTGTGGATATTTTTGACGTTTTCCTGCTAAGCTTAAACTTTCTTTTTCGTTGGGTGGGTATTTTGGTTTTTGTTTTTGAACTGCTGCACGTCTTGCCATTAATTGTTTACCTCTCTTCTAACTAATGATTAAAAACGAGTTCTGCTCCCCCAAATAATATGTGTTAATCCTGTCTACGTAGAACCCAGCTGACCCAGTCATTTAGCGATTTTTGCGGATCGCACCATGTTAAACAATCCCTCCCAGCATAGGCGAGAGATAGTTGAGTTAGAAGCCATGACGCTAACTCTACTTGCTGAGCAGCTTCCATAGCTTTGACTGAATCTAGGAGATCTTTGTTTGTTGGGCGAGCCTCATCAAAATTCCTGATGGACATAGCGTTTCCGAATTGGAAAAAATCGATTAGTTGTGCCATAATCATGGCTTGTACGGTGTTTGTGATTTTACCGAATCTTAAAACTTCTTGCAGGATCATCGTGATGTGGCTAGGAATGATTCCTTCGGTTAGTAGCGGTTTGATTTCGCTAAGTTTCATTTGAATGCTCCGATCTAATTTGATAGGGACGTCTTATAAAGTTATTTATAGAGATCCGTAGAATAGCAAAAATCTAGAAGCATAAATAATTTTATCAAATAAGAAATAAGGAGAATAGTAAATGACTGTAGATTTGGTAACCAGAAAAACCACACCTAAAGATCAGTGGCACACACTCACTGTTAATCAGCTTATTGATGAGAAAAATATTATGATTGACCGCCTAATATTTCTTCAAGAGCAATCCGCCCCTTATGCTAAGCAGTTTCAAACTGCGTTAGACGAACTAGAGGCTCTTATTAAAAGTAAACTGAATATTTAGTCCGGCTTATTTTCAGCCTTAGACTTAGCGGTCTTTCTCTCTGCTTTTTCAACTGGCGGCGGTTTTCCTGGAGTAAAATACTCGGAGACGACATCGCACAGTCCGAACTTCTTAGCTTCGGCTGGCGATAACCATCTATCAGATGGCGAGAACATGATGTCGCGAATCTGTTTATCCGACATCGTGCTATGTTTCCTGAAGTGGTTAATGAACTGAGTTTCTAACTTCTGGTGGAACTTCTGTGACGCGACTAAATCATGGTACTTACCGTGGACTAAGGACGAGAATTGATGTGCCATGATCTCAGTATTCTTAGTAATAATCCTTGAACCTTTCGAACCAGCTGAAGCAACTAACACGCCCATACTGGCGATAAGACCGACACCCACTGTTTGAATTGGGATCCTAGAAGTTTCCATTGTGTCGATAATCGCGAAGCCATCTGAAACTGCCCCGCCGGGAGAGTTAATTAGGAGTGTTAAGGAGTCAACGTCTAGAATCATATTCGACTTGATAATAAAATCACAGGCCCGATAACTTGCATTTTCTTCGATTTCGCCAAATAGTAAATGGGCTCCTAATGAAGCTAGAGAGATAGCTTCGAATGGAACGAATTGGTCCATCTGTTGATTTTGCTGTTGCTGATTAGACATTGTGCTGTTTCCTTATGTTAGATTGGTTATGTCCAAAGATATCTCCGTATCTTTAAAATTCTAGTCAACATGATATCCTCAACGAGGTCGTTCTCTTCTTCTATTTCTCTCCACTCATCTGTTGTTATGACACCGTCTTTATTATCTAGTTCAACGATTCCATGATCAGTAAAATCATAGTGTTTATTTACCAAAGAAAAGCGTGATTTTTCTTCTTTAGTTGGGTAAGACTCTCTGTACCACACGTAGAGGTACAGTATTTCCATATTCTTGGAGTACGCCTTCACGTTCTCGCTTTTAGCTTGGTCTAAAAGCTTTGGATCGGTGTCTGTACCGGGTCCAAACATATTTTCAACATCGGCATCTGGACCGTAATTCTTCTGAATATGCTCTCGCATCTTTTCGATATCGGTAAATCTCTTTTTGCCGTAGTCCTTATCGTTCCAGTCTACGAATGGCATTTCTAATTCAACGAAATCTACTATAATCTGAAACATTGCATGAAACATTCGAAAGTCCCTATCTGTCCAAGTCCTCGGGCAATTGGTCATCTTCACGACGTTGTGTGGGAAAAGGAAACACCAAGTTTCATACCACACATTACTAATTCGCCCCTTAACCCGTCTCAGAAATCTTTTTAGGCGCTTAAGCGAATTTGTTTTCGTTTCAGTCATAGCTTATATGTGTTTGAAGATAAAAGTATTTATAGTCTGCCCGCCTACCCACCAGACATCGATTTATTCTAAAAGCAATAAATATTATATCATTTACTGTACCAGGTTAACACCATGAAAGAGTCATTTAAAAGTTTCATCAGGCGTTCAGAAATCAACGAATTAGAGACGAAACTCGAATATCATGATGAGCTAAATCCTAAATTGTGGGATAATAGCGTGTTAAAACCTGCCGTTAAGGTAGCACTTAATAAAATCGCTAAAGAATTCATAGAATTTTTAGAAATTCCACATACTGCAGTTGACGACGTTATTATCACTGGTTCCAATTGTAATTTTAATTGGAGCGTGCTGTCGGATATCGACCTTCACTTAGTTCTCGATATGGACTCAGAAGCAGTCTGTAGCACTTGTTCTGGTGACTTTGTTAAAGATTGTTTCCAAGCTAAGAAGACGCTCTGGAATTCTTCACATGACATCACCATTTACGGCTATGATATCGAACTCTATCCACAGAAAATCGGCGAACCCTTAGTAGCTGCAGGAGTCTACAGTCTAACACAAGACAAATGGCTCAAGACGCCTGAGCATAAGCCGATCGACGTAAACAACCCTGCGGTCAAAGCTAAAGCAGAAGAGATCGCTCTCAGTATTGATGGTGCAATCGAAACTGAAACTGATGACGTTTCTACATTAGAAGACATCAAGGCGAAGATAAGAAAAATGCGCCAAGCCGGTTTAGAGCATGGCGCAGAAAACAGTGTCGAGAACCTTGCTTTTAAGACACTTAGAAATAACGGTTATCTAGATAAACTTTCATCGTATACTGCGAGAATTAAAGATAAGAGCCTAAGCCTTACATGATGATGAAGCTTTCATCGTGAACCAGAAGAAAAGAAAGGTACACTAACAGTCGGCGCATGACCCTGTGCTGCCCGCATCGCTTTATACCCGTCATCCATTACTCCAACGAGAACAAGGACGATTATGATAAGTGGTACAGCTAGTCCTAGGATATTAGCGATTTGCCCGAGCCCGTTGGCTATCAAAGCCGCCTCTCCACTCTTATTATTGGCTCCAAACATTGCTGCAATATTGAAGGATAAAAGCCATGCATAAACAGGAGTGGCGTAAAACATAATCTTTTGTATACCTCTCAGCCTGTCAAGTTCGAAGAATGGTTGTCGGGCTGCATCCACATCCCCGCCCATCGCCGCAACCGCTGCAGCATACTTGACTGGATCTCCTCCCCAAAGTGCGATCATTATCCAAAATGCCACTTGACATACAAATAACATAATCACGAAAAAAAACGATCGCATTACAAATACTTGAACGTTCACGCCATATTTGCCCGCGGCGTGTGACACCATAGATAAAAGCACGTACAATATGACTGTGGTAACTAATATTCGAAGCATGATGTTTCTCCTGGTGTATGTACTAAATCTGCTCTAGAGAGAAATTTTCTTTGAGCATATACTTCTCGAAATAACCCTTAAAATCCGGCTCTTGACCGACATACCGCTTCATCAACAGGCCGAACAATTCCTGACCCTGATGCTTGATCGCGAAGGTCTTACGATCGAGTTCCTTATTGGCCTCATAAGTCTCATCAACCGACTTTTCGAGTCCGACTATGAACGATAGCACTTTCTCTTCGATCTCGTTCACCTTTTTCAAAGCTTCTACTGCACCCTCTCCAGAAGCGGAGAGGTACGATTTGAAGTCATCGACAGTCTCGTTGATCACCATTTCAGCGATCGAGCGTTCAGTCTGGAAGACCACGGTGTGATGCAGCTCCATGTACCAAGCCGTCTTGGCTTTCACCATTTCGCCAGAAGCGAACTGGATCACGTAACCCTCGATGCCTTGAAGTGTTTCAAGGTTCGACTTGATCTCGTCCCATACATGCGCCACGTCCCATGACATGATCGGGTAAACATCGACCAAAGCTACAGCCAATTCTTCTGCCATGCTCGAAACCTGAAACCGCGAGAGGTACTTGCCAGTCTTGTTGTGCCGCGCCGCAAGCAGGCGAAGTTCAGTCTTCTCATAGGCGAGAACAATGCGGTTGGTCGGACCCGTATACTCGAAGATCGGAGTAATATCAAGGTCAATCGCGTTCCGACAGAGCACTTCTACGTGCGGTTGAGTACGGAGAAACTTGGTGGCAGCGATGGCCACATCGGACTCGAATGACTTCTTGGTCTTGAAGACGAGCTCACCGTCGACAATCAACGGATGAACCATTGAACCGTCTCGCTTGTCCATGACAGTTACGACGTCTTCACGATCGAAGATGTCGGCTTGAGTGTCAGGGCGTTCGCCAACGTTAAAGAATTTATGGAAGGGTCTCGCTGCTATCTTACCTTCTCGATCGAAGGTAATACCACGACATTCACGAGCCCAGGGAGCAGACTCGCCCGAAAACGTATCATTATCAGATATCATATAGCACGCCACGGTATATCCGTTTGACACGGTATTGAATCGGATCTCCGGGAGATGCGCTACTTTAGCTTTGAATTCTTCAAGAGAATCAATCGTCGGAAACAACATTTTTGAACCTTCCTTTATTAACTTATGAATATTATATCATAAGTTTTAGGAAAAGTACACAGTTTTTATTGAGTTGCCAGGACTATAGAATAGGCTAGAATGGACACAAAATTGACCACAGAAACGATAATAAGAACGTTAATAGTCCTATTCATATACTTAATCTTCTTCCGAAGTCCCTCTATTTCGTCGACATGGACGTGATCGTCACTAAATGATTTCATATACACTTTATCCTTTATAGATTATTTCAAAACAACACCTGTCTTGGTCATTTTGAATGGGGCTTGAGTTCGTATTACTTTTACTTCGCTGATAGCAACTACATTTTCAGACTCTGCGTCATCGTTAAATACTGTTGATTTGAAGATGTCGTCTATCAGATTTTTTGGAACTATTTTTTCTACTATCTTTTTCGGCTTGATTGGCGCGAACGAAATGCTGATCTTTTCTGGCTTCTTAACTTCCTCGATTATCGGTTCAATCACAACGTTCTTCTCAGTCTCTACGATAGGCGTTTCTACCACTGGAGCAGAAGTGGTTTCGTGAATAATAGTTTTCGGCTCTTCAGTATAACCGCTAATCTCGTTTGAAATACTCTTCATTAACGAAACGTTCGATTTCTCTTTAACAGCTTTGGCGGTTACCTTATTCTCTATTACTGTAACCGGTGCAGTCTCTTTAATTTCTTCAGCAACAGGAGCCGCTATAACTTCAACAGGCGCATTACGTACTTCTGGCTCTACAACTGCTGGGCTTTCTTGTTCTGTATTTTGGGTGGCGGGCAGAATAACGCTGATCTGTTCGTCTTCTGATAAGATCAAGATCTCGCGTTTTACCGGAGAAAAGATTTTACCATTGACTAGAACTTCTATTACGAACGTTGTCGGACCTGGTTTGAAGAACTCTCTTAGAACTGGAATAGTGAATAGGTATTCGTTCTCGCTCGTTGGCTTAGCGACTATACACATCTTTAGTGAGTTGCCGAGTATTCCACGAACCTCAGTCGGCTTAGCAGAAGTACCTGCTAAATTAACGTTGAACGTAAATTGAACTTCGTCGCCGAGGGTTAAATCAAACATCGTATTCTGTCCTTAATAGTGTTAATCTATTTATATTACTTGCTCTCGTCACTCTTAATTGATAGCTTCTTTCCGCTAATGGAAAGATTGGAAATATGAACTTCCATCGGCATATCTTTAACTAGTTCGAGTTTTGAAACGACTAACATTGGGGTAATACTACCGTTATCGTTTTCAAGTGTTTGGGAGTACAGTTCTCCTGCCATCTCGATATCGATCTTAATATTCGGTCCGTCTAATACGCTAATTTCATCATCCTCTTCCTGCTCGAACCTTCTGCGCATGCGTTCGACATAGGCAGCATAGTTTATCGATTGATGATAAGGATGACCTTTTTTGCCCAACAGTGAGACGTCAGGAATTTGTGCGCTGCATGCAAACGCGTTTATGGTAAAAGAGTTAATTGAGCATGCGTTAATAGGCATATGAGCTATTTATCTTCTAATTTCGTAGACTACTTCAAAGTCCGCACAGGTGCGAAACATTTCTGGAGCAAGATTTTTACTCTTAGCGATGTCTGCCTCGAAGTTAGCGAAATTTGTAGAATAGTTGTCTGTTGCCATCAAAGCGGCTCTAACTAGTTCCACGCAACTTAAAGCTTGGTCGTTTTTAAGATCGAATAGAGAGTCATATGGTTTACCCAGTTCAGTCATAGCCTTGTCCATTACCTTCGTCCATTCTAATGGTGTCATCGATTTAGGTTTGAGTAAAGCGACTGCGTTTATGCCGACGAAGACTTCATCGAACGTTGAATAATGAACACCGGTGCCGGTCGCTTCGATTAATCTGAAATCGTCTTCGCTTTTAACTTCATCTTCAAGGTTCATTAGTACGTGGCTATAAAATCCCCATTTACCGGTTAGAAGTAAGTTAGCCAGTGAAATAAAATATGTAGATAAATGATTGCTTCTTCTGGTTAGAATAATATAGTAATTCGGTTTAAGCATACTAGAAATGGTTTCTAGGTCAGTGCTTCTTATTCCACTTTTTTGCTTCCATTGCACTTTACCTATCCAACCTGCAATAGCTGTCTTTAACTCGTTAAACATTATTATTCTCCATATGTCAAGGGCCAACCGGTTGAATAGTCATACATTGTTGGGTCAGGAGACGCCATCATTGTAGCTTTATGGATTTCGGCCCTCGTAAAAATTGCTTGGTCGTTAGCAGCAGTTGCTGCGAAAATTTGACCTGCTAGTGTTGGTGTCATCGGAACAAATGTACCAGCCATCGTCTTCCACATAATGCCCGCGGGCATACTGGCTCCGAACATTAATAGACCTAGTTGTTGAATGCGAGAAGCATCGTCAGAATGAAACCAATCTGTTCCGACTTTAACTCCTCCTGCCTTACGTGTATCACGCTCTTGTTGAATATGCTTCCACACCCGCGTCGTCTCCATTTCTGCTTTGTGTGCATCAAGTTCAGCTTGAGGTGGTAATGCTGGACCTGATTGCCAGACTAGAGCCGAATAGTCTGATCCGTCTCCTAGAGACGCACACTGAATAGTTGGATATTTTTCGCTGATTATTTCTATGTAAGACGGTTCTTCACGCATTATTTAATACTCCTGAATTTGCCAGCCAGATTGCACACCGCCGAATGTATTTTCTGCAACTCTTCTATTTATGTACCAAGTATTCGCGCTAGTACCGTAACGGAACGAATATGTGACGGGCAGTGCACTATTTGGTTCGTCGGCCAACGTTATAGACATAGCGTTCGAGTTGCCACCAGATGAGAATGTTTGCACTGCACCACCAAGATAAGTGGTATCTCTAAACACTGCACATGAGTGGATGTTGTTATTCGTTGATGCCGAAACGGAAAGAGAAACTTGGATAGAATATCTTGAGCTGGTTGACGTAGGTGTCATTGTAAGAGACGCTATTTGTGTTCCTTGGGTTATCGTTGGGACTGCTACTCCTACCGATATTACCGTAGTTCCGGTCGACGATGCAATATTGCCAGACCAAATCCTGATACTACCACCAGTTCCAGAACCGCCGATCGGAATCCAAGCACTACCATTCCAAACGAGAGTCTGACCTAGTACTGGAGCAGGCGCGATGACGTCTGCCATATCGCCATTCGTTAAGGAGAGCAATCTGAACGTCGGCTGGCTTGGACCTCCTGTAATGGGTCCAGCGAAAACTGTCTTGTCGGCTTGAACCGCTTTGGTTAGGGTTAATGTCCCCGTGGTAGTGACAGGTGAATTGGTTACAACGAATTCTGCTGGAGCAGCAAGTCCGACTGAGGTTACTGTTCCTAAGCTAGAAGAAGTATCTAAGACCCAAGTATCGAGAGCTGTTTTCCGAAGAAGACCTGAGGTCCCAGCCAAGGCCGCAATTGCCGTTAAGTCAGCATCAAGCGGTTGAGCATCAGTAATTCCATAACCCGCGAGTGTTGTCGGATTCGTACCTGCCGTAACTCTGCCGAATGTGTCGGTAGTGACAGAGCGGTATGTGCCGGCCGTTCCTGCAGTGGCTAGATCGATGGTCGGATTACCAGCTACGCCATCACCGTTCGTGACGACTATCCTTGCACCAGTTCCGGTGATCGTTCTCCCGACGAACGTGTCAGCAGCAGTCTGTGTCAGGATTCCGTTGGTGTTGAATGCCGCTAGTGACGTAAGAGTCGCATCTAATGGCTGCTTGCCAGCTAAATCGGTAGTTAGGTTAGTAACTTGACTTTGAGCGATAGCTGGAATGTCTGCTGCAACCAATAGTCTAAAGCCCGGGTCACCAGCTACGCCAGTCGGAGCAGCCCATACGGTATTAGCAGCTTGACTTGTTAGGCTAAGAGTCAGTGTTCCAGACCCGGTGATAGGAGAACCGGAAACAGCGAAAATGGCCGGAGCAGCTAGAGCAACTGAGGTAACTGTACCACTTCCACCGAGTGACGTGTTTACCCATTTGGTTCCATTCCAAGAAAGTACCTGGCCATTTGATGGGGCGGTGAGCAGAACGTCTGTTAGCTGTGAGAGGGCCGTGGAATGTGGATTAGCGGTATTAAGAATGTGATTGTCAAGTACGATTCCATCGGCTGAAACGTTTCTACCATCTACTGTTCCAACCAACGTAATATTGCCAGTAGCAGAAACTGCGAAGTTAAGAGTGCCAATACTATCGTAACCTTCAAACAGGTTACCACCGACTCCTGAACCTTCCCTAATAGTTACAGCTCCTCTTGTTACGTCAGTAACTATCTCTGGACTTGAAGAGTTGTTATAGGCTAATTGTAGGGTTGTGGCACTGCCGCCGCCGCCGCCGGTGCCACTTCCAAATTTGCTAGCGGTGACGAATTCAACGTCTGTAGTGTTTGTAAGGTCTGAAGCAGCTGCGGACAATACCAAGAAACTACGGATAACACCTTCTTCAAAAGCCGGGTTATAAACATGGGTTGGGTTTGGTAGAATATTGAGAGCTGCATCCTTTGTTGGGAACAGTGTTTGTCCGTATTCTATTCTGGTTTTCGGTCCACCTGAAACACCGCTGAAATACTTGACGATCTGGACGGTCCATTTTCCGTTTGGGACTGTCTGGAGTGTACCAGACCCGTCATCCCATAGACTAGTATTAACAGACGTAGTGCTGCTACTCAGAGTAAATCCGCCAGAACCGTTTCTATAACTATAGATGAAGGTACAAGGCGCCTCTGCTGGGTCCGTCGTTGTATCAGTATCCTTCTTTGAAATTTGGAAATTATTGCCTAAACGGTAAGTTGTTCCAGTTCCTTTAGCCAATTGCAGCGTTGGTCCATTTGGTCCGTAAACGTTACCGCTGACGTTGAACGCGCCCATCGCACGAGCTAAGTCTGCTAATCTAGCTGTAGCGTCGAATGCTGGATCTGGTCCATTTCTAGTGACGATAATATTCGTCAAATTAGCATGACCCAAGTTACCTATAACGATCAGGTTTTTATGTTCGGTGTTGGTAAACGCAGTTGCACTTTGTACTATCGCACCACTAGAGTTTATGGCTATAAACGATCTTGAGGAAGTAGTAAGATAGGTCGTAGCTACTGCGGTAAAATTCGGCCAAGTAACCAGTACTGCAGTTGGATTAAGCGGATCGGTATGGTTGTCCACTATAATGCCAACACCAGCCGCCACATCGAATTTGGTATTATTCGTGTTAACGCTTAGTAACCCACCGGTTAATATACCAGTCGACGACGCGTTTCCTAAAAGGTTGACTGGTAGTGTAGCCTCACCAAGTTTTAACCATTCAGTGTCACCTACACCATTTTTAACGTATAACCCAGCAGTTGAAGATAATAAAAACAAAGAACCGACCGGAGCAGCTTCTCCTGCTCCGGTCGTTGGATCAGTAGTACCAGTGATGATCAACACGTTACCGCTGAGCGATATGCCTTCATCTACTTCAAACGCGTTCGTGATATCTGCCACTTAGTATTTCCTTTTTCGGTTCTTTTATTTTATTGTCTTCTTAACTATTACGATAAGGCAGAAAGACGACGAGCGACTACGTCAACTTGATCAGTTGAAGCTACTCTTAAACGCAGCGCTCCACCAGATAGATCGACAGTAATACTTAAGCCGGTAATTACTGCACCTAGCTTGAGAACAGCAAACTTCGAGAAGTCAGCAGTCACTCCGTTTTGTGTAGCGAATACTTTAGCAGCGTAGACCTTAGTGCTGTCAGCAGCATCAACACAGCGAATATCCCATTCAGCCACTAGAGCACCCGCGATAGTATCAATTGTGGTAATCGTTGTAACGCCACCAACAGTGGACTTATGTGAAACTAGATCAGCAGCAGCATCTAACGCACTGATAGCCGTATTAACTGCTGAACCCTGTGTGACAACGGTAACTGATGAATAAGACGGAGCAGAAGTACCAACGGTTTTACCTAGATATGATTCGATAGAACCCATCTCGGTATCTAGTGCAGTAATATTTGCATTTACCGTATTGGCAGCTAGAATTACGGTGCCGTTAACAACGTTTGGACCGAATTCAGCATCTAAGCCGCCGATTGCCGTCTCTAAGCTGGCGCCGTTTGTCGTGAAGTTGTTTGAAGAATAAGTCGGCGTGTCGTTGCCAGCAGTCTTACCCATAAACGTGTTCTGATAAGCTGCCTCAGCGTCTAGCTTACCGATTGCTGATTCTAGACTTTCACTGTTTGTTACCACTGTCGTGGAGCTATAGGTTGGGGTTTCTGAACCTGCACCATTCTTGCCAATGAAAGTACGGATATAACCTAGTTCTGAAGAGTCAGCACTATTAATCCATACCCAATTGGTTCCATTGTATTGATACGTCTTACCTGCATCAGTACCTGCATCAACATATACGGTATCGCCCTGCGATTCTGCGTTTGCGTCTTCTGTTAACGTCCACGCGCCAGTTGAACCACCGACAACGAAGACGTTCTTGTTACCGGTAACAGCAGCGCCAAGAATTCTCATTCCTACAGTTACTGCCACACCCTGAATTAAGTCATCAGCGTTAAGGTCAGTGATAATAGCACCGGTCGTTGCTGAAGCAGAATCAACAACAGCGACTGGTTCACGCCATGAAGTTCCAGATGCTGATAAGTTCTGAACGTACGACTGTGTTGCAAGTTGTGACCACTTATCTGTACCGGTACCGGAAGACACCTTCATGTAGAGGGCGCCAGTTGAAGTATCGGTGAAATATGAACCACGTGGCGCAGCAGCAGTATCGCCACCTGCACCTGGTGCTCCTGATCCGGTTAGAAACTGTGACGCTTCGTCGAGTTCTAGACCGCGATAAATTCGAAACATTGATTCGCTCATTTTGTTACTCCTTTGCTTTTGTTATATTTGGAAATGCTGCATACGCAATGTATTAATTGTTAAAATGTCTGACGTGTTATTCGTTATAGTTAATTGCAGAGAACTACCTACCTGAGCTACGTTCAACGTGAAATTGATATTATCTCCAACACTTCCATACTTTACGAATTCTGGAACAGCAACTAGCCCCTTAGAAATAGCCAAGACCTCTACTGATTTTACTTCTCCTGTAATTTGGTTAATAACTGTTACTAACCATTTGCATGATCTATTTATTATATTGATAGGAAAAATGTCTACTATAGTCGTTGCGGCAGGATTATTGACTATATTAGTGTTAGCCGTCGAATAATGCTGAAGCGATCTAAAGATTGTATCGGCAGTGTTACGATGATCGACTACAGAATTCGAGTCCCAGTTGTAGGCACTAGTGCCTTCTTGCCCTCTGCCACTAGGCGCGACGATAAACAGATCACCTGTACGATCTATGATCTTGACGATTTCATTATGGGTTGGTGGATAGTCTTCTAGTGTGACCAAAAAATAATCGTCTGGATTAGCTGGCTGAGGGAACAACGCACCCAGTCCTGGCTGTACAGAAAACGACAAATCACCGCTTGCGATATTATCGTTTAGGAGAGCTATCGCATTATTGGTAAACAGTTGCGGCATGTTTTTAGCTCTCGATTATTCCATTGAATTCTTTAACGTAAGCATGAAGCCCTCTAGATCCTCTTGGCTTATTCAGCGACATTGACTGTTCGAAAGATTCGGCTAGTTCAAACGGAATAAGCACGTTAACCTTTTCAATCCCCATTTCTATTAGATAGGATTGGTATTTTTTCTTAGTGCTAACTGTTTCTAGGTCGTTAAGTAAACTATTCATCTTCTATTTATCCGATATACCCGCGATAGTCGCTGTATATTTTTAAGAATTTTTTACGATTGAAAAAATCTCCGCCGGCTGCGCGTTTGATGTCTACGATATCTTCCAAACGGTATGCATTCTCATCGTCCCCCTTTACTACCATACCCATTGAAATGCCGATCATTTTATTGTGAAGCTTTAGGTCCTGTACGATAACTCTGTCATGCTCGTCGCTAACCAACTCAGTATGCTTTTTAACAACGATAAGTGTATCGTGTTTCTGAGGAATGTGAATTTTACGCTTGATATGACCGTTAGCGTTCAGCACTTTCGATCCTCTAATAAAATCAACTGAAACTCCATTGATCTTCGTGATATCAAAAAAGTAGATTAGGATGGGCTGAGAGCTTACTTCATACTGTGCATAGACAGCAGGTCCCGTGGACTTGAAATTAGTATAGCTCAGGACCGTGAAAGACTCACCGTCCCTGTTTTCTATCTTATCATTGGCTAACGGAACTACAAACATCTTATACCCCTTATTTTGTGATTGAGGTTATTGTTATACGAACAACGAAAAACTTATTCTTCGTCAGTGTTTAACTCATCGATGTCTAGTTCGAGTTCCTCTGATTCGAGCTCTTCGAGATAACGCTTGAAGCCAATTCGTTGATGTCTTGACGTTTGAAAATCTACCGCTTCGTTGAAGCCCTTTTTATGGTACTTCTGCTTCTTCGGTGGATTAGCTTTCTTAGTCTTGGTCAGATAAGCTTCATTCTCTGGTTTTGCCATCTTACATTTCCTCTTTTTGTTGTTTAAATAACTACTTCAGTGTAACCTAAATCTTCTAATTCGCTTTTTACGTCGTCTAATGGATTATCGGCAAATTTTTGAACTGCTTTGAATTTTCCAGTATCGTGACTCTGTGGTTCGGTTAGTTCATACTCATATTGACCTGTCTGCCAAAGAATAAATTTTTGATTTTTCTTCGTATAGATAGTCATCAAATTGTAGCTCATTTCATTTAGGAAGGACTTGAATGAAGTTTTAACACTCTCCTTAATCCCAAGCTTATGCTGAACAGTAGCATTAACATACGCCCAAAAATGTGGATCATTTTTAGTGAACTTTTTGCTCTTCTCGGTTTCAGCTTCTGTTTCTTTCCAAATCTTTTCGACTTCAGCTTGGGATTTTCCAGACTTCTGAGCGAAGGCTTTTATAGCATTGTTTGGCATAATAGTTTCCTAATCTAGATTGAGACGGGTTATTTTTATTTTTGCGTCAGTCGGTTTAATAGCACCGGGACCATGCGGATTTCTAATCTCTAACTTATAAGAAGCGAATTCATTTCCAAATTTTACTGAAGCCTGTTTGCTGTCAGCGAATGGGTATCGAATTTCTTCTACTTTTAAATTTTTGAGCAGTTTATTTTTGACAAACTGTTTCGTCATGTTTAAAACTTTGAATTTATTTCCATGCTGTTTAACATAGTAATAACCGTACCCCCAAGCATTTAACAAAAAGTCCTCTACTACACCTCCAGCTGCCAGCGTTTTCGACTTTGATATATTTACTTCGAAATCTACTTCTTCTTTCGAAACATAGGCCCTTAATCCCCGGCTGATTTTTTTAGCTTCGCAACCGAATTCTTTAAGAATTTTCCAAATATCAGACGATGTTTTAATATTGAATTCTGAATCGAACATAGCAGCTACACCGCCCAGATTGGCGAATGTCAAGCCTTCTTGATTTTTTATCGAAAGATATTTTTTACTTTCGTCTTCCATTTTGAGAATAATGTCAGCGATCACTGCTCCAGGATCTTTAGATCCGTAACGTGCGGTTGAACCACTTCTAGCAGAGACACCGATAACATTTTCTCTTTTGAATTTTTTGTCGGCTAATTCCATAGCATCTAACAAAGAGTCGGCTTCTGCAGAATCCAATCCAGCGACCTTGTCCTCTAGCGATAATAAGATATCGCTCTCGAATTTTTCTCCACGGTTTGCTCCCAGCGCTAAAACGATATCGTAAATTTTATCGTCTTTGTTAAAGGCGACACTTGGGAATTTTCCAGAATTGGGGGATTGTTTATTGATCTTAATATCGGCTATTTTTAGCTGCTTAGATTTTTTAGTAATTACAGTTTCTATTTTATTTAGGAGTTCGGCTCTATCAGTATCTTCTTTCTTGGGCTTAAATCTAACCTCTATCGTGCCTGTTTTAGATCTTTCGCCCCTTGAGTTTCTCATCTCTTCAACGTCTGCGTGCTGTGACAATAAACCAGAAAGAAGATCTGAAAAACTTGAATCCAATGGCGTCATTTTTTCAGTTAAGAACTCTTTAAACGAGGTCATATTCTTTATCACCACACAATAGATAACCCGATCGATCGTGGAATAGATCAACGGAGAACGTAAACGCTGGTACTAAAGCTAAAAGAAACATATCAAAATCACAAGTTACTTAAACTGAGATTATTTATTTATTAAATCTGATAGGTTTATTGGTAAACCCAAAGGTGGTGTTTAACAAATTTTAGCTCTTCGTCAATAATAGGACCGATAATTTCCCATTTTCCACCACCCAAGCCGCACCCGATCATAGGATAATGGACTGGAAGATCGAAAAATGTTGCTACTCTTTCGACCTTCTTGAAGCATTCACGTACGGCATCATAGTCTACATGCTGTTTCCCGTCGTATCCAAAAGTTGGTTGAGTCGCAGCATTGATAATGACTTTATCAGGTCCAACCATTACGGCAGATATCTCGCCTAGAATGAAGTCACCGTTCTTAACTTCCTTTTCGTACCGCTTATGAACCGCTGGGTACTGCTTTCGAATCTGTCCGGCAATACCAGAACCGAAAGCCCCGCACGTATTCACTCCATGGACTATAATTCCAGATTCTATGGTTAGAACATCGCCCTTTAAAGTTTCACCCCGCATAAATTGTCCTCGTTTTCTCAGAAATTCTATCGATTAAGTCATGTGCTTTTGCTTTAGTTCTTTGGTTTCTGTCGATGATTTTTCGTATCTTACTTAAAAGCTTAAACCGCATTTCTACATCTTTGTTTTTCATACCTTCTATCTCCCCGAAGTTTCGCGACATTTTAGCGGTAACTCTATTCGTAAAATTTTCGAGGTCTAAACATACGTTGTTGATAAATGAAAACGATTCATCATAGTTTTCAACCTGAATCATTGCATTCGGATCCTCTCTGTATCTACCGTCCACTACCTTCTTTCCGATTTCAAGAGAGAAGTTTTCAGAGTCAGGACAGATAGTCAACATGTATTTTAATTGTTTCGTTGTCTTGTTGAACTCGAACAGAAAGGTAATACCACCCCTAGCCTGTGGCTCGAATTCTAGACGATCGAGCGAGAACTGGATCGGCCGAAGATACCGGTACGTGAATACGATATCACTCATGTGGACTCTTAGCTACGGTCTGACGGGCTTTGACAAGGTCTTCGGCTAATCGCTGAGCAGATTCTCTCTCGCACTTTTCGGTTTCGAGTTTCTCTAGAACATTGAAGCATGTCTTCTCTAACTGAACGAATGTATCTAGTGACTTAGTGATATCGAAGTTCGACACATTGATCATGATGTTGGATTCGCTATCTTCTGTCTTGCCGTTCCACCAGACCATAAAGTCCTCGACATTTTTAACTGGCGAGAAGATGACAAGTGTTGGTTCTGCCATATCCCAGGTACCGTCAGCCTGAACATCTGGTTCCCACCTGAACGTCGGACAGAGGAACGATTTGGTACCATCATTGTCCTCGTCCAAATGCTGAAGCCAGAAATACAGTTTGGCTACCAAGGACTTCAGCATCTTGCTAGAGAAGTCATTTGGCGGCGGGAAAGAAAAGTGTGCGACGTTTGACATAGTGATAATCTCCTTTATACTTTATTTATACTGCCATCGGCGCCTTAATTGCATCGTAACTTTGATAATCGATAAGTTTCATATCGTCCATTGTAAATTTGTCGATATCTTTAATTTCCGGATTAAGCCAGAGTTTCGGTAGCACCATCGGATTACGAGCCAATTGTTCATGCACCGCATCAAAATGGTTATGATAAAGATGGGTATCTCCACCATTCCATATAAGCTCTCCAACCTCAAGGTCACTGACCTGCGCGATCATATGCGTCAATAGCGTATACGAAGCGATATTAAACGGTAACCCTAAAAATACATCAATTGACCTCATCTGAAACATGCAGCTCAGCTTGCCATTGGCGACGTAGAATTGTGCGGTAGTGTGACACGCCGGAAGCGCCATTTGATCCAGTTCCGCGGGGTTCCAGGCAGTCATGATAATTCGTCTATCGTTTGGATTATTTTTTAGAGTATTGATCACCTGAGCTAGCTGGTCAACTTCAGTAATTAGACAGCTCGTTTCTTCCCACGTGTTCGGGACTTTGCCGGTACCAGACATAGGGGTTTCGAAGAATGTCTGCTTATTGCGCTCTGTGTATTTCTTCCAGTGTCGCCATTGTACGCCATACGGTCGCCCACAGTCACCGTCAAATTTCGCTTTAGGTTTCCAATAGTCTGCCTGAGCGTTCTCTGTCCAAATCGTTTTCTTCTCGGGATCCCGGGTACCATGGAGAATTTCTGCCAGCCGTCGCTCGTCTCCAGACCCTTCGATAAACCAAAGCAGTTCAGATGACATGGCTTTCCAGGCTAATTTCTTCGTGGTCATGGCAGGAAAACCTTCTGATAGATCAAACCGTAACTGTCGACCGAACACAGAACGAGTATCAATGCCGGTACGATTTGATTTATCAGTTCCATTTAGAAGAATGTCTTTGCAGAGTTCTAGGTATTGTTTCATTGTTGTGTTTCCTCCATTACTTTCTTGATGTTTTTAATATTCGAAAACGCTGCTAGTAGAATAAAATAAGCAGCGTGATAGTGATCACCGAAACCATTGCTTGGGATTTTATCCCCATTCCCTGCAACGTTCAACGTAGAGACTTGATTTTCGATTAACCATTCCTCTATTACTCCCTGATATGATGCATCCTTTTTCAAAAGCGGAATATCTAACCACGGCTTCTTGTGTTTCTTGATACATCTAAGAGTTAGAATTTCTCCGGGAGATTCGAAGTTACTCGCTAATCGAATGGTTCCGTCTGCTCGCATCACATTCATTTCAGTTCGTACTTGATAATTTCTAGCTTCGGTTTGTTCTAAGCCATACAGGTCGTGTAGTAGCTTCGGATTATCACCAGCGAGAGTCCTAAAACCAAAAGGCGCGTAACCGCCAGTAGAAATTCCCACGTCATAGGCAGCTGCTAGACCCGCTTGATCTGCTCCAGTCTGGCCTCCCGAAATTACCAGATGGAGACCATCATAATCAAACTTAAGAGGATTTGCTGTCATCTTTTTGTCGAAGTAACTCGTCTATTAGATCTTCATTGTCGATTAATCTAGTGATGTCGTTTTCCATTTCGCGATAGAACATACTCAGCCTTATATCCACCCAAAAGAAGGTGATAGCGAAGAGCACGACGTTTAATGTTAGCGGAACGACCTGATCTTGAGGCCACTCCATCCTAATCAACGGGAAGAATACGCTAACGCACAATAATACTGAGATGACTATGACTACTGAGAAGTGAATAACTAAGTCATACAGTGATCTAAAGAAAG
>Ga0315271_10000267_pt1 | contig 27391 bp, 27 predicted proteins | sample C3_top_MG_FD_204664 | JGI IMG/M metagenome (GOLD analysis project Ga0315271, IMG submission 204664) | Sediment microbial communities from Yellowstone Lake, YNP, Wyoming, USA - C3_top | ecosystem: Environmental > Aquatic > Freshwater > Lake > Sediment | place: USA: Wyoming | collected 2017-08-01
CGGTTGGCGCGAGGGCCTGATCGTCGCGGCCGCGGTCCCGATTACGTTCGCCCTCACCCTCGTCGTCAACCTGCTCGCTGGATACACGATCAATCGCGTGACCTTGTTCGCGCTGGTGCTCGTGCTCGGTCTCGTCTGCGACGACCCGATCGTCGACGTCGAGAACATCCACCGCCACTTCGCTTCACGGAAGCGTTCGCCGCTCGACTCGGTGCTGGTCGCCGTCAACGAGGTACGTCCGCCGGTGATCGTGGCGACCCTTGCGGTCATCATCTCCTTCCTCCCGATGTTCTTCATCACCGGCATGATGGGCCCCTACATGCGTCCGATGGCGCTCAACGTCCCGGTTGCCATGGCCATGAGCCTCCTCGTCGCCTTCACCGTGACCCCGTGGATGGCCTACCGTGTGCTCGCGTCCGAGTACGATCACGCAACGACCGGGGGAACTGAGGCGCCGGAAGGACGATTCCTGCGCTCGTACCGTCGCTTCCTCGGCATCTTCCTCGAACGCCGCGCGGCCCGTTGGGCGATGTTCTGGACGATCCTCGCGCTGCTCGTGCTCGCCGTTGGTCTCTTTGCCACAGGAGCGATCCCCCTCAAGATGCTGCCCTACGACAACAAGAGCGAGCTCCAGATCGTACTCGACCTTCCCGAGGGGGCGACGCTCGAAGCAACCAATGCGGCGGTCACCGACATCGAGCGGTACCTCGCCACCGTCCCGGAGGCGACCAATTTCACCGCCTACGTCGGTACGGCAAGCCCGATCGACTTCAATGGCTTGGTGCGCCGCTACGGCTACCGCCACGCGCCGTACCTGGCGGACGTGCGCGTGAACTTCGTACCGAAGGAGCGCCGGACACAGCAAAGTCACGCGATCGGGCTGCGGCTGCGCCGCGACCTGGAAGCGATCGCCGCGCGCCACCACGCGAAGCTCACGATCGTGGAGGTCCCGCCGGGGCCCCCGGTCCTGCAGACGCTGGTGGCCGAGGTGAACGGGCCCGCGAGCGCGTCCTACGAGCAGATCATCGCGAGCGCACAGCAGCTCGAGTCGCGTCTCGCAGATGAGCCGCGCGTCGTGGACGTCCACGACCTGGCGGAGGCCCCGCACCCACGGCTGGACTTCGTCCTCGACAAGGAGAAGGCGGCGTTGCACGGCGTACGCGCGACCGATGTCGTGCAGACGCTGCGGCTCGCGCTGGCTGGGAGCGAGGCGGCGACCGTGCACGAGCCCCATGAGCGGGCCCCGCTCCGACTCAACATCCGGCTCAATCGCGCCCGGCGCAGTGGTGGTGCAGAGCTGTCGCAACTCCAGGTCAAGGGCTCCGCCGGGAGCCTCGTGCCGCTCGCCGAGCTCGGCGCGTTCGTCGAGCGCCCCGACGACCAACCCGTCCACCACAAGGATCTCCAGCGCGTGGTCTACGTGGTCGGCGATGTCGCCGGCCGCCCGCCCGTGGAGGCGGTTTTCGCCATGGAGCGCGAACAGGACAAGACCATGCCGGCGGGCTTCTCGGTCAACTGGGCGGGAGAGGGAGAGTGGAAAGTGACCGTCGACGTGTTCCGTGACCTGGGGCTCGCGTTCGGCGCCGCCCTGATCGGGATCTACGTGCTGCTGGTCGTCGAGACGCACTCCTTCACGATGCCGCTCATCATCATGCTGGCCATCCCGCTTGGAGCCATCGGGATCGCGCCAGGCTTCTGGCTCCTGAACCTGGTGGCCGGCGACACCGTCGGCGGCTTTCCCGATCCGGTCTGGTTCACGGCGACCGCGATGATCGGGATGATCGCGCTCGCCGGCATCGTGGTCAGGAACTCGATCATCCTGATCGACTTCATCCGGCACCGGCAGACCGAGGGGGTCGCCCTCGACGAGGCGATCGTCGACAGCGGCGTCCATCGGCTACGGCCGATCATGTTGACCGCCGGGGCGGCCATGCTCGGAGCGTGGCCGATCACCCTCGATCCGATCTTCTCCGGGCTCGCCTGGAGCCTCATCTTCGGGCTCATCGCGTCGACGGCCTTCACCCTCATGGTCGTGCCGGTCGCGTACCGTGCGCTGGCCGTGCGAGCGGTGCCGCCGGATGTCCGAGCTCCTGACGCGGACGCCCGAGAGGGAGGCGCATGACGGCCCCCTCGACGCGCCAGGGGCTCGTCCGCGAGACCCTCCGCTCAGGAACCCTGGCAGGTCTGGCGATGATCCCGTTCGCCGCCGTGTTCCGAGCACGGGGGCTTCGGATCAACGAGTACGGAAGGAAGACCCTCGAATTGGTCGTGGGCGACGTGTCGCCGTGGCTGCATGCCGCGCTCACATTGGTGCAGCATCTCGTCATCAGCTGGATCGCGGCGGTGCCGCTGCTTTGGATCGTGCGGCGCCTCGACAATCCACGGGTCGCGGTTGCGGCCGGCGCAACCTACGGGGCGGGCTTCTACGTCGTCGTCAACTCGTGGGCGCTTCCCTTCGCCTTCGGAGACCCGAGCCCCTGGCAGCTCGGATTCGACACCGTCTATCCGAGCCTGGTCGTACACCTCGTCTATGGCTGTGTACTGGCGTGGCTCGCGCACCGTGGTTCGTTCACGCCGCCTCGTTGATTGGGTTGGAACGAGAGGTCGCAGCCTTCGCCGGCTTCCGCGCGCCCACGACGGATGCCGGGATCACGAGCGTGTCTGACGCGCTCAACTAGGTTGCGATCCGTCTCACGGCGCAAGCCGATGTTCTTGCGCCCTTGACCACGGAAACACGATCTTGCGGTCAGGCCTGATCGCTGCCGGCGTCCGTCCTTTGTAACGGAAGCTCATCAGCAGATCGCCTATGAACGCGAGCCGCGCACGCTTCTTGTCATTGCCGATGACCACGTGCCAGGGCGCGTCGGTGTGGTTGGTGCGGCGGAACATCTCATCGCGCGCCTTGCTGTACTCGCGCCACTTGTGAAGCGCTTCCGCATCGACCGGCGAGCTTTTCCACGCCTTCAGCGGATCCGTGTGCCGATCGGCCAAGCGCTGCTTCTGCTCCTCGCGGCTGATGTCGAGATAGTACTTCCGGATGTTCACTCCGGCGCGCACCAGCATCCTTTCGAACTCGACGACGGATTCGAAAAAGATCTCGACGTCCTTCTCGCTGCAGAACCGCATCACGCGCTCCACACCGGCGCGGTTGTACCAGGAGCGATTGAACACCACGAACTCACCGGCCGACGGCAGCTGCGGCACGAAGCGCTGGAAATACCACTCGCCCTCGACATAGGCGGAGGGCTTGCTCGGCGCATACACACGTGTCTCGCGCGGGCTCATGTGCGCATTCACGCGCTTGATGGTGCCATCCTTGCCCGCCGCGTCGCGCCCTTCGAGGATGACCAGCACACGTCTGCCATCGGCGATGAGCTCACGCTGCAGCTTCACCAATTGCACCTGCAGCGCGTAGAGCCGGCGCTTGTAGTGCAGCGGGTCACCGCGATCGTCCTTGGCCATGAATCCCTCTCGGATGAACGGGTTGCGTCCTAGGCGACCGCCAGGGGAACGTACCTCTTGATCATCGCGACCTTCACGGCGTCGTTGACGACGAGGCACGAGACTACCGCATAGGCGAAGATCGCCAGCGTCTGCCACCACGGTAACGGCGTGAGTCCCGGTATGCCCGCGAACGTCAGGATGGTGCCGGTGAGCGCATCCGCCATGAGGGCGGCGCCGAGCGTCGCGCTGGGCATCGTCGCCCAGAACCAGCGGCGCTCCCGTGCGGACACGATGGAGAACACCGCAAAGTAGAGGAGCGTGAGGAAGCTGAACGTGTAGAGGGCATCATCGTTGGTCGCCAACCCGAACCGCGACCAGGCAATCCACAGGAAGAGCAGCGCCTCCGCGACCATCGCGATGCCCAGCACGACCGACACCGTGATGAAGCCGCCGATGTTCCACGTTTCCGGCTGCTGCGACGGTCGGACATGGTCGGTGGCGAGCGCGATCTTCGCGAAATCCGTCATGAAGACCAGGAGCAACATCGCAAAGGCGGAGACGACGAACTTGCCGGTCACCACGAACGCAATGGCTACAAAGGCGGCTTTCAGGATCGTCCGGCTGATCTTGTTGATGATCCACGTCAGGATGCGCTGGTAGATCGTTCGCCCCTGCTCCACCAGCGTCACGATGTTCGTGAGCCCCGGTTCAGTCAGGACGACGCTCGCGGCACCTTTGGCCACGTCGGTCGCGGTGCTGACAGCGATGCCGACTTCGGCCTGACGGAGTGCGGGCGCATCGTTGACCCCGTCACCCGTCATGCCGGTGACATGCCCCGCGGCCTGCAGGTGCTGCACCACGATGTATTTGTCTTCGGGAAAGACCTCCGCAAAACCATCGGCGCCCGCGAACAGATCAGCCGTTGTGTTGGTGGCCTCCGTGCTCGCGGCCTTCAGGTCCGCCATGCGCCGGATGTTGGGCAACCCCACGCCGCGCGCGATCTCACTTGCAACCGCCAGCGCGTCCCCGGTCAGCATTTTCACTGCCACGCCGCGGTCCCGCAGTGCAGCGATGAGCTGCCCAGCGTCTGGTCGCGGCGGATCGTACAACGCCACCAAGCCCACCAGGGCTGGGGCGCCCGTCTCGGGACCGCGTGCCACCGCCAGCATCCGATAGCCTTTCGCGGCCGACGCGCTGACACGCGCCTCCAAGCCCTCGATGGCCGAGGGTTGGAGTCCGCAGGCCTCGGCGATCGTGCGCACGGCGCCTTTCATCACGCGCAGTCGCTGGCCATTCTGCTCGACGACGGCCTCCGTGCGCCGGTTCTTCGCATCGAACGGGGTGAAGGAGACGGGCGCGACCTTGGGAAGCTTCTCGAAGATGTGCCGCTCCTTCGCCGCGGCGAGGAATGCGAGGTCGATCGGATCTTGGTTGGCTTCCTGCGATGCGAGGGCACCCGCGAACAGCACATCAGCGTCCGTCGCCTGCCCCAACGGAATCACGTCGGTGACCGCCAGTTGGTTCATCGTGATCGTGCCGGTCTTGTCCACGCAGAGCACGTCCATCGTGGCGGCATCTTCCGCGGCGCTGAGGCGCGTGACCAGCACGCCGCGCTTGGCCAACTCCTTCGACCCGAGGGCCATGCTGACCGTGAACATGACGGGGAGCGCGACGGGCACCGCGCTCATCAACAGCACGAGCATGAGCGGGACCATTTCGATGAGCGGCGCGCCACGAATCAGCGAGAGCACGACCACCATACCCAACAGGGCGCCGACGACTGCGAAGAGCCAGCGGACCACCTGGGCGACGACCGCTTCGATGTGAAGTGTCGGACGCGCCTGCTGCACGAGCTCCGTGGTGCGGCCGAAGTAGGTCTTCGACCCGGTGAGCATCACCACACCATTGCCCTCGCCCCGGCGGACGACGGATCCCGATGACAGCACGTCGCCGGGCGCCTTGTCGGCGTCCTTCGATTCGCCGGTGAGCGCCGACTGGTCCACGGTCAATGCTCCCGTGAGCAGTTTGATATCCGCCGGAATGATGTCACCGGGGCGTACGCGGACGATGTCGCCGGGAACCAGCTCACGGGCGGGAATGACCTGCCAGCTCGCGTCGCGCCGGACCCGCGCACTCACCTGCAATCGGCGCCGCAGCGCCTCCACGACACCAGCGGCCCGATGCTCCTGCGCAAAGCTCAACACGGCGTTGACGACCAGCAGCGCGCCTACTACCGCGAGATCCGGGTATTTCCGGAGGACGGCCGACAGCACCATGATCAGCTCGAGCATCCACGCCGACACACCCCAAAATTTGCCGAGGAATTTGCGGAGCGGATGCCCAGGTTGTTCGGCCACTTCGTTGTAGCCCTGCGCCTTCCGACGGGTGTCGACCTCTCCGGGCGTGAGGCCTGTCTCGGGGTTCACGTGCAGCGCCGCGAGCGTGTCGGGAACCGACGCGCTCGCGATGTCAGGCGCATTAGCGGCTACTGGCATCACGGGTACCGGCTCGGCTTTGGATCCGCGCTCAGACGAACGTCGGAGTCACGTAGAGTACCGTCACTCCCCTCGTCGCCATCGCAGTGCACGTCGACTCGGGAAGCCCGCATGTCAGGGGTGGTGGGGAGCCCACAGCGGATGTTTGCTCGCCTCTGGTAGCTTCTGCGGGTCGAACAGTTCATCGGGGATCGCAGCATCGTACCACACCTCGCTCACCCTGAGCTCGGTGTTCGTATCCTGGAACCGGTCGTCCATGCGGATGCGCAGCACGGTGGGAACCCCGTCGACCACGGCGACATCCTGGTAGAGTTGCGTTCGCCACAGCTGGTTGGCGACGTCGTAGTAGTCACGGCGCAGCGGCAGCATGGTATCCTTCGCGACCCAGCTGACGACGCGGGAATAATAGTAGGGCTGCCCCGTCAACATCTCTTGCACTTTGTACGCGGATTTTTCGGCCACCGTCTCGTCGCCCAGGCTGCTGAATTTCCGCGCCGGCGGGGTGACGAAGCCGAGGTCGGCGAGCGTGAAGTCGGTCCCGAGAAACGACTCGTACGCACCAACGGGCACGATCTTACGAACCCGGCGTACCATGGGGAGATACATCCATTGCTCATCGGGATGGTCCTTGGACTCCCGAATGAGCAATCCGACTCCCTTTACGTCATCGGGTCCCAGCATCACGGTAAGTATCCAGTTTCCGTCGGGGAGACGCTTCCGTGCCTGATGGGCTGTCCACTCCGTGGTCGACCCATCGGCGGCGTGCATCGCGAGCACGATCGTACGGGTGCTCGGCCGTTCCGGCTCCAGTGCGGTCTTCATGCGTTGCATGATCGTGCGGGCATCCGGTGGCCCTGCACGGACGGGGCTCGCAGCAACGAGACCCACGAGTGCCGCAAACACGATGAGTCGCATCGTACCCTCCATTTCCGGCCGTCACTTCACGACCCAGACGGTGAATCCGGGCACCAGGGCCCTGGTCGAACGGCCTCACACATTATGCGTGGCAAGTGCCGCGGGGCCGCTCTGCTCGAGAATGTCCTTAGCCTTCCGCGCCTCGTCCGAGGTGCCGTGCGCGATCACGAGAAACTTGTCGGCCTTGAGAGCGGTCTCGTAGGTGATGATGCTGTCCTTCGGGATTCCGATGCTGTACAGGGCGGCCCCGAGGGCGTTCAGCCCGCCGTAGAGGGCGGCGCCTTCGAGCGCACCGACGATCCATGACACCAGCGGGCCGGCGACCATGAGTGGGCCGATTCCCGGAATCCAGAAAAATGCCGAGCCGAAGAGAAAACCCCAGAGGCCGCCCCAGAAGGCGCCGAGCTTGCCCCAGTACCGCATCCGATCGCCCGTATTGTAGTAGCCGACCGCGTGCTCCTCGGTGTGGTAGTCCTTGCCCACGATCGAGAGCTGCTTCATGTCGAACCCGGACTTTTGGATCTCCTTGACCGCGGCTTCGGCTTCCGTGTGACTGCTAAAGATTGCTACGACTGCGTTCTTCTTTTCCATTGTGGTGCTCCGTGTTCCGGCCGGAATCGGCCGGACCTTCACGGCCTCGACCATCCTCCGGAAGCTCGGCGCTTACCCCCGCCAGAACCAACTCGCCGCGGCCTTGCGCGAGGTTGGGCGGCTCGAGCGGACGCTGTTCACCCTCGACTACCTGCGCGACATCGAGCTCCGTCGACGCATCCATGCCGGCTTGAACAAGGGCGAGGCGCGAAACGCGCTGGCCCGTGCCGTCTTCTTCCACCGGCTCGGCGAGCTCCGAGACCGCACCTACGAGAACCAGCAACACCGCGCCGGTGGGCTCAGCTTGGTCATCGCAGCCATCGTGCTGTGAAACACCGTCTACCTGGAAAAGGCGGTGCAAGCGCTGCGGGCGCGGGGCGACGTCGTCGACGACGGGCTGCTCGCGCACCTCTCCCCGCTCGCCTGGGAGCACATCAACCTGACGGGTGACTACGTGGTGGCGCCCGGACGGCGGCCTCCGCCAGGGCAAGTTTCGGCCGCTACGGCACGGGCCGCGCTCGGGCTCCGTGAGCCCCCCTTAGCGTACAATATCTGACGAATAGGTGAGTCCCCCCTTCTGGCTCGGCGACTTCGGTCCGCCGGCCCGGGCACCGCCCGACTCCGACGCTACCGGACCGGGACGTGCGCGAGGTGCAGCTCGGTGGAGACGCTCGTAGCCGGCGTGACCGACCGCGGTTTCGAGACCGCCGCCCCCCTCGGTATCGTCTGACACCTCTCCATCAACCATCCCCCGTACTCATCTGGCTCGCAGCCACGACTCCAGCGGGCTCGCGGTTGCGCTCCAGCCGGTTCAGCGGCAAGACGCACGACCGTATGGCGACGGGCGACGACGAGAGCACGGCCGAGCCCGACGAACACCCGTGGCGCACGATCTGGGCGTTGGCCCGCCCGCAGACCGGCCGGTTCGTGCTGGTCACCGTGCTGGCGGCACTCGGCGCGGCCGCGATGCTCTGCGAGCCGCTGATCTACCGCGTGGCGGTGAACGACATCGCCGGCGTGTTCGTCGGACGGGTGGCCACGGCGGACGAGGACACCGGCGAGCTAGCCCCCGCCATCCGGCCGCCGGTCACGCACCGCACGCACCCTCGCGATGAGGTCCGTCGCGCGCAGGAACCGCACCAGCGGGGACACGTCGCGCCGCGCACGCCGGCACAGATGTTCACGACCCTGCTCTGGGCCGTGGGCTTACTGTTCGTGACCGGCCTCGCGGCCCAGCTCCTCGAAGTCCTCGCCGACGACGTCGGGACGACGGCCGCCAGCCACATCGAGGAGGATTTCATCAGCTCCACGTATGCCCACGTGCTCCATCTGCGGTTGGCTTTCTTCGCACGGCGCGCCAGCGGCGCGATCGCGAAACAGATTGACCAGTCCGACGAGGTCGCCCCGATCGTGACGGCGTTCGCGAAGGACATCCTGCCGGAAGCCTTCCGGGTGCTCGGCACGTTCGCCATTATGTTCACGCAGAGCGTGGAGCTGACGCTGGTGGCGCTGTTCACGGTGCCGGCCTACCTCTACGTCGCCCGCCGCTCGACGCTCGACCTCGAGACCAACCTGCCCCGCTACTACAGCCTCTGGGAGGAGCTCTCGTCGCGCATCCGCGACGCCATCGGGGCGGTCAAGACGGTGAAGCTGAGCGGGGCGGAGGAGCGCGAAGTGGCCCGCTTCTCGGAACAATCGAGCGCCGCCTACGCCACGTATCTCGCGCGCAACCGCCTCGCCAACCGCTACCTCTTCCTGCAGTCGGCAATCCAACGCCTCGGCCAGGCACTGGTCCTGGCCTACGGCGGCACGCGCGTGCTCGAGCATCAGCTGACGCCCGGCGACGTGGTGATGTTCGTGACCTATCTCGACAAACTGTACGACCCGATCGATTCCCTGACGACCCTCGCAAAGACGCTGCAGGAGCACGCCATGTCGGTAAGTCGCGCGATCGCCTTGCGGCACGCCGGTGACGTCGAACCCGCCGGCCGACCACTCGCGGACGGACCTGGCCGGGTGGAATTCCGCCGGATGCGCTTCGGGTACGTTCCCGGCCGCGAGGTGCTGCGCGGCCTCGATCTCGTGCTCGAGCCGGGCGTGGTGACGGCACTCGTCGGCCCATCGGGTGCCGGCAAGACGACCGTCGCCGACCTGCTCCTCCGCCTGTACGATCCGACTGCCGGCGAGATCCTGATCGACGGCCAGCCCCTCCGCGACGTCGACCCCGCGAGCCTGCGGCAGGCGGTCAGCATCGTCTCCACCGACGGCGCGGTGTTTCGCGGCACGTTGGCCGCCAACATCCGCTACAAGCAACCGGATGCCACAGATGCCGAGGTCGCCGCCGCGGCACGGGACGCCGGGCTCGGACGCGCGCTGGAGCGCTTGCCCGACGGCCTCGAGACCGAGATCGGCGAAGGCGGCGTCGGATTGTCGGTCGGCGAGCGACAGCGGCTCCAGCTCGCGCGCGCCTTCGTCTCGCGCCCGCGCATCCTGATCCTCGACGAAGCGACTGCCAATCTCGACTACGCCACCGAGCTCGACGTCAAGGCCGCCCTCGATGCGATGCGCCTGGGCCGGACGACGATCGTGATCGCGCACCGCTACTCGATGGTGCGGGACGCGGACCGGGTGATCGTGCTGGACGGCGGCCGCGTCGTCGAGGATGGGCCGCCGTCGGCGCTCCTGGCGTCGGGTGGGTGGTTCGCACGGCTCGCGGCCAGCGCGCAGGAGCAACCAGCGCACGAGAACAAAACCTCGGATGCGCCCCCCCTCGATCCCCCGGACGATGAGGCCAACGACGAGGATGCGTGAGTACCGCCCCAGCTAGGGCGCTCCGATCGCCGTCAGAACGTGATCGAGAGCATGGGGGGGCGATCAGGAGGGTGGTACGGATTGGCCTCTCCGGCGGCACTGTGCCATAGGCCCGAGCATGCACTTTCTCCCGCTCGCGCTCCCGTTTCTGCTCGTATTCCTCCTGCTCCTCATCCTCCTGACGACGTTCGTCGAGATCGGGGTGATCTCGTTTGCCTATGAAAAGATTGGGATCTCACCCCGGCTGACCTCCGCTTTTCTTCTGCTGACGCTGCTCGGCAGCGCGATCAACATCCCGATCGGCGAGATCCACGGCCGCGGCATAGTGAGCGGTCGGGAGATATCGCTATTCGGCATGCGGTATCTCGTTCCCGGGGTTGCGTGGCGACATACCATCCTCGCCGTCAACGTCGGGGGCGCCGTGCTGCCAACGCTGTTGTCTGCGTATTTGCTGTGGAAGACGGGACTTTGGATGCGCGGCGCGATCGCGGTGGCGGTCGTGGCGACGGTCGTCCACGCCCTCGCGCGCCCCGTCGAAGGGGTGGGGATCACCGTACCCATGCTCGTCCCCCCGCTCTGCGCGGCGACGATCGCGCTCCTGCTCGCGCCGCACTCCGCACCAGCGGTTGCGTACGCGGCAGGCAGTCTTGGGACGTTGATCGGCGCGGATCTCATGAATCTCCGCGTCATCGGCGACCTGGGCGTTCCGATCGCGTCGATCGGCGGCGCCGGCAGATTCGATGGGATCTTCCTGACGGGACTCCTGGCGGTGCTGCTCGCGTAAGCAGGATCACCGGGCATCGGGTGCGCGCTACGTGGCGGCGGGGCCCGCCGCCCACGCCGGACGCGCGCTGGGACACAGCTTCTGCCGGCGTCGCGACATGAGCCCGGATCGTTGACCGCGCTGACGATCACGTTCTGCGTCCGACGCAGGAACCGCCGGTCGGCCGTCCGGCGCGTAAGCTCATCGTCCGCCACGCGGCCAGTTGACATAGTTCTACTATCGGATCTTCGCGCGCCTGCTGAACTGCCGTTCGCCACGGTCATCCCGGCTCCATCACTGCGTCGGGCTCGGCTGCGACCGGTCCGCGCTCTCGCCCGCGAGCGCGGACGCGAGCCATCCCCACAGCCCGTCCTTGACGACCACCAGCGGCGGGCTCGACTCGCGCTCGGCCTGCAGCCCCGGGCTATCGGCGATCGCGAGCACTGCCACGTAGAGCTCGCCGTCCGTGTAGTACCGATCTCCTCCCCCGTTGCGTCCGTCGAGCGTTGGACCGATCCCGGTGACCGCGAAGATGCGCGCCACTTGGCCGGCGGCCGCGAGATCGTCGACCAGCATGTCGCGCTCGCTGTCGATGTCGGGTGCGATCTGGTGCGTGATGCGCGCCGTCCGACCGAGCTCGACGCCGTGATCGCGCGTCGCGGCCCCTACCCACACCGGGCGGCCACCATCGGCGGAGAGCTCGGAGCGCCAGAAGCGGACGTGGTTGCGTTGTCGCGCGCTGTTCCCCACTTGCTGCTCGAACGCCAGGTCCTGTCTGCGGTCCCAGAGCAGCAATGTGCTGACGGGCGCCGTCGGGTCCGGACGGTCGAGGAGCACGCTGGTCGCAATGCCGAGGTCGCTCTCAAGCCCGAGATCAGCGGCGGTTTGCCAGCCGGCGGCGGCAAAGGCCCGCTCGACCTCCGCGCGGGTGCCGACCAGTCCGACGTTCAGCGCGTCGCCCCGCAGACCGCTCGTCGTCCGCGTGTACTTCGGAAGCGCCTCCATGGCCGGCAAGTGCTCGTAGTGCCGCCAGAACGCCGGGAGAATCAGGAACGCCAGAGCCAGATAGACGACGACCGCGGCGGCCAGCGCTCGGAGCACACGCCGCCGTCCATGCGTTGCGTACTCGCTGGAGCCCTGCCGTGCTGGCATCCGTTCAGAGTCCCAGGATCGTCCGAAGTTTTCGGTCGAGCGCATCGCGCAAGTCGGTGGGGAGAGCGCCGAGATCCTTTCGGAAGGACTGGTTGGCGACCGCGATCATTTGCGCCATCAGCACGTCACGATCCCTTCCGAGCCCGCGCTCCGTGCCGTGGGGCATCGGTATCCGCAATCGCGGCCGAAGAAAAAGACCTCACTCCGACAGCCGGTCGATCCAATGCTCGATCCACTGCAGCGGAAACTGCACCAGCAGCACCGCGGTGAACACCATTGCCATTAGCGCGAGGTAGCCTGCGCCCGCCGCAAGACCGATGCTCGCCGCCGTCCAGAGCGTCGCGGCCGTGTTGATGCCCTGCACCGTCGGTCCCTGGTGCAGGATAACGCCGCCGCCGATGAACCCGATGCCAGTGACGACGCCGGCCGCAATCATCATCGGACTATTGGTGGGCCCGAGGCCGAGCATCGACACGATCGTGAACGCCGCCGCACCGACGGCAACCAACGTGTGGGTACGGAGCCCGGCGTTCTTGTGATGCCATTGGCGCTCGATCCCGACCAAAGCGCCCAACACGAACGCCAACGAAAGTCGCAGCGCCACCTCCGCAAAGGGAAGCGTCGTACCCGCGGAAAGTGACTGTCCCATGGTTTTCGTCCCTCCCGACCTGAGGGCTACGACGCCAGCCGAACGGCGATCTCGCGCACAGTGACCCGTGCTCTACCACGTCTCGTCGATCGTGCGCCTCCGCCATCGCCGCAGCACGACGTAGGCGCCGGCCATTCCGCCCACGTGCGCGAAATGCGCGATACCGGCCTCGGTCCCGACTACCCCGCTCGCGAGCTCGACGATTCCGTAGAGCGTCACGAACAGCCAGGCGGGCATGGGAATCGGCGGGAACAGGAGCGTCACGATGCGGCGCGGGTACAGCATGCCGAACGCGAGGAGGACACCGAAGACGCCACCCGAGGCTCCGATGGTCGGGTACGCTGTCCCGGCCGCCGACACGACCAGCAGCTGCACGGCGGCCGCGGACAGCACGGCGGCGCCGTAGAGCTCGAGGTAACGACGCGCGCCGAGCGCCCGCTCGACATCGCTCCCGAAAATGTGCAGCGCCAGCATGTTGAGGAAGAGATGACCGAGGTTGGCGTGCAGAAAGGCATACGTGACGAGCTGCCACGGACGAAACCCGACCACCGCATGCGCTCCGGAACGACGTACCGCCCGGCCGGCCAGAGCGCAAAGGCGGCGAGCACGGCATCGCCGTACAGTATCTGCACGACGAAGGCCGCGACGTTGATCGTGATCAACCGTCTGGTGATCGGGCTCATCGGGCCTCGCAGCCGACACGGATTGCCATCCCCGGAAGATAGGGGATCGCCAGCGCCAGTACGATGACGGCAGAGCATCGATAAAGCAGGCACCGGCAAGGCAAGGGTACTGGGCAAATCGGTGTAATTTTATACGCTAAGGCCCCTGCCCTCCCCGTCTCGAAAGGGGGATGGCGCACCGCAGCATCCCCCGCCCGAAATTCGCGCTGACGATGCTTGCGTTTCGAGCGCCGGTACGGGAGCGCGATTCGGCATCATGGACGACATACTGCGACCGTGGGCTCATCGTGCCCGTCCCTGCGAGCGGCAGCGTCGCTCGACCCTAGAAGTGTCCAAGCTGAGATTCTTCTAGGGCACACTCGGTGACACGTACGCTGCTGGGACATTACTGCTCGGTTACATCATCGACGGTTGTCGATATGAGACCCCTGAGGTTCAAACCCTTGTCAGGCGAAGATAGGGACGGACCTCGTTCCACCCCTGCGGGAACTGGACCTTCGCGGCAGCATTGTCGATCGATGTCGGAATGATCACCTCGCCGCCTATTTGCCAGTCGGCGGGGGTGGCGATGTGTTTGGCGTCAGCAAGTTGAAGCGCATCGATCACGCGCAGGATCTCGTCGAAGTTGCGGCCGACATTCATCGGATAGGTCAGCGTCAGGCGGATCTTCTTGTCGGGGTCGATGATGAACACCGACCGCACGGCCTGCGTGCTGCTCTGCTGGTCGTGGATCATGTCATAGAGTCTTGCGATCCTGCTGTCGGGATCGGCCACGATGGGAAACGTGACGGTGGTGTGCTGCGTCTCGTTGACGTCCTTGATCCACAGGAGATGCTCTGCGACGCCATCCGTCGACAGGCCAAGCGGTTTGACATTGCGCTTCTGGAACTCCGTTGCCAGTTGCGCCGTCCGTCCGATTTCAGTCGTGCAGACGGGGGTGAAATCGCCGGGATGGCTGAAGAAGAACACCCAGGAGCCTCCGATCCAGTCGTGAAAGCGAATTTGTCCTGTTGAAGTGTCAGCGGTGAAATCGGGGGCGATATCGCCGATATGAAGTCCCATGATGAATCTCCTTTTTTTGGATTGAAAGATGGCGTTGCTGCGTCCTCTATCCTGAACGCACCGGTTTGATGCTGATCCAGGTCAGGCGCCTATCATCAAGCGCCTGTCATACCGCTGTTCCCACCAGCGCCCCGATCCCGGCGGTCAGCGCCATGGCGAGCGCCCCCCAGAAAGTAACGCGCAAGGTGGCGCGCCAGACCACAGCTCCTCCGGCATAGGCCCCGATGCCGCCCAGCAAGGCCAGGAACAACAGTGAGGCAATGGTAACCGTCCAGACCAGCAGGCCCGCGGGTGACACCACGACCATCGCCAGCGGCATTGCCGCACCGATCGAGAAGGTCAGCGCCGATGTAAGCGCTGCCTGGATGGGACGCGCGGTCGTCACGTCCGAGATACCCAACTCGTCCCGCAGATGGGTGGCAAGCGCATCCTTGGCCATCATCTGGGCCGCGACCTGACGGGCCAGGTCCGGCTCGACGCCGCGGGAGACGTAGATCTGCGTGAGTTCATCGAGCTCGAACTTGGGCTGACTGGTCTGTTCCGCGCGCTCCCGTGTCAGGTCTGCGTCTTCGGTGTCAGACTGCGAGCTGACCGAGACATATTCGCCCGCCGCCATCGACATGGCGCCCGCCACCAGTCCGGCGATCCCCGCCACCAGGACCTCAGACGTCGCAGCCGAAGCCGCCGCGACGCCGACGATAAGGCTCGCGGTGGACACGATACCGTCATTGGCTCCCAATACGGCCGCCCGTAGCCAGCCAATGCGGGACACCAGATGGGTTTCGGGATGGAGTGTGACTGCGCGCATCACCGGCCACGTCGTTCGGCGCAGCGTCGGAATGCTGGCAGGTGCCTCTCCAGCGAGGCCTCACGCAAGGCGCTGTAAACACGCAGGATATCGGGACGCGTGGTGCTTTTCAGCACCCGGTCATAGATCGCGACATTGTCGATTTCGCCCTGCACGGCGGCCACGCAGGCGGCGTGCAGGCTGGCAAAATGCGGCGCATGACCCCGCCAGCGATCCTTAGGCGGCGTGATCCCATAAGTGGTAAACAGTGCCCGCAAAACCGAGAAGTGCCGCGCTTCGGCCTCGACAATGTTCACAAAAGGCCGCTCGGGGCCGAAGTCTGCGATCACCTGCGCATAGGTGGCGTAGGATTTGTATTCGTCGTCCAGCGCATCGGAAAGGGCCTGGATTTCGGGTTCGGACAAGGGCGTCGTGGGAGTATCCTTTCGGGATCAGCGGATTGTCGTCAGCTTGCCAGGCAGGCTCCAGCGCGTTCGCAGGGCATGGATTCCAATTGCAGCGTGACGTGGCCGATGCCGAAGTCATGCTCCAGTTCGTCGGTGACCTGATCGATGAAGGCGTCGGCATCCGCGCCCTGCCAGACCACATGGGCGGCCAGTGCCGTCCGCGTGGTTGACAGCGCCCAGATGTGCAGGTCGTGGATATTGTGTCAACGCCGGAGGCAAAATGCATTGGTAGGCCGGAGTAAAAATGCATCAGTGAGACTGGCAGGAAGGCCCCCCGCGGGGGGCCTTCCTGCGCTTCGCGATCAGGCTTGGGCGGCGTCGGCCGGCTGATTGTCGGCGGGGGCGTTGCGGGAGCGCCGTTTGCTCTGCTTGAGCCTGTAGCTATCGCCGTTCATTTCCAGGATATGGACATGGCGGGTCAGCCGATCGAGCAGGGCACCGGTCAGGCGCTCGGAGGCGAATACCCCGGTCCACTCGTCGAACGGCAGATTGCTGGTAACGATGGTTGAACCGCGCTCGTAGCGCTGGCTGAACACCTCGAACAGCAACTCGGCGCCGGTCTGGGAGAATGGCACGTAGCCGAGTTCGTCGATGATCAGCAGCTTGTAGGTGGCGAGCTGCCGCTGGAGGCGCAACAGGCGCTTCTCGTCCCGGGCCTCGATCAGCTCGTGGACCAGGGCCGCGGCGGTGGTAAATCCGACCGCGAGGTTCTCCCTGAAAAGCGCCTGGCTAGGCGACCATGACGTTGCGCGACGTCGCTCGTGATGCTGAGGTAGACCGATGTCGCGCTGTATACACGGCGGGGTTCCGGCGTAACACAAGGCCGTCGCATGACGCTCGAGCACAAACATGCACTCGAGGTCGAGGACCTCTCGATCCGCTTCGGCAAGACCGCGGTCCTTCGCGGCTTGACGTTCCACGTGACCCAAGGCAGCTCGCTCGCGATCATCGGACCGAACGGCTCCGGCAAGACGGTGCTCTTCAAAGCGCTGGTGGGATCCGTCCCCTACGACGGGAAGATCCGGTGGTCGCCCGGTACGCGCGTCGGATATGTGCCGCAGAAGCTGGACCTCGAGCGTGACCTGCCCCTCACCGCCCGCGATCTTCTCGAGGCCAAGGTGCGCGTGACGAAGGGCACGGACGACGTCCACGAGGCTTTGGGCCGCGTCGGCATCGCATCCGAGGCGGAGACCCCCATCGGCGCGCTCTCCGGCGGTCAGATGCAGCGGGTCCTCCTTGCGCTCGCTCTCGTCGGCGGACCGACCGTGCTGCTGCTCGACGAGCCAACGTCGGGCGTGGATGAGCCGGGCCAGGAGAAGTTGAACGAGCTCGTTCGTCGATTGCAGGTCGCGCAGGGGCTCACGGTCGTCCTCATCTCGCACGATCTCAGCGTCGTGTATCGCTATGCGACCGACGTCCTCTGCCTCGGACGGGCGCCCGCGTGCTTCGGACCACCGAAGACCGTGCTCACGCCAGAGTTGCTCGAGGAGCTGTACGGCAACCCCGTTGGGTACCACGTGCATGTCCATTGACCTTCCGGCGTTCGCGCTCTCGATCGCCATCGCTACCGCGGCCGGCCTGGTCGGCTGCTTCGCCGTGATGCGCCGGATGGCGCTCGCCGCCGACGCGATCTCGCACGTCGCCCTCCCGGGGATCGCCCTCGCCATCGCCCTTCGGATCCATCCGCTCTTCGGTGCGGTCGCGATGCTCGTCGTCGGTGCGCTGTTCATCTGGGCCGTCGAGCGGAGGACGAGGCTCGCGACCGAAACCATCATCGGCGTCGTCTTCTCGGCGGCGCTTGCGATCGGGAGCCTCATGAGCTCTCCCGAGGATCTGGTGGATGCACTCTTCGGAGGGGCGGGGACCTTGACGAAGGGGGAGACCGTCTTCGGTCTCGTCGGGGCTACCGCCGTCATCGTCTTCGTGTTGATGAAGCGGAGCAGCTTGGTTCTTTGGCTCGTCTCCCCGGAGATCGCGCGAACCGCCGGGATCGACGTCGCGCGCCTCGATCTCCTCTTCCTCGAGGTCTTCGCGGTGACCGTGGCGCTCGGGCTTCGCTACCTCGGTGTGCTCCTCATGGGGTCCTTGATCATCATCCCGGCCGCGACGGCGAAGCGGCTCGCGCGGAGCCTAACCGGGATGCTCGTGATCGCGGTCGCCGCAGCCGTGCTCTCCACGGTGCTCGGGACCTACGTGGCGCGGCTCGTCGACCGTCCGATGGGGCCGATCATCATCACCATTGCCGCGACTCTCTTTCTTGCGAGCATGCTTCGACCTGCACGCTGAGCGTCAAGTCTCGCGCACCATCGCTTCTCCCACGTCAAGCGCTCACGCCCGACGCTGCACGCAGCGTAGAAACGCGGGAAGATGCCGGTCGCGCGACGCGGACTGAAGTGATTGCAGGACCACGCGAAGCTCTGGACGCTGGACAGATGCGAGGAGGCGATCGTAGAGCGCGGCATTCTCGATCTCCGCCTGAACGGCCGCTGCACATGCTTCGTGCACGCTCGCGAAGCGTACCGTATGGCTCGGCCAGTGGTTCTTCGGAACAGGGATGCTGTACTGCTCGAACAGGGACAGCAAGGCCGAGACGTGCCGGGCCTCGGCCTCCACGATGTTGATGAACGGGCGCGCCGGACCGAAATCGCGGATTACCTGCTCATAGGTCGCGTGAGACTTGTATTCGTCGTCAAGGGCTTCCTCGAGCGCCTTCCGTTCCTGCGGGGAGATTGTCACCATGACGTAAGGACAAGCAATCACCATACCGTACCGAGCTGTCGACTATGGGAACGGGGCGGTCGGATACGCGTCACGCATCCGCTGCGCGTGAGCGCACATCTTGCGGCTGTGGCGAACGGCAGTCCAAAAGCGAACGGCCGATAGCAGGCAGTATGTCAACCGGCGGACCGAAAGGGCAGCTAGAGATTCTTCCTTCAGCAGCGGAAGCACCTTTTTCTCCCACTCCAGATGTCCGGCATCGGCGATCATGACGTGGTTCTCGACCGTCACGGCGCCTGCCTCCGGCGCCTCGACCGGCCGCTTCAGAAAGGCGGCAATGTCCGGCATCGTTGTATAGATGCCCTTCCGGTCTCCGGCGGCGGTCGTCTGAAACACGCCGCGATAGACCGCCATCGCACCTGGCGACCTGTCAGGGCCGGCAGGGGTGATGGTGATCGCGTGCAAGTGCGGCCGGCGCGGCGACCGACGCAGCCGCGGACGAAGGTGCGGGCAGAAAGCCGAGGGCGCCGAGACCAACGGCCGTGGCCCCCATTTCTCATCCAGCCATAACGAGAGTCCTTTGCTGATAAGAGCCTTCGTTGAGGTGGGTTGCAAGAGGCGTCCGCGCGGAGCCCCAGGCTGCGCAGCGCGGTCGCCGGTCTGTCCGGAGAGGGCTCTGGCGTATTCCCGGGGCGTCATCCAGCCGAGCTTCGAGTGTGGTCGGCTTTCGTTTTAGTCGCGCCGCCAGGTTTCGAGCACGGCGCGGGCATACGGCAGCGACCGGAGCAGGGTCTCGCTCAGTAGCTCGTCCTGCAGCCGGCCGTTGAAACTCTCGTTGTAGCCGTTCTGCTGGAGCTTGCCCGGCGCGATATAATGCCAGCCCACGTCGGTCTCGTCGGCCCAGCCGAGGATGGCGTTGGAAGTGTATTGGCTTCGCCGCCCTTCGGGTCCGTGCCGTTGTCGCTGACGGCCGTGTCGGGTCTGCCGCGCTGGATGATGATGGCGTCCAGTTCGCGAGCGACCCGCCGGGCGGAGAGCACGGAATGTCCGACGCTGCCGTTATGTAGAATCGCGGCGTTATGCAGCCTGCCCGGGCAGACGGCATTCATGGTACTTGGGCCTTCCCCACCCGCCATTGCTGAAAAACCCCCGTGGCCCGGTCCAGGTCGCGCAGCGCCACCTGGTAGTCGTATTCTTCGGTGCTCAGCTCGGTGCGCGCCGTGTTCAGCTCGTTCAGCGCGGACTGGACGTCCAGACTGGTCGCTGCGCCAACGCGGTATTGATTCGCCAGGTCCGTGTAATTCTTCTCGGCAGCGGCCACTTCGGACCGCAACGCCTGCAGGGTGCGCGTCAGCGTGTGCACCCGGAACCACGCTGTCTTCACCTCGACTTCGATTGCCTTATGCAGGTTCTCGTACTTGAGCTGGGCCTGGGTGATGTCTTCCTTGGTGGTCTGCAGATCGATCTCGCGCTGGCCGCCTTCGAACAAGGGCAACTGCACCGCGATGATGGCGGTCCAGAAGTTATTGCGTTGCGCGAACAGCTCCGGGGAGATCCATGCGTTGCTCCACTGGGCGAGCAGCCGTGGGGCGTACTGCGCCAGCACCTCGCGGTGCTTCTCGATGTTCTGTGCAATGGCCAGCTTGGTCACCTGTAGGTCCTCACGCTGCTCGTAGGCTTGCTCTTCCCGTTGGGCCACCGATTGTGGCGACGCGGTGTCCGGCGTCGGCTCGATGACCTGCAACGGCTGCTCGGTGCCGAAATTCAAGATGTTGCCCAACACGTTGACCGCCAGCCGCAGCGCATCTTCCACCTCCGTCAGCGCCCGTTCGGCTTGCGCCACCGACACCTCGGCGCGCAGCACATCCGTGCGGATGGCCTCACCGACGTCGAATCGCCGCTGCGCCAACGCCCGCTGCTCCTGCGCCAGTGCCAAGGTTTGGCGGTCCACCGCGACGAGTTGTTGTTGTTTCAAGACGTTGTAGTACGCCCCAGCGACGCCGAATAACACTGTCCGAGCCGTGAAGCACTCGGATAGGAGCGCCGCCTGGGCAGACAACTTGCCGTTACGGTAGGCGGCGAACACCGTCAGATCGAGCAACGGTTGCTGGACGGTAATGCTTGCGCCCTCGGTCTCGGCGACGACCGGGAATCCGGCTGCGGTCGGCAGGGTTTCTTTGGGTATCGTGTACGTAGCGCTACCTAGCACGCGCGGCCCCATGCGAGTCAGGGCGCTCCACGGCAGCAGGTCGGCCTTGCGCACCTCCGCCAATGCGATCTGGATGGTCTGGTCCGTTGCTAGCACCCGATCGTATGCCTCTTCCAGCGACAGCGTCCGCACCAACTCGTTCGCCGTGGTTGGACCGGAGTCCGCTGCCAAGGCTTGTGTTCCCTGGACCCGACCCAGCAAGAGGCACAACCCGAGCAGCGGTATCCACCCCAGCCCGCTGGTGCGCGCTGCTGCAACCCACCTAAGCACAGGAGACCTCCATCGTCAGCGTCGGTTCGAGTGCCAGGGAGTTCGTTACCAGGCACGCCTTCTCGGCCTTTTCGAGGAGGCGTTTGGCGCGCTCGACATCGCCACCGGCCGGCAGAGCGAGGCGAGCCCGCAGGTGCAACTGAGTAAAGCGGACGACGCCGTCGATCCGGTCGAGCACGCCCTCGGCGCCGCATTCGAGGTCGTTCCACGGCAACTTGGAAGCCGCCGCGACCGCGCGGAAAGTCAGGATGAAGCAGTCCGCCGCAGCAGCCACGAGCAGGGTCTCGGGTGACCACTGTCCGCCCGGCCCACCGTATTGTGGCGGTGACGCCGTGGACAGGCTCGGCAATCCCTCCGAACCGACCAGCACGCTACCTTCGGCTTCTGCCGCTGCATGAACGTTGTAGTGATGTGGATAGGCTTGCATGAGAACTCCTTTTTTAGCGCGGTGTAGGCCGCGCTGCTCGATCGAGGCGGAGCGGCCGCTGGCAACCAGGCCGGCGGCGCGCAACGCCGAGTGCAGACGAGTGCGGATCTCGGCCTCCGGGCCTGCGGCGTTCACTCGAATGTAGTGCGGTGCGCCCGCCTCGCGACTGTCTGCCCAACGCCGATAGTACTCGATGACGGGCTGTGTTTGCTCGCGGTAGGCGCGCAAGCGGCGCGTGATGGACACGGGCGCATCGTCGTCGCGCTGCACCAGCGGCTCGCCGGTCAGGTCGTCGCGGTCGGCGTGTTGCGGCGGATGAAAGAGGACATGGTACGTCCGCCCCGAGGCGGGATGGATGCGCCGGCCGCCGAGCCGCCGCACGATTTCGTCATCGCCGGTGACCAGCTCGACCACGGCATCGATGGCGATGCCGGCGGCTCGCAGCGCCTCGGCCTGCACCACCGTTCGCGGGAAGCCGTCGAGGAGAAAGCCGTTGCGACAATCGGGGTGCGCAAGACGTTCTTTGACCAGACGCACCATCAGCTCATCGGGCACGAGGTCACCACTCTCGACAAAGTGCCGGGCCGCTGCACCAAGTGATGTGCCGCTGCGGACCGCAGCCCGCAGCATCTCCCCGGTCGCGATCCGCGGGATATCATACAGCGCACAGACGTTGAGTGCCTGCGTGCTCTTGCCGGACCCGGGCGGGCCGATGAGGATCAGGCGCATGGTCATCTAGCGTGCGCCTCGACTCCGGGCCCGTGAGTTGGAAAAGACCTGGAGGCGCTCCATCCGTTCCAGGAAGCACGCCTCCAAAAAGGCGGCGTCTTCGCCGAAGGTCCGGCACGGCGCCGCGACGCACCGGAACATGTCGGACACGTCTTCCACCGTGTTGCCGCGATCGTCGCGGCGCAGGTAGCGTGCGTGAATCCAGTCGCGACGCTCACCTCATTGCCCGTTCCTCGCAACCCGCCGAGCCCGCAGGCTGAACCAACCTATGGAGCGTCGTGGCGGTCTCTTGAGCGCGGTCGGCCCACACCGCGACATCTCCTGGATACACTCGACGCACGCACTCCGTGCACAAGGTGCTCGCAAGGTCCGAGACCGTATGCAGCGCATCAGCAAGCACCACCGAAGTCGGCGCGCTCGATCCCATGCGCCGCAACGACGCGTCCAAGGCCGTCAGGGAAAAGACCAGGTTCACCAGGAGCGCCTTGAGAGTCGGTCCGTCGATCCGCTGTTGCTCGCGCGTCAGCAGGGAACGCACCGTGCGGAGTTCGCCCACCAGCAGCAGCACACCGCCTTCGAGGCGGGTGACCACGTATTCCAGCGAGACGCCGGCCGCCTCGGGCATGGTCGCGATGGACTGGAATTCCGCGACCAGCATATGCAGGTTGGTCTGCACGCGGTCGAGGCGCTGCTCGCGGGCGATGCGGTGAATCTCGCCAACCAGCTCCTCTTGTCGGCGCGACACGAACTTCGCGATCAGCGCGCCGAATATGAGCAGCCCGGCCACAGCCTCCGCTACCGCCACCGCCCGGACAGCGCCGACAGGGAACAGATCCCCGTACCCGACCGAAGTGGCAGTGACCAAGCTGAAGTAGATCGCGTCGGCCAGACCGCGCACCGGCTGCCCGCGTTCAACGAGACTCGGATAGCCAAGCAGCCCCACCAGCCAGTAGGTGCCGGCGCACACCAGAATGAGCGCCAGCCAGATCATCGCAAGGTGGCCGGTCGACAGGTGTTCGACTAGATCAAGCATGCCGCTGTTCGGTGTCAACGCGCTCGACGACTCACGAGGCTTACGCGCACGCATAGCTACTCCAGATGGTGGCGGAACAGCCACGCAGCCAGGGACAGGGTCGCCGCGGCGATCAGAGCCAGCGGCCAGAGCTGGTGGAGGATGAGATCGAAGGACATGCCTTGCAGAAACAGGCCGCGTACGATCACCAGGAAGTAGCGCATCGGGTTGAGCCACGTCAGATGCTGCACGAAGGGCGGCATGTTGGAAATCGGGGTCGCGAAGCCCGACAGGATGACGGCCGGAACCAGGAAAAGGAAAGCGCCGAGGATCGCTTGCTGCTGCGTGCGCACCAGCGACGAGATCATCAGTCCAACGCCGATCACCGCCAGCAAAAACAGGCTCAGCGCCACATACAGCCAGCCGAGGTTGCCGAGGAAGGGCACGCGAAACCACAGCACCGCGACGACCAGGATGAAGGTGCCCTCCACCAGCCCGATCAGCAGTGCAGGCAAGGCCTTGCCGATCAGAATGTGCACTGGCCGCAAGGGCGTGACCAGCAGTTGGTCGAACGTGCCCAGCTCGCGCTCACGCGCCACCGACAGGGACGTCACCACGAGCGCAATGACGAGCGTGAGCAGGGCGACGATCCCCGGCACGATGAACCAGCGGCTCTGCAAGTTCGGATTGAACCAGGACCGCACCACCAGGCTCCCCGGGGGCTGCGGGCCGCCGTGGGCGCGCAGCCAGTCGCGGTTGAAGGCGCTGACAATCGTGTTGGCATACCCGAGCAAGATGAGCGCGGTGTTGGAGTTGCGCCCGTCGACAATGAGCTGCACGGTCGCCGGCGGATGCACCCGCAGGTCTCGCGAGAACGTTTGACCCACGTGCACCACCAAGGCCGCGCCTTTGCCGTCGATCAACGGCGCAATCTGGGCGTCGTGCGAGAGGTCAGCCACCTCCGAGAACACGGGTGAGCCGGCAAAGCGGGCCAGCAACGCCCGTCCGTCGGCACCCGCGTCCTCGTTATAGAAGGCGACGCGCACGTGCCCGAGGTCGAAGGTCGCCGCATAGCCAAAGACGAGGAGCTGCACGACCGGCGGCACGATGAGCACGAACCGACTGCGGGGATCCTTGGCAACCGCGAGAAACTCCTTCACCACCACCGCCCAGATGCGAGACCACATGCGCTGTCCTCTCATTCCAGACGTTTGTGGGTCAGCCGCCGCGTGTTTCCCAGAAAGAAGGCGGCCATCAACGCCAAGGCCAGGCAGTTGGGCACGATCACGCTCCAGACGTTGCCGGCGAGAAACACGGTCTGTAGCACCGCGACAAAATACCGGGCGGGGATGAGCAAGGTGACGATCTGCACCGTCCGCGGCATGCTCGCCACATCGAAGATGAAGCCGGACAGGATGAACGCCGGCAGAAACGTAGTAATGATGGCGATCTGTCCGGCGACGAACTGGTTCTTCGACACGGTCGAGATCAACAGGCCCATGCCGAGCGCCGCTAGCAAGAACAGGGCAGCCGCGCCGAACAGCACCGCGAAGGAGCCCACGAATGGTACGTCAAACAGCCCGATCGCCATCGCCACGGAGAGCGCCATACCGCCCATCCCGAGCAGAAAGTAGGGAATCAGCTTGCCGAGCAGAAACTCCGACGCCGACAGCGGTGTCACCATCAGCGCCTCCATCGTGCCGCGCTCCCACTCGCGGGCGACGACGAGCGCCGTGAGCAGCCCGCCGATCAGGGTCATGATGATGGCGATCAGCCCGGGGACGAGAAAATCCTGGCTGCGCACGGCGGGATTGAACCATACGCGCGGCACCCCGACGACCGGCGGCGTGATGTCGGTGCCGCGCTCCGCGCCCAGCTGTGTCAGCCACACGTGCCATGCGCCGTCGACGTAGCCGGTGATGATGCGGGCCGTGTTGGCGTCGGTGCCGTCGACGATCACCTGGATCGGCGCGCCGTCCGTATCCCAGAGACGCCGCGAGAAGTCGGCGCGCAGCACCACGATGCCCGCCACCTCGCCATCGCGCAGCGCTTCATCGGCGCTGTGCCGATCGCGGAGGATGTGGGGCGCGAAGTAGGGCGACTGGCCGAAGCTGGCGGCAAAGCTCGCGGTGTCAGGCGTGGGGTTCTCCACCACCAGGGCGATCGGGACATGCCGCGCATCGAGCGAGATGCCGTAACCGAACAGGAACAACAGAATGAGCGGCAGCACGAAGGCAATGGAGATGCTGCTCGGGTCGCGCAGCACCTGCAGGATCTCCTTGCGGACGAAGCCGGCCAGCCGCATCCGCCGCTGCGCGCCGGCGGAGAGATTGCTCCTCGCACCGCGGTCCTCGTGCGTTGGCGCCGTCATTGTGGGTGCTCGCGATCGTACGTTTCAATGAGGCCGATGAAGGCGTCATCCAAGGTCGGGTCCGGACACGCGGGGCTCTGGGCCTGGACCTTCAGCGCATCGGCGGCGCCCAGCGCGATGAGCTGGCCGCGATAGACGATGCCCAGACGATCGCAATACTCGGCCTCGTCCAGAAAGTGCGTCGTCACCATCACTGTCACCCCGGCGTCGGCCATGGTGTTGATCCGCGTCCAGAACTCGCGCCGCGTCAGCGGGTCGACTCCGGAGGTTGGCTCATCGAGGAACAGAATGTCCGGTTCGTTCAGAATAGCGCACGCCAAGGACAGGCGTTGCTTGTGACCGAGCGGCAGGTCTTCGCTATTGCGCTCGACGTACTCGTGCAGGCCGAACTCCTCGAGCATCTGATCGAGGCGCGTACGCAGGCGGCGGCCGGTCAGCCCGTACGCGCTGCCGAAGAAGCGCAAGTTCTGCATCACGCTGAGCGGACCGTAGAGCGCAAACTTCTGCGACATGTAGCCGATGCGCGCCCGCGCCGCCGCCGCCGAGTGGCGGAGGTCGATACCCAGCACGAGCGCCTTACCGCTACTCGGTGGCAGCAGGCCGCAGAGCATCTTGAACGTCGTCGACTTGCCCGCGCCGTTGGGCCCGAGCAGGCCGAAAATTTCCCCCGCCGGCACCGACAGGCTGATGCCGTCGACGGCACGAAAATCGCCGAAGAGCCGTGTCAGCTGCTCGATTTCGATCACCGCGCCGGAGGCGGGCCGGCGCCCCGGCGGAGGCCGAGGGGGATCAGCGCCGGGCGGGACCTCGGACGATTGGCCCACGGGGCCGCTGTTGTCTTCCGCGGAATGCTCGCGCAGCAAGGCAATCACCGCGTCTTCGAAGCGCGGCTCGACGGCGACCAGCTCGCTCGCCGCCGCGGCTTCTTCGGAGACGAGCGCGGGCGTAGCCGGCGGTGCGGCTCCGACAGCGAGAAGCAGCCGCACTGCTCCGCCATGAATCACCGCGTCCAGCACGTCGGGCAACGCCAGCGCCCGCTGCCCAGCGGCGCGACGTTCACCGGGTGGCGTGCGCAGTGCAAAGGTCCGCCCGCGCACCGGCGCCAGAAAGTCTGCGGGCGCCGCCTGGCCGAGCAGCTGCCCCTGGTGCAACACCACCACCTCGTCGCAGCGCTCCGCCTCGTCCAAATAGGCGGTGCTCCACACCACGGTCATGCCGTCGCCCGCCAGGCGCCGGACGATCTGCCACAGCTCGCGGCGCGACACCGGGTCGACGCCAACACTCGGCTCGTCGAGCAGCAGTACCTCCGGCGGCCGCACCAGCGTACACGCCAGGCCGAGCTTCTGCTTCATGCCGCCGGAGAGCCGCCCGGCCAGCCGCGTGCGAAAGCGGCCGAGGCCGGTGAACTGCAACAGCTCGTCGAAGCGCGTTGGCCGCTCGGAGTGCGGCAGCCCGTGCATGTCGGCATACAGGGTGAGATTCTCGCGCACGCTCAGGTCCTCGTACAGGCCGAAGCGCTGCGGCATGTAGCCGAGGCGCGTGCGCACCAACTCGGCTTGCGCCACGGCATCGAGACCCAGCACGAGGATGTGACCGGCGTCGGGGGCCAGCAGCCCACCGATCAAGCGCAACAGCGTCGTTTTGCCGGAACCGTCCGGTCCAACGAGGCCGGTGATGCGGCCGCGGCGGATGCGCACGCTGAGCGCCCGCAATGCCGTAACGCGCTGCGTACCGGCGGCAAACGTCTTGGTCACGCCGGCAACGTCAACGGCGCTTTCGTTATCGTGCGGGTATTCCACGCCAGTCCTCAGCGTGGCGGCGTCGCGTCGTGCGCAT
>Ga0315271_10000268_pt1 | contig 27369 bp, 22 predicted proteins | sample C3_top_MG_FD_204664 | JGI IMG/M metagenome (GOLD analysis project Ga0315271, IMG submission 204664) | Sediment microbial communities from Yellowstone Lake, YNP, Wyoming, USA - C3_top | ecosystem: Environmental > Aquatic > Freshwater > Lake > Sediment | place: USA: Wyoming | collected 2017-08-01
CAGAGCGGCTGGCTCGTCACCGACGCCGGGACCGTGCTCACGACGGCCGACGGCGGCGCCGGCTGGACCGTCGTCGAGAAGGTCAAACTGGACGTGAAGTCGATCGCCGCCACCGACGACCGCACCGCGTGGATCGCCGGCAATGCCGTCGGCGCGGCCGGCGACCCGGGGGTCTCGGCCGTCCTCCGCACCACCGACGGCGGCAAGACGTGGATGCGGATCTCGTTCGGCGACGCGCTGCTCGCGGACGTCGCCTTCTCGGACCGCCGGCACGGCGTGCTCATCGCCCTGGACAGGATCTGGAGCACCCGCGACGGCGGTCGCACCTGGAGCCTGCGCAAGCAGTTCCCCATGACTGTGCTGACGAGCGTCGCGGCCGGCGATGGCCGGCAGGCCTGGGTCGCCGGCTGGGGCACGCAGGACGGCGCGCCGCTCGTCTGGGCCACGCACGACGGCGGCGCCACGTGGCGCCGGCTGCGCATCGACGTGCCGGCGCCCAAGCCCGGCGCCCTGCAGACGAGGCAGATCGCCGGCGCCGGCGGGTCGCGTCTCTGGCTGACCTGCGACGCCGGGGTGCTGGCCACGGCCGACGGCGGCAGGACCTGGGAGCTGCAGAAGGTCGCGGCCGGGCTGCCGCAGGCCATCGCGGCCGCGGACGAGCAGCACGTGCTGGCGACGACGCAGCTTGCGGCCATCGTCGCCACGGCCGACGGCGGCGCCACGTGGCCGGCCTTCGGCGGCGGCGGCACTCCGGCCCAGCCGCTCACCTCCATCACCGCCGTGGCGGCCCAGCCGGCCCCCTGACCTTCGCGCCGGCCTCCGCGCCGCGCCCGCGCCGGCGCCACTCCCCCCACCAGCTTCCCCGCCACCTGACTCGCGTCCGATAGGATGGCCGGGATGGCGACGCCCCTCGGCAGCATGCACGCTTCGCGCCGCAAGGCGCTCGTCGCCGACGTGCTGCTCTTCAGCGTCGCCATCTTCTGGGGCGGCAACTTCGTCTTCATCAAGGACGTTGTCGCGCGCACCACGGAGATCGCCGCCGGCAGCATCGTCGCCGGCACGATGCTGTACCTCGTGCTCCGCTACGTGGTGGCGACGGGCATCTTTGCCGTGGTGCAGCCGCGAAGCTGGCTCGGCGCGTCGCGCGGCGACTGGGCCCGCGGCGGTCTGCTCGGCTTCTTCTACCTGACCGCGCTCATTCTCCAGACCATCGGCCTGCAGCGGACCTCGCCGGGCGTCAGCGGCTTCATCACCGGCATGAGCGTCGCCATGGTCCCGTTCTTGTACTGGTTCGTCGCGCGCCGGTCCCCCGGCCGCTGGCAGATCATCGGCGCTGTCATCGCCACCGTCGGCCTCGGCGCGCTCAGCCTGCAGGGCGACTTCACGCTCAAATGGGGCGACGCGCTCACCCTGCTCGGCAGTCTCTTCTACGCGCTGCACATCATGACCACCGGCTTCTTCGCGCCCAAGGTCAAGCCGACGACGCTCGCCGTCACGCAGATGGCGGTCTCCACCCTCTTCCTGGTCGTCGTCACTCCCTTCTTCGTGCACATCACGCTCGACCTGCCGTGGCAGGTGTGGGCGGCGGTGGTGTGGACGGCCGTCAGCGGCACCATCTACGCGTTCTTCATCCAGAGCTGGGCCCAGCGCTACACGACCTCGACGCACGCCGCCATCCTGCTCGGCTTTGAGAGCGTGTTCGCCGCCCTCGCCGGCGTCATCGCCGGCATGGACACCGTGACGGTGCGCCTGCTCGTCGGCGGGTCGCTGATGCTCGCCGGCGTGTTCATCGTCGAGCTGCTGCCGTCGAGCAAGGGCGTGGTGGAGGAGATCGAGGCGGAGGAAGGGACGACCGTGGCGGATGGACCGGTGGACGTCGGCGGACCGTCCGGCGCGCCGTGAGCGGCTCCGCGCCCGGCGGCTACGAGCTGCTGAGGCTCACGCCGGAAGAGCGCGAGCAGATCGAGGAGCAGCTGGGCGCGTGCTTCGGGCTGACGCCCGCCGGCGCCCGCGCCTGGGTCGCCACGTCGGCGCGCTCCGGCTGGTACTACGGCTGGAAGGTCGGCGAGACGGTCGCCGCGAGTGTCGCCTTCGAGCCGCTTGCGTTCGGGCGCGGAGGGCGCGCGGCCGAGGCCGCTCCGCTCCGCGCCCTCCTCCTCCAGAGTCACTATGTGCACCCTGCCTATCGAGGGGAGGGCTACCGCGTGCGCCAAGCGTTCCTCGACGAGGTGCTGGAGCGACACGGCGCCGAGACGGTGGTGCTCTGCCTGTACGAGGACGCGCTGGCGGAGTACTGGCGCGAGGTCGGCTTCCGGGTCGAACACGGACGGGAGACGATCACGGTCGCGGCGGCGCTGGCGCGCTGGGCCGCCGCGCTTTCACCGGTCGTCACCGACGACTACCTTGCGGTGAAGCGCGAGGAGGCCGAGGCGGATGGCGCGACGATTACCGAGGCCGGTGGGCTGGTGCTGGTCCGCGCGCGGGGTGCTGCGACCCACACGGAGCTTCTCGTCGCCGACATCGACCGGGCGCTGCGCGAGCCGCCGGCGCTGCTCGCCGAGCCGCTCGAGGTGACGACGATCATGAGCTACCCGGCGCGCCGCGGGCTCTTCTGCCCTGTCGTGGTTTGATCAGTCCGTGAGCGGCGTGCGGCGGCGAGCTCGTGATAGCGTGACGGCGTGACATCCGAGCCTGCAGCCCGCGATCTCGCCGACCTGCCGCCGACCGCCCGGCGCATCCTCGCCGCGGCGCAGGACATCCTCGCGGAGCGCGGCTACGAGGAACTCACGATGACGGCGATCTCGCAGGTCTCCGGGGTCAACCGCGCGCTCGTCTCGTATTACTTCGGCGGCAAGGCCGGCCTCCTCGCGGCGCTCGTCGACACGCTGTTCCAGGACCCCGGGGTGGGGCTCGTCGAGGAGGTCCGCTCGACGCTGGACGGCGCCGAGCGCGTCGAGGGCTTCCTGGACTGGCAGCGGCGCGTCTCGCAGAACGACCGCACCAATCGCATGCTGTACGAGCTGCTGCCGCATGCGCTTCGCGATCCCGAGGTGCGAGCGCGCTTCGCAGAGGAGTACCGGGTGTACCGTGAGGTGGACGGCGACTGCCTCGGCGGCGCGCCCCGCGAGTTGAGCGAGGAGGAGCTCGAGGTGCTCGCCGCGGTCAGCATCGCCGTGGTCGAGGGCCTGGGCATCCAGCGCGCCCTCGACCCCGACGGCTTCGACCACGAGCGCGCCTGGCGCATGTGGCGTGACGTGATCGGCGCCTACCTCACGCTGCCCGACGCCTGAGGGAGGCTGCCGCTCGACCCGGTGGCCGCGGCCCCGCCCGCGGCCCCGTTCTCGGTCGCTGCGCCACCTGAGAGACTGCCCGCGGCCCCATGCATGGTGCTGTCATCGGTCGCGGTACCGCATACGGCACCGTCCTCGGTACCGCAAACGGCACCGCAAACGGCACCGCAAACGGCACCGTCCTCATTCGTGGTTCCTCTCGCGATCGCACCGCCAGGCGTGAGCGGTCAGGAATGCACTTGACAAGCCGATATTAAACGGTCATTTAGTTACACGTTCGTTTAGCTCCGGTTAGCGCACTGGGCGCGGCCGGCACACCTCGAGGAGGACTGACCGGCATGAGCACGACACCCGATCCGGCCGCGACGCGCGCCGCCGATCCGGCCGCGCTGCCCGGCTTCGCCGCCCTGCGCGGCCGCAGCTTCTTCACCGACCAGGAGTTCACGCGCGAGGAACTGCTCGGCCTGCTCGACCTGGCCGCCGCGCTCAAGGCGCTCTACCGGCGGCGAGTCCGCACGCCCTACCTCGCCGACCGCACGCTGGCGATGATCTTCGAGCATCCGTCGACGCGCACGCGCATCAGCTTCGAAGCCGGCATGACCGAGCTCGGCGGTCATGCCCAGTACCTGCGCCCCGGCGAGATCCACCTGGGCGGCCACGAGACCGTCGCCGACACGGCGCGCGTCATGAGCCGCCTCGTCGACGCGATCATGGCGCGCACCGCCTATCACGCGACGCTCGCGGAGCTTGTCGAGCACGCGACGGTGCCGGTCATCAACGGCCTCACCGACGACTACGACCATCCGGTGCAGACGATGACCGACGCGTTCACCATCTACGAGCACCTCGGGACCGTCGAGGGCCTCACGTGCGCCTTCGTCGGCAAGTGCGCCGACGCGATGGGCACGTCCGTGGCGCTGACGATGACCAGGCTCGGGAGCAGCATGGTCATGGCGGCGCCTCCTGAGGAGCAGATGACGGCGGAGGTCGAGGCGCTGGCGCGCGCCAATTGCGCGCGGTCCGGCGCCTCGCTCACCCTGACCGACGACGCCGTCGCGGCCGTGGCCCAGGCCGACGTCGTCTTCACTGTCGGCTGGTGGTGGATGCAGCCCGAGGACGAGAAGAACGAGCTGCGCCGCATCCTTCGTCCGTACCAGGTCAACGAGGAGCTCTGGGTACACACCAAGCCCGGCGCGAAGTTCATGCACTGCCTCCCGGCGATCCGCGGGGAGGAGATGACTGATGCCATCCTGGACGCGCCGTTCTCGATCGTCCTGGATGAGGCCGAGAACCGCAAGCACTTCCAGAAGGCGCTGCTGCTGGCCCTGATCGGCATCGACGACCTGCCGGCCGATCCCGAGCTGCAGCCCATCGGCCGGGCGCTGCTGGCCTGATGCGGCCCACCCGACCATCATCCGAGGGGAGCTACCGATGACCACCGATCTCGCTCGCGAGACCGTCACGCCGCCCCCGGCGCACGCCATGGGGCAGGAGCGCGACAAGCTGAAGAAGTCGCTGCGCCGCATCGACCTCGTCTTCATCACCCTGGCGGCTCTGATCGCGATCGACACGATCGCGGTGACGGCCGCCGTCGGCGGCGGCCAGACGCTCGTCTGGCTCGTCGTCCTGATCGCCGTCTACCTCGTGCCCTACGGCATGATCGTCTCCGAGCTGGGGTCCGCCTTCCCCTACGAGGGCGGACCGTACGTGTGGACGAGGCTCGCCTACGGCCGCCTCGCCGGAGCCTACACGGCCACCTTCTACTGGATGTCCAACCCAGTGTGGGTGGGCAGCACGGTGGCGGCGGTCGTCGTCGCGGCGGTGAACAGCCTGATACTGCCGAACAACCCGCTCGGCACGTGGGGCTCGATCGCAGTGGGGCTGGGCGTCGTCTGGGCTTGCACCGCCCTCTCCTGGATCGAGCTCAAGTGGGGTAAGTGGGCCGGCGCCATCGGCACGGTGGTCCGGCTCCTCACGCTTGCCATCTTCCTGATCCTGGTGGTCGTGTTCCTCATCAAGGAGGGCAAGCCCGCCGGCACGATCACCGTCGCCGACCTCAAGCCGACCATCGTCGGCTTTCTCGCCGTCATCGGCCTGCTGCAGTTCCTCTTCGTCGGCTTCGAACTCTCGAGCGGCGCCTCCGAGGAGATGACGGACCCGCAGAAGGACATCCCGAAGATGATCGTCCGCTCCGGGATCATCGCCTCGCTGGTGACCGGCTCGATGATCCTCGGCGTCCTCCTCGTCATGCCCGGCGACGCGCTCTCGAAGGTCGCCGGGTTCACGGACGCCTACGCCTCGGTGGCCGGGGTCCTCGGCGGCGCCAGCACGGCGTTCAACTACCTGGTCGCCGCGCTCGTGATCCTCACGGCGATCAGCACCGGCACCGTCTGGCAGCAGGGCACCGTCCGCGTGCAGGCCGTCGCCGCGCTCGACGGCGCGGCGCCGCTCTGGATGGGGCGGTTCTCCAGGAGCGGGACCCCGTTCGCGATGAACATCCTCTCCACGCTCATCGGCTCGGCGTTCGTCGTCATCGTCTTCCTGGTGGCGAAGGGCAGCCTGGAGGCCTTCTTCGCCGTCACCATCGCCGTGACGATCTCGCTCACCGCGATGATGTACCTGCTGATCTTCCCGTCGGTGATCACGCTGCGCCGCAAGTACCCGGACCGCAAGCGGCCGTTCCACGTGCCCGGCGGCACACTGGGCCTGTGGCTCTCCGTGATCGGCGCCGAGGCGATCATCGTCATCACCACCATCACGCTGCTCTGGCCCGGGCTGCTCGACAACCTCTTGGGGCAGAGCTACGACATCGGCATGATGTGGGGCGTGTCTCGCGCCTACTTCGAGACCGTGACCCTGAGCATCGTCGGCTTCTTCCTGCTCGTGACCGTGGTCTTCTGGGCGTGGGGCAGGCACAACATCGACAAGGGCCTCGTCGGGGAGAACGACCTGCTCGAGGCGGCTACCGCGACGCCGGCTCCGGGAGTGACTGCGGAGGCTGGAGGTATCGACAGCGGGGCCGTGCCGGCAGCCGACGCGGACTGACGCTGCGAGTCAGGCGATAGCGGCGCCGGCGGTCTTGCGGCCGCCGGCGCCGCCCCGGGGGCCGCCCGGCCCGACTGCACTGACGAAGACCGCTGCTCGTGCGATATCCTGCGCCTCATCGAGGAGGGGAGCTGAAGTGGCCAGCGAAGTGCCCGCCGGACACAACGTGCCTGTGGGGCCCAGCGAACCCACGGAGACCGCGCCTGCCGCCGCGCGCCTGCCCCTGCGCGTCAAGCTCGGCTACGACGGCGGCGAGTGGGCCAACTCCGTCGTCTGGACGCTCTTCTACGCTCTCTTCCTCTCCGGCTTCAACTACCGGGCGGTCGTCGCGTTCCTGGCGGGGGCCGGCTTCGGCATCCTCGCCGTGAACACGACGCTGTACGTCGGCCCGCTGGCCAACGTCGCCGGGGGCGTGGATGTGAGCTTCGCGGGTGCAGCGCTGCTCGCCGCGACGTTGTATCTCGTTCTACGGGCGGTCTTCCCCGAGCGGCTGGGGGGATTGCCGGCGATCCCGGCGCCGGGAGCGCACGCGGAGGACAACGCCTGACGCACGTGGTGGGAGCGGCAGGCCCGACGGAGACGTTGCCTGCCGCCCCCGCCCCCTCTTGCTTCGACCTTGATGCTGTGCGCTACCACCGCGAGGGCTGGTCGTTCCCGGACGACGGCGCAGGAACCTCCACTTGACCATATAGATGACACGACATATACTATACGTCATGTAAATCTTGAAGGAGGACCCGTGACCGCCTCGACCCCCATTGGCAGAGTCGCCCTGTTCAGCACCGGCTCGGTGCAAGTCCGTCCCGACCATGCTGCGGCCACATGGAAGCCGATGATGCTGTGGCTCCTCACATCGACCAAATGGACTCCTCCCCTGCCGATCAACTTCTTCGTCATCGAACACCGTGAAGGGCTGGTGCTCTTCGACACCGGGCAGGACCGGGCGTCGGTCACAGATCCCGGCAGCTACTTCCCGGCCGGGATCACGGGAGCGATGTACCGTCGGTCGGCCAAGGCGGTCGTTCCCGCAGACCAGACCATGACGGCGGGGCTTGGCAGACTCGGCTACGAGCCGTCGGATGTGAGCGTGGTGATCCTGTCCCACCTGCACCAGGACCACGTCGGTGGCCTCGCCGAGCTCTCCCATGCACGCATCTACGTGTCCCAAGCCGAGTGGGACACTCTGGCCGAGCCGCGCGCGGAGCTCGCCGGGCTCATGCGGCGTCACATCGACCTCCCGGGTCTTGCGTGGACCAAAGTCACGCCCGCACCGACCACGGATCGAGCTCTCAGGCCGTTCACCACCGCGTACGATCTCTTCGATGACGGGAGCCTCGTCTTCATCCCGACGCCGGGGCACACCCCCGGTTCCCTGTCGCTGGTCGTGCGCCGGCCCGGACAGCCGGCTCTGGCTTTGGTGGGAGACCTCACCTTCGCACCGCACTTGCTCGAAAGCGGTCACGTCCCCGGAGCGGGTGATCGCAAGCAGTTGCAGCAGACCACGGCTATGATGAACGAGTTGCATCGTAACCTTGGCGGCCTGGTGGTCCTGGCCACGCATGACCCTGGTGCGGAAGGCGAGCTCAGTAAGGCCTTCGTGCGGTGAAGAGGGGTCATGCACCGGCTGCCGCAGGCCAGGAGACCCACTATGCGCACCGCGGAGGAACTTCGCTATCTTGTGCTCGCCGCCGAGCTTGAAGGCAAACGGCTGCTTGCTCAGCAGTTGCGCCCTTTGGGGCTTACTCCTTCGCAAGCCGAAGTGCTGCGCGTGCTCGCTGATCACGCGCCACTCTCCCTGAACGGACTCGGATCCTTGCTCGTGTGCGAGAGCGGATCCAGCCCCAGCCGCCTGGTAGACCGGATCGTGGCGCGCGGCTTGGTCGATCGTCGTCCAGGCGCCACGGATGGGCGCGCAGTGGAGCTCACGCTCACGCCTGAAGGCGCGCGGCTCTCGCGGGAGGTGGCGGCCATCGAGGAGGCGATGTACGCGACTCTTGACGCTATCGCCGGCACTGACATCGGCGTCACGCTGGATCTCCTCCGGGCCTTCATCGACGGGTCACCGTCGGGCCAGGCACTCGCCCGCCGCATCGCCCTCTCGGAGTGATCCGGCGGCTCCGCTCGTCAGTCCGGCCGGCTGCCGCCGTCGCGAGGCAGCGGCAGCAGCTCTTCGAGCAGGTCGAGGACGGCTTCGAAGTCGTAGCCGTCCGGATCGATGTGGTGGTGCGTCTCGATGCCGTCCACGGCGGCCGCGAGTAGCTGCATCGCGGCGCGCGCTCGAGGGTCGGCGAGCAGCGCGTCCGCCGCGTCGCCGTACACCGCCTCGGCGAACGCGCGGATGGTCCAGGCGTTGAGCGCGGCCAGCCGGGTGCGGAGGCCGTCGTCCCGCAGGGCCTCCGCCTGGATGGCCGCGTACACCGCGCCGCCCTGCGCGTCCGCGAACTCGTGGCGCAGGGTGCGGAAGAACGCCTGCGCGCGCTCGTCCGGAGTCGCGCACGTCTCGATCTCCGCCGCGAACGCGGCCACCGGCTCGGCGTAGACGGCGAAGACGAGCGCCTCGAGCAGCCCGCTTCGCGTCCCGAAGTGGTAGGTGACGGTGGTGACGTCGACGTGGGCCTCTTCCGCCACCCGGCGGAGCGTGAGCGCGTGCATGCCGAGCTGGAGGATGATGTCGCGGGCGGCCGCCAGGATCGCCCGCGACGTCGGCTGGTAGTCGGCCAGCGTGGTGCCGAGCGGTACGGCCGTCCCCGGCTCGAGGCGGATGACCTCGCGCGGCCGGCCGCGACCTCTCTTCATCGGACCCGGTTGGTCCACCATCCGCTCCGTCTCTCGCGTGAGGACCGGAATTATTCCCATTGCCGTCACCCGGCACAAGGCTACAGTCACGCCATGAGCCATGTGAAGGCCGATATCGCCTGGGCCGGCGTTCGGCTGCTCCTGGCGGCACAGAAGCGGATCACGCTGCCGCGCAAGGAGTTGCCGTCGGCGACCCCGGAGCGGCAACCCAAGGTGCACGCGCTCGTCGACGAGCGCGTCCCGATGCGCGACGGGGTCACGCTGGCGACAGACGTCTATCTCCCTGCCGGCGAGGACGGCCGGCCGGCGGACGAGGCCTTCCCGGCCATCCTCATCCGCATGCCGTACGGCATCCGCGAGCCCTACGCCTACATGCCTGCCGTCGGCCGGTACTGGGCGCGGCGCGGCTACGCCTGCGCCATCCAGGACGTACGCGGCAAGTTCGGCTCCGAGGGCGAGTGGGACCCCTTCCGGCACGAGATCGACGACGGCTACGACGCCATCGAGTGGACGAGGCAGCAACCGTGGTGCGACGGGCGCGTGGGCATGACGGGCGAGTCCTACTTCGGCCACACGCAGTGGGCGGCGGCGGCTTCTCATCACCCGGCGCTGCGCTGCATCTCGCCGGGCGATATGGGCTGCGATGTCTACGCGCTGCTCTACGAGGGCGGCGCGCTCGCCCTCGGCTCCACCGCGCTCTGGGCATGCGACCAGGCGCGCCACACCTACATCAACTGGCTGCGCTTCGACACGCGGCACCTGCCGCTGGGGGAGATGGCCGATGCCGCGGGCCTGCACAGCCGCCTCTTCAGCGAGTTGATCGCCCGACCGAGCCGCGACGAGTACTGGGGCGAGTACGACTTCCGCGACGTGCTGGCCGCCGTGGACGTCCCGGTGTTCCTCTGGAGCGGCTGGTTCGACAGCATGCTGGCTCCGACGATCGGCTGCTGGAGGGGGATGGAGTCGGCGGACGCGGAGGCCGGCCGGGCGGACGCGGCTCGCCGGCCGCGGTGGCTCACGCTCGGACCGACGGACCACGAGACTTCACCCGACTTCGACGGCACTGTGGGGCGCATCCGGCTGCCGGAGGAGCCGCGCTCGTGGGACCGCGTGCTCGAGTTCATGGACGCGGTCCTGCGTGACGGGGACGGCCAGGGCTCCGTGGCGGGCGACGGCGCCGGTTCGGACGGGCGCGCCGGGGCGGGCTTCGCCGCGACGCCGCGGGTGCGCGTCTACGTCACCGGCGCCGGCCGCTGGCGCGAGGCGGACGAGTGGCCGGTGCCTGGCGCCGTTTCCACGCCGTACTACCTCTCCGGTGACGGGAGCGCCGTGCCGCCCCCCGGCGCGGACGCAGACGCCGGCACGCCGTCCGGCGGCGGGACAGCCTCCGGCCGGCTGATCCCTGAGCCAACCGCCGCCGAGTCGCCCGACCGGTACGCCTACGACCCGCTCGACCCGCCGAACTGGTGGGAGGGCAAGGACCTGTGGGCGGCCGCAAAGCATCTCGGCGACCGCCGCCCGCTCGAGGAGAGGCCGGACTTGCTGGCGTACACCGGCCCCGCGCTCGGGGCCCCGCTCGAGGTCGTGGGGCCGCTCGGCGCCGTGCTGTGGGTCTCGACCACGGCGCCCGACACCGACTTCGTCGTCAGTCTCGTCGACGTCTGGCCGGACGGCTACGTCCAGCTCGTGCAGCAGGGCATCCGCCGGCTCCGCTACCGCGACTCGGACGCGGAGCCGGCGCTCGCCGATCCCGGCGACGTCTACCGCATCGAGGTGTCTCTCGCCGCCACCGGCTATCTCTTCGCCACCGGCCACCGGCTGCGGGTCGAGGTCGCGAGCGCCGAGTTCGACCGTTGGGACCGCAACCCCAACACCGGTCACGCTTTCGCCGCCGACGCCGCCACGCGCATCGCCGTGCAGACGGTCTACCACGATGGGGACCGGCCCTCGCACGTCGTCCTGCCGGTCATCGCGGCGGGGGAGTGACGTGACGACCGACGCGCCGGCCGCGGGGCCGGGCGCGGGAGCGATGGTCCTTCCGGACCCGGTCGTCCGTCTGCCGCTGCGCGTCAAGCTAGGCTACGGCGGCGGTGAGTGGGCGAACTCCGTCGTCTGGACGCTCTTCTACGCTCTCTTCCTCTACTTCCTCACGGACGTAGTCGGCATCGGCGCCGGTACGGCCGGTCTCATCATGATGGTGGGCACGCTCTGGAGCGCCGTCTTTCAGCCGCTCGTCGGCGTCTGGTCGGACCGGGTGCGCTCCTCGAAGGGGCGCCGCCGGCCGTTCCTCATCGCCGTGGCTCTGCCGTACGGCGTGGCCTCCTGGCTGCTGTTCACCGACTGGGGCCTCGGGACGGCTGGGACCGTCGCCTACATGGTCGTGGCCGTCCTCTTCTACTTCACGTGTCTCGCACTGTTCTACGTGCCCTACGGTGCGCTCGCCGCGGAGCTCACCTCCGGCTACGACGAGCGCACGAGCCTCAACACGTTCCGCACGCTCTTCGCTCAGGTCGGGGCCCTCGTCGGCGCCGCGGCGCCGCTGGCGCTGAACGACGTGCTGGGCAACCTGCTCGGCAGCGAGCGCGCCGGCTGGTCGGCGGCCGCGGCGATCATGGGCGCCGTCTCCACGCTCGGCATCCTCTGGACGTGGCGAGCGACGCGCGGTCGGGAGCATCACCTGGAGGCGGCCGCGGTGCGACTGCGGGACGTCTTCGACACGCTGCGCAACCGCTCGTTCCGCTACCTCCTCGTGGCCTACGTGCTCGGCTGGGCGCCGCTCAACGTCATCGGCGCCGTCTCGATCTACTTCGCCGTGTATCGCATGGGGTACTCCGAGGACTACGCCAGTCTCGTGATGCTGACCTGGTTCCTCGCCGGGGTGGCGTGGCTGCCCCTGGTGGCCTGGATGAGCAAGCGCTACGGCAAGCGGACCACGTACATCGTCTTCACCCTCACCTGGGCGGCGATCCAGTGTCTGTTCCTGCTGCCGGGACGCGAAGACGTCGTCCTGTTCTGGATCGCGATCGTGCTGAGCAGTGCGGGGAGCATGGCCGTCGCGGTCACCGGCTGGTCGATGCTCGCGGATGTCACCGACATCGACGAGCTCCTCTCCGGGCAGCGACGCGAGGGCATGTACTACGGCGTCATCGCCTTCGCGCAGACGGCGACTGCGGCGCTGGTGGTGTGGCTGGCGGGCCTGGTCCTCGAGTTGGTGGGCTACCGGGCCGACGCGGTGCAGACGACGACGGCCATGTGGGGCATCCGTCTGCTGATGTCCGTGGGCGCCGCCGTGTGGCTCGTCCCCGGCGCCGTCTTCTGCTGGCTGATGCCGCTCACCAAGCGCCGGCACGAGGCGGTGCTGGCGGCCATCGAGGCGCGCAAGGCCGGCGAGCCTTGGGAGACGGACGAGGTGCGCGCCGTCCTCTGACGCTCGGTAGACTGTCGCCGACGACGAGGAGGTCGCGATGACGCGCGAAGTCACGCTGGCGGCGACGCAGTTCGCCTGCGGCTGGGACATCGAGGGCAACCTGGCCACGGCCGAGCGGCTGGTCCGTGAAGCGGCCGGGCGAGGCGCCCAGATCGTCCTGCTGCAGGAGCTGTTTGCGACGCCGTACTTCCCGATCACGCAGGAGTCGCGGCACTTCGACCTCGCCGGGCCGGCGGAGGGCCACCCGGTCATCGCACGCTTTAGCCGGCTGGCCGGAGAGCTCGGCGTCGTGCTGCCGGTCAGCTTCTTCGAGCGTGCCGGCCAGGCGTTCTTCAACTCCGTGGCGGTGATCGACGCCGGCGGCGCCTTCCTCGGCGTCTACCGCAAGAGCCACATCCCGGACTCCGGCGGCTACCAGGAGAAGTACTACTTCGCGCCCGGCGACACCGGCTTCCGCGTCTGGGACACCGCCTTTGCGCGCATCGGCGTCGGTATCTGCTGGGACCAGTGGTTCCCCGAGTGTGCCCGCGCCATGGCGCTGCAGGGCGCGGAAGTGCTGTTCTATCCGACGGCGATCGGCAGCGACCCGCCCGTGCCCGAGGACGACTCGCGGGACAGGTGGCAGGCGGTCCAGCGCGGCCACGCGATCGCCAACGCGATGCCGGTGGTGGCGTCCAACCGGGTCGGGCTTGAGGCTGCGCCCGGCGGCGGACCGAGCATCCGCTTCTACGGCTCGTCGTTCATCGCCGCGGGGACCGGCGCGCTCCTCGCTGAGGCCTCACGCGACCGCGAGGAGGTCGTCACGGCCGCGGTCGACCTCGACGCGGCTCGCTACCAGCGCGAGGACTGGTCGTTCTTCCGCGACCGGTGGCCGGAGCTGTACGGCTCCTTGCGGACGCTGGACGGAGAATCGGAGCACGCCGCCGGGGCCGGAGCGCCTCCGGCCGGCCCCGACGGCTGAGCCCGCGGCTCAGTCCTCTTCCTGCCGCGGCTTGATGTGCCGCGACAGCCAGAACATGACGCCGAGCATGATGAGCGCGCCGCCGAGCCCGGCCGCCAGCCATCCCCAATTGACGAGGGGCTTCTTGGCGGTCGTCGCGGCGGCCGCCTTGGGCTCGACGAACCGGTACGTGTCGATGTTGTTGTAGTTGTAGATGACGGCGCCCTGCTGCCCGTCCGGCGCCGCGCCCGGCACGTGCACCCAGCCCTGCCACTTGTCGGTGTTGTACGCCTCGAGCTGGTAGGGGTAGGCGAGGATCGCGTAGGCGGCGCCCTGGTAGAAGATCTGCTGCATCTGCTGGACGATGGGGATGCGCTTGGTCTCGTCGATGGTCGTCGCCTGCTGGGCGTTCAACCTGGTGTACTCGGGGTCGGTCCACAGGCAGTCGTTCCAGCCCTCGATCTGCTGGGGCGTGTAGATGTCCACGATGAAGTTGGGGTCGACGTCCTGCACCCAGTACCAGATGAACATGTCCCAGTCGGGGGTGTAGGTGTTGCCGGTGTACTCGTACTGGTAGTTGATGAGCGCGCCGGAGTCGATGACCTGGTAGTCCAGCTTGATGCCCACGTCCTTGAGCCACCCGACGATGAGCTTGCCGGCGGTCTGGTTCTGCGTGGAGTCGGTGGTGGCGTAGAAGCGCAGGACGAGCTTCTTGCCGCCCTTGGTCTCGCGGAAGCCGTCGCCGTTGACGTCCTTGTAGCCCGCGGCGTCGAGGATCTGCCTGGCCTTCGCCGGGTCGTAGCCGAACGCCTCGCCGGCCGGCGGCTCCCAGTGGTACTTGGAGTACGGCACGACGAGCGACGAGCCGAGCGTGGCGTACTGCTGGTAGGCCACGGCGACGACCTTCTGGCGGTCGACGGCCCAGTTGACGGCGGTGCGGAACTGCTGGTCCTTGAGGACCGGGTTGCCCTTGGAGTTCGGCGAGTCGTAGCTGTTCATGGCCAGCTCGATGAAGTTCCACGAGGTGGACTTGCTGGTGGTGATGCCGTCCTGGCCGTTCAGGGGCTTGAACTGGGCCGGCGGGATGTCGACGGCGCCGTCGAGGGTCCCCAGCTTGAGGTCCTGGGCCATCGTGTCCGGGTTGGTGTAGAGCTGAAGGATGACCTCGTCCACCTTGGGCTTGCCGCCCCAGTACGTCGGGTTGGCGGCGAGGCGGACGAACTTGCCCTTCTGCCACTCGACGACCTGGAACGGACCGTCGCCGACGATCGGCGGCTTGTTCTGGAAGCTGGTGGTCGCCGCCTTGCCGGTGACCTTGCTCCAGATGTGCTCCGGCAGGATGGGGACGACCATGCGGAGCATGTTCGCCTTGGGCGCCTTGGTGTAGATCTTGACGTGCGTGTCGTCGACGACCTCGGCCTTGGTGATGCCGTTGGTGTAGGTCGAGAGGTTCAGCAGCTGGTTGTCGTTGATGTAGTTGAAGGTGAAGGCGACGTCGCGGGCCGTGACCGGCACGCCGTCCTGCCACTTCGAGTCACTGCGGATGGTGAAGGTCCAGACCTTGCCGTCCGGCGAGACCTCCCAAGCGGTGGCGAGCTCCGGCCGCGGCTCCAGCGTCTTGGCGTCGAACCCGACGAGGAAGTCGTAGTTCATGTGCCAGAGCATGTAGTCGGTGCCCTGGATGCCGATGAACGGGTTCAGGTTGTCCGGCTCCTGGACCCAGCCGATGTGCAGCGTGACCTTCTCGGCAGGGACGGGGCTGGAGGACGCGCCGGCGCGGGCGACGCCCACCACCGCTGCGACCAGCAGCAGGAGAAGCAGGACCATCGATGCCTTGAGGAGCAGGCCTGCGGGCCTGGTGCGAACTGTCATGCGGATCCCCCTGGTGCGGATGGAGCGGCGTCGCCAGGCGCCGCTTCCGTGTTGCCAGACGATAGGGACCGGCCGGAGAGGCGTCAAGGGACGGCTGGTAGACTGGGGCGGGCCGGGCCCGCAGGGCGGCCCCACCTCAGTCGCGCCACTTCACGGGAGGCCACATGCCCGACACGCCATATGAAGACGTCGAGATCGAGGGCCACCTCATCGACTCGCTCATGATGCCGCACATCATGGACCAGGTGATGGACCTCGACGGCGAGTTCGAGATGCTCACGTTCGAGGTCGGGCGCATGAAGGACGACCCCTCGCACGCGGTGATGCGCATCTTCGGCCGCGACGCCTCGCACCTCGACGAGCTGATGACGGCGATCACCGAGTTCGGCGTCGTCGCCGTCAAGCCGCAGGACGCCGTCCTCGAGGCGGCGGACATGGACGGTGTCTTCCCCGAGCGCTTCTACTCCACGACCAACCTGACCACGTTCGTCCGCATCGGCGGCGAATGGATCCGCGTCGGACACCCCGAGATGGACTGCGGCATCCGCGTCGACCCCGAGGAGGTCTCCGCGGAGACCGTGGCGATGAGCGACGTGCGCGCCGGCGACCTCTTCGTGACCGGCCACAAGGGCATCCGCGTGCTTCCGCTCGAGCGGCCGCGCGAGAGCCAGCCGTTCGAGTTCATGGCCAGCGCCGTCAGCAGCGAGAAGCCCAAGGCGCAGATCGTCCACGAGGTGGCGCACATCCTGCGCCAGGTCAAGGAGGAAGGCCGGCTCACGATCGCGGTGGTCGGCCCCGCCGTGGTACACACGGGGGCGGCGCCGCAGCTGGCCCGCCTCGTCGAGGCCGGCTTCGTGGGCTGCGTGTTCGGCGGCAACGCCGTCGCCACCCACGACATCGAGAGCAACCTCTACGGCACGTCGCTCGGCATCAACCTCAAGTCCGGCGCGGCCGTGCCGGGCGGGCACGAGCACCACCTGCGCGCCATCAACACCATCCGGCGCGCCGGCGGCATCCTGGCCGCCGTGGACAAGGGCATCCTGACCGGCGGCCTCATGTACACACTCGTGCAGACCGGCACGCCCTTCGTGCTCGCCGGCAGCATCCGCGACGACGGGCCGATGCCGGAGGTGATCACCGACGTGATGGAGGCGCAGCGGGAGATGCGGCGCTACGCGCAGCAGGCCGGCGCCTGCCTCATGCTGAGCACGATGCTGCACAGCATCGCCGTCGGCAACATGCTGCCGGCCAGCGTGCGCACCGTCTGCGCCGACATCAATCCCGCGGTCGTCACCAAGCTGGCCGACCGCGGCTCGTTCCAGGCCATCGGCATCGTCACCGACGTCGGCCTGTTCGTCGGGCAGCTGGCGGACGAGCTGACGCGGTAAGCGGGGGCAGATCAGAGCGTGAGGAATGGGCGCTCCGGCACGTCGAGCGAGCAGCGGCAGACCAGCGACGCGGTCCTTGCCGGCCTCGGCTCCATCTCGGCGGCGGCACACATCGACGCGGCCGTGGCCTGACGCTCGTGGCTTCGTCGCGCCTCTGCTGCGGAAACGTTTCGTACTACTGGCCGGAGAAGTAGACTGCAGGCGTTTCGTCGCGCGGAGGCACCTCTGGCGGCAGACCATCCACGTTCGTCGCTGTGCGGGTCTCATGTGCTTCCCGGGGCGCCATGCCGGATAGAGGAGGGTGAGTTGCCGACTTACATCATGCTCATGAAGCTCACGGATGGGGGCGCGCTGGCCATCAAGGAATCGCCCGGCCGGATCGATGTTGCTCAGGCCAAGTGGCGGGCGCTGGGTGGCAAGATGACCTCTCTTCACCGCACGTTCGGAGAATACGATTTCGTTGCTGTGGGAGAAGGGCCCAACGACTGGTGCGCCATGGCGTTCGACGCGTTCATGGCTTCGACCGGCTCGGTGAGGACGATCACCATGAAGGCCATCGACGAGACCGAGTGGAAATGGCTGCTGGGGAGCAAGGATGAGGACCTGGCCGAGATCGCCTCGCCGCCCGGCCCCACGCGCCGCAAGGGCTTCTCGCCGGCGCGACGGAAGTCGAGCTAGGCCCGAGCCGTGAAGGCGCTGCTCGTCTCGATGCCCTTCACGGCCGTCGACCGCCCCGCTCTCGGACTCAGTCTGCTCAAGGCGAGGCTGCAGGAGGCAGGCGCCGCGTGCGACGTCTCCTACTTCAGCCTCGCCTTCGCCGCGCTCATCGGTCTCGAGCCCTACGAGGCGCTGGTCCACGACGTCCCGTATACGTCGCTCGCCTGCGAGTGGGTGTTCAGCTCGTGCCTGTTCGACTTCTCGCAGGACGACGACGAGGCGTACGTGGACGACATCCTCGTAGGCCAGTGGATGCTGCCGGATGACCAGATCGAGACAGTCCTCCACGCCAGGGCCCACGCGGCCCGGTTCATCGACGCCGCCTGCGCCGGCACCGCGTGGGGCGACTACGACGTCGTCGGCTTCAGCACCGTCGGGCAGCAGAACGTCGCCTCGCTCGCGCTTGCGAGGGCGGTCAAGGCGCGCTTTCCGGGCCCGGTCATTCTCTTCGGCGGCCACGCGTGGGAGGGGCCTATGGGCCGGGAGCAACTGCGCCGGTTCCCCTTCGTCGACTGCGCCATCTCCGGTGAGGCCGACTCGTCCTTGCCGGCGTTCGTCGCGGCGCTTGGGACGCGGGCGGCTCGGGCCACTGTCCCTGGGCTCATCTATCGGGACGGCGCGCGCACGAAGACGGTGCCGGAGCTCGTGAGCGAAGAGTCCCTTCCCGCCGACCCGCTGCCGGACCACGACGACTACTTCCGTGCCCGGGGCGAGCTTCCGGGAATCGACGCCGGGCAGCTGGTCATCCCTCTCGAGGCATCCCGCGGGTGCTGGTGGGCGCGGCGACGGCCCTGTGCTTTCTGCGGTTTGAGCGGTCGCAAGAGGACGTACCGCACCAAGAGTCCGGACGCCGTCGTCAAGGAGATGCTTACCAGCGCCGGGCGCTGGCCCGGCGCCCGACTGGACATGGTCGACAACGTCGTGCCCGACACGTTCCTCGACGAGGTGCTGCCCCGGCTGGCGGCGGGGAGTGAGCTCACCGGCCTCTCCTTCGCGGTCCGTCCCGGAGTGCGGAAGGACCACCTGCGCCATGCGGCGGCCGTGGGAACATCGCTCCAGTGCGGCGTCGAAAGCCTGAGCGACGAGGTTCTGAAGCTGATGGGCAAGGGCACCCGCGGCCTGGAGAACATCCGCTTCTTGCGGTGGTGTCGCGAGCTCGACATCCAGCTCGACTGGAACATGCTGTACGCGGTGCCGGGCGAGGTCGGCGACCACTATCGCCAGGTGATGCAGGTTCTGCCGGCGATCCGCTTCCTGAGCCCGCCCGAATCCTGTAGCCCCGTGACGATCGAGCGCTTCAGCGCCTACTTTCGCCGGCCGGACGACTACGGCCTGCGGAACGTCCGTCCGGCGCGGGCGTACTGCTACGTCTATCCGTTCGCTCGCGCCGCGCTCACCCGATTGGCCTACTTCTTCGACTTCAACCAGCCCTGTGAGGCGGACAGGCCGGGCTACGTGCAGCACCTGAAGATCGAGGTGAAGGCTTGGCAGCGCGATCCGGACCCCGGTGTCCTGACGGCGTCGGACGACGGGGAAGACCTCCTCCTCACTGATACGAGAGCGGGACGCGGGGCGCGTCGCGCCCGGCTGAGCGCCGATGAGCGCCGGCTCTATCTGGCCTGCGACGATATCGCGGGAGTCCGTGCCCTCTGTGACGTGGCGGGGACCGACCCTGACGATCCCGCGCAGTCCGCTGCGGTGCGCAGCCGTCTGCAGGCGTTCGTGGACCGTGGATGGATGGTCACCGACGGCGAGCGCTACCTCAGCCTTGCCATCGCTTCCGCCGAGACATCTGGCGAGCGCTCGGGCAGAGATGGCTCGGAGCCGGCCACCCTAGCCGGCGGCGAGCTGGGCGAGCCTGTCGGCTAGGGTCAGGAGCGGCCGCGCTCCGAGGCGGCGCAGGATGCGCCGCGCGGTGACCAGCGGCGCCCGCGCCTCTGAGGGCCGACCGAGCTCGAGGAGACAGCCAGCTCTGGCCACCTGGGCTCGTGCCTCCTCGAACGGTGTCCCGAAGTCGTGCCAGGCCGCCGCCTCTGCCGCGTACCCCGCGGCGGCGCTCTCAAGATCACCTGTGGTCTGTGCCACGTGCGCCTCGTGGGCGAGCAGGACGTTCCTGTCGATGGCTCGCGTCTCCGGGACGCCGCGGGCGAAGCGGGCGGCGAGCTCGGGGTCGCCCGCCTGCCACGCGGCGGCAAGCGCCAGCGGCATGCTCATGCCGGTCTGCAGGGGGCAGCCGAAGCCGTCGCGGATATCCGCGGCAGCTTCCAGCAGATCGAGGGCACGGTCTGCGTCCCCCGATGCCAGATGTGTCCACGCCAAGTGGATCCGGTACGACATGATCTCCTCGGGCCCCGCGGGCAGGAGCGCGTCGCAGGTCGTGCGCAGCGTGTCGGGATCGACGTCGTCTCCGCGCATGCAGTCGAGATACGCCGACATCACGGCGACCTCGACGAAGTCGCCAGCCTGACTGTGACGCTGCAACTCGGGCATCAGGTCCCGGGCGCCCGCCAGAGCCGCGTCCCAGTGCCCCGCGTAGGAGAGATGAAAGAGCGACATCGCCCGCAGGTACCGTGCGGAAGTGTCGTCGCCGCGTTTCATGGCGAGGCCGACGGCCGATCGGAGGAGGCGCAGTGCCGGGCGTGGGCCCTGGTAGACATGCAGCGCGTCGGCGAGGTCATAGGACAGGACCGAGGACTCATACCCGAAGCCGCGCCGTCTGGTGGACCGCAAGGCCCTTCGCAGGTCGTCGATACCCCCCGGATCGCCGAGGTCGCAGCGCGCCATTCCTCTGTAGCCGTACACTAGCGCCGCCGGTTCCTCGCCCAGCTCCTCGTAGGCCAGGATCGCGTCGTTCGCCGCGGCCACTGCCGGCTCGCCGAGGAACGAGGCGGCGGTGAGGAAGCACCAGTGCGCCTTCGCCGCCAGCCACTCCGGACCTCGCGGGCCGTCCTCGGACATCGCGAGGGCCGCCCGCGTCATCTCCTCGTGACGCACGTCGCCCATCAGGTAGAAGGCCCGCGCCAGACGTATCATCGTCCTCACCGATCCGGCGATGTCATCGACCTCCCGTTGCTGCGCGAGAGCCTTCTCGAGGACCTCGGCCGACCGGGGGAGGTCCCCCGACTGCGAGAGCGCCTCGCCCCAGTCCGAGAGAAGAGCCGGACGGTCGCGGTCGTCTGCGGGAAGGAGGGCCGCTGCTTCGGCGAACTGCCGCTCACCCGCCTGGACGTCGAGGGGGAGCGTCATGCGCGCCGAAGTCGCCAGCGCATGAGCACAAGGGCCCGTCAGCGTCTCGGCGAGCTCAGGGTCGCGAGCTGCCTGGGCCAGCCGTAGCGCGGTGGAGTAGTGACGCGCGGTGAACTCAGCCAGCTCGCGCGTCGGCTGTCCGTGGAGGCTCTCGATCCAGGTGGCCGCCGCCTGATGCCGCAGCGCCCGGCGCCGGCGTGTCAGGAGACCGTACGCGACGTCGCGGATCAGCGAGTGGGCGAAGCTGAACTCGGTCTGGCCGGGGAGCGAAGAGGGGACCCTCTCTCGCACCAATCCCTGCAGGACGAGGTTGCGGAGCGCGGCGTCGAGGTCGCCTTCCGTCCTTCCGCCTACGGCGGCCACGGCGCCCTTCCAGAACCGAGGTCCGAAGACGGCGGCGTCGGACGCCGCCGTCCTGGTCGGCGGGTCCAGGGCGTCGAGACGAGCCGCGATGAGCGCCTGCAGCGACTCGGGAAGTCCGGCGTCGTCGACCAGCCGCCGCCTTGCGTGCTCGTCAGGCGCCGCGCTGAGGAACCGGACCAGTTCCTCGACGAAGAGGGGGTTGCCTCCACTCCGACGGGCGATGTCCGGCGCCTCGTCACCGAGAGCATCGCAAGTTCTCCGGACCATGCACTCGCAGTCGTACGCGGAGAGCGGTTCCAAGTGCAGATGGAGCGTCCGAGCCGCCGGCGAGACGACATCGTTGAACAGAGTGACGAAGGACGGATGCGATGCGGCCAATCCCGGCCGGCCGGTGCTGACGACGAGCAGGCGAGCCGGGGCCGCGTTGAGCATCAGGTACCGCAAGAAGTCGAGGGTCGCCTCGCTCGCCCAGTGCAGGTCCTCGAAGACGATCACCGCGAGCCCCTCGCCTCCGAGGCTCTTGAGGAAGCTGGACCACGCCGCGAAGTTCTCCGGCCGGCTCGCCGCTGCCCCCGACAGCCCGAGCAGCGGGCGCAGGTGGTGTTCCATCCACTGTCGCTCGGGATAGTCCCTCAGGGCGGCGGTGAGCTTCTGCGCCGCCGTCGCATCGCCGTCTCGCTCGTTCACGCCGGTGTGCGCTCTCAGGATCTCCGCCAGTGCGAGAAAGCCCCCGTCGTCGCCGTATGCCGGGCACTGCCCATGGCGCCAGACGACGAGGCCGGCCGGCCGTCGCTGGACGAGCAGGGCGAACTCGCGCAGCAGACGCGACTTGCCGATGCCCGCTTCTCCGGTGAGCAGAACGTGATGGGGCATGGACGAGGCCTGGGCACGGTCCAGAAGGCTGCCCAGCAGACCGAGCTCGATCTCGCGACCCGCAAAGGGAGTCGCGGGGAGGCCTGTCGTGTCCCCACTGGTCGCCGGTCCGGTCGCTAGCCAGCACGGCAGGGGACCCTTCTTGCCTTTGACCGTCTGTGGGGGGAGTGGCTGGTAGGCGATGCGACCCGCGGTCAGTGCGTGAGTGACTTCACCCACGGTCACTCCACCGGGTGGCGCCAGCGTCTGCAGTCGCGCCCCCGTGTTCATGACGTCACCGACGAGGACGCCTTCGCTCGACCCCGAGATCTGACACGGCCGGACCAGAGCCTTCCCCGTGTTCACGCCCACCCGCACCTGGAGTCGCTCGTCGTCCAGCCTAGGCAGTCCAGCCACACCCGCGACGATCTCGAGCGCAGCGCGGACGGCGCGTTCGGCTTCATCCTCTCGGGCAAGGGGCACGCCGAACACACCGACCACGGCGTCGCCGATGAACTTCTCCACCAGACCGCCGCGACGCTCGATGACGTCGCGAGCCATCGTGAAGTAGGAGCGGAGAGCGCGGTCGATGTCTTCGGGATCGTGCCGTTCGCCGAGGGCCGTGAAGCCCACGAGGTCGGCGAAGAGCGTGGTGATGACCTTCAGTTCGCTTGCGACCTCGGACTGCGACTGCAGAGAGGCGCCGCACGCCGGGCAGAAGCGGGCGTCGTCCTGGACGGCCATAGCGCACGAGGGACATGCGCTCATGATGGAGCGTCGGTCGCGCCCGGCCGAGTCGCGCCGGTCGGCATCGCCCGCGGATGATGCATCGCCTCTCCCTCCCTTGCCACATCGTATTCGATACGGCCTGCCTGTCCATGGTACGGTCACCCCGTACGGTCTTGCCGTCGAGAATGGAGGTCCCACTTTGGGTGCGAGTCGGTCAACGCTGCCCGGGTACGTCCACGGTACGTCGCGGGACTGGGTCGGCGTCTGCCCCTTCGGGGTGCAGACGTCGGATACAGACCAATGGCTTGTCGGGGACTGTCCAACGTGTGATCACCCCATCCGGAAGCGGATCTCAGGCAGTTCGGACGTCGCGCTTCTTGATGGCACGAGAGCAACAAAGCCGGCCGGCGAGGCGAAGCCGGCGACCTACTTGATCACGTGCAACTGCGCCTATGGCCACGACGACGCGCCGGAGAGGGTGCGGGGGTGCGGGGCACAGGGTGCGGTGCTCGTGACCCCCCAGAGGGGAGGCCCGGCGATCGTCACGTATGCCGATCCCGACGTGGATGCGTGGGACGCGGACGAATGGGTCGAGCGCGCCGAACGCGACCAGCTGCTCCGGCTCCGTGAGTTCGCCGGCCAGTGGGCGAGCATGCTCGGGGTGGTGACCGGTCTGGTGTCGGTGGGCACCATCTTCGATTTCACTCGTGGGGATCTCCTTCTCCACGGCGCCTACCTGTGGGGCTACGTGGCCGCCTCTGCTCTGGCGCTGGCCGCGGCCGTCCTGGCGGTGTGGTTGGCGTCGCAGGCGGCCGGCCTCAAGCAGTTCGATCGAGTGCCGGACGACCTGGAAGGCCGTGGCGTCACGCTGCAGCAGGCCAGAGCCTTCTGTCGGGACCGGCTGACGTGGTCGAAATGGTCAGCACTCGCGGCCGTCATCCTCATCGCGCTGGCCTTGGCACTGCGCTTCGCCGGCGAGAAGTGATGCCGGCGCCGGCGCTCAGGGCGGCGGGGGGCCGCTGTCTCCGGCCGCCCCGCTCGGCCCCTGCCGCCCTGTCCAACCGCTTCCCAGGTCTTCCGCCACCGGAGACGCCGCGCCGGTCCGCCGTCCCGTCCGCCGTGGTTATACTCGTCGCAGACGAGAACCCACCGCCACGACCTCACCCGAGGTGACCATGAAGCCACGCACCATCCGCGAGAACGTGTACCTCATCGGCGCCGTCGACTGGGACCGCCGCCTCTTCGACGCGCTCATCCCCCTGCCGCACGGCACGAGCTACAACGCGTACTTCGTCGTGGGCAGCGAGAAGAACGTGATGGTCGACACCTGCGACCCGGCCCGGTGTGCGACGCTCATGGAGCAGCTCGACGAGCTGCCGGCGCCGGACTACCTGGTGATCAACCACGTGGAGCAGGACCACTCGGGCTGCACGCCGCAGCTCCTGCAGCGCTTCCCCGATCTGACGATCGTCTGTAACGAGAAGGCCCGGGCGATGCTGATCGACCACCTGCACGTGGACGACGCGCGCTTCTGGGTCGTGGCCGACGGCGACACCCTGAGCCTCGGCGACAAGACGCTCACGTTCCTGTTCACGCCCTGGGTACACTGGCCCGAGACGATGAGCACCTGGCTGGACGCGGACCAGATCCTCTTCAGCTGCGACTTCTTCGGCTCGCACTACGCCACCAACGACGTCTTCGCCGACAAGCACGAGGTCTACGACGGCGCCAAGCGCTACTACGCCGAGATCATGATGCCGTTCGGTGGCCAGGTGCTCAAGAACATCGAGAAGGTGACCCAGTACCCGATCAAGTTCATCGCACCGAGTCACGGACCCGTCCACGACGACCCCGGGTTCATCATCGAGGCCTACCGCGACTGGGCCGGCGGCGAGCCCCAGAACGTCGTCTGCCTGCCGTTCGTCAGTATGCACGACAGCACGCTCAAGATGGTCGACCACCTCACCGCGGCCCTCACGAACCGCGGCGTCGCGGTCGAGCGCTTCGACCTCACGACGCTGGACGCCGGCGAGCTCGCCAGCTCGCTGGTGCACGCCGGCACCATCGTCCTCGGCACGCCGACGGTGCTCACCGGGCCGCATCCGCTGGCGATGTACGCGGCCGTGCTCGCGAACGCGCTCAAGCCGCGCACCAAGTACGCCACCGTGATCGGCAGCTACGGCTGGGCCGGCAAGACCGTCGAGACGCTCGTCGGCATGATGGGCAAGCTCAAGGTCGAGTTCCTCGAGCCGGTGCTCGCCAAAGGTATGCCGCGCGAGGCGGACTACGCGCGCCTGGACGCGCTCGCCGACGCCATCGCCGAGAGGCACGAGGGACTGGCGCCGCGCAACTTCGCCGACCTCACGGTCTGCCGCACCGACGACTGACGACGATCTGACGGGGCGCGCCCGGGTCTGCCGACCGGGCGCGCCTCTCGCGCGTACGGTCGGGTGCGGCCGCGACGCCTGGTCCGTGGGACTCGGACTCCTGCGCGCCAAAGCGGGTCGAGTAGAGTACGCGCATGCTCACCGTCGTCTTCGGCCTGGGCTCGGCCCTCGGCTACGCGCTCCACGACTTCCTCATGGTCAAGGTCGTGCGCGCCGTCGCCCTCTGGACGGCGATGTCCTGGTCCATGGCCGTGGGGCTCGTCATCCTCCTGCCGCTCGCCCTGCTGCTGTACGGCCCGCCCGCCGGAGCCGCCGAGTGGCGGGCCGCCGGCTTCGCCATGGCCGGCGGGCTGTGCGAGGCCGCTGCCCTGGCGTGTCTGCTCCGCGGTCTCGTCACCGGCAACCTCTCGATCGTCACGCCGCTGGCGTCGCTGGCCGGCGGCATCGTCGCCGTGATCGCCATCATCGGCGGCGAGACGCTCTCCACGCCGGCGCTGATCGGCCTGCCGCTGGCCGTGGCCGGCGGCCTGCTCGCCTCCGTCGAGAAGGCGCCGGCCGAAGAAGTGTTCGGGCTGGGCGGCGGACCGGAAGCGATCGACGGCGTTGCCGGCGCCGGAGCCTTGGGAGCGCCGGCTGCCGTCGCGGGCGCGGAGCCCCGCGCTCCTGTTCATCGCGCCCGGGGCACGTCCGGAGCCGGCTGGGCCCTCCTCTCGTCGGTGCTGTTCGCGGTGGTCATCCTGCTGCTCGCTCAGGCCAGCGCCTTGCATCCGGTGGCCATCGCCGCCTTCGGCCGGCTGGGCACGATGGTGCTGCTGCTGCCGGTGGCCCTGCTGCTCGGCGGGCTTCGGCTTCCACGCCGGCTCGCCGGGCGCTGCGGGATCGCCGGCGTGTTCGACGCCACGGCGTTCATCCTCTTCGCCGCGGCGATCGCGATCGGGCCGCTGGCGGTCGCCTCGGTGGTCATCGCCCAGGGCGGGACGATGGCGGTCCTGCTCGGCTACCTGATGCTGCACGAGCGGCTGTCGCGGCTGCAGTACGTGGGCGTGGCCTGCACCTGCGTGGCCTGCACACTGCTCGCGATCGGCTAGGCGGACTCTGCGCGGGGCTCAGGCCCGGGTCCCTCGGCCGCCGCGGTCGCGCAGGTACTCCTCGGCGATCTCCCGCAGCCGCGCCCGGTCGAACGGCCACTCGTGCCCGAGGTAGACGACGTCGAAGCTGTCCAGCCTCACGGATGCCGCCTGCACGCGCAGTCCCGCGGCGGGGCGCTCGGATAGACTGAGTCGCGTGCTCACCGTCCTCACAGGTCTGCTGACTTCCCTCTCCTACGCGACCAGCGACATGTTCTCGCAGCGCGTCGCCCGCGGCACGCGGCCACTCACGCAGATGGTCTGGGTGCTCGTCACGGGCGCGGTGATCATCGTGCCGGTGGCGCTCCTCGTAGACGGGCTCCCGCAGGGCGGCGAGTGGCGCGGCGCCGGATTGGCGGCGCTCGCCGGTGCTCTCTACTTCGGCGCCTTCTTCTGTCTCCTGCACGGACTCCAGGTCGGCGACCTTGGCCTCGTATCCGCGCTCACCGCACTGCAGGGGGCGTACGTGGCGGTGGCAGTGATCCTGCTGGGCGCCTCTGTCACCGTGCCGCTGGCGGTCGCCCTCGGCCTCTGCGCCTTCGGGGCGGTGTTCACCTCGTTCGAGGGCCGCGCCCGATCGGCGCGCGGTGCGCCGTGGGCGCTCGTGGCCGGCGCCCTCTTCGCCGGCGCCATGCTGTGCTACGCGTACGGCGACATCTCTTGGCTCTCGCAGGTGGCCATCTCGCGCTCGGTGTCCCTGCTGATCACTCTCCCCGTCGCGTTGCTCACCGGCAGCGTCGCGGTGCCGCGCGAGTTGCGCGTCCGTGCCGTGGGAGCCGCCATCCTCGAGCTGTCTGGCGTCCTCCTGCTCACGATCACGTTCGCGCTTGGCCCGCCGACGGTCGCCGGAGTGACCACGACGCAGTTCGGCACCTTTGCCGTGATCCTCGGTTTCGTGCTCCTTCACGAGCGCCCCAAGCTGAACCAGTGGGTCGGCATCGTCTGCGCGATCGTCGGCGTGAGCCTGCTGGCGCTGGTGGCGTGAGGCGGCGGGCGCCTGCGGCGCTCCTCCCGCCGCCTCATACGGCAAGCACACGTTAACCCGGCGGTCGGCATCCGGTAGACTTGGCCGACCCTCCGGGGACCCGGCCCCGCACCCGCGGGCAAGCCGTGCCGAGCCCGGCCGTTCGTCAAGGAGATCCGAGCCCATGGCAGACAACCTCATCGACGAGAGTCGACTCACGAAGACC
>Ga0315271_10000271_pt1 | contig 27247 bp, 29 predicted proteins | sample C3_top_MG_FD_204664 | JGI IMG/M metagenome (GOLD analysis project Ga0315271, IMG submission 204664) | Sediment microbial communities from Yellowstone Lake, YNP, Wyoming, USA - C3_top | ecosystem: Environmental > Aquatic > Freshwater > Lake > Sediment | place: USA: Wyoming | collected 2017-08-01
TCACCGCGGTGCGAGCCGCGGTACAGAACTCGGCTTACAGGCCGCCTCGCTGGCGCATTCCCCCCGAGCCTAGTCCTCGTCCGCCCGGAAGATGTGCGGCGCCGTGCAGGCGTTGCAGATGGGCATGGCCGAGTCGAGATCGCCCAGCGGGATCGGCAGCTTGTGCTTGGGGTACAGGCACTCGACCTCGTACACGCGCTCGCGCGGCCGCTCGAGCGAGATCAGCCGACGGTAATTGCAGCGCTTGATGCGGTGTGCGGCGAGGCGCGTGCCCTCGACCTCGGGGTGGGCCGTGGCAGGAGCGGCGGGGGCGGCGGGCTGGGGGAGCGCCATGAGGGGTCTGTCCGGGTGCCTCGTGCGGACGTTGGGATCGAGCCCCAACTCTGGTGCCGTCGCGGTCGGGCGATCGGCTCGCCACCGAGCCTAGCAGAGCGGATTCGGCGCGGACAAGTCGCGAGAGGTACTAGACTCCCGGCCGCGGGGTCTGCGTTGCCCGTCAGCCCCGCAATCGGAGGCACCAGCCCTGAGCGAGCCGCAGCTGTGGGACGAGCCCGACGAGACCGCGGGGGAAGCCCCCGCCGCCTCGCCGGCCGTCGGTGAGCCCGTCGCGCCGCGCGCGGTCTGCCCGTATCTGCGCCTCGAGGCCGGCGCCGCGCTGCTCGAGCCCGCCCTCGCGCCTGGTGACGACCATCGCTGCGTCGCGATCGACGGCCCGCGCGTGATCTCGCATCAGCAGCAGGAGCTCGTCTGCCTCCGCTCGGCCCACCTGGACTGCCCGAGGTACCGGCGGGCGGGCTCGACATCGCGGGCGAGGGGCGGGCGTGGGACTCCGGCCGTGCCGAGGGCGATCGCGGCATCGCTCGTCGTGCTCGCGCTCTCAGCCGGGGTCTCGTTCGGGTTCGTCATCCAGCGCGGGGGGATCGACCTGCCGCCATCCGCCCACCCGTCTGCAGCCGCCGCGGTGGCGTCACCCTCGGCGGCCCCGCACGCCACGGCGGCTCCCGCGACCGCGGCCCCGGTTGCCACGGGCAAGGCCACGCCCACGCCGGAGGTCACCGTTCCGCCCAGCGAGCCGCCCACCGTCGCGCCGGCGAGCGACCAGCCGAGCGCCAAGCCCCCGCCCACGGCCGCGCCGACCCCGTCGGCGTCGGGCGGCCCCTCCGCCTCGCGCCTCGCGGTGCTCAAGCCGTGCACGGGCCAGGCCCGCTGCTACGTCTACACGATCCGGTCGGGCGACAACCTGTTCAGCATCGCCGCCTGGTTCGGCGTGCCGCTCGACACCGTCTACCGCTGGAACCCGACGGTCAAGACGACCGGGATCCACGCCGGGATGCAGATCAAGATCCCGACGCCCACGCGGTAGCCCGTCCGCCTCGCCTCGCCGCGCGAGCCGGTCCCTCCGACGGCCGCGAGCCTGCCCGCGCGGGCCGCTCCCCACGACAGCCCCACATGCGGCCGATTCCGCCCCACATCGCCCCACGACGCGTCAGCGCGAGCGTCGGCGGGGTGCCTTCGTGCGTGCGGCGCGTCCCAGCAGGCCGTCGACCGCCCCGAATGGGAGAGGCACGACGTGCGATTTCCTCGTTGACGACCCGGAACCGCGCTGTATCATGCCCGCAGTGGGGCGAAGTGGAGGAAAGTGGGGAATGCCAGACCAGGCATTCCTGGTCAACGTTCCTCCCGAACCCCCCGCAGACGTCAGGAGCGCACCAGCTCACGTGTCCAGCGGCAACGAGTTCTCCGGCCTGTACCGGCACCAGATCGACGACAAGGGACGCCTCGCCGTCCCGTCGAAGATGCGTGCCCAGCTGGCCGGCACGTTCCACGTTGCCCAGTGGCTCGACACCTGCCTCGCCATCCTGCCGAACAGCGAGTGGGACGTGATCGCGGGCAAGGTCGCGGCGTTGCCGATGACCGACCCGCGGACCCGCGCCCTCGAGCGTCGGCTCTACGGCAAGGCGGCCGAGCTCGAGATGGACGCGCAGGGGCGGATCAACCTGCCGCAGAACCTGCGGGAGGCCGCCGGCCTCGGGGGCGAAGTGGTCGTCCTCGGGATCCGGAACCGCGTCGAGATCTGGTCCAAGGAAGGCTGGGACGCCCAGAACGCCGTCCTGGACGACGAGGTCGCGTTTGCCAGCCTGATCAGCGACATCGGGATCTGACGTCGCCAATTCATGCGCTTCCAGGGTCCGCTCGGGATCCGCTGCCAAGCTGTTGGAGGGATCATGGAGGTAGGGCACCAGCCGGTGATGCCAGACGAGGTCCTCGGGACGCTCGCCCCGCAGCCCGGCAGCCTCCAGATTGATGCCACAGTGGGCGGCGGTGGGCACACCGAGCGGATCCTGGAGGCCGCCAGCCCCGATGGGCGGGTCCTCGGGCTTGACGCCGACGAGGCCGCCATCGAGCGGGTCGGCCGGCGGCTTTCCCGTTTCGGCGATCGGCTCGTGCTGCGCCAGGCGAACTTCCGCGAGCTCGCCGACGTGGCGCCGGCGGCGGGCTTCGGCGCCGTGGACGGGATGTTCTTCGATCTGGGCCTGTCGTCGTTCCAGCTGGCCGACACCGACCGCGGCTTCGGCTTCCGCGCCGGCGGCCCGCTCGACATGCGGTTCGACACGGAGCGTGGCGTCCCGGCCGCGGAGCTCCTGGCCACGCTGTCCGCCGACGAGCTGGCCGCGCTGTTCCGCAAGTACGGCGAGGAGCCGGCCGCCTGGCGCATCGCGAAGGCGATCGCCGCCGCGCGGGCCACCGCACCGGTCGAGACGGCCGAGGAGCTGGCGGCGCTGGTCGAGAAGGTCGTCCCGGGCAACCCGCGGCAGCCCCGCCGCACGCACCCCGCGACCCGCGTCTTCCAGGCACTGCGCATCGCGGTCAACGGCGAGCTCGACGCGCTCGAGGCCGGGCTGGCCGCGGCGGTGGACCTGCTCCGCCCAGGCGGGCGCCTCGTCGTCCTGTCCTACCACTCGCTCGAGGACCGGATCGTCAAGCAGTTCCTCAACTCCGAGCGGAGCGGCTGCGTCTGCCCGCCCGAGGTGCCGATCTGCGTGTGCGGCCGGTCGCCCCGGCTGCGCCTCGTGACGCGCCCCTCGCTGACGCCGTCCGACGCCGAGATCGACGCCAACCCGCGGGCCCGGAGCGCCCGCCTTCGGGCCGCCGAGCGGCTCGCCGCCTGACGCCAGACCCCAGGAGCGCCCCGACAGACACAGAGGAGGACCGAACCGGCACGTCGAAGCCGCCGCACCCGCGACCTGTTGATCCGGCACCCGCCGGCCCCCGCCCACGGAGGAGGAGTCCCGTGAGCAAGCGCCACCAGTCATCCCGTCGCAAGAACTACGGCCGCCGCCAGCACGAGCTGACCGAGCGCCGCGGTCGCGAGCTGTCGTCCGAGCCGCTCGAGAGCGAGCTCGACGAGCTCGGCCCGGCCTCGATCGCCGACCGCCTCGCGTTCCTCGACCCGCGCACGCCGCGCCTCTACTTCTCCCTGGGCGACTGACCCATGGCCGTCTACCAGGGCGCGCGTCAGCGCGCCATCGTCCTGCCGCGCGCCCCGCGGGTCAGCATCGGCATTGGCGTCGGCCAGCGTGTCGGCGCGCCCGCGCTCCCGCGCCGTCGCAGCCGCTCTGCCGTTCGCGCCCGCCGCGGCCCGTCCCGGCTCGCCCTGCTCCTCTCCGCCATCGTGGTCGCGTTCGCCGCGGCGTTCTTCTCGCTGTCGCAGGACATCCGCGTGTCCGCGACCAGCTATGAGACGGGCCATCTCGCGGCCGAGGCGCAGCAGCTCGGGGACCAGGCGACCGACCTGCGGAACGACCTCAACCGCCTCGGCAAGGCGCCCGCCGTGAAGACGCTCGCCGTCGGCTATGGCCTCGGGCCGCTGGCCGAGCCGCTCGTCATCTCCGCCCACTAGATCGAGGGAGACGCGATCGTGCTTGGCCGGACGGACTCGCGAGTCCGCGCGCTGCTCGTGCTGCTTGTCCTCGTCCTCGCGGCGGGGACCCTCGGCGTGCGCCTCGCATACTGGCAGGTGGGCCGCCGCGACGAGCTCGCGGCCATGGCGGCCCGCCAGTCGTCCACGTCCTACGCGATCCCGACCCAGCGCGGCTCCGTCTACGACCGAACCGGCACGGTCCTCCTCGCCACCAGCGTGTCCCGCGACCGCCTGGCGGTGGACTCCAAGGACCTGGGCGCTGACCAGCGGACGCAGACCGCCGCGACCGTCGTCGCCATCCTCGGCCTCAAGGACGAAGCGGCGACGACCCTGACCGCGAACGTGCAGTCCGGTCGTCCGTACGTGGTCCTCGCGCACGAACTCACGCCCGACCAGTCGGCCGCCATCCGCACCGCCAGCGCGCCGGCGGCCCCCGCCAAGCCGACCGCGTTCGGCCTGATCCTCGAGCCCGAGGAGCTGCGCCAGTACCCGCAGAACGGCGGGGCGCCGAGCACGACGCTCGCCGCGCACCTGCTCGGCTTCGTCAATCGCCAGGGCCAGGGCCAGTACGGTGTCGAGCAGTACTACCAGACCCAGCTCGCGGGGAAGGACACGATCGTCGCGGCCCAGCAGGACGGTGCGGGCAACCTGATCCCGGACACCTCCACGGTGGTCGAGCAGGGCTACGCAGGCCAGGACCTCGAGCTCACGATTGACGCCTCGCTCCAGATGGCCGTCGAGCAGGAGCTCCTCGCCGCGTGGATCGCCGACCGTGCCAAGCGCGTCTCGGCCGTGGTGATGGACCCGTACAACGGCGAGGTCTACGCGTACGCGAGCTACCCGTCCTACAACGAGAACGACTTCCAGGCGATCGCCAACGTCGATCCCGGCCGCTTCGTGGACCCGATCGTCTCGACCGTCTACGAGCCGGGCTCCGTGTTCAAGATGATGACCGCCGTCGCTGCGATCGGCACGGGCGCCGTCAAGCCGACCACGCAGTTCTACGACCCGGGCCGTCTCTCGCTCGACAAGGGCGTCAACCGGATCTTCGACGCTGACCGCAAGGCGATGCCGCGGATGACCTTCGCGCGGGGCATCGCGTTCTCGCGCAACGTGGTCGCGGCCCAGGTCGCGCTCAAGCTCGGCCGGACGACCGCCCAGGCGTCGCAGGTCCTCTACAACACCTGGCTCGAGCTCGGGTTCGGGCAGAAGACCGGCATCGACGTGGCCAACGAGGTGGCCGGCATCCTCCACAACCCGAAGACCTCGCCGTGGCGTCAGATCGACCTTGCCAACGGCTCGTTCGGGCAGGGCATGGCCGTCACGCCGATCCAGCTCGCCCAGGCGTACAGCGCCATGCTCAACGGCGGGACGCTGGTCCAGCCGCGGGTCGTCAAGTCGATCGGCAACGTGGACACGACGCCCGTCTCGAAGGGCCGGATCATGACGGGCGCGCTCGCGACGACGCTCACCAAGATCATGAAGGGCGTCATCGCCACGGTCCCGTTCTACCACGACCGCACCGTGATCCCGGGCTTCGAGGTCGGCGGCAAGACCGGCACCGCGCAGATCTGGGACGCGACGAAGAACGACTGGAAGGTCAACCTCTTCAACTACTCGTTCGTCGGCTACATCGCGCGGACGCCGGGACACCCGGACCTCGTTGTCGCCGTGCGTATCGAGGAGGGGACCCCGACCGTCATCCGCCAGGGCCACCTGGAGATGCCGGTCATGTCGTTCGAGCTCTTCCGCCGCATCGCCCACGACGCGATCACCACGCCGTACCTCGTGCCGGAGGCGCACACCGTGCCGCCCCCGCCCGAGGCCGCGCCGTGAGCGTCCATGCGACACTCGACCCCGTGACCGACCCCGTGCAGCCGGCGCCTGACCCTGCCGTCCCGTCCCCCGACGCCCTCGGCCTGACGGCCGACGACCTGCTGGCCGCCACCGGCGGGCGCCTGCTGCGTCGCGGCTCGCGAGCCGCCCGCCGTGGCGCCGTGGACTCGCGCCTCGTCGAGCCAGGGATGCTCTTCGTGGCGCTCTCGGGCGAGCGGACGGACGGCCACCGCTACCTCGACGCGGCCGCGCGCTCCGGCGCCGCCGCGCTGATCATCGGGCGCGAGCCGACCACGGACGAGGCGCCGATCGAAGCGCTCGGCGACGTGACGGTCGTGCTGGTCGAGGACCCCCTGCGCGCGCTCCACGCGATCGCGGCCGCCTGGCGGTCGCGCTTCGCGCCGCTCGTGGTGGGCGTGACGGGCTCGATCGCGAAGACCTCCACCAAGGAGGCCGTCGCCGCGGTCCTCGCGAGGTCGTTCGCCACGCTGCGCTCCGAGGGCAACCGCAACAATGAGGTCGGCCTGCCGCTGACGGTTCTGGACCTCGGTCCCGAGCACGGCGCCGCCGTCCTCGAGATGGGCATGTACATGGGCGGCGAGATCTGTGACCTGGCGGCTATCGCCCGCCCGTCGATCGGCATCGTGACGACCGTGCAGCCGGTGCACCTCTCGCGCCTGGGGTCCATCGAGGCGATCGAGGACGCGAAGGCGGAGCTGGTCGAGGCGCTCCCCGCGGCGGCCGATGGCGGCGTGGCCGTGCTCAACGCTGATGACCAGCGTGTGCGCCGCATGGCGACCCGGACGCGCGCGCGGACCATCACCTACGGGTTCGCGGCGGACGCCGACGTGCGCGCGGAGGCCGTCGCCTCGCGCGGCTTCGAGGGCATGGCGTTCACGCTGATGACGCCGGCGGGCTCGCGCGAGGTTGCGATCTCGGGCCTCGGCCGGCTGGCGGTCCACAACGCGCTCGCCGGGGCCGCGGTCGGGCTCGCCGCCGGGATGGCGCTCGACGCGATCGTCCCCGGGCTCGCCATCGGTGGCTCCGCGCCGCATCGCTCGGTCGTCCACCACGTCGGCGGGCGCACGGTCGTCGATGACGCCTACAACGCCTCGCCGGGCTCCGTGCGCGCCGCGCTCGAGCTGCTCGCGGGCCTCCCGGGCCGCCACGTGGCGGTGCTGGGCGAGATGCGCGAGCTGGGCGACGCCCATGAGGCCGGCCATCTCGAGGTGGGCGAGGCCGCGGGGCGCCTTCTCGCCGAGCTCGTCGTCGTGGACGGGGCCCCGGGGGGCGCCGCCCGCGGGATCGTCGAGGGCGCGCTGGCGGCGGGCATGACCCGCGCTGCGATCATCGCGGCGCCCGACGCCGCCGCCGCGGTGGCTTCGCTGCTGCCGCGCCTGCTCGCCGGCGACGTGGTGCTGGTCAAGGCATCGCGCGGCGTGGAGCTGGAGCGAGTGGTGGACGGCCTGCTGGCAGCGCTGGGCGGGGATACGCCGGCATGACCTACGAGCTGATCCAGGGGCTCCTGATCGCGTTCTTCATCGTTGTGATCCTGATGCCGCCCTACATCCGGCTGCTGCGCCACTTCGGGTTCGCCAAGCAGATCCGCGAGGAGGGCCCGCAGAGCCACATGGTCAAGTGGGGGACGCCCACCATGGGCGGCCTCCTGCTGATCACCGTGGTGCTCGTGCTGTACGCCCTCCTCGGCAAGATCGAGGGCGGCATCATCGCGCCGCTCGCCACGCTGTTGAGCGTGGGCCTCCTCGGCGCCTTCGACGACTACCTCAACGCGCGCACCGGGGAGGGGATCCGGGCCCGCCAGAAGCTCCTCTGGCAGGTCGTGGTGGGCGTGGCCGTGGCGTGGCAGATCCAGAGCACCTACCAGATCACCGGCATCCGCGTCCCGTTCATCGGCGACGTGGCGGTCGCCCCGTCGATCTACATCCCGTTCGCGGCGTTCGCCATCGTGGCCGCCTCCAACGGCGTCAACATCACCGACGGCCTCGACGGGCTTGCCGGCGGCACGCTGGCGTTCGCCTTCGTCTCGTTCATGATCATCGCGCTGCTCAACGACCCCCAGCAGCCGAGCACGGCGCTCCTGTGCGCGCTGATCATCGGCGCGCTGCTCGGGTTCCTCTGGTTCAACGTCCACCCGGCGCAGGTGTTCATGGGCGACTCGGGATCGCTGAGCTTCGGGGCGACGCTGGCGGTCGTCGCGCTCATCACGGGGCAGATCCTGGTGCTGCCACTGATCGGGTTCGTGTTCGTCATGGAGACGATGTCCGACATCATCCAGATCGGCTACTACAAGATGTCCGGCGGCAAGCGCATCTTCCGCATGGCCCCGCTCCACCACCACTTCGAGCTGGGCGGCTGGGACGAGGAGAAGATCGCGCTGCGGTTCTGGATCATCGGAATCCTCTCGGGCCTGCTCGGCGTCACGCTGTTCCTCCAGTCGATCAAGGCGATCCGCTGAGGCCCCCGACGATGCCGACGATCGATCTCGACGCGCTGACCGTGGACGACGTCCGCGCTGGCGCGCTGCGTGGGCGGCCAGTGACGGTGCTCGGCCTCGCCCGGAGCGGCGTGGCGCTGGCGCGGTTCCTCCACGACGCGGGGGCCCGGGTGACCGTGTACGACGGCGCGCCCGCAGAGCGGCTCGAGCGCTCGATCGACCTGCTTGGGGAGCGTGACATGACGCTGCGCCTGGGGCCAAACGTGGACCCGGCGAGCACCTGGGCGGACGCGCAGCTCGTCGCGACATCACCCTCGATCACCAACGACTTCCCGACGACCGAGCCGCGCTTGCGCTCTCAGCTGCAGGCGCTCGTGGACGCGCGTGCCGCCGGCGATCCCGATGTGCCCGAGCTCGTCACCGAGGCCGACCTGTTCCTCCGGCTCTGCCCCGCGCCCACGGTCGGCGTGACGGGAACCAAGGGCAAGACGACCACGTCCTCGCTGATCCACGCGATCCTCGCCGCCGACCCGCTGCACCCGGCCGTCCTGGGCGGGAACATCGGGGTGCCGCTGGTCGAGCGCCTGCCGGAGCTCACGCCGAGCCACCGCGTGGTCATCGAGCTCTCTGAGCTCCAGCTGCCCAAGCTCTCGCGCGGCACGACGGTCGCGGTCTACACGAACGTCACCTCGGACCACCTCGACCGCCACGGCACGCTCGAGGCGTACCGGCGCGTGAAGCGCCGCCTGGCCGAGTTGGTCGACCCGAATGGGGCGCTCGTCCTCAACCTCGGGGACCCGGTGGTGGGCGGGTACGCGGGCCTCGGCACCGCGCCCGTCGTGCTGTACCGCAACGACCGGCCCGTGCCCGGCGGCCTCGGGGTGATCGACAACTGGATCGTCTCCGCGGGCGTCGAGCGGCTGCCCCTCGCGGGCGGCGGACCCGCCCAGGCCGGCCTCGGCGGGGCGATCATGCCGATCGAGGAGCTGGGGATCCCGGGCGCGCACAACGTGTCCAATGCGCTCGCGGCGATCAGCGTGGGCCTGCTCTTCGGCGTGGCGCCGGACGCGATCCGCCGTGCCGCGAGCGCCTTCACCGGCGTCGAGCACCGGCTCCAGACCGTGGCCTTGATTGACGGCGTGCGGTTCGTCAACGACTCGCAGGGCACCCAGCCCGACGCCGTGATCGCAGCCCTGCGCGCCTTCCCGGCGCCAGTCGTGCTGATCGCTGGCGGCCGCGACAAGGGCAATGACCTCACGGACCTCGCCAAGGTTGCCGCCGAGCGCGCGCACGCCGCGGTGCTCATCGGCGAGAGCGGCCCGACGATCGAGGCGCTGTTCCACGCGGCCGGCCTCGCCCGGACGACCCGCGCGGCCACGCTGGACGAGGCGGTCGAGATGGCCGCCCGCCTGGCCCGTGCCCGGCTCGACGACCTGCCGCGCGGCACGACGGCAACCGTCCTGATGAGCCCTGCGGCGGCCTCGTTCGACATGTTCGTGGACTACGCAGCGCGTGGGCGCGCGTTCATCGAGGCCGTCGGCCGTCTGGCCGGCGATGACCGCCGGACGACCGGCACGAGCGACGGGAGGCCCCGATGAGCGCCGTCACCCCGGTCATGCGCGGCGCGGTCCGGGCGCGCCCGACGCCGCGGGTCGAGCAGACGCTCCAGCGCGAGCGCCACGATCCCGAGTACGGGATCCTGGTCGCGATCGTCGCGCTCGCCGCCGTCGGCATCCTGATGGTCTACTCGTCGTCCGCCATGCGGGCGTACCTGCAGAAGGACGACACGTTCGCGATCGTCGGCCCGCAGATCCTCTGGGCCGCGCTGGGCATCGGCGCGATGGTCGCGATGATGCGCGTGGACTACCGGCTGCTCCGGCTCGTCGCCCTGCCGCTCTACGTCGGCGCCATCGCGACGCTGATGCTCGTCTTCATGCCCCAGCTCAACGTGGTCGTCGGCGGCTCGGCCCGCTGGCTCCGTATCGGGCCCCTCCCGGCATTCCACCCGGCCGAGATCATGAAGCTCGCGCTGGTCGTCTACCTCGCGTACTGGTTCGAGAAGAAGGGGACGAGCGTCCGCAAGTTCTGGTCGGGGACGGTCCCGTTCCTGCTGCTCGCGGCACCCGCGGTGGTCCTGGTCCTGCTCGAGCCCGACATGGGGACGGCGTCGGTGCTGGGCGGCACCGCGGTGCTGCTGTTCTTCCTCGCGGGCGCCAACATCCTCCACCTGATCCTGCTCGCCGCCGCCGCCCTGCCGGTGATCGCGGTCAAGTTCACCCACGACTACCAGCTCACCCGCATCAGGGCCTGGCTCGACCCGTTCTCCGTGGCGTCGGGCGACGGCTACCACAGCGTGCAGGGATTCCTCGCGCTCGCGCTCGGCGGGATCCTCGGCGCGGGCCTCGGCGAGAGCCGTCTCGCGGGCGGTCTGTTCGTCCCCAACGCGTCCAACGACTTCATCTTCGCGATCATCGGCGAGGAGTTCGGGCTGATCGGCGCGGGCCTTGTGATCGTGCTGTTCGTCGCCTTCGCGTACCTTGGCATCCGCACCTCGCTCGGCGCGCCCGACACCTTCGGGGCGCTGCTTGCCGCGGGCGTCACCGGCTGGATCTGCATCCAGGCCTTCATCAACATCGGCGTCGTGGTCGGGCTCATCCCCGTCACGGGCATCCCGCTGCCGTTCGTCTCGGCGGGCGGCTCGTCGCTGGTGATCTCCTTCGCCGCGGTGGGGGTCTTGCTGTCAGTCTCGCGGGAGACGGTCGAGAAAGGGACGTGGAACGATGCGCCTGCTGATCGCGGGCGGGGGAACGGGCGGGCACATCTACCCCGCTCTGGCCGTCGCCCGGTCGCTTCGCGCTCGGCCCGCGCCGGCTGACGCCGGGGGCCCTGCTGCCGCACCGGAGCTCGCCTGGCTCGGCGGGCACCGGGGTCTCGAGCGCGCCCTCGTCCCGGCCGCGGGGATCCCGCTGACGCGGCTGCTGCTGCGCTCGCTGCGCTCGGCCGGCCGCGACGTTCACCTGGTCCTCGACCCGCTGCGCCTCGGCCTCTCGGTCCCGCAGGCGCTGATCCTGCTGCTCGTCCGGCGCCCCGCGGCCATCTTCACCACCGGCGGCTATGTGGCCATCCCCACGCTGCTCGCGGCGAGCCTGCTGCGGATCCCGAGCGTGCTCTGGGAGGGCAATGTGGTCCCCGGCCGGAGCGTGCGGTTCGTGGCCCGGCGTGCCAGCGTGCTCGCGGTCACGTTCGCCGAGACCGCCGAGGCGCTGCCGCACCCGAACGCGCTCGTCACCGGCACGCCCATCCGCGCGCTCGACGCCGACCCTGATGAGGCTCGCGCGCGGTTCGGCGGTCGCCCAGGCGAGCGAATCCTGCTGGTGTTCGGCGGGTCGCAGGCCGTCCGGCGGATCAACGCCGCGGTGCTCGAGGCCCTGCCCCGGCTGACCGAGCGCGTCCGCGTCATCCACGTGACGGGCGACGACGGCTATGCGGCGGCGACCATCGCCCGAGACGCGCTCCCGACCGCGCTGCGCGACCGGTACCGCCCGTTCGCCTTCCTGCACGAGGACATGACCGCGGCGCTCGCGGCGGCCGACCTCGCGGTGGGCCGCGCCGGCTCGTCCACGCTCGCCGAGGCTGCGGCGTTCGCCCTGCCGATGGCGATCGTCCCGTACCCGCATGCGTCCGGGCACCAGCGCCGGAACGCCGAGGTCTACGCCGCCGACGGCGCGGCGATCCTCGTCGAGGACGCCGACTTCGATGCCGAGCGGCTCGTCGAGGTCGCGGGCCTCCTCGCCGACCCCTCCGCCCATGCGCGCATGTCCGCCGCTGCGCGCGATGCCGCCCGGCCCCACGCCGCCGACGCGGTCGCCGTGCTCGTGATGGCGGTCGCGACCCGCTCGGCCCTGCCGACGCAGGCCACCCTTGACGTGATCGCGCGCGGTACCGGTCGGTGACGGGCGCGCAGGCCCCGTTCGACCCGATCGCGGTTGCCGCGGACATCGCCCGTCGCGTGGGCGTGCGAGCGCTCCAGGCCGAGCCGATGGCCAAGCACACGACGATGCGTGTCGGCGGCCCCGCGGACCTGTTCGCGACCGCGCACAACTCGTTCGAGCTCAAAGGCCTGGTGCGGTTCGCGCGCGCCCGGTCGATCCCGATGCTCCTGCTCGGGCGGGGGAGCGACCTGGTGGTGTCCGACGCCGGGATCCGGGGCCTCGTGGTCGCGGTGAAGGCCGAGACGACGCGCCTCGAGGGCAACCGCTACACGGCCGAGGCCGGCGTCCCGATGGCGCGTGCCGCGACCGAGACGCAGAAGGCGGGCCTGACCGGCCTGGAGTACGGGCTCGCGATCCCCGGCACCGTGGGCGGCGCGGTGTGGGCGAACGCCGGCGCGCACGGTGGCGAGACGGCGGCGATCCTCGAGTCGGCAGCGATCCTGCTCGCGGACGGCACCGAGGCGACCCTCGCGCCAGACGAGCTCGGCTTCCGGTACCGTCACAGCCGACTCAAGGACAACTCAGGGGAGATCGTCCTGGCCGCGACGTTCCGCCTGGAGGCCGCGGACCCGGCGTTGATCGCGGCCCGGCTCGACGACATCCGGCGCTGGCGGCGCGAGCACCAGCCGCTGGGCCTGCCGTCGGCAGGGTCGGTGTTCCGCAACCCCCCCGGCGACTCGGCTGGCCGGCTGATCGACGGACTCGGCCTCAAGGGGCGGCGGATCGGCGGGGCCGTGGTGTCCGAGAAGCACGCCAACTTCATCGTCAACGACCGGCAGGGGACCGCGTCGGACGTGCGCCGCCTCGCCGAGACGGTGCGCGCCGAGGTACGGGACCGGCTCGGGATCGAGCTCGCGCTCGAGATCGAGTTCGCCGGTGACTGGTCCGGCTGGACCGTTGAGGAGGCCGCCTAGATGCCCGTGACCAAGCTCGGCCACGTGCCCGCGAAGACGCCCATTGCCGTCGTGTTCGGCGGGCCGTCGGCCGAGCACGACGTGTCGATCGTGTCCGGCACGGCGATCGCCGAGTCGCTCATCGCGAGCGGCTACCCGGTCGAGCAGTGGTGCATCGAGCTCGACGGCGCCTGGTGGCGGCTGCCTCCCGGCCATCACCGTGCCGGCCGCCCACAGTCGGCCTACGACGACCCGTCCACGCTCGGGGCCGAGGGGCCCGCTGGCGCGGCCGCGGCGCTCGAACTGCTCGCCGGGCACGCGGTCCCGCCGCTCGTCTTCATCGCGCTCCACGGGCCGTTCGGCGAGGACGGCACGGTCCAGGCGCTGTGCGAGTCTGCGGGCCTCGTCTACACGGGCGCGGGCGTCACGGCGTCCGCGATCGGCATGGACAAGGCCGTGTTCAAGCGACTCTGCCGCGGTCTGGGGCTGCCGGTCGTCGACTGGCTCGAGGTCCGCGCCGTGCGCTGGGCCGCCGACGCCGCGGGCGTCCTCGCCGAGGTTGACGCCTTTGCCGCCGCCGAGGGCGAGCCCCGCGTCATGGTCAAGCCCAGCCGCCTGGGCAGCTCGCTCGGGATGACGCTCGCCCACGGCCCAACCGAGCGCGCAGCCGCCCTCGCCGAGGCGTTCCGGTTCGACGACCTCGTGCTGGTCGAGCGCTACGTCGCGGGCGCGCGCGACATCGAGGTCGCGGTCATGGGCAACGAGCCCGACGCCCTGGAGGTCTACGGTCCGGGCGAGATCATGTCCGGCCACGAGTTCTACGACTACGCGGCGAAGTACACCCCCGGGCTCTCCCAGACGACGCTGACCGCCGAGGTGACCGCCGACCAGAAGGCGGCCCTGCTCGACCTCGCCAAGGCCACGTACACCGCCATCGGCTGCGAGGGGTTCGCGCGCGTGGACTTCCTGATCGGGGGCGACCAGCTGGCGATCTCGGAGATCAACACGATCCCGGGCTTCACGCCCATCAGCCTCTTCCCGACGCTGCCCGCCTCGGGCGGCTACACGTTCGACGCGGTCTGCTCGCGGGTCGTGGACCTCGCGATCGCCCGTGAGGCCGCCCGCATCCGCCACCGGCCCACGACGGCGGACCTCCCGCGATGACCGCGCGGCGGGGCCAGCCCGCAGCTCGCCCGGCAAAGCCCGCGGCCACGCGCCCGGGCGTCCGGCGCGGGGGCGGCCGGCGCACCCGCCCCGTCCGTCGCGCCTCGGCCGGGGTCACGCCCGTCCGAGCCGGCGCCCTGCTCGTCCTGCTCGCCTCGATCGCGGGGCTGTACGGCCTCGCCGCCTCGTCCGCGTTCACCGTCCGCAAGACCGAGGTCACCGGCGCCACCTGGACCTCACAGGACGAGATCCTGGCGGCACTTGCGATCCCGTCGGGGCAGAACCTCTTCACCGTCAACGCGGCGGGACTCGCGAGCCGGCTCGAAGGGCTGCAGGCCGTCGAGGCGGTCCACGTGACGGTCTCGCTGCCTGACCAGCTCACGGTGGCTGTCACCGAACGTCATGCGCTCGTGCTCTGGCAGGTGGCCGGCCATCGGTACCTCGTGGACGCGGCTGGCCTGCTGTTCGCCGAGCTCGGCGCGAACCCGCCCGACGCTGCCGCGACCCTCCCGGTCATCGAGGACGACCGCTCGACCGCCACGGCGCTCGGGGTGGGCTCGACGCTTGACGCCGTCTCGCTCGACGCCGCCCTGCGCCTCGGGTCGCTGACGACCGCCGACCTCGGCAGCAGCGCCACGGGCCTCGCGATCAAGGTGGACGACGCCGACGGCTTCACCGTCGCGAGCGTGCCCGAGGGCTGGGACGCGGTCTTCGGCTTCTACACGCCCACCTTGCGCACCACCGACCTGATCCCGGGCCAGGTGCGCCTCCTGCGCAGCCTCCTCTACGGCCGCGAGGCCAAGGTGGGCCGGATCATCCTCGCCGACGACCGCAGCGGGACCTACCTCCCAAGGGGCTCGGCCCAGCCGAGCGCGACCCCCAAGCCAACCGCCAAGCCCTCGGCCAAGCCGTTGCCCACCGCCACGCCGAAGCCGACCCCGAAGCCCACGCCCAAGCCCACCAAGAGGCCGGCCGCGACCCCCAAGCCCTCGCCGACCCCCAAGCCGTGACGGACCTCCGCCTTGCCGCCCCGCCCGCCGCCCGCCCGTGCAGGGAGCGCCGGCCGCACCCCGTGCGGCGGTCGTCTGGTAGCGTAGGCACGACGTTCCAAAGGACGGAGGCCCGCCGCCCGTGCTCCTGCCCCTCGTGGGTCTGCTCATCGGAATCGCAGCTGGCGCTCTCCTCAACGTCAACGTCGGCTTCGAGTTGTCGCGCTATTCGGCGGTGGCAATCCTCGCGGCGCTCGACTCGGTCCTGGGGGCCGTGCGGGCGGAGCTCGACGGCGTCTATGACAATCGCATCTTCATCAGCGGCTTCCTCGTCAACGCGATCGTGGCCGTGCTCCTGGTGTTCATCGGCGACAAGCTGAGCCTCGACCTCTACCTCGTCGCCCTTATCAACTTCGGCTTCCGCATCTTCAACAACGTCGCCCTGATCCGGCGTCACTTCATCTAGCATCGGTCCCGGCGAGTCCGGGCCCCAAGCGAGCGAGGGGAAGCAGAGGCACGTGGAACGGGAAGCAGTCCTGGTCGGCATCGACGTCGGCACGTCGAAGGTCGTGGCGCTTATCGGCGAGGTCAGCCGAGAGGGGCGTCTGACGATCATGGGCCACGGCACTGTGCCCGCGACCGGCCTCAAGAAGGGCGCCATCGTCAACATCGACCAGACCGTCCGCAGCATCGCGGACGCGGTCGAGCGCGCCGAGCGGCTCTCAGGCTGGAAGATCGACCGCGCCTTCGTGGGCGTGGGCGGCCCGCATGTCGAGAGCCTCAACTCCACGGGCCAGGTCGCAGTCACCGCCCACCACCGCGAGGTCACCCGGGCGGACATCGACCGCGCGATCGAGGTGGCCCGCGCCGTCTCCATCCCGTCGAACCGCGACGTGCTCCACGTCGAGCGCCGCGGGTTCACCGTGGACGGCCAGGAGGGCGTCAAGGACCCGCTGGGCATGAGCGCGCTGCGGCTCGAGGTCGAGGCGCACATCGTGTCCGCGTCGGCGACCGCCGTCCAGAACCTCACCAAGTGCGTTCAGCTCGCTGGAGTCAAGATCGACGAGCTGGTCGTGAACGGGCTCGCCTCGGCCGAGGCCGTCCTCATCGAGGCGGAGAAGGAGCACGGCGTGGCGGTGGCCGACATCGGCGCCGGCACCATCGACCTGACGATGTTCTCCGACGGCTCGCCGTTCCACACCGCGGTCCTGCCCGTCGGCGGCAACAACGTGACCAACGACATCGCCATCGGCCTGCGGACCCACGTCTCGGTCGCCGAGGACCTCAAGGTCCGCCACGGCACCTGCGACTTGCGGGATGTCGTGGACGAGAACATCCCGATCACCGACCCCGGCGAGGACGGCAACCGCACGGTCAGCAGCCTCGAGCTCGCGCAGATCATCGAGGCGCGCATGCGCGAGACCTACGAGCTGCTCAAGGACGAGATGAAGCGCGCTGGGCAGGGCATGCTGCCGGCCGGGCTCATCATCACCGGCGGCGGCGCGCAGCTGGCAGGCGCTGCCGAGCTCGGCCGGGAGGTCCTGCAGATGCAGGTCCGCGTGTCGGGCCCCACCGGCCTGGGCGGCCTGACCGACACCATCTCCGATCCCTCCTACGCAACGTCCGTGGGCCTGCTCCGCTGGGGAGCCAACCAGGTTGCGGCCGGCGAGCCGCTCCAGTACGAGACGGGCGCGGAGGGCGGCGGCTTCTTCGGCCGCATCCGCAACGGGATTCGCAACCTCTTCCCGTAGGCCGCCGTGCGATCGCTCGAGCTCGAGGTCCGCACCGGGAGCGCCCGCGGCTTCACGGACCTGACGCCCGCCTGTGTCCGGTTTGCCGCGGAGGCCTCGGGCGGCGCTGACGGGCTGCTCTCGGTGTTCGTGCCCCACGCGACCGCGGGGATCGTCGTACTCGAGCTCGGCTCGGGCGGCGAGACCGACGCCATGGCCGCGCTCGACCGGCTCCTGCCCCGCGACGACCGGTACGTCCATCGCCACGGCGCGCTCGGGCACGGCGCGGACCACGTGCTGCCGCTGTTCGCCTCGCCCTCGGTGACGGTCCCCATCCTGGGCGGCCGGCTCGCGATCGGGACCTGGCAGTCGATCGCGCTCCTCGACCCCAACGGCGACAACGAGACCCGTCGCGTCCGGCTGAGCTTCGTCGCGGGCTGAGCCATGGCCGCCGCGCCCGCGGTGTCGCGCCGATCCGTCCTCGTGGCAGCGGTATCGACCGACCTGACCGCAACCGATGCTGCGCGCGTATACTCCCCTGACGCCTGCGCATCCCCGTCGCGGCCCGAGCCGTCATGCCCGGTGCCACAGGGGCAGGGCGAGACACGACAACTGACGCCAGCTTTCGCTTGAAGCCCGGGAGTGCTCCGATGCCGCTGCGATCCGATTCAGAGAACTTCGCGCTCATCCGCGTCGTCGGCGTGGGCGGCGGCGGCAGCAATGCCGTCAACCGAATGATCCGGGCCGAGATGATGGGCGTGGAGTTCATCGCCTGCAACACGGACGCGCAGGCGCTCCTGCAGTCGGACGCCCCGCACAAGATCCGGATCGGCGACAAGATCACCCGCGGCCTCGGTGCCGGTGGCGACGCCTCGATCGGCCAGCGCGCCGCCGAGGAGGACCGGGACAAGATCGCCGAGGCGATCGCCGACTCGGACATGGTGTTCATCACCGCGGGCCTGGGCGGCGGCACGGGTTCCGGCGCCGCGCCGGTCGTGGCCGAGATCGCCAAGGAGCAGGGCGCGCTCACGATCGGCGTCGTGACCAAGCCGTTCAGCTTCGAGGGCGCCCGCCGCAAGCTGGTGGCCGAGAAGGCCGCCGAGGAGCTCAAGGCCAAGGTCGACACGCTGATCACCATCCCGAACGACCGCCTCCGGGACGTCGTCCAGAAGAACACCTCGATCGTGGATGCGTTCCGCGTGGTTGACGACGTGCTCCGCCAGGGCGTCGCGGGCATCAGCGACATCATCACCGTGCCCGGGCTGATCAACCTCGACTTCGCCGACGTCCGCACGATCATGAAGGACGCGGGCTCCGCGCTGATGGGCATCGGCCGCGCGTCGGGTGACAACCGCGCGCTCGAGGCCGCCCGCCAGGCCGTGGCGAGCCCGCTGCTCGAGGTCAACATCGCGGGCGCGCAGGGCATCCTGTTCAACATCACCGGCTCGTCCAACCTCACCCTCTGGGAGGTCACCGAGGCCGCCGAGGAGATCCGCGCCGCAGCCGATCCCGAGGCGAACATCATCTTCGGCACCAGCTTCAACGAGCGGCTCGGTGAAGAGGTGATGATCACTGTCATCGCCACCGGCTTCGACGGCCGCCGCCGCGCCGACACGGGCCGCGCCTCGGCCGCGGAGCGCGATCGCCACAGCAGCTCGTCGAGCCTGCGCTCGACCCCGCCGTCGGCCACCACCGGCGCCCCGATGCCGGCCCGCGACTTCCTCGAGGAGCTCGAGCGGCAGCGCACCGCCACCGAGGCCGAGTCGCGCGGGCGCGAGGAGGCCGTCACCGTCCCGGTCCGCCAGGAGCGCACGCCCGAGCCGCCGCGCCGCGCGCCGTCCTACGACGCGGACGACCTCGAGATCCCGAGCTTCCTCCGCAAGGGCCGCTAGGCCATCTCACCGGAGCTCCCTGCCGTGGCCCTCGGCCTCACCGAGGTCGAGGCCTTTCGGCGCGCCCGGGAGGTCGTGCTGGGGCGCATCGCCGCTGCAGCCGCGCGTGCGGGTCGCGACCCAGCCGCCGTGACGCTGGTCGCCGTGTCCAAGACGGTCGCGGCCGATCGCGTGCGCGCAGCCGTCGCAGCCGGGCTCACAATCCTGGGCGAGAACCGTGTGCAGGAGGGCGCCGCGAAGGTGCCAGAGGTGCCGGGCGCGGTCTGGCACCTGCTCGGTCCACTCCAGGCGAACAAGGCGCGCAGGGCCGTCGAGGCCTTCGACGTGCTCGAGGCCGTGGGCTCGGTCGAGCTCGCGGAGCGACTGGACCGGATCGCGGCCGAACTGCGGCCCGGGCGGCCCCTGCCAGTGCTCCTGCAGGTCAACGTGGCCGGCGACCCGGCCAAGTCGGGGTTCGACGAGGCGTCGGTCGAGGCGGCCCTGCCCGAGCTCGCGTCCCTCGCGAACCTGCGCCTCGACGGGCTCATGACGATCGGGCGCCTCGTGGACACCGCCGAGGAGGCCCGCCCCACGTTCATCGCCCTGCGCGAGCTGGCGGCGCGGCTGCGCGCGCACGAGCCCCGGCTCGGCCCGGCGCTCTCGATGGGCATGAGCGACGACTACGAGACCGCGGTCGAGGAGGGCGCGACCATCGTGCGCGTCGGCCGCGCGCTCTTCGGGGAGCGGCCTCGCCCGGCCGAGCCCGTCGCGGAGGGGTAGGGTCGCGGCGTGCCCTTCGCGCAGCTCTTCGCCGGCATCCTCGTGCTGCTCCTCTGGGGGCTCGTCCTCGCGCGGATCCTGCTGACCTGGTTCGACCCCGGCCGCAAGACGCGCGGCTCGAAGGTGCTCTTCGGGCTCACCGAGCCGCTGCTCGCGCCCATGCGGCGACGCCTTCCGCGTACGGGGGCATTTGACGCCTCCGCCGTGCTCTGGCTCGTGATCCTCGGCTTCGTCTGGCGGCTCCTGCTCTGATGGCGGGGGAGCGGAGCGCTGTGCGCATCCCCGTCCGGCTCACGCCGCGAGGCGGGGTTGATCGCGTGGACGGCGTGGCCGAGGGGGTCCTGCGCGTGCGTGTGGCTGCGCCGCCCGTGGACGGGGCCGCCAACAAGGCGCTGCTGCGCCTCCTCGCCGACGAGCTGGGTGTGCCGCGGGGCGCCGTGCGGCTTGCCTCGGGCGAGACGAGTCGGGTCAAGGTGGTCGAGGCGGAGGGCGTGGACCCGGCGGCGGTGGCCGCTCGCTGGCCCGGTCTGGGTGCCTGACCGGGGCTCCCGGCGGCGCCCGGGAACGCTCTCCGGCACCGCTCGCGGAATCCCGCGGTCGCGCTAGAATGCGAGTCCCCTCGGGGAAACGGGCGATTAGCTCAGTTGGTTAGAGCGCACGGTTCACATCCGTGAGGTCACTGGTTCGAGTCCAGTATCGCCCACCACTCCGCGCGCGAGCGTGTCCCCGCAGCGGCCCCACCTGACCCGATCATGGTGCACGCGCGCCGCCGCGGGCGTGCCGGCTCGGCTTCGAGCGGCATCTCACCAGAGGATGATGGCGCCTGCGTGATCCTGCTCGTGCAGGCGGCGATCATTGGTGACGAGCCGCAAGCCGTGCTCGACCGCGGTCGCCCAGATCACACGATCGGCAGGATCACGCGGGAAGGTTCTCGGCAGGTCCATTGCGCCTACGGCAATCGCCGGTGACACGGGGATCGTCCGCACCTCGCGCGCCAGTAGCTCGAGCCAGGTCCGCACGGGCATTTGCGGCACCAATCGGCGCTCGACACCAAGGCGCGCGAGCTCCAGCCAGCTGACGTCCGAAACGGCCAACTCGTCGGCGTGCTCGAGCGCCGCCGCGGCGACATCGCTTAGCCGCTCGGGTTCGGCAGACCACCAGTGGAGCACGTGCGTGTCCAGCAGGAGCGTGGTCACAACGCCGGGTCCTCGCCGTCGTGCGTCCAGTCCCAGCCGCCAAACCAGTCCTCCCCGAGGGGCGAGAAGAGCTCGTCGTCCGCTGTGTTGCTCTTCACCAGACCTGCGAGGCTGCCCTTGAGCGCGCGCCCGCCGCGAGCCGGCACAAGCCGCGCCACGAGCCGGCCGTGCCGTGTGATCTCAACCTCCTCGCCCGCCTCCACCTCATCGAGCAGGGCCAGGATGTGCGCCTTCGCCTCGGTCGCCGTCACGGTCTTCGCCATGTGGTCAGAATAATGGTCATATCTGAGCATGTCGAGAGCAGCCTACACGGCCCGACTTCGCCGCGGCTCATGCGACGACCCGGCACACGGCTCCGCCTGCCGTGCTCGCGGGCGCAGAGACCGCCGAATCTCCGGGCCGGATTCTGCACTTCGGGAACTTCGACGACCGCGTAACAATTCCCAGAAACCGCCCGTCGCAGGACCGAATACCCCGGTTGGCGGCCTCCTCCCCGCCTGCTTGGGGTCAGCGCAGCGCGAAGCCCCCCGGTCCCGGGGGGCTTCGTCGTGTCAGGCGAGATCGTGAGGCAAGCGGCTGCCGCGAGCCCCGGCGCTACTCGGCGGCGAGTCGGCGGAGGACCGCCGGCAGGATGCCGCCCTGGCGCAGGTACTCGACCTCGATTGGGCCGTCGAGTCGGGCGATGGCTTGGAACGTCCGCTCGGACCCGTCCTCGTCGGAGCGGGCCGCGATCGTCACGACCTGGCGGGGCGCCAGTTCGGCGATCCCGAGGATCGAGAACGACTCGTGCCCGGTCAGCCCAAGCGATGCGGCGTTCTCGCCTGGCCGGAACTGGAGCGGCAGGACGCCCATGCCCACGAGGTTCGAGCGGTGGATCCGCTCGTAGCTCTCGGCGATGACCGCGCGGACGCCCAGGAGCGTGGTGCCCTTGGCCGCCCAGTCGCGCGAGGAGCCGGAGCCGTACTCCTTGCCGGCGATGATCATGCAGGGCGTGCCCGCGGCCATGTAGGCCATCGCGGCGTCGTAGATGAACGTCTCGGCACCGTCGGGGAGGTGGACCGTGTACGGGCCCTCCTTGCCCTCGACGAGCTTGTTCTTCAGGCGGATGTTGCCGAACGTGCCGCGCATCATCACCTCGTGGTGACCGCGGCGGGCGCCGTACTGGTTGAAGTCGACGGGCGCGACGCCGTTCGCCTGGAGCCACTGGCCGGCGGGGGACCAGGCGGCGATCGAGCCCGCGGGGCTGATGTGGTCCGTGGTCACCGAGTCGCCCAGGAGCGCCAGCACGCGCGCGCCGACGATATCCGTGAGGGGCGCGGGCTCGGCGGTGAGGCCCCGGAAGAACGGTGGGTTGGCGATGTACGTGGAGTCGTCGTCCCACGCGTAGCGGTCGCCTTCCGGGATCGCGATGGCACGCCATCGCTCGTCGCCCTCGAAGACCGTCGCGTAGACGTCGCGGAAGAGCTTGTCGTCGATCGCGGCGCCCACGACCTCGCGCACCTGCGCCTGGGTCGGCCAGACGTCGGCGAGCATGACGGGCGTCCCGTCGCTCCCGATGCCGAGCGGCTCGGTCGTGAGGTCCACGTCCACCCGGCCGGCGAGCGCGAAGGCAACGACGAGCGGCGGGGACGCGAGGTACGCGGCCCGGACGAGCGGGTGCACGCGCCCCTCGAAGTTGCGGTTGCCCGACAGGACCGCGGCGACGACGAGGTGGTCGTCCTCGATCGCCCTGGCCACCGGCTCATCGAGCGGGCCCGAGTTGCCGATGCAGGTCGTGCAGCCGTAGCCCGCGAGCGCGAAGCCGAGGTCTGCGAGCGGCTCCATCAGCCCGGCACGCTCGAGGTACCCGGTCACCGCGCGGGAGCCCGGGGCGAGCGACGTCTTGACGGCGGGGTTGACCGTGAGGCCCCTGGCGACCGCATTGCGGGCGACGAGCCCGGCGCCCACCATGACCATCGGGTTCGAGGTGTTGGTGCAGGACGTGATCGCCGCGATCGTCACCGACCCGTGGCCGATCTCCGTGCTGGCGCCGCGCGCCTCGATCGTCTTGCGGGCCACGCCCACGGTGTCCGGGTAGGCGGCCCGGAAGTTGTCGCCGACCTTGGCGAGCGTGACTCGGTCCTGCGGGCGGCGCGGCCCGGCCATCGACGGCTCGACCGTGCCGAGGTCGAGATCGAGCAAGGCATCGAACGCCGGAGCAGCCCCCGGCTCGCGCCAGAGCCCCTGCGCCTTGGCATAGCGCTCGACGAGGTCCACGCGCGCAGGGTGGCGGCCGGTGAGCCGCAGGTATGCGAGCGTCTCAGCATCGATCGGGAAGAGCGTTGACGTCGCCCCGAACTCGGGGCTCATGTTGGCGATCGTCGCGCGGTCGGCCAGGGCCAGGCCGGCCAGCCCGTCGCCGGTGAACTCGACGAACGTGCCTACCACGCCGAACTTGCGCAGCATCTCGGTGATGACGAGCACGAGGTCGGTGGCGGTGGTCGCAGGCGGCATCTCGCCCGACAGGCGGACGCCGACGATCCGCGGCAGCTGCTGGTACAGCGGCTGGCCGAGCAGGACGGCCTCGGCCTCGATCCCGCCCACGCCGTAGCCGAGGACGCCCAGGCCGTTGATCATCGTGGTGTGCGAATCGGTCCCGACCAGCGTGTCCGGGAAGGCGACCCGGCCGCCCGCATCGGCGCGGTCGGCGACCACCGTCGCGAGGTACTCCAGGTTGACCTGGTGGATGATGCCGGTGCCGGGCGGCACGACCCGCAGGTCGCGGAACGCGGTCTGGGCCCAGCGCAGGAGCTGGTACCGCTCGCCGTTGCGCTCGTACTCGCGCTCCACGTTGAACGCGAAGGCGCCCTGTCCGCCCCAGGCGTCGATCTGCACCGAGTGGTCGATGACCAGGTCCGCGGGGACGAGGGGATTCACGCGCGCGGGGTCCCCACCGAGCGACGCCATCGCATCACGCATCGCGGCCAGGTCCACGACCGCCGGCACGCCCGTGAAGTCCTGGAGGACCACGCGCGAGGGCATGAACGGCACCTCGGCCTCGACCGAGGAGCCCGGTCGCCAGGCCGCCAGCGTCGCGACGTCCTCCTCGCGGACGATGCCGCCGCCGGCGTGGCGGAGTGCGTTCTCGAGCAGGATCTTGAGGGTCATCGGGGCGCGGGCCAGATCGAGGCCGAGCGGCAGGCCGGATTCGGCGATCGCACCCAGCCGGTAGTAGTCGGGAAGCGCCGCACCGAGCGAGGCCCGGGAACCGAATGCGTTGGGCGTGGTCATGCGCTGATCTCCGCTGTGGGGACCGGGCGATGAGGGTGCGCCCTCGAACCGCTCGCTACACTCGAGGGATGGAAGTGTACCGCGCGCGCAACCGGGCCTGTCAGGGGTCGCGATGAAGGCCTGGGACAAGATGGAGGATGCCGCTCGGCGCGTCCGCCAAGACCGCATGGCCGAGCACGAGGCCACGCTTGACGCGATCGAAGCCGAGGGCATCGACCTCGACCCGACGGGGTCTGCCACGCACCGCCATGGCGACCTCGAGCACGCGTCGGACCACACGCACCCCCACGAGCACTCGGAGCCGGGCCAGCGGCCCGTCACGGGGATCATCGGGGCGGGCCCCGTCGGCCTCGCGCTCGGCGTCGCGCTGACGCGCGCCGGCTGGCCGGTCCGTGCCGTCGCCTCCCGGGACGCCGGCCGCCGTGAGCGGTTCCGCGAGCACGTCCCGACCGTGCGCGCCTTCGCGGAGGCTACCGCGCTCGTTGACGACGTCGAGCTCGTCATCGTCGCCGTCCCGGATGACGCCATCACCCCGCTCGCGGCGACGCTGCGGCTCTACGCGGGGCAGGCCATCGTCCACACGAGCGGCCTCCTCGGTCCCGAGGCGCTGGCGCCGGCCCTGTCCGCGGGCACGCAGGCGGGCGCGTTCCACCCGCTCGTGGCGTTCGCGGACCTCGACCGCGCGCTGGCGGCGCTCCACGGCGCCACGATCGCCATCGAGGGCGACGACGACCTCGCCGCGCACCTCGCGGACATGGCCGAGGCGATCGGGGGTTCGCCCGTCCGGCTCGCGCCGGGCTCCAAGGCGTCGTACCACGCGGCGGCCGTGCTCTCGGCTGGCGGTGTGGACGCGCTGCTCGACACGATCCGCGAGGTGGCCGCAGCGCTCGGGCTCGATGAGGCTGGCGCGCTGCGGATCTTCCTGCCGCTCGTCGAGCAGACGGTCGCGAACGCCCGGGCGCTGGGCATCGATGCGGCGCTGACCGGACCCGCGGTGCGCGGCGACGCGGGCACGCTGGCTGCGCACACCGCGGCGCTTGCGGCGACTGCCCCCGAGGCCCTCCCGGTCTACCGGGCGCTGCTCGGGCGGGACATCGCGATCGCCGTTCGGCGTGGCGCGCTGTCACCAGAAGCGACAGAACGTCTCCTTACCGCACTTGCGGGGGACTCCTGACGCGGTACGATGCGGTCATGCAGCACAGCCTCGCCGCCCTCCACGGGGCATGGCCCGCACGGTACGTCCACCCGACGCCCCGGGCCCGCGAGCGGCGACTCGGGCTCGGCTCCGGGCCCCGCTTCCAGCCCGCGCCCTCGAGGCACACGGTGCTGCGCCAGTCCGAGATGGGCCCTCTCACCGAGCTGCGCGCCCAGTGGCGGTCCCCCGTGATCGAGGCCGACCGCGCGTTCGAGGTGACCGGGTCCCGCCAGCTGGTGTCCATGTCCTGGACCCGCACGGACCGCGGGGCCGGACCTCGCCGTCCCTCCGTGGCGCCGGCGTGGCGCGCCTGAAGCAGGGGACTGCCACCTCGGCAGGTGGGATCGTCATCCGGTTCGTCGCTGGCGCCCCGCAGCTGGTCGTCGGCAAGCGCCGCCGCGAGCGTGACGGGGTGACCTGGTCGCTGCCCAAGGGAACGCCGAACGCCGGCGAGACCACCGAGCAGACGGCGACGCGCGAGGTGACCGAGGAGACCGGGCTCCTGGTGGACATCGTCGCGCCCTTCGAGTCGATCAGCTACACGTTCGTCCAGGGCCACACCCGGATCTTCAAGACCGTGCACTACTTCCTGATGCTGCCGGTCGGCGGCGACCTGGCGCGCCACGACCACGAGTTCGACGAGGTGCGCTGGATCGGGTTCGACGAAGCCTCGACGCTGCTCACCTTCGATACCGAGCGGGCGCTGGTCGCCCGAGCCGGCGCCGCCGCGGTCGGGGGGCCGTACCCTGGCGCCGTCGCCACTGTGGAGACCCCCGACGCATGACCGAACCGACCACGCCCGAGCCGCAGCCCTCGCCGCTCATCGACCGGCATGAGGCGCTCGGCGCCAAGATCGTGGACTTCGCGGGCTGGCTGATGCCCATCCAGTACGCCGGCATCCTCGAGGAGCACCGGGCGACCCGGTCCGCCGCCGGCCTGTTCGACCTCTCGCACATGGGCGAGCTCGTGGTCGAGGGGCCGGGGGCCGGTGCTGCGCTCGCCGCCGCGCTGATCACCGACCCGCCGGCGCTCAAGGTCGGCCGTGCCCAGTACTCGCAGATCGTCGCCGAGGACGGCGGGATCATCGACGACCTCATCGTCTACCGGCTCGGCGACGAGCGGTTCATGGTCGTCGCGAACGCGTCCAACGCGAGGACGGTGTCCGACGAGCTGGCGCACCGGATCGTCGGCTTCCAGGCGATCCTCGACGACCGCTCGCTCGCGACCGGTCTCGTCGCGGTGCAGGGCCCCCGCTCACTCGAGATCCTCGGCCCCCTCACCGCTGTGGACATCGCCGCCATCCACTACTACGGCGTCGCCGAGGGCGAGGTCGCCGGCGTGCCCGCGATGATCGCCCGGACCGGCTACACCGGCGAGGACGGCTTCGAGGTGTTCGTGGACGTGGCGCGCGTGCACGGTGTCTGGGACGCCATGTTCGAGGCGGGCCGCCCGCACGGCCTGGTCCCGGTGGGCCTCGGCGCCCGCGACACGCTCCGGCTCGAGGCCGGCATGCCGCTCTACGGCAACGAGCTCGACCGCGCCACGAACCCGTTCGAGGCGGGCCTCGGCCGCGTCGTCAAGCTCGGCAAGGCCGGGCCCTTCGTCGGCCGCGAGGCGCTCGAGAAGGTGGCTCGCGACGGCACGTCCCGGCGGCTGGTCGGCCTGGTGCTGCGCGAGCGCGGCATCGCCCGCCACGGCTACCCGGTGCTCGTGGACGGCGCGCCCGCGGGCATGGTCACCTCGGGCACGATGGCCCCGACGCTCGGGCAGGCGATCGCCATGGCGTACGTCCCCACGGCGCAATCCGAAATCGGTACGATGCTGGCAGTCGAGATCCGCGGCCTCCCCGTTGCAGCCGAGGTCGTGCCGTTGCCGTTCTACAAGCGCCCGGGCTGATCGCCGGTCGCGACCCATCGCCGCCCGTCCCAGCGCTGCTGACGCGTGCCGGGGCTGA
>Ga0315271_10000273_pt1 | contig 27150 bp, 29 predicted proteins | sample C3_top_MG_FD_204664 | JGI IMG/M metagenome (GOLD analysis project Ga0315271, IMG submission 204664) | Sediment microbial communities from Yellowstone Lake, YNP, Wyoming, USA - C3_top | ecosystem: Environmental > Aquatic > Freshwater > Lake > Sediment | place: USA: Wyoming | collected 2017-08-01
GGCCGATCCTGGCCGAGTCCCCAATCCGGTGAAGTCCGCCTGGTTCCTCCTCTGGACGCAGGAGATTGTCAGCTACTCGAAGGAACTGGTGTACCTGCTCCTCCTGGTGTTCGTGGCCTTCCTGCTCTTTCCCTGGCTCCCCGGGACCCGGCCGTCAAATCGGGCATCCTGGTTCCCCCGCGACCAATGGCCCGCCACCCTGCTGACGTTGGCGGCCTTCCTCGGCATCATCGCGCTCACGGTCATCGCCGTCTTCTTCAGGGGGCAGAATTGGGCCTTCGTCGCACCCTGACCGTCCTCCTGGCGGTGCTGTCACCAAGTCAGGCGCTGCCCGCCGGCAGCTGCACGGAGTGCCACCCGGTTCACTATGAGGTGGTCGGATCCTGCGCTGTCTGCCACCGCGGCGACCCCCGGAGCCGGCGCCCGGAGATCGCCCACCGCGACCTCATCTCGGGCCGGTACTCCCACTTCGCGGTACCGGGCAGCCCGCTGGTGGCCCGCGGGCAGAAGCTGCTGGAGCAGGCCGGCTGCCGCCGCTGCCACGTGAGCGGTGGCCGCGGGAATGGACTGGCGACCGACCTCGATCGCCTGCTCCCCGGCGCCCGGCCGGCCGAGACATTGGCGTCGATCCAGCAACCGGCGCTGTTCATGCCCCGGTTCGCCTTCCCCGAGGCGACGGCCGTCGAGGTGGTGAACGCCCTCTACGCCAACTCGGCCAAGGCGCCGAAGAGGACCGGTGAGACACCGCTCGTGGTCCACTTCGAGAAGGCCGCGCCGAAGGAGAACGCCTTCGAGAAGCGCTGCGGTGGTTGCCACCGGATGCTGACCCGCACGCTGGGAGGTCTGGGCGTCGGCACCGTCGGCCCAAACCTCTCTGGGCTCTTCGGCGAGTTCTACCCGGGTGTGTTCAAGGAGGGCGAGCGCTGGGCGCCTGCCAACCTCAAGAGGTGGGTTGCCAACCCGCGTGAGACCAGGCGCCTGGCGATCATGCCTCCCCTTGCGTTGGCGGACCAGGAGTGGGAGCGCGTCCTCGCGACCTTCGAGGTCGAGGTTGCTGCGCCTGGAAGACCAACTTCAGGAGTGCGGTGAACCGGTAGCCTGCCAGTTCGAGAGTGAACGAGGCGGTCGGTCCGGTCGCTTGGACCAGCACCAGTCTACCTTGGGGAAGGCAGCGCCCCCAGGTCTTCGCTGAGCAGCTCGCGGTAGAATCGGTACACGTCGCCGTCGAGCAGGATCAGCGCGTGCCCGCTGTCGCACGCCCGCAGTCGAGTGACGCCCCACGCTTCCGCCCAGCGCTGGAGCGGCTCGACCCGAGCGACCTGGTCCCATTTCCCGTAGAGCACCGAGATCCGCGCCACCGGCATCTGCGGCGCCTCCGGCGTCGGGTCGAGCGCCCGGTACTCCTCCTCCAAGGCTTCCGGAGTCCAACCGCTGGCCAGCATCCGCTCGCGCACCGGCGCCATCTCCGGTGTGCCGAGGATCACGTCGTCCCACCGGATGAGCGGAATCAGCAGCGTGGCGAAGTCAAACGCAGGCTCCCACGAAACAATGCGCAGAACGGCGTTGGCGCCCATCGAACCAGCGAACGTCCCCAGCGTCCCCACGCCGCGCGTTCGCAGCCAGAGCACCAGCGCGCGCAGGTCCGAGATCTCCTGGGCGGAGACAGCGAGGTGGTCGGGAAAGTCGGTGGCCAGTACCGCGTCGCCGGAGTCAACTCCGACCGGTGAGCGCCCGAGGTGGTAGGGCGGCACGTAGAAGGCCACGTCGGCCCCCAGGTCGAGCGCGTCGCCGATGAAGCGGTCGATGAAGCGGAAGGCGCTCTCCGAGACGTAGAGCCCCGGCACCCAGAGCACCACCGGCCGCTCGCCGAGGCCACCGTGGCGGTAGACCCACAGCTGGGCCCGGTCGGATTCTGGATGCTTCAAGTGGACGGCACTGTCGAAGACCCACTCCTCCTGCACCAGCCCTTCCCGATCGAGCCGATGGGCCAGTCGCTCCGACTTCCGGAGCGCGGGCACACCCGCAGGTCGGGTGAGCCGCTCCAGTTCTGTGGCGGTCCGAAACGGAGGCGCGGCGCTGTCGCCCGGAAAAGCGCGCTCCGAGGCCAGGTGCGCCTTGCTCGCCAGCGCTCGACGGTCGAGCGTCCGGTTGAGCGCGCCGCAGCCTGCGCTGCCCAGCAAGGCGGACCCGAAGACCACGGCGAGAGCGATCGCCGCCTTGGTTCGGAGCCACCATGGACGTGAACCGCCCGCAGCCCTCTCGTCCCTCGTCACCTGCGGGACCCCGTCCGTTCGGGACGCTGGGCCCACTGCGACAGGCAGGAGCCGCTCCTGGTCGAGTCTTCTTGCCTGAGCAAGGGGATGTCCTGCAACGGCTCCCGGCCGCAACCCTCGGCAAGGCGGATGCCACCTTGTTCCCGGAGCGCCGCACCTGCTTCAAGGGTCTCCGCTGCGGCCAGTGCCGGCTTGCACGCGCGAGCGTGCTCCCAGTGGAACCGCCGTATCGCCGTCATCGATCGTCTCTTCCCCGCCAAGTCAACGCTCCTGCAGCCTGTGGGAGCCACGATGCGCCGCGAAGGTTCCAGGCCACTTCGGCGCGACCCCGGAGCCCACCGTGCTCACGGAGCGGAGGTGCTAGACTTCACTCCCGAGCATGATCGTCCGCGTCCTCATGAGCCCTGGCTGCGGCAACGGGGAACGAACTTCCAAGCTGGTGGCGGACCTCGTCCAGGAACTGGCTCCGCGAGCCACGGTGGAGATCGTGTTAGTCGCCACGCCAGAGGACGCGGTCCAGCATGGCTTCCCCGGTTCTCCTACGGTTAGGGTGAACGGCGAGGACATCGAACAACCGCCTCCGACGAACGTCGGTCTGGGTTGACGCCTCTACAACCTCGCGGGCGTGCCCCAGCGAACACTCATCGAAGGAGCCCTCCGAAGGGCGCTCGCCTGAGCGAAGACGCCCTGGGACACTACGACAGTGCCGCCATCACCGAATTTGGGTGGCCCGGCTTCCATGCTCCTCTTGTTTGCGGCCTTCCTCGGTGTTTGGGGGCCAAGCGCAGTTGCACGCTGTTCGTGACCCTCGCCCTTGATGCCTGACGTTCGGTGACCCTGGCCCGCCCGGAGCGGCCTGCCCATCAGTGGCTCGGATGACTTCTGTGGGACCATTCCGGGTAGTTGGTCCTGGCACCGTCGGCGTACACGGTGCCCCCGGATAGGTAGGCCGCGTCGTCCGACGCCAGGAACGTCGCGAGGCGAGCGATCTCCTCCATCTCGCCGATTCGTTCGAGCGGGCTCTTGATGCGCATGCCGTCCTGGCCAGACGGGTTTCTCCAGTCGGCCAGATTCCAGCTCGCTTGGACCTCGCAATGGGACAAGGAGACCACGCGTACGCCAAAGGGTGCCGCTTCCTGGGCCAGCGTCTTCGTGAGCATCGAGAGGCCCGCCTCGGCCGCCGCGGAAGCGCTTTCCCCGCTCCAGGCGCTCCTTTCATGAACCGAGGTCAGGTTGAGAATGACGCCACCCCGCTGGCGTACCATGCGGCGGAGCGCCTCCCCGGCGCACAGGAAGGCGCCCACCAAGTCGACGCGGAGGACGCGCTCCCAGGAAGACGGATCGGCATCCCCGGCGACCACCCGAACACCATCGGCTCCGGGGTTGTTGATGAGGACGTCCACTCCGCCCCAGGTCTCGTCGAGCCGGGCGAACATGGCGCCCACCTGGCCAGCGTCCGACAGGTCGACTCGTACGGCCATGGCGTCCCCGCCTGCGTTTCGGATGCTCGCCGCCACGGCATCCGCCGAGCCGTGGCGATCGCCGTCACCTTCGACCAGGAAGGTCCGCGCTCCGGCGGCGGCCAAGGTGGCCGCAATGCTGGCCCCGATGCCCGAGTTGGCGCCGGTCACCACGACCCGCTTCCCCTTCACGTTCGCATCCATGGAGCGTCTCCCAGCTTGCCCGACGTATGTGTGCCCATCTCGATCCGCCGTCCTACCTCACGGTCGCGGTCCTCTCGCGACGCTCATCGACGTTGAGCTTCTCGGCGATGTCTCGGGGAGCCGCGCCGGGGTGGACGCCTGCGCGGCGGTTCTGCTGCCAGCACGCCTCGTCATGCTCGGCACAGATCGGCAATTCCTTGCCGTATGAGACCAGCTCGAGTCGCTGACCTGAGACTCCCAGGGCCCGGAGGTACTTGCTCACCGCGGCGGCGCGGCGTTGCCCGAGGGCCATGTTGTACTCGACGGTGCCGCGCTCGTCGGCGTTCCCGGTGATGAGCACGTGGGCGGGCTGGTTGGCCTGGATGCAGCGGGCCATTCGCTGGAGCGAGGTGAACTCATCCGGGTGGATGATGTCCTCGTCGAGGTCGAAGTGGACCCTGGTCAGGCCGCAGGCCGACAGCGTTGGCGTGATGGCGGTGCATGACCCGTCCACGCAGAGCTGGTCCGACGCGCACTGCAGGTCGGTCGAGCAGCTGACCCGTGTCGGCGCCGCGGGGACGGTGAGTGCAGCCACGGCTGGCTGCGGAGGCAGGGGTGGAGCGGCCGCGACCACTGGCTTCTGGTGGGCGCAGGCGGTGGCGGAGATGACGGCGAACATGATGAGTGCGAGCTTCCTGGACATGACTTTCTCCCTAGGGTCTGCGTGAGAAACCATCCGGCGGGCGCGTCGTCCCGTCAGCCGATCGCCACGGGGACGAAGATCCGGGCATCACCACGCTTCACGAGCAGGGCCACGTGCTTGCCCGCCCTGGCCACCAGCGCGCGAAGCTGCTCCACGCCGGTGACCGGCGTCCCGCTCACCGAGAGCAGGACGTCTCCTGGCTGCAGGCCGGCCCGCGCCGCGGGACCGTTCACCCCCTCCACGACCACGCCGCCTCGCAGGTCGGCCTGGCGCTGCTCCTCTGGCGTGATGGGCCGGACGGTGACGCCCAACCTGCCTTGCGGCGCCGCGCCGTCGTTGCTGGCCACCTGCTCCTCCTGGGCCTCGCCGACGACCACGCCGATCTCCTGGTGGCGCCCCCTTCGCCAGACATCGAGGGTGGCGCGCGCGCCGGGCTTGAGGTCGGCGACGCGCGTGGGCAGGTCGGACGAGGAAGCGATCTCCTGGCCATCCAGCGCGAGGATCACGTCGCCGGGCTGGAGGCCTCCCTTCGCCGCCGGACTGCCATCCTCCACCGCGCTCACCAACGCGCCGGCGAGCTTCGGCAGGCCGAAGGACTCGGCCAGCGCCTGGTTCATCTCCTGGATGGTCACGCCCAACTTCCCCCGGGTCACCTTGCCGTGTGCCAGCAGCTGGCCCTCCACCTTCATGGCCACGTCGATGGGGATGGCGAAGGAGAGCCCCATGTACCCACCGGATTGCGAGTAGATCTGGGAGTTGATACCGATGACCTCCCCCGCCAGGTTGAAGAGCGGGCCCCCGGAGTTCCCCGGGTTGACGGCGACGTCGGTCTGCAGGAACGGGACGTACCCCTCGTTGGGCAGCGAGCGCGCCCGGGCCGAGACGATCCCCGCGGTGGCGCTGTTCTCGAAGCCGAAGGGCGCGCCGATGGCCAGGACCCACTCGCCGACCTGGGTCCGAGCCGGATCCCCGAGCTTTACTGTGGGAAGATCCCTGGCCTCGATCCGCAGCACCGCCACGTCGGTGGCCTTGTCGAGGCCGACCACCCGCGCCTTGAACTCGCGGCGGTCGGTCAGCTTGACCTGGATGTCGCTCGCGTCGGCCACGACGTGGGCGTTGGTCAGGATGACGCCGTCGCTGCCGACGATGAAGCCGGAGCCGAGCCCGCGGGTCGGGACGCCCCCCTGCGACCGCGGTCCGCCGAAGTGGCGGAAGAACTTCCAGAACGGGTCGTCGGGGTCGATCTGGCCGAGGCCGGGCCCATCGAAGGCCGCCTTCTTCATGCCGGAGGTGCTCACGTTGACCACGGCGGGGCCGAACTGTCTCACGATGGTGCTGAAGTCCGGGAGGGACATCGCAGCCGCCGCGACCGGCACCTCGACCTCTCGTGGCTTCGGCGCGGCCGCCGAGGCCGACCAGGTGAGTGGACGAGCCAGGACGGCGAACCCCGCCCCGAGGAGTCCGATGATGGCGACGACCAGCGCTGCGCGCTTGAGTGGAACCTGCATGACGAGCTCCTTGCGTTACCGGACTGGGCGCCATGCCCTGCCCTCGCAATGAGCCCTACGGGCGGCGCCTTAAGGGAACCTTAGGGCGCCCCGTCCCGGTTGGGTGCTGGCGTCAACTCGCCGTTGTCCGGGGCGAAAGTGACGCGAATCGCCAGTCCACCTCCTGGGGCGTCGGCAAGCGTGATCGCTCCACCGTGGCGCTGGGCGATGGCCTTGACGATGGCCAGCCCAAGCCCGGTTCCCGGCTCCCCCGTCTCTCCGCCCCGGTAGAAGCGGTCGAAGACCCGCTCGCGCTCCTCGATTTGAATCCCGGCGCCAGAGTCGACGACCTCGAGGAAGGGCCGCCCCTCGAAGATGCCGGCCGAGACGTCCACTCTCCCGCCTCGGGGCGTGTAGCGGATGGCGTTGTCCACCAGGTTGGCGAGCAGCGTGCGGAGCGCCTCCACGTCCCCCAGGACCTGGGCGCCGCCGTTCACCGTGGTGGCGCCGAGGTCGATCTCCTTCCCCTCGGCGAGCACCGCGTGATCGGCCACGGCCGCCCCGACCACCTCGGCGAGCAGGACCGGACCCCTGGCGGACTCAGAGGGCTGCCCGGGCTCGAGGCGCGCCAGGGTCAGGAGTTGCTGCACGACGTGGGTGGCGCGGTCCAGCCCGGAGGAGATCTCGGCCAGCGCGGCTGCGCGCTGAACCTGGTCCGGTGCCCGCTCGGCGAGCTGCACCTGGAGCTTCAGCACAGCGAGCGGCGTGCGCAGCTGGTGCGCCGCGTCCACAACGAAAGCCCGCTGCGCCTCCAGGGCCGCTCGGAGCCGATCCAGGAGGCCGTTGAGCGACCGCACCAGCGGCGCCACCTCCACGGGCGCGCCTCCCTCGGGGAAGGGCTCCAGCGCCGCGGGCGTCCGCGACTCGGCGGCCCTCGCCAGCCTGTCGAGCGGCTTGAGCCCGTGTCCGACCAGCCACCAGACCAGGAGCGCCAGCAGCGGGACCAGGACCAGCAGCGGCGACATGGTCCGCGATGCGGCCGCGATGGCCAGCTGGTCCCGCACCTCGATCGGCTGTGCCACCTGGATGACCAGCGTGCCGAGCGCGGCGGAGTAGACTCGCCACTGGCCGGATCGGGCGACCACCGTGGCGAAGCCGAGCTCCGCCACCTCGGGGAGGCCGGTCCCCGGGCGCGACAGGTAGAGTCGCTTTCCGTCCGCATCCCAGACCTGGATGACGAAGTCGAAGCCCACACCGGCGTCGCCCATCTCGCCGGCGGCCCGATCCCAGGCCTGGTCCCGCAGCGAGAGCGCGATCTGGCGGAGGTGGTAGTCCAAGATTTGGTTGATCCCGTTCCTGGCCTGCGTGTAGGTGGCCAGGCCGCCGACCAGCGTGACCGCGGTCACGGCGCCCAGCAGTGCAAGCACCAGGGTGCGGCGAAGGGACTTCACGGCTTCCTCGGCACGACGTAACCGACGCCGCGCAGGGTCATGATCGACTCCGGGCCGAGCTTCTTGCGCAAGGCATGGACGTGCACCTCCACGGCGTTGCTCTCCACCTGCTGCGCATTGCCGTAGAGGCGCTCCTCCAGGCGGGATCGGGAGAGCGGCCGCCCCGGATGCTCGAGGAGCGCGTGCAGGATCTCGAACTCTCGCGAGGAGAGCGTGACCGGCTTGCCGTCGAGCCGGACCTCGTGCGACGCGGGATCGAGGACCAGGCGCCCGTGCTCGAGCGCAGGCTCCGCGCGACCAGCTCGCCGCCGCTGCAGCGCCCTGATCCGCGCCGCCAGCTCGTCGAGGTCGAATGGCTTGGTCAGGTAGTCGTCGGCGCCTGCGTCCAGGCCGGCCACGCGATCGGTGACCGCGTCCTGGGCGGTGAGGACCAGGACCGGCACCTGCCGGCCCCGACGCCGCAGGTCCCGCAGCACCTCCAGCCCTCCCTTGCGCGGTAGCCCGAGGTCGAGCAGAACGACCTCGTAGGGCTCTCCCGAGAGCGCCTCCTCGGCGGCGGAACCGTCGTGGACCCAGTCCACGGCGTGCCCCTGCTGGCGCAGGGCACGCTCGACCGTGGCGCCGAGCATGCGATCGTCTTCGACGAGGAGGAGCCTCATGGGCGTGGCTGGATCATAGTGCGTTCCTCGCTCGCGCTGCAGTTCCTACGGCCCACCGCCGGGAATCTCCCCCTGGCCATCCGGGTTGCCGCTCGGAGAGTCTCCTCCCACCGTGAAGCAGCAACCTTTCAGTGAGCGGCTGCGTGAAGTCAGCCAGATAGGATCCTGACCATGCCACCGCTGGCCGTCATCCCGTGGATCCTGCCGCCGACCCTGAACCTCGGACCGTTCACGATCCAGGCCTTCGGCGTCATCACCGCGATCGGCATCCTGGTCGGAGTCCAGCTCGCGGCGCGGGCCGCGACCCGGGATGGGCTGGAGGGGCGTGTCGTCCAGGACTTCGCCGTGGTCGGAGTCGCCGCCGGCGTGATCGGCGCCCACCTCGTGCACCTCGGCTTCTATCACCAGGAGGAGCTCCGGGAGCCTCTCCGCATCCTCATGTTCTGGGAGGGGCTCTCGTCGATGGGCGGGCTCCTCGGCGCCATCGTCGCCGCCGCCATCTGGTTCCGGCGGCGACGCCTCGCCTTCCAGCCCTACTCCGATGCCTTCGCCATCGGCATGGCTCCGGGGTGGGGCATCGCCCGCCTCGGCTGCTTCTCGGTTCACGACCACCCGGGCATTCGAAGCGACTTCTTCCTGGCCGTGAACTTCCCGGGCGGAGCTCGCCACGACCTCGGGCTCTACGAGGCGCTGCTGCTCTTCGCCATCGCGGGCCTCCTCTATGGCCTCCGGCATCGGGAGGCCCTGCGCGGAAAGCTCATGGCGGTGCTGGGTTTGGTCTATGGAACGGGCCGCTTCCTGCTCGACTTCCTCCGTGCCCGCCCAGGCGAGGTGCCGTACGCCGACGGCCGCCAGCTCGGCCTCACTTTCGCCCAGTGGTTCTCCATCGCCCTGGTGACCTACGCCGTGGCTCGCCTCGTCGCCACGAGCCAGCCGCCGACCCGGAAGGTGACCTGAGTGCCAGTTCCCACCACCCCGATCGGCATCTCCACGGAATCGTCGCCGGACGCACTGGCCACGCCCCGCTACGACCCCGAGCTGGGGCTCACCAGCGTGGAGGTGGAAGTCCGCCGTCGGGAGCACGGCTACAACGAGGTGACCGAGAAGCCAGGCCACCCGGTCCGTGACTTCCTGGGAAAGTTCTGGGGTCTGTCGGCCTGGATGCTCGAGCTGATCATCGTGCTGTCGGCCATCCTCGGGAAGTACACCGACCTCGCCGTGGTGAGTGGGCTGCTGGTCGTCAACGCGGTGCTCGGCTTCGCGCAGGAGCGCAGGGCCGCCGGGGTCGTCAAGACCCTCCAGCAGAGGCTGCAGGTCAGCGCGCGGGTGCTGCGCGACGGGACCTGGGGCCTGATCCCGGCCCGCGAGCTGGTCCCCGGCGACGTCCTCCGCGTGCGCTCTGGCGACTTCATCCCGGCCGACGTCAAGCTGCTCACCGGCTCCCTCAGCGTCGACGAGTCGGCCCTCACCGGCGAGTCCCAGGACGCCGAGAAGGCCGCCGGCGGGACCCTCTCGTCGGGCTCGGTGGTTCGCCGGGGCGAGGGCAACGGCGTGGTCCTCTTGACCGGGGCACGGACCTCGTTCGGCCGCACCACCGAGCTGGTCAGGGAGGCACGTCCCCGGCTGCACATCGAGGCGGTCATCACCCGGGTCGTCCGCTGGCTCTTCGTGATCGTCGGCGCCCTGCTGGCGGTGGTGGTGGCGCTGTCGTTGATCCGTGGCGCGTCGCTCCTGGAGATGATCCCTCTCGTGCTCGTCCTCCTGATGAGCGCCGTGCCGGTCGCGCTCCCCGTGATGTTCACGGTCAGCATGGCCGCCGGCTCCAGGGAGCTCGCCAGGCACGGCGTGCTGGTGACTCGCCTGAGCGCCGCCGAGGACGCCGCCACCATGGACGTGCTCTGCGTGGACAAGACCGGCACCATCACCATGAACCAGCTGGCGGTCACCGGTGTGATCCCTCTCGAACGCTGGACCGAGGCCGACGTCCTCGGTGCCGGCGCCGGCGCCTCGCAGGAGGCCAACCAGGATCCCATCGACCTGGCCTTCCTCGCCGCCGCGCGTGAACCGCGAGTCTCCGAGAGCGCCCCTCGGATCAGCGCGATCTCCTTCACGCCGTTCGATCCGCAGTCCAGGCGGACGGAGGCCGTGATCGAGCAGGACGGCCAGCGCTTCAAGGTGGTGAAGGGGGCTGTTCGCCACGTCGCAGAGGCCTGTGGCCTCCCGCCTGCGGACATCGAGGCGCTGGTGGCCCGCACCAGCGAGTCGGCCTCGAAAGGGTACCGGACCCTGGCGGTGGCGAGGGGGCCCGTGGGTGGCGCCCTCGCCCTGCTCGGGCTGGTCACGCTGTACGATCCGCCTCGACCGGAAGCCCGGTCCCTCATCGAGGCGCTGCGCGCCCTGGGCGTCTCGATCAAGATGCTGACCGGCGACGCGCTGCCCGTCGCCCGCGAGATCGCGGCGGGCGTGGGGTTGCCCAACATCCGGCGGGTCGCAGACCTCAAGGCGGCGAACGCCCAGGCCGGGAACGACGCCGTGGATCTCCTGGACGGAGCCGACGGCTTCGCCGAGGTCTACCCGGAGGACAAGTTCATCGTGGTCAAGCACCTCCAGGCCAGCGGGCACGTGACCGGCATGACCGGCGACGGCGTCAACGACGCGCCCGCCCTGCGGCAGGCCGAGGTGGGCATCGCGGTCAGCAATGCCACCGACGTGGCCAAGGGCGCCGCGAGCGTGGTCCTGACCGAAGCCGGGCTGACCAACATCGTGGCCCTGGTCGAGCAGGGCCGCAGCATCTACCAACGCATCCTCACCTGGATCGTCAACAAGGTCAGCCGCACCATCCTCAAGGCGGCCTTCGTGGCCATCGCCTACGTCTTCACCGGCCGGTTCGTGGTCTCGGCCTTCGCCATGCTGCTGCTGACCTTCATGACTGACTTCGCCAAGATCGCCCTGGCCACCGACTCGGTGCGGTCGTCCCGAAAGCCGGAGACCTGGAACATCGGCGGCTTCATCTCGGTGTCGGTGGTGCTGGGCCTGGCCATGGTCGCCGAGGCGCTGCTCTTCCTGCGCGTGGCCTGGGTGCCGTTCGGCCTGGCCGGAGACAGCGGTGCCCTCCACACCTTCAGCTTCGTGCTCCTGCTCTACTTCGCGGTCTTCTCGGTGGTCACGGCGCGAGAGCGCCACCGCTTCTGGGCTACCTGGCCCAGCAGGACCCTCATGGCCGCGCTCGCGGCGGAGGTTCTCGTCGGCACGGTCCTCTCGGTGGTGGGCCTTCCAGGGCTCCAGCCGCTTCCCTGGTGGCAGATGCTGGCCCTCTTCGGCTACTCGCTGGTTGCCTGCCTCGCCATCAATGACGCGGTGAAGGTCGCGATGATCCGGTGGCGCGTCCCCTCCGCCGCGGCCTAGCCTCCCCCGGGGCACGAGACCTCTCGCAGCGGCCCTGCTCGCACGACACACCCGATGACGCTGGGTCGAGCGGGCGCCGCTGCTCACGGCTCGAGGTCACGCCCATCGTGATGGCGTGGGCCCCGAAGCAGCTGGCGAGGATGTCCGTCTCCGGCTTGATTCTATTATGAGCATATGCTTATATTCCTACCGTGGGCCGACCAACCTGTTGCCGCCGAATCCATGCGCCCCCGGTCTCGGCGGTCTTCAAGCCGGCCGGGGTTCCCAGCCGTCTCCTCGACGAAGTCGTGGTCTCGCTCGATGAGTTCGAGGCCATCCGCCTTGCCGACCTGGAAGGGCTCTACCAGGAGGAGGCCGCTGCGAGAATGAACGTCTCGAGGCCCACCTTCGGACGGATCATCGAGTCGGCGCGGCGCGCGGTGGCCGAGGCCCTAGTCCTGGGCAAGCAACTCCGCATCGAGGGCGGCGTGGTCTCGATGGCGGTGTCGGAGATGGCCGGCGGCCAAACCTGTGGCGGGCGCGGACATGGCGTCCCTGGCCACTGCTGTGGTCGGCGCCAGCCGTCCCATTCGAAGTAGATCGGTGCGCCAGGCGCACCCAAACTGAGGAGGAAGTCATGGTCATCTGCATCCCGGTAAGCAAGGACGACGGGCTGAAGAGCCCGGTCAGCGCCCACTTCGGCTCAGCGCCATTCTTCATGTTGGTGAACACCATGCAGCACACCCACCGCACGGTCGCCAACCGCAACCTGCACCACAGCCATGGGCAGTGCCAGCCCCTGGCCGCCATCCAAGGCGAGATCGTGGACGCTGTCGTGGTGGGCGGGATCGGCGCTGGCGCCCTGGCCAAGATCCAAGCGGCTGGCGTCGACGTTCTCTGGTCGGACCTGCTGACCGTGGAGGAGACGCTGCAGGCGCTGGATGGCCCCGGGCTACGGCGTATCGTCCCGGCGCAGACCTGCGGACATCACGGTCGCAGGGAAGTTGAAGGCAACGGCATGGGCGGCTGCAGCCACTGATCCCCACGGCACCAGCTACGGCACCATGACCCAGGTCCGTATCCATCACCGTTCTCGGTGGCTCCGGTCATGCTGACTCGCCGCTCCAATGACGATTGACCACCACACTGGCATGGAAGAGGCGCTGTTCCACGCGCTGAACTCGGACGGCGGGGCCCTTCTTGACGCCTTCTCGGTGATCCTCTCGGCCAGGTGGTTCGGGGTTGTCGTCGGGACCACGGTACTCGGCACCATCCTGCTCGCTGGAGGACCTCGACGGCGGGAACTCCTGCTCGCGTTCGGCCTCGCCCTCGTCTTCAGCGACACCCTCGGAGCGCAGGTGCTGCGCCCTCTCATCGGCAGGATGCGCCCGTGCTTCGCGCTGCCTCCGGGCACGTTTCGCTGGCTGGCCCCTGCGAGCGACGTCGGTTCGCTTCCCAGCCTCCACGCGGCCAACTTCTTCGCCATGGCGTTCGTGACGTGGTCCACCATTCGCGGCGCCGGACTCGTTGCGCTGGGAGTGGCCGCTGGCGTGGCATGGAGCCGTGTACATGTCGGCGTCCACTGGCCTTCGGACGTGCTTGCCGGAGCCGTCTGGGGTGCATCCTGCGCTACTGCCGCACTGTGGCTCGCGAGATGGGCCGTCGGGCGGGCCTCCAGTTCAGGCCGGAGCGGCAAGTAATGTGCTCGTGAGTGGTGGCAGGTGCAGTCCCTCCTCTGCTCCTCGCTGGTCGCCTGCGTCTCCATCAACGACACGGTGAAGGTCGCGATGATCCTGTGGCGCGTCCCCTCCGCTGCGGCCTGGCCTTCGCCGGGCACGAGATCTCCCGCAGCTGGCCTGCTCACCGGATCCGTCGCTTGAACACCCGGAAGAGCAGCCAGAGGCTGGGGATGAGCGTCAGCGCGCCGGTCCCCAGCGCGGTGAGCAGAAGGACCAACGTGCGGGGCGGCGCCGCCGCCGAGGCCAGGGTGACGTCAGGCACCAGCAGGTACGGGTACTGCGACGCGCCCCAGCCCAGCACGATCAGCGTCACCTGTGCCGCCGCCAGGGGGCGAGCCAGCGTGAAGCGACGGGTGATGAGCGCCCAGAAGGCGCCCGTTGCTGCCGCGCCGGTCGCGAAGTGCAGCGGGAGCGACCAGGCCCGCCCGGTGAGCCCCTCGAAGACCAGGGGCGACTCGTGCCAGGAGAGCGCCGCCGCGCCGGCCGCCGCAATGAAGGTGACCGCGCCGGCGGCGATGGCCCGCCGGCGGAAGTCCTCCTGCAGCGCACCGCTGGCCTCCACCGTCAGGTAGACGGCGGCCAGGAAGGCGAAGAGCGCGGTGGCGAGAAGCCCGGTGGCGACCGAAAACCCGGAGAGCCAGGCCATGGGCCCGGCCAGCGGCTCGCCGGCCGGCCCGAGGCGCAGGCGCCCCGAGGAGAGCGCGCCGACGATGGCGCCGAGCATGAGCGGCGCCAGCACGCTCGACATCGAGAAGATCAGCCCCCAGCGCCGCTCCGCCGCGTCCCCGCCCTCGTCGTAGGCGCGAAAGGTGAACGCGGCGCCGCGCAGCACCACGCCCACCAGGAGCACCGTGAGCGGCAGGAAGAGCGTGGTGGAGATGGCCGCGAAGGCGGCCGGGAACCCGGTGAAGAGCACGGTCACCACCAGGATGAGCCAGACGTGGTTGGCCTCCCAGATCGGGCCGATGGCCTCCTCCACAAGCGCCCGCTGCTCGCGACGCCGCGGCCCGGAGGCGAAAAGGTCCCAGATCCCGCCACCCAGATCGGCCCCGCCGAAGAGCGCGTAGGCCACCAGGGCCAGCAATGCGGTGGCACCCACGGCCAGTTGGAGGTTCATGGCGTCGCCTCCGAGGCGGAGCGCCCGGCCGGGGAGGTCTGGCGGATCATCCTGCGCAGCACCGCGGCCGTCACCAGGGCGAGGAAGACATAGAGCACCGCGAAGGTCACCAGTGGGATCTCCAGCCCTCCCACGGGCGTCACCGCGTCGGCGGTCCGCAGCACCCCCCAGACCGTGAAGGGCTGGCGCCCCCACTCGGTGACCAGCCAGCCGGCCTCCAGCGCCAGGAATCCGGCCGGCGCCGCCCAGGTGAGGGCCGAGAGCAGGGCGGGGTGCTCCGGCAGGGAGCGCCGCCGCCACCAGAGTACGGCCGTTGTCAGCGAGAGCGCCGCCAGCGCCGAGCCGAGCGCCACCATCACCTCGAAGGCGAGGTGCACCTTGAGCGGATCCGGCCAGCGCTCGCGGGGGAAGTCCTCGAGCCCTCGCACCTCGGCGTCCAGGTCGTGGAAGGCGAGGAGCGAGAGCCCCGCGGGGATCTCGATGGCGCCCGGGGTCGTGCCTGTGTCGACGTCCGGGAACCCGCCGAGCCGGAGCGGCGCACGCCGCTGGGTCTTGAAGTGGCCCTCCAGGGCCGCCAGCTTCACCGGCTGGGTCACGGCGATGCGCCGCGCCGAGAGGTCGCCGGAGATGGGCTGGAGCAGCGCGGCGGCCATCGCCACCGGCAGGACCGTGGCCAGGGCCGTCCTGTGAAAGGGATCGCCCGGCGTCCGCCGCAGATAGAAGGCGTGGATGCCGGCCACCGCAAAGGCGGTAGCAGCATAAGAGGAGATTAGGACATGGAGCACCTGCTCGCCCCAGCCGGGCGGGAACATTGCCGCAACCGGATCGATCTCCAGGGCCTTTCCGGCCAGCAACTGGAAGCCGGCTGGGTGGTTCATCCAGGCGTTGGCCAGCGTGACGAAGAAGGCGCTCGCCGCTCCGGCCACCGCCACCAGGACGCCGCTGGCGAGGTGAAGCCTCGGCGACACGCGGTCGCGGCCATAGAGGAAGATGCCGAGGAAGATGGCCTCGGCGAAGAAGGCGAAGCCCTCCAGCGAGAAAGGCATGCCGATGATGGGGCCGGCGAAGGCCATGAAGCGCGGCCAGAGTAGCCCCAGCTCGAAGGAAATGACGGTGCCGGAGACCGCCCCCACGGCGAAGAGGACGGCCACGCCCTTGGCCCAGCGACGCGACAGCTCCAGCGCCGCCTGCTCCCCGGTGCGGCGCCACCGCAGCTCTGCCAGGACCATCAAGAGCGGCATGGCCACGCCGATGGCCGCAAAGACGATGTGGAAGGCCAGGCTCATGCCGAAGAGCCAGCGGGCGGCGAGCAGGTTGGTCATGGGCTGCTCTTCCTAACCGGTCGCCTACCCGTGGGCCACGGTCGAACGTCTGGTCCTGGCCCTCGCCCGAAGATCGCTGGCGTACCGCACGCTCAGCGGGGCAGGCGCCGCGCCAGCATCGACGCCACCGAGAGAGGACCGTCGAAGCCGTCCGCGCAGTCGATCTGGATCACCTCGGCATCGGATGAATCAGGGAGCTTGGCTGGAGCCACGAGCAGGATCGCGGCCGGGAGCAGCCAGCGGACCCAGGTCATCATCTCGGGCAATCGGCGCCGGTCTGCGGAGGGTCGGATGACGATCACGAGCTTGGGCGATGATGGGGCCACGAGAGTTGGAACCTCCACTGCGCAAGAAGGATTCCGACGTCGACCGAGCTGTTGTCCGGACTACCCGCAAGGCACTGGAATCTCTCATCAAGCAGAACCGGACTTGGGCCCGATGGCTCTCATCAGCAACTGGCTGTTTCGGGCATGGGCCCGCGCATGCAACCCGAACGAGGACACATGGCATCCATCTGGGACGAGCGATTCGCCGGTGAGGGGTACCTGTACGGCACGGCGCCCAATGGCTGGTTGGAGGCGCAGGCAGGACGGCTCAAGGCGGGGAGCCGCGTCCTCTCCCTCGGCGAAGGCGAAGGGCGCAACGCAGTCTGGCTCGCCACCCAGGGCCACCGGGTCGAGGCCGTGGACGGCTCGAGCGTCGGCCTCGAGAAGGCCCAGCGGCTGGCCACGGCGCGGGGGGTGACGATCCAGGCCACGGTAGCCGACCTGGCCAGCTTCGTGCCCGCGCCCAGCGCATATGACGCCGTGGTGCTGATCTTCGTCCACCTGGCGCCGCCGCTCCGCTTCCTGGTACACGCGCGGGCCCAGGCGGCCCTGGCGCCGGGGGGCGTGGTGATCCTGGAGGCCTTCACGCCGCGCCAGATCGCTTTCACGAGCGGCGGGCCGAAGCAGCTCGAAGCCCTCTACGAGCCGGAGGCGCTGCGCCTCGACTTCCCCTGGATCGCCTGGGACGTGCTCCGCGAGGAGGAGATCGAGCTCGACGAAGGGCCGCTGCACCGGGGGAAGGCCGCGGTGGTCCGTGGACTTGGCCGGCGTTCCGGATCCAGAATCGGCCCGTGACGCCGGCGCCAGCCCTGGTCAAGGTCGAGCCTCCGGCGCGCTGGCGAGCAGGCCTCGTCCTCCTGGCGGGGGCCGCCGCCTGCGTCCCGGGCGTGCCCGCCGCCGCGGCCCTGGCCGCCGGCGTGCTCATCGCCGTGGTGGTGGGCAACCCGCTCGCGCACCGCACGCGTCCCATCGCCAGGAAGCTCCTCCCCGCGGCCGTGGTTGGCCTGGGTGGCGCCATGGACCTCGACGAGGTGCTCCGCGCCGGAGCCCGCGGCCTCGGCTACACGGTCATCTCGATCGGCGCGGCACTGGCCATGGGCTGGCTGCTCAGCCGGCTGCTCGGCGTGGAGCGCCGGACCGCCACGCTCGTCACCGTCGGGACGGCCATCTGCGGCGGCAGCGCCATCGCGGCGGCGGCTCCTGTCATCGGCGCCGAGGACCGCGAGCTCTCGGTGGCGCTCGGCACCGTCTTCGTCCTCAACTCGGTGGCGCTCCTGGTCTTCCCGCCGCTCGGCCACGCCGCGGGGCTCGGTGAGCCGGCCTTTGGCCTCTGGGCCGCACTCGCCATCCACGACACCAGCTCGGTGGTTGGGGCGGCCATGCAATACGGCCCGACCGCGCTCGCGGTGGCGACCACGGTGAAGCTGGCCCGGGCGCTCTGGATCGTGCCGGTCACCCTGGCGCTCGGCGTCCTGGAGCGCCGCCGCGGCGGTACGGGCGTCCGGAGTGGCGGCCACCCTCCATGGTTCATCCTCGGCTTCCTGGCGGTGGCGGCCGCGACCACCTGGTGGCCGGCGCTCCGCCCGGCGGGTCACGCCCTGGCCGCCGTGGCCCGCCAGGCGATGGTCCTGACGCTCTACCTGGTCGGGCTCGGCCTGAGCCGGGAGAACCTGCGCGCCGTCGGCGTCCGACCCCTGCTGCTCGGCCTCGGCCTCTGGATCTTGACGGCGGCAGGGACGCTGGCGGCCGTTCTCTCCGGGGTGGCCGCTCCCTGATCGACTTGTTAGTTGCGGAGCGCCGCGATCGGATGGTGGTCCAGGGCGCGGTCCTTGACGATCAGGGTGGTCACCGGGGCCATGCATTCTTCCTGGAGGATCAGGTCGTGGCCCAGGCAGAGTCCAAGCTGCGCCACCAGCCCCACTCCGGCCTCGTTGAGAAGGCGAGCCTGGCCGACCGGGTTGCAGGACGCAACCAGCTTGGCCGGATTGGCCTTGGGAAGCCCGACTTCGGTGAGGTCGATCGCGCCGACCCGGCAGCAGACCAGCTCCGCTTCAAGCCCCTCACCCGCCAGGATCTCCCCGAGCCGCTGGGCCTCCCGGATGAGGCTGACGCAGAAGGCCACGCCCACGCGGGTGACGGTCCGCGCCTTGGCGAAGGCCACCAGCTCCTCGACCCGGTTGCGCAGCCGGCGATCCTGGTCGAAGGGGAGCTGGTCGGCTGCGGCCATCAAGGCCCGACGATCGGCACTCAGGTAGGCTCCCGGGTCGTTGGTCAGCTCGGCCTGGTTGCGCGACGGGCAGTCATCGGGGGTCCTGGCAAGGTCACACCGTGCGCTGGCCGCGGTGACGCAGGTCGCGCACGAACCGGTCGTCCTCTCGGGTATGGTCATCCGCAGGTTGGAGCGTCGAGGCGGCCCGTCGGTTCGCACCCAGGACGGATTCGTGAACCTCATCGGGGGCCAGCGGCTCTCAGGATCCAAGGGGTGGACCATGGCGCAGGACCGAAACCCGGATGAGGAGGCCGCGGCGTCCCTCCGCGCGCTGGACAAAGAGGCGCTCATCCGCATCGTGCTGGACGACGCCAAGAACTGGCTCGCGCACGACGGCCTCTGGTTCCAGGCCATCGAGAAGACTCACGGGATGGATGTGGCCATCGAGGCCGACCGGGCCGCCTGGGAGAAGTTCACCGTCGTCGAGGCGCGGCGAATCATGGAGCGGCTCGGCCTGCGCTCGGGCGGCGGCATCCCCGCGCTCCTCGAGTGCCTGCAGCACCGGCTCTACGCGCGCCTCAACATTCAGGAGGCGACCGAGGTGACCGACACCCGGGCCGTCTTCACGATGCGCGACTGCCGGGTGCAGTCGGCCCGCAGGCGCAAGGGGCTCCCCGACTTCCCCTGCAAGAGCGTGGGGATCGTCGAGTACACCGAGTTCGCCCGGACCGTGGACCCGCGCATCCGGACACGCTGCCTCGCCTGCCCGCCCGACCCCCATCCGGGCGACAGCTGGTGCAGCTGGGAGTTCACCATCGCGCCAGAGGCCGGCGCTCGCTGAACCTCTAGGCAGGCCGAATCGCGCCAGTGACGCGGGGCTCCAACGAGATGGAGAGTCCAGATGCCACTCGAGTCCGAGCCGAACCCGCCCGTCTCTTCGATCCCGAACCGCCCTCCCCTCCGCGCCTGGCTGCGTGGCGGCGGGTGGAGGTCCCTTGCGCTCGGCGCCGTCGGCGCCCTCGCTGGTGGAACCTATGCGCAGCTCATCGGCTGCAGGACCGGAGGGTGCGCCATCCTCTCCAACGTCGGCACCGCGACGATGGCCGGAGGCTTGATGGGCCTGATCTTCGGCTGGCCGGGCCCGGCGAAGAAGACCTGAAGACGCACGGCACGGGGATGTCCCAATGAATCTGCTCATGCTTGAGCATTGCGGCTGCGAGGAGATCACGGACAGGCTCTCGGAGTATTTCGACGAAGAGCTCGGGACGGTAGACCGTGCCCGCGTGGTGCTGCACCTGACCGCCTGCCCCCGCTGCGCCGCGATTGCAATCGGACTGGCCGAAACCATCCAGGCGGTCCATCGCTTGTCGGGATGGATTGGTTGCCGCCCGGCCTGCCGACTCCACTGATGCCAGCCTACCCGCGCGCGTCGAGGAACTTCTGCAGAGCGTCCCTGACCGATCGCTCCACTGCCGGTGGCACCCGCGCCTCGCCCGCTCGCCTGCAGAGCGCCAGGGTCGCGCGGAGGGAGTCGCATCGCCCTCGGCAAACCGGGCAGCCTTGCAGGTGCTGCTCCAGTTCGGCGCAGGAGGCGCCGTCGATCTCGCCCTCCATCCGTTGGGAGAAGATCTCCACCACGTCGCGGCAGCCGGCCGCGGGCGTGCCATCTGCTCCGAGGCCGAGCACCGGCGCCACCCGTTCGCGCACGGTCATGCGAGCCCGGTGGAGCCGACTCTTCACCGCCTCGACGCTGAGCCCGAGCGCCTCGGCCACGTCGGCGGCTGGAAGTCCTTCCACGTCGCGCAGCACCAGCACCTCGCGGTACATGGGCTCGAGCGAATCGATGGCGGTGTCGAGCGCGGCCTGCAGCTGCCGCCCCGCGGCCAGTTCCTCAGGCGACCGGTTCGGGTCGGCGACGGCGGCACCCTGGTCGGCCTGCTGGTCGAGCGATTCGATGGCAGCCGGCGCAAACTTGCTGGTCCGCCGCTTCTTGATGCAGAAGCTGCGGGCGATGGTGTAGAGCCAGGTCGAGACCGAGGAGGCGCCGCGGAAGTCGGGCAGCGTCCGGGCCGCAGCTAGCAGCGTCTCCTGCAGCACGTCAGCGGCGTCCTCGTCGTCACGGCACATCTTCTTGCCGAAGCGGAAGACCCGGGCCTGGTGGTCTCCCAGGAGCTGCTCGAGGGCCCGCCGGTCGCCGCCCTTGGCGGCTTCGACGAGATCGTGTTCAAGCGTGGACATGGGACCCGATGACTAGCCGAGGTAGCCCTTGCGCACAACCGAACACTTGAATTCAGGCCATGGCGCGGCGGGCAAGAAGCCCGCCCGTGGTCAGAAAAGGAGCCGGCCCAGCAACCCGAGCGTGGTCGTGTAGCCCGAGACCGAGCCCTTCACCACCATCGGCGCTGGCGCAGGTCAGCGACCCTTGCCCGCCAGACTGCAGGACGGCCTGCCGGGCCGGTCACGGGTTCCAGGTCGTCCCGCGACCGGAAGGCGCGCCGCTCGGAGACGCAAAGCCTTTCGGAGGCTTGAGGCCGCAGAGACGGGGCGCTGGCCTGGTCCCCGCATTCCCTTCAGTTGAGTCGCGTTGCGGCTTGCTGTCGACGGCTGTGACCGACCCCGAGCACGAAGCGGCGGGAGTCGAAGGCGGCGGCCCCGCAGGCAGCCTGGCCGGCAGAGGTTTGTTCTCCCCGACTATTCCGGCCCCCGGAGGCTTGTCGGCGTCGGTCGCGCCACCGGTCGATGGGACCGCCAGGGCGGCAGCCAGGATGATCCAGGGAAGGCGGTACATGGTCGCTTGAGCTCCTGGCAGGTGAGAGCCGGCGACGCCTGGGTGGGTTCGTGGCGACGCGTGCTAACGGACGTCACCGCCCTTGGCCGCTGAGAGTCTTGAGGGGAGATAGGTTGGCCGGCAAGTTGGCCGCGGCAGTTGGTCGCACCTCGTCGCGAGGCCGGCGCACGAGGGCCGTTCTGCGTGCCTCAGCATTAACTCGCCTGGAGGTCGCGGGTCTGGTGATGAGACGCCACCGGCGCGGCTTTCCCTGCTGACCCGAGTCCGGCGAGCGCGACCGACCACGGAGGAATGGACCATGACGACGAACAACAAGCCCCTCGGATTGCTGATCCTGCTGAGCGCGATTGCCTTGCCGAGCGCCGCGCTCGCCCAGGGCGGCCCTGATGGAGCCACCACCTGCCCAGCCCACGGATGGATGCGCGGGTCCGGTGCGCGGGCCTTCGACTCGAACTCGATGACGACCTTCCAGGGCGACATCGTCGAGGTGCAGCGTATCGCCAGAGGCCGCCACGAAGGCGTTCACCTGACGGTGGCCATGGGCTCCGAGCAAGTAACGGTCCACCTCGGACCGGACTTCTACGTTGACGGCCAACCTCTCAAGCTCGCGAAGGGTGACAAGGTCGAGGTGAAGGGGGCGCGAACCACCGTCAACGGTCAGACCGTGGTCATCGCACTCGAGGTCCGCCGCGGTGACCAGGTGCTCGCGCTGCGAGACACTGGCGGAGTGCCGCTCTGGCGGGGGCAGGGGATGGGACGGCGGTAGGGCCGCCTCCTTGTGACGGCTCGGGGGCCCTCGGGGCCCCTGTCCTGGGGACCCCATGCCGGCCATTGGCCCCTTTCCTTGGCGCGTGGCTCCCACCCACATGGCCAAGACAGCGCTCGTCATCGGTGGCGGATTTGCGGGACTCGAAGCAGCCATCCACCTCCGCAAGGCGGGGCTGGAGGTCACGCTGGTCTCCAACCGGCCGTTCCTCTTCATCTACCCGACTTCTATCTGGGTCGTGACCGGTGAGCGTTCCCTTGAACAGGTCACGCTCGACCTGAAGGACGCCGCCCGGCGCCACGGCTTCGCCTTCGTCGAGGGGGCCGTCGAGGCGATCTCGGCGGCGCGCCGGTCGGCGGTCGTGAACGGGGCTGAGCTCGTCGCCGACCACCTGGTGGTCGCCATGGGCGGCGACCGGCTCAAGCCCAAGGGCATAGAGCACACCTTCACGATTGGCGGCGCTCCGGAGAACGCCCAGCGCCTGCACGAGGCGCTCGAAGCGCTGCTGGCCAAGGGAAGCGGCCGGATCGCCATGGGCTTCGGAGGAAACCCCAAGGACACCTCCGCCGTCCGCGGCGGACCTGTCTTCGAGGTCATGTTCAACGTCGACACGCTGCTCCGGCGCCGCGGGCTCCGCGACGCCTTCCAATTGGCCTTCTTCGCCCCCATGCCCAGCCCAGGCGAGCGGATGGGCAAGAAGGCGGTTGGCGCCATCCAGTCGATGTTTGATCGGCTCGGCATCGCCAAGCGCTTCGGCAAGAAGATCGATCGGTTCGAGCCTGGTGGCGTGGTCTTCGAGGACCAGTCGAAACTCGACGCTGACCTGGTCCTGTTCCTGGCGGCCGGCGCGGGGCATCCCGTCGTCGCGTCCTCCGACCTACCCAGGAACGAGGCCGGCTTCGTCCAGGTCGACGAGGGCTGCGCGGTCCCGGGCTTCCCGGGCGTCTGGGCCATCGGCGACTCGGCGGCGTTGCAGGGCCCGGACTGGCGCGCCAAGCAGGGGCACGTCGCCGAGGTCATGGCGCGCGTGGTGGCGAGCAACGTCCAGGCGCTCGAGGCGGGCCGGCCAGAGCGGGAGAGCTACCTGCCGCACCTCGGCATCACCTGCCTGCTCGACATGGGGAACGGCGCCGCCTTCATCCACCGTGACAGCGAGAAGGAGCAGAAGATCCCCCTCCCCGTGGTCGGCCACTGGATGAAGCAGGCCTGGGGCGCCTACTACAAGGCGTCGAAGCTCAAGCAGTTCCCGCGGCTCCCGGGGATGTGAGCGCCGCGCCGTGCGCTGAACACCTCACGCCTCCGAGGTCTCGATGGGCAACGCCGTCATGATCGTGGTCCTCCTGCTGGTCGGCCTGATGGTCGGAATGCAGCTGCTGGTCCGCTCCAGGGCGCGGGCCATGCGCGGCAAGGACGTGCCGGCGCTGCCAGGTGATCTCGGCCGCCAGCTCGCCGGCGCACCTCGGGCGCTGCTCTATTTCTTCAGCCCGTCGTGCGGCGCGTGCAAGCCGCTCACGCCGCGCTTCGCGGCGCTGAGTCGCTCCAACCCGGCGGTCCACCTCGTCGACGTGGCGCAGGACCTGGGCGTCGCCCGTAGCTTCAAGGTGATGGGGACGCCGAGCGTCATCGAGATCGCTGAGGGCAAGATCGTGGGGTACCACGTAGGCGCGGTCCCGGCCGACGTGCTGGCGCGCTTCACGTGAGGGGTAGCGGTCACGTGGGCGGCCCCTCGGATCGGGTATCCTCGGTCTCTCCGGAGGTGCGCCGTGCCGAATGACCAGACAGCTGACCCTTCCTGCGCCGCCTGCAGCACCGTCTTCAGGAAGAAGGGGGTCACCGCATGCTGGAGTCCCGATCCGGGGTCGGCACCACCCCGCCCCGGCAACTGTCCGACCGCCCACCACGGCGACGTCGTCGAGTCGGCCATGGCGCTCTACCGCTCCGGGGGCCCCGAGGAGCGGCTGGCAAAGGTGGCGGCCGAGGTCGAGGGGCTCTGCTACGAGGCCCAGCCCGGCGGCGCGGTGCATGCCCGCTGGACGCGGGTGGAGGACACCGTCGCGCTGGCGAAGCGCATGGGCTGGAAGCGCATTGGCATCGCCACCTGCATCGGGCTCCTCGATGAGTCGTCCAGGTTCGCCGAGATCCTCGAGGCACAAGGGCTCGAGCCGGTGTCGGTCTGCTGCAAGGTCGGGTCGCTCGACAAGGCGGCGCTCGGGATCGGCGAAGAGTTCAAGGTCCGCCCCGGCACCTTCGAGCCGCTCTGCAACCCGGTGGCGCAGGCCCGCATCCTCAACCGCGTCGGCACCGACATGAACGTCATCATCGGGCTCTGCGTGGGCCACGACATGCTGTTCTCGAAGCACGCCGACGCACCCACCACGACGCTGGTGGCCAAGGACCGGGTGACCGGTCACAACCCGGCGGCCGCCCTCTACGGCACGAACTTCTACTACAAGCGGCTCACCAAGCAGGCGGTCACCTCGCCGCGGGAGCCGCCCGGGACCGGCTAGCGACTTGCCCTGATCCCTGCTGAGCCTTGAGCCGCTCTCCATCATTGGGCTCGCCGTGCTGGTCTTCGGAGAGACGCTGCCCCTGCTCGAGCTGCCCGGCGCTGCTGTCATCTTGCTTGGTGGCACCGCGCTGAGGACAAGCCCTACCTGGGTCCCGTGACAGGTGTGTCATGCTCCCCGACCCCTTGGCTTTGAGCCAACTGGCGTCGATCCGCACGGCTTGGCACCAGTTGTACGAAGGCCTGATTCCAAAGACTTGCGAGGACGCTGAGCGGGCCAGATCGAGCGCCTGCGGCCTCCGATACGGCAGCCGTTTGGTGCATTAGTGGTGCGAAGCGCCCGGACTCAAAGTCGAAGGCCCCAGAACGATCGGTTTTCCCGAGTCGTTCCAGGGCCTTCTGAGTCGGGGAGACAGGATTTGAACCTGCGACCCCTTGGTCCCGAACCTGCGGCAGGGAATGTCCCCACCGTGGGAGGGAGTGGCAAACCTTCGCAACCCCTCGACGGCATTGGAGTCGAGGTGACGTCCTCCGGCGAAGGCTTGCCACAGGATCTACCTAATGGAAGGGATGGAACCGCGTCCGCGGACCAAGTTGCGGCGGATTTGCGGCGGACGGAGTTCTTGAGACCCGAGAATCTCCTGCCGGTGAGCACGGTCGCTGAGCGGCTCGCTGTCAGCGTTGCGACCGTCCACGCTGCGATCAACGCGGGTGAGCTGCGCTGGGTCTTGTTCGGCTCGGTGCGCCGCGTCCGACCGGAGGACCTGGAGGCCTACATCCAGTTGCGGAGTTCCTCACGCCCTCCGGTCGACGAAGACTGGTGCACGGTGGCAGACCTGATGCGCGCCACCGGGTTCAGCCGGTCCAAGACGTACAGGCTGCTCGAGCGCGCCATCCTGCCCTTTCGGGTCTTTGCTCGCATCCGATACATCCGGAGCAAGGACCTCGGGGCCTTCCTGCGAACCAGCAAGAACACCCGGGGCATCCTCTCGTGATTGCGCCCGGGCGGGATCTTGGAATACAGCAGAATGCTGGATGACCCGCACGCTTCAAGAGCAGCCGCGGCGCCGTGTGCGGCGCAGCACATTCCACACGGTGAAAGTCCCAGAGTGTCCGATCACTAGAGCCCGGCGTACCAGTCGTAGCCTCGCTCGGCCCAGTAGTCCCTGGGACGCTGGTCTTGCCACGCGATGCGTCCGATTCGCTTGATGCTTTTGATGCCGTACTTCACCGGGATCACCAACCGGAGCGGGGCTCCATGCTCCTCCGAGAGAGGCTCGCCGTTCATCTCCCAGGCCAGGAGTGTCTGGGGATGCAGCGCGCTATCCGAGTCGAGCCCGACGTAGTATCCGCCGCCAGGGGTCTCGATCGAGACGTGGGGTGGGACGTCATCGGGCCTGTCTGCAAGGTCGAACGGCTTCCCAGACGGGGTCGTCGGTGGGAAGCGTGTCGCGAAGTCAGCGAACCGGACTCCGCCCCATTGCACCACCGTGCTCCAGCCCTCGATGCACTTGAATTCGGCGACCATCTCGGTCTTCGGAAGCGACTGGAGCTCGGCAATGCCAAGGCTCTGCCGACCTCCGGAAAGTCCTTCGACGACGAGGCGCCATGTCGCCGGGTTGAACTCCTCGTCCTCGAGCCCCGCCTTGCCGTTGGCGCGAGGTGTGAGGGCGCTTTCACGGGGGAACGTCGGCGTGAGACGCTTGCGTGAGAACGAGGCCCTGGCGATTCGCTCGTTGAACCGCAGCATCGATCGGAGCGGAGCCCGGATGCCGTCCTCCATCGGGCTGGCGGTCAGCCATCGCCAGCCCATTGCAAGACCGCCCGCGGCGGCGGCCGCCGCCAGGAAGCTGCGGCGAGTGGCCTTGGCAACCCGCGCCCGCCCTTCGGCTTCAGTGAGGACGACCTCGGGCAGAGGCGGGACCTTCCTCGACGAACTGCTCATGGCTTGGTCTCCTCTGGACCGTCGACGACCTCGACGCCCGCGACCATCGAACGGAAGTTGTTCCAGCCGGCCCGGACCACCTGGACGAGGTGGAGGAGCAGGAAGGCGAAGTAGCCCATGGTCAGCCAGAAGTGCCCGAAGCGAGCTGCCGGGTAGCCACCGAGCAGCGTCGTGAGCCACGAGAGTTGCACCGGCCGGTAGATGGCCAGGCCGCTGAGAAGGCTCATGGCTCCCATCAGGATGATGGCGCTGTAGGTAATCTGCTGCGCCGCGTTGAACTTCCTGCGAGGCAGCGGTGCCTTCCGGATTCCGAGGTCGTGGAGGACGACCTGCAAGGCCTCCTGCCAGGAGTCACGGGAGGGAACCAGGTAGCGCCACTCCCCCGATATGACGGTGTAGGTGACGTAGGCCAGGCCGTTCAGCGCGAAGAACCACATGAACGCGAAGTGCCAGGCCATCCCTTCGGCGAGGCGCTGTGGGAGGCGGAGCACCTGGTAGACCCAGTCCGGGAAGAAGTGGAACAGCGTGAAGCCTCCGATGCCGACCCGGTAGACGTCGTTCGCCCAGTAGATGAGCAGGCCGCTCGCCACCATGGTGGCCAGAAGCGGGAAGTTCACCCAGTGAAACCAGCGGATCGCGAGCGGGTGCTTCCGCTCGATTCTCATGGTCCGCTCGGTCACTGGAGGCACCGCGGCGCCAATCTCGGGCATCTCGGTACTCACGTGGCCTCCAGCGACCGAGTGCGGCCTACATCTTGCCGTCGGACTTCATCTTGTCGTCCGACTTCATCTTGTCGTCCGACTTCATCTTGTCGCCCGACTTCATCTTGTCG
>Ga0315271_10000274_pt1 | contig 27103 bp, 22 predicted proteins | sample C3_top_MG_FD_204664 | JGI IMG/M metagenome (GOLD analysis project Ga0315271, IMG submission 204664) | Sediment microbial communities from Yellowstone Lake, YNP, Wyoming, USA - C3_top | ecosystem: Environmental > Aquatic > Freshwater > Lake > Sediment | place: USA: Wyoming | collected 2017-08-01
CGGTCGGGCGGTCGAGCAGCGCGTTCAGCCGGGCCACCATCGTCTGTCGCATGGCCTGCATGCGCACGGTGTCCTCGACCATCCGCGCAATCTCCACCTGCGCGCGCAGCACGTCGGCCTGGCGACCATCGCCCACGCGATACATCGAGGCCGCGGTCTTCTCGATGTCCTGCAGCAGGCGCACCGTTCCGCGCATGACGTCGAGGCGTCGGTCGGTGGCGTACAGGTCGTAGAAGGACATGGCGATCTCGCTGCGAAGCTCCCATGTGACCTCCTGCGCCCGCTCACCCGCCGCCGATGCCTGCGCACCCGCCACCCGTCCGGCCATGGCCAGCTTGCCGCCGAGGGGCAGCATCTGCATCACCTGCAGTTGGCGCATGCCGAGAATGGGCATTGGGGCGAGGCTCGGGAGCATGTAGTTCATGAACCCGAGCTGGACTTGCGGATCAGGCGGCCGCGTGGCGCCGGGCACGCGCGCCTGCGCGGCCTGCGCGAGCGAGCGTGCCGCCGCGGCGCGCGGATTGGCGCGCACCTGCGTGTACAGGTCGCCAAGGAGAACGGTGCCAGGCGGGCCCGATGCGAGCGGCGCGTTCTGGGCGATGAGCAGCATGGGAGCGAACGCGAGCATACCGGCAATCCAGTGGATGCCGAATGCCGCACCGCGTCGCGCGATGGGAGTGACCGAAGTTGACATGGAACGGAGGGAGTGCAGGTCAGCCGGCGCGAGGGCGCGCACGGCTCTCGCCCGCGTCAGGCGCGGGCGTGACTCACCTCAGGCGCGCGGAGGGGGTGGCTCCGGGGCGTGCAGTACGGACTGCCAGTGCGTGGCGTACGCGGTGTGTGGCGCCGCAACGGCGGTCGCGACGGGCGAGGTCACCAGCGACAGCGTCTCGACGGCTGCCGTCGCGCACGCCGCGCTCGTGCATCCGGCCGGCATGGTGGGGCAGCACGGCTGCTGGTTGTGCTTCGGCGCCGGAACTTCGGGCATCGGCATCTGATGCCCGGCGTGCGTCATTGGCGCCGCAGCGCGCTCCATCTGGTCACAAGCACGCGCCGGCGACGCCATCGTGAGATGGAGCGTGGCGGCCGCGAGCGCGACGCGAAGGAGGCGGAAAGAAAGGTTCATTCGTGAACAGATTCGTACACCCGAAATGTCAGGCGACTGGAATTGTCGCCAATCGGGGTTCAAAGTGGAAGCTGTAAGGTTTTACCTGAAAGGGGAATTTAGGACGCCGCTTTGGCCTCCAACCGCCCAGAGAGGCATATTCCAGACGTGGCCAACTCCTTTGATGTCATCGTAGTAGGGCTCGGCGCGATGGGCAGCGCCACCGCCTATCATCTCGCCGCCAAAGGCGCGCGGGTGCTCGGGCTCGACCGCTTTGCGCCGCCGCATTCGGACGGGTCGTCGCATGGCGAAAGCCGGATCATCCGGGAATTGTATTACGAGCATCCGCTGTACGTCCCGCTGGTCCAGCGCGCGTACGACCGGTGGGAAGCGCTCGAATTCGATTCGGGAATCGAGGGCCTGCTCAACATCACCGGCGGCCTGATGATCGGCCCCGCCGGCGGTGACCTGCTGCAGGGCGTGCGGCGCGCGGCCGCCGAGCATGAGCTGCCGGCACACACCGTCGGCACGGCCGAGCTGAGAAAGCGGTATCCGCAGTTCACCATGCCGGCCGGCTGCGAAGCGGTGCTCGATGAACGGGCCGGCTATCTGGATCCCGAAGCCTGCGTACGTGCCCACCTGAAGCTCGCCACCAGGCACGGCGCGACGCTCCGCTACAACGAGCGCGTCCTCAGCTGGCGACTGCTCGGCGATGGCGTGGAGGTGAAGACGGCGCGCGGCACGTACACGGCGGAACGCCTTGTCATCTCGGCGGGGGCCTGGTCACGAGAAGTGCTGGGCGAACATGCCCCGCCGCTGAGCGCGGAGCGGCAGGTGCTGCTCTGGTTCGATGCGCCCGGGGATGCGCGGCAGTGGGGGCCCGACCGGTTCCCCATCTACATGTGCGAGTTCGGCGACGGCCAGTTCATCTATGGGTTCCCGACGCTGGCGCGCGGCTTCAAGGCGGCGGTGCACTACCAGGGGCAGCCACTCGAGGACATTGAGCAGATGCGGCGCAGCGTGGACGCGGCCGACATTGCGCGCGTGCGCGACGCCGTGGCGCGGCTCTTTCCGTGGGTCGCGAGCGCACCGATACGCGAGGTCGCCGTCTGCCCCTACACCAACACGCCCGACCTGCACTTCATCATCGACTTCCTGCCCGGCGACGATCGCGTGCTGGTGTCGAGCCCGTGCTCAGGGCACGGCTTCAAGTTCGCGAGCGCCATTGGCGAACTGCAGGCGCAGCTGCTGCTGGACGAGCCGGTGCCGTTTGACCTCACGCCGTTCCGGCTGGACCGGTTTCGGTGATTGATCCGGATTTGCAGCGATCTATACGGGCTTTTTTCACCACGGAGACACGGAGAAGTACCAGAGGGCCACGGAGGCAGCAACTACGAAATTCGTAAAGGGGGCCTGGAGGACAGAACTGTCCGCCCACGCCCCCTTGAGAATTGCCGTTGCAGCCTCCGTGGCCCTCAGCTTTTCCTCCGTGCCTCCGTGGTGAAAAAAGCCCCTATCCTTTCAGTCCCTTCTTGCGAAGAGCATCGATGCGCGCCCGCGCCTCGCGCACCTTGGGCTGCAGCTCGGGATCGGCGTCTTTCCAGATGTCCACGAACTTCTCGTAGTGCTCCAGCGCCTTGGCCGTGTTTCCCTTGGCGTCGTACAGCTCGCCGAGGCGCTTGTGACTGCCGGCGAGGAAGTCGCGATGCAGGGACAGGTCGTAGTTGGTAAAGCCGGTGTACCGCTCGTACTCGGCGATTGCTGAATCCGGCTGGTTGGCGAGGTCGAGGGCCTGCGCACGCCACGGACCGATCTGCTCGGCGCCCAAATCCGCCTTGTCGGCTTCGCCAAGGAACGTCACGGCATCCTTGGGGCGGTTCTCGGCCAGCGCCAGCATGGCCTTGGACACCGGAACGGACCCCTTGAACTCCGCGAAGGTCGAAGACGCCAGGTCTTTTTCGAATGCGACCTGGTACGTGCGGGCTGCCGCGGCGTCGTGCGTGACGGCGGCGATGCGCAGCATCGAGATCCACGGGCGATCGGCCGCGGGAATCGAGGCCATTGGCACACGCTCGAGCGCACGCTTCACCATGGCCTTGGCACCGCTGGCATCGTTCAGGTAGTACCCCAGCACCCAGGCACTGTCGAGCATGACGTCGAGGTGGGCGGCGTTGGTGGCCACGACACTGGCCTCCGTCGGCACGCCCTGTGCGGTCCAGTGCTGCGCCTCGCGCAGGCGGCCACGCAACGTGTTGACGTTGGCGAGAAATCCCGCCGTGCGCGCACGCGCCGCATCGCTGCGCCGGGTGGGGAAGGCGGCGCGCAGCAGTGAATCGGCGTTGGCGTACTTTCCGCGGGCGAACAGGAGCGCCGCCTTGACCGCCGGAAGTTCGCCGTGCTGCGGGAACTTCTTCTCGAATGCGGTCATGGTAGACTCGGCCGCACTGAACTTGCCGAGTTCCAGCTGCACACCGGCAAGACCGCTGAAGGACCCGCCGAACGGCTGCTCCACGGCCACGGCGCGGCGATAGCGCTCCTCGGTGCGCGTCCGGTCGCGGTTGCTCCAGTAGAGGATGGCGACGTTGTTGAGCGCGGAACGATTCAGGGAGTCCTTCTCGATGAGCGCTTCGTACGCGGCAATCGCCTTTGCGCGGTCGGGAGTTGGTCCCGAGCCCCAGTATGAGGCTTCGGTCAGCAGTCGTTCGTTCTCGCTCAGTCGCTCGCGGTACTTGTACGCCCTGGAAATGGCGTCGTTGCCCTGCGCCTGCGACCCGACCTCCGCCGAGTACGAGGCGGCAATGCGTCGCCATGCCATGGCAAACGTGCTGTCGAGCTCGACGGCCTGCAGCAGCAGCACGCGCCCCTTGGCGTTGTCGCCGGTGGCGGCAATGAGCTGGATGCCCTCCACGTATTTGCGCAGCGCGGGAAGCGAGGTGGTGGAGACGCGCTCCAGCGGAATGGACTCGTGCACGTTGCGCAGGCTCTCGCCCACCTTGCCGCGAATGTCCTTGGACAGCTGGCCCAGCACTTCCACCAGCTCGCCCTGGTTCTTGGCGGTGCGGCGGAACTGCGCCAGTTCGGCGCCATCGAGCACGCCAACGAGGCGCGCGGAGATCACGTAGTTCCCACCCAGTTCCACGATGTCGCCGTCGAGCACCGCCTTGGCCCCTTCACGTCCGGCGACTTCCCTGGCGAGCGCATAAGGCACGCTGGCGTCCGCCGGCTTCTGCATCAGGCGCAGCACCTCGGCCACCGCGGACTTGGTGAGGACCCTCAGGTTCTTCGACTGTGCGAGGTCGGTGCGCAGCGCCTCGGACACCGTGATGCCCAGCGTGGAGTCGCTGGCCGGGCTCTTGAAGTCGGCGACGACAATGGTCTCGTTGGCGCCGAACGCTCCCTTGCCGATGAGCGATCCCACCGCGCCAATGCCGAGTGCGCGCATCACCATGAAGCCGATGACGAGCGCGGCGAAGGCGCTGACGGCAATGCCGCCGCCAATCCATGTGCGCCGCCACGACACGTGCGGGCTGGCCTTCAGCGCCATGGTGGCCATGGTGCCGTGCGCGGCCGTGTTGCCGCCCGGCGTGAAGGCCGGCGTGGCCGTGTACAGGCGATACGCGGTGCGCTGCACGTAGGCGGTGATGCCGATGATCGGCAGGCCCAGCAGCATGATGCCCACGGAACCCGGCAGCGCCCACTCGGGAAGGCCAATGACGTTGGTGGCCGCCCACGCGGTGAGCGCCACGAGCAGCGTGGCAGCCGCCCAGATGCCGAGTGCGCGAGCAAGTCGAATCTGCCCACCGGCGAGAATGGCCGGCGCGGCGCCGCTGGCGCCGCTCGAGTTCACCGAGTCGAGCACCTTCACGATGTCGGTGCCCTGCTGCGGCCGGTCGCCGGGCTCCTTCTCGAGGCAGCGCATCACCACCTGCGCCAGGGCCGACGGCACGTCGGGGCGCAGCTCGCGGATGTCGCGCGGACGCTCGCTCATGTGCGCGGCGAGCATGCGCGACGGCGGCAGCCCGTGGAACGGCACCTGACCGCACAGTAATTCGTACGCGAGCACGCCGAACGAATAGAAATCGGCGCGGTTGTCGGTGTCCGGATCGCCGGCGGCCTGCTCGGGCGCCATGTAGGCGGGCGTGCCAATGGATGTGCCGGCCACCGTGAGCGAACCGCCCGGCGCGTCGGTGCGCGACGCCGAAATGGCCTTGGCGATGCCGAAGTCGGTCACCGTGGCGCTGCCGGCGGCCAGCAGCACGTTGTCGGGCTTGATGTCGCGGTGCACCACGCCGTGCGAATGCGCAAACGCCAGCGCGCGCGCCACGTCGCGCAGGATGCTGATGACCTCGCCCATCGCCAGCGGCCCGCGGCCGAGCCGCTGGCGCACCGATTCGCCCTCGACGTACGGCATGGTGAACCACGGCAGTCCGTCGGCGTCGCCCGCGCCGAGCACCGGCACGATGTGCGGGTGCTGCAGCTGCGCGGCGAGCAGGATTTCGCGGTTGAACCGGTCCACCGAAACGCCGGCCAGCAGCTCGGGGGCGAGCACCTTGATGACGACGCGCCGGTTGAGCGTGCGTTCGGTGGCCACGTAGGTGCGCGACATACCGCCGCCACCCAGCTCTCGTTCGATTACATACTGGCCCGCAATGGAGGCATCGAGGCGGGCGCGAAAATCGGACATCAGGAGAGCGGGTTCGGGGGGCGAACGGCAGGTCGCATCAATATGGGTGCTTCAGGGGCGGTGGCTAGTCCGGAAAATACCCCGAGATCCACCCTCGGGGGTCCTTTTCAGCGGGCAATTCCCGCCCGGCACTGCAAATGCCCCCCTGGAAAACATAGATTTCATCCTGATGATGGGGTGTAGCTCAATGGCAGAGCGCCGCACTGTTAATGCGGAAGTTGTAGGTTCGAGTCCTACCGCCCCAGTTGCGGCGAACTGAGGCAATTGCAAACGGGGGACCTGCACTGCAGGTCCCCCGTTTGTTTCCGGCGCCCTCATTGCGTTTTCTTCTTGCCGCGGTTGGGATCGTCGCCGCACCGATGCGCGCGATAGTCCTTGGGCTGGCACCGAAACGCCCACGCCTGCCAGAAACCCTTCTTCGCCGTGCGCGCCGCGGACTCGGCGCGGGTGAACCGGTTGAGGTATCGCACGTTCTCGTACGCGAGCACCATTGCCCAGCCGTTCGCCACCATCCACTCGTTCAGCATCACGTTGCCGGCATAGGCGTAGGCCAGTGTGCGGCCGTAGCGATCCGTCGGATTCCGGTCGAGCTCCAGGCGCAGCACCGTGCCGGGCGCCGCCAGGCGATCCAGCTGCTCCTTGGCCATGCGTCCCCACGGACTCTGCGCCAGCTCAGGCGCGTCTATCAGCAGCAGGCGCACCTTGCGGCCGTCGGCACAGGTGAACGAATCGCCGTCGGCCAGCTTCTTCACCACGCAGGTGAGGGTGGGCGCCTGTGCGGCAAGCGAAGCCGGGCCGCTGCCCACGAGGGCGACGGCCAGGAGGGATAGCACGCGCAGTGCGCGCGTCATCCGCGCCGGGCGAACACGCTCGTCCTGCCGTCCGCCGTCCACGACATCACGGTGAACGGACGCGGCCCGCCACTCTGCTCCATGCCCGGCGCGCCCAGCGGCATGCCGGGCACCGACAGCCCGGCGATGGCCGTCTTCTCCTGCAGGATCTTATGAATGAGGTCGGCGGGCACGTGCCCTTCCACGACGTACTTGCCGACGAGCGCCGTGTGGCACGACCCCATGGCCAGCGGCACGCCCGCGGTGCGCTGCATCGGCGTGACGTCGTTCATCTCGATGACCTTCACCGAAAAGCCATTGGCCTTCACGTGCTTGATCCACTCCTTGCAGCAGCCGCAGGTGGGGCTCTTGTACACGGTCATCGGAACGGGCGCGCCAGCAAGCACGGCACGCGGTGCGACCAGCGCCAGCACGCCAGCGCCCAGCGCACGCTGCATGAAATCGCGTCGGTTCATCATTGGGGGGCTCCGGGTTACGGGGCGAGACCAGCCAGCGCCGCGACGATGCGCAGCGCCCACTGCGGTCCAAGATACCCACGCGGGCCGTCCGAATACCATTCGCTCACCGAGTGCGCGCCGCCACCGTCGCCGCCGCCGTCAATGGTGATGGCCGGCACGCCGAGCGAAATGGGGAAGTTGGCGTCGGTGCTCGATGCGCCGAGCGTGGGCGACAGGCCCAGGCGCTTGGCCGCGGCGAGCGCCGCGCGCACGATGGGCGCCGAGTCGGACTGTGCGCCCGTGGGCCGCATGCCAATGGTGTCTATGCGCACGCTCAGGCCCATGGACGACGCGGGCCAGCGCGCCTTTTCCGCGGTCACCGCGTCATCAATGGCCTTCCGGATCTTGGCATCCACCGTGGCGAGTTCCTCGGCGGACTCGCTGCGCATGTCCACGTCCATGGTGCCTTCCATGGCGATGGAGTTCACCGACGTGCCGCCCGCGATGATGCCGACGTTGAAGGTCGTCTTGGGCGAGAGCGGCACCTGGATGTCGCTGATGCTCGCGATGGCGCGTCCCATGGCGTGAATGGGGTTCGGCATGCCGAAGGCGCCGTAGCTGTGGCCGCCGGGGCTCACGAAGTGCACGCGATACCGGTGGCTGCCCACCGCGCGGTTGGTGATGGTCTCGCCGGCGCCGTCCACCGAGATGAAGTAGTCCACCTGGCCCTTGTACGACGTGCCGATGAGGTGACGCGTGCCGCGCAGGTCGCCGGGGCCTTCCTCGCCGACATTTGCCACGAAGATCACGCGTCCCGCGAACTTCACGCCCGACTGCTTCACCGCGCGAGCGGTGGCCAGCACCACGGCCAGGCCGCGGCAGTCGTCGCCAATGCCCGGGCCCTTCATGCGGTCGCCTTCGTTGGCCACCGTCACCTTGGTCCCCTCGGGAAAGACGGTGTCGAGATGGCCGGCAATCATCACGGTCGGGCCCTTGGTGGCGCCCGCCACTTCGACAATGACGTTGCCGACCTCGTCAATGCGCGCGTCGGAGTAGCCCATGGCCACCAACTCGTTGCGGAACGCGATGCCGCGTTCCTTTTCCTTGAATGGCGGGGCGGGGATCTCGCAGATGGTCGTCTGCTTGTAGAGGGTCCACGCATTGGTGGCCTTCAGCGATTCCAGCGCGCGGCTGAGGGCTGGGGTGTCGGCCGCCGGCTGCTGGGCGGCGAGCATCATCGGTGCGGCGAGCAGGAAGGCGAGCGAGCGGCGCATATCGTGAGCAGGTGTGGGGAACGGCGAGGCCGTGTTGGATGTCCTTGTACGTTAGCGGCGCGGCCACTGCTGAATCAGTGCTTCCGCCGCAAGACTGTGCGGGTTCGTGGGACCTGATTTGGTCGAGTCTTACTGATTAACACGGATCCCACGGATTGAACGGATGTACACGGATACCGCAACTGCAATGCCAACGGGGGGCTTGCGGACAGTGCCTTCCGCCGAGCCCCCCTTGTTTGCCATTGCCGTATCCGTGTACATCCGTGAGATCCGAGTCATCCGTGGTATGCAGTACGTAGTAGAATTATTCCCTCGGCAGGTGACGCGGCGCAGGAGACGCGCCATATTGCCCCGCGACACGTGAGGCACACCGCTCCCGCCCACCCCGGCTCACGCTCAATGATCCCTCGCCCCTGGCTCGCGCATTACGATCCCGGCGTTCCCACCACGCTCGGGGAGTATCCCGACCGCACCCTCCTCGACTACATCGACGACGGCCTGCGGGAGCGCCCCGGCCATCCGGCCCTGCTCTTCAAGGGACGCGCGATGTCGCTCGGCGAACTCGATGCGCTCAGTTCGGCCTTTGCGCAGGGGCTCGCCGCGCTGGGCGTCGGGCGCGGCGACCGCGTGGCCACCGTGCTGCCCAACTGCCCGCAGTTCTTCATCGCCGAGCTCGGCGCGTGGAAGCTTGGTGCCATCCTGGTGCCGCTGAACCCGATTTACACCGAAGACGAACTGGTGGGCCCGCTCATCAGCACGTCGCCCAAGGTGATTGTCACCCTCACGCCGTTCCACGCGCGGATCAAGGCGGTTCAGGAGCGCGCGGGCAATCCGGTGGTGATTGCGACGAACATCAAGGAATATTTTCCGTCGCTCACGCGCCTGGCCTTCACGCTGTTCATGGAGCGCCGCCACGGGCATCGCATCACGCTCGGCGCCGGTGACCGCTGGATGCAGGACGTGCTGGCGGCGCATCGTGGCGCGTCGCGCCCCGCGCCGGGGCCCGCGCCGGATGACGACGCGCTGATCCTGCTGAGCGGCGGCACGACGGGCATTCCCAAGGGCGTGCGTGTGCACCACGGCGGCCTGGTAAGCACGGGACTGCAGGTGCGCGCCTGGTTTGCCAGCGCCTTTGGTGAATGGAAGGACATCTACATGCTGCCCCTGCCCATGTTCCATTCGTACGGGGCGTGCGGCGTGCAGTCAGTCTGCTTCATTGGGCACAATCCCATCAGCCTCATCCCGAACCCGCGCGACCTCAACGACACGGTCAAGACGCTGGAGCAGGTGAAGCCCACCATCTTCTGCGGCGTGCCCACGCTGTACAACGCGCTGCTCGGTCATCCCGACGTGAAGAGCGGCAAGGCCGACTTCCGGTCGCTGAAGGCCTGCGCCTCGGGGGCCGCGCCGCTGATGGCGGAGACCAAGCGGCGCTTCGAGGAAGCCACGGGCGCCGCGATCGTCGAGGGCTACGCGCTCACCGAAACGCTGCTCGCCGCCGCGCTCAATCCCATCAAGGGACCGCAGAAGCTGCAGTCCGTGGGCCTGCCGCTGCCCGATGTGGACATGATGATCGTGGACGCCGACGATCCCATGAAGATCCTCGGGCCCAACGAGGTGGGTGAGATCTGCATTGCCGGGCGCCAGATCATGCGCGGCTACTGGGACAACCACGAAGAGACGGAGCAGATCCTGCGCACGGGCCCGGACGGCCGGATGTGGATCTACAGCGCCGACCTGGGCTACATGGACGAGGAAGGGTACGTCTTCATCGTGGACCGCAAGAAGGACCTCATCAAGCCGGGCGGCATGCAGGTGTGGCCGCGCGACATCGAAGAGGTGGTGCAGGCGCACCCGGCCGTGGCCGAGGTGGGCGTGCGCGGATTCCCCGACGACTACAAGGGGGAAATCGCGGTGGCGTTTGTGGTGCTGCGCGAGGGCGCGCACGCGACGGCCGAGGAGCTGCGCGAGTACTGCAAGCTGCATCTCGCGTTCTACAAGGTGCCCGGCAAGGTCGTGTTCCGCCGCGAGCTGCCCAAGTCGCTGGTGGGCAAGGTGCTGCGGCGCATGCTCACGCTCGAGGAGCCGACGGCTTACTGAGCGGACGCACGCCCGGAATGCACAACGGCGCGACTAGAACTCGCGCCGTTTCATTTCCTTGAAGAACGCCTGGTTGTCGTGGTCCTCGTCGGCACGCTTGGGGGCGGTCTTGTCGTACGTCTTGCCGAACTCGGCCGGCGGCTTCACCGGACCCGCCTTGGCGAGCTTCTTCAGGAGCTTCTGCACTTCGTTGTCGCGCGGATTGGCCATGAGACCCTGTCGCTGAGGGGTTTCCAGCAATCTAAGCGAGGCGGGCGCTGAATGCTCACTCGCCCGGCGGACGCCCGGCGACCGCCACGCGGCGAGGGTCGGGAATTGTGCTGTCGCAACACAGGGGATTCCCCCGACAGCGAAAGAGGTATGTTAAATACTACTTTCTATCATCCCTCTCTCCCGAAGCCACGCCATGACCGTCACGACCGAAGGATCGCCGTCCGCCGAGATGACCCTGAACGAGATTGCCGCCGCCGTGCCGCGCGCCCTCGAGGTATTCAACCGGCTCGGACTCGACAGTTGCTGCGGCGGTGCCAAGCCGCTCGCGCTGGTCTGCGAGAAGCATCACCTTGATCTCGACGCCGTGCTGAAGGAACTGCGCGCCCTGTAGCAGCCGAACGCCCCACAACGAAGGTCTTCGTGGACTGGTTTGTCATCCGTTTTCTCAAGAGCGCCCTCGTGTCGCTCGGCCTGGGCATCGTGATGGGCATCTGGATGGCGTTCGTGCCGAACGCCATCCTCTACCGCCCGGCGCACGTACACCTGAACCTGCTCGGCTTCGTGTCCATGGTGATCTTTGGCGTGGCCTATCACGTGATCCCGCGCTTCACGGGACATCCGCTGCACAGCCGCGCCATTGCCGGTGCGCACTGGTGGACGTCCAACGCCGGGCTGGTGCTGATGGTCACCGGCTTCTGCCTGGCGCCCACTCGCCTGGAGCTGTCACGCTGGGTGCTGGGTACCGGCGCGCTGGCTGCCGGTGTCGGCGCCTTCCTGTTCATCTACAACCTGTGGCGCACCATTGACGGCAGCGGCCCGAAGCCCCGCCCGGAACCGGGCACTGGCAAGCGCCTGCCGATGACGGGGTAGGTTCGCAGGCAATCCCGCGTTCGCGCGCGGCACGCACGGGGCCACATGCACTCGATCTCGCGGCGTTTCCTCAAGTCGGCCTTTGTCTTTCTCGTCACGGGCCTCGCACTGGGCGTCTGGTTCCTGGTTCGGCGCGAGACGGGCGGCGCGCCCGTCAGCACGCGCGAACTGAGCGCGCACACGCACGCGCTGCTCGTTGGATTCGTGATGATGGTCATTGCGGGCGTGGCGCTCTGGCTCTTCCCGCGGCCCGAGGCAGGCGACACGCGCTACAAGCCGGCGCTCGCCGAAGCCGCCTGGTGGTGCCTGGCACCGGGCACGGCGCTTCGCATAATCGCCGAGGTGCTGGCCGGCCCGGCGCCCGGCGCACTGGTGCGTGGCGCGATCCTCACCGGCGGACTCGCGCAGGCCGTGGGCCTCGCCCTCGTCTTCTGGACGCTGTATCCACGCATTCGCGCCGCGGGCAGCGCGCAGCGCGAGGCCAGGGGCGAGCGCTTTTAACCGTCAGGTGCCGGCGGTCTCGACGCTCACCGTGATGTCAATGCCGTCGCGTACGCTCTGCGTCACCACGCAGTAGTCCTCAAAGATCTCGAGGCAGCGCGCCATCTGCGGCACCTGCGTTGCGGGCACTTCGGGCGCGAGCCGCACGGCCACCTGCTTCACCCGCTGGCGACCCTTGGCGTTGCGGCCGTTGGTCACGTGCACGTCCACCCGCAGGCCGCCCACGTCCACCTTGGCCTTGCGCAGGCAGAACAGCAGGCTGGCGCCAAGGCAGCCGGCAATGGCCGACGCCAGCACGCGCGTGGGACTGGGCCCCTCGTTGTGGCCAAGCGGCGGACCCTCGTCCATGGTCATCGGCGGAATGCCCGCATCGCCGAAATCCACCGTGAAGGCGTAGCCGTCGCGCAGGGTGAGCGAGAACGAAACGCCGGGCTCTTCGGGTGTGGTGGTCATGGTGGTTCCGGCAACCTCAGGAAAGGAGCAGCAGCGAGGTGATGAGGGCCGCGAGCATTGCCGCAAGTGCGATGCCTGCCTGCACCCGGAACGCGCCGCGCCCGATGGTGAGCACGAGTGCGAGCTTGACGGTGGTGTTTGATGCAATGCCGACACCGATGGCGCGCGCGGCAACCGCCGCCACCACGCCCGCGTCGGCGCGCGTCATCGCGATGGTCAGGGCGTCCACGTCGGTGGTGCCGAAGACTGCGGCCGAGGTATACACGCCGGCATCACCAAACCGCGTGCGCGCGAACGCCAGGATCAGCAGCACGACCTGGAAGGCCACGGCCATCTGCAGGGCAGATACCAGCCCGAGCGGACTGCGCGGCTCGGCGGCGCCGGCATGCGTGCTGGTCGTGTGCTGGCGTGACATCCACCACGTCAGCAGCGCGCCGGCGGCGAAGGCGGGTGCCAGCAAGGGCCACAGCTGAAGGGCGACGTCGCGGTTGAGCAGCGTGGTGACAATGAGCACGCGCGGGAGCAACACGGTGCACGCGGCCAGCACACCCGTGGCGTAGGCGGCGCGAAGGGCAACGTGCTTGACGCTCTCCCTCGAGAAGCCGAGCGTCACCGCCGTTGACGACACCACACCGCCGAGTGCGCCGGTCAGTGCGTATCCATGCGCCGGGCCCACCATGCGGCGCGCAATGTGTCCCGCGAAATTCAGCGCCGAGATGATGAGCACGAGCATCCATGTGGCTCGTGGCGTGAGCGTGCCGATGGGCGTGGCGATGGCCGACGGCAGCACCGGCAGCACGACGAGCGCCAGGACGGCAAAGTGCAGCGCGGCGCGCATCTCGGCGGGGTCGAGCCGGCTGACCCAGCGGTGCAGCACCTGCTTTTCGGCGAGCGCCAGCACGACCAGCGCCGCCAGTCCGCTGGTGAGTCGCAGCGCGCCACCGCCGGCAAGGACGCCGAGCGCGAGCACCAGCAGTGCGGCGGCCTCGGTGGTCCCGTCAACGGCGTCGGCGGTGCCGCGCCGCGCCGTCATGACGTAGGCGCCAACGACGAGCAGCGCGCCGGCGAAGACCAGCGCCGCGCCGGCCAGCTGGGCGTCGTACGCAATGAAGAGGCCGCCGAGCCCACCCAGCAGGCCGATGAGCAGGAACGTGCGCGTGCCGGCGAAGTGCTGGTGCGGGCCGCTGGCATGTCCCGAGCGCTGGCGCTCGATGCCCACGGCCAAGCCGACCAGTCCCGCCACCGCGAGCCGCGTGGCGGTGTCGAGCGTTTCAGGAAGGACTGCAGGAGACATGCCGAACGCCGGCCGGGCGCGGCCTAGTAGCCGGTCTTCTTCCGCACCGATTCGCCGATCTGCTTCTCCAGTTCACCCTGCGACGAACACTTGATGTTCTGCTCGCGGTTGAAGTTCGGCGACTTGGCCGATGCGTCAATGCGGGTGACGAGGTTGTAGCCCGCTTTCGGGTGCTTGGTGAGGTAGCTGGAGATCGTCAGGAAAATGTCGTACGTCTCGGCGTTCTGCATGCCCTGGGCGCCGCCGCAGTCGAGAATGAGCTGCATGGGGATCTTTCCGATCCGCCGGCGCACCTTGTAGCCTTCATTGCCAATCAGGTGCGTGGCGTCCTGCAGCGTCGTCACGGGAATGGCCAGTTCGGTGTAGGTGGCCTTGAGCGCGGCCCACGACGAATCGAGCGAGGCCAGCACCAGCGTCGTGCTTCCCTGGTTCACGTCCATGGTGTTGATGCTCAGCGCCTCGCCGCTGGCCACGACCACCCGCTGGGTGACGGGTGTCATGGTCGTGGGGACGGGCTCGTCTGACGGAGCGCCGCTCTTGGCGCTGGCGCACGCGGCGCACGCAGCCGCGGCGCAGAGGATCAGGAAACGGGACACGGCGCAACTCCGGAGAATGATGTTGTCATACAGTGTGCTAGCCACAGGGGTTCCGGCAACTGCAATATGAGCACATCGTGATTCCTCCCAAATCGGCCATTTCCCACGTCGAGCTCCTGAAGACCGTGCCGCGCCGCACTAGCGCGCTGGCGGCGGCCTTTGGCGCGATCGCGCTGGCGGGGTGGAGTGCCGACATCGACATCATGCGGCGCCTGCTGCCGTCGGCGCCACTCATCGTGCCAAACACGGCGTTGGCCATTGTGCTGCTGGCCGTGGCGACCACGCTGCTCGACGGCACTCCCGATGTCCGGCGCCGGCAGCTGGCGGGCGTGCTGGGCGCCGTGGTTGCCGTCTTCGGGTTGGCAACCGTGCTGCAGCACGCGCTCAACACGCCGCTGCCGACCGACTTGTGGCTGTTTGGCGATCGCGTGATGGCCGCCGACCCCGACACGCCGGGCCGCGCGTCACGGGCCGCGGGACGCTGCTTCGTGCTGCTCGGCGCCGCCCAGCTGTTCATTGCCGTCCGCGACACGGCGCGCATCGAGGTGGCGCGCGCGCTCGCGGCCATCGTGCTCGTTGTCGCGCTCTCGGCCTCGGTGAACAGTGCGGACAACGCGCCCGCCATCTATCCGCTGTCGCGGCTCATCGGCATGGCGCTGCCCACCGCACTCGCGCTGGCCGCCCTGGCCGGCGGGATCGTTGCCCTGCGCTCGACGCACGGCGTCATGACCAACTTCACGCGCAGCGGACCCGCCGGCCAAATGGCGCGCTGGCTCGTGCCGCCCACCCTGCTGGCCCCGCCGCTGCTCGCCGTCCTGGTCGTGCGCGGGCGCATTGCCGGCTGGTACGGCCCCACGGTCTCCGTGTCGATCCTGCTGCTGTTGTCCATGGCGACCCTGCTCACCACCATCGTCTGGCTCACCATCACCGCGTCGAGGCTGGAGGATTCACGGCAGAACGCCGAGCGCCGTGAGGCCACCACCTTTCACCTGGCGGCCGTCGGGGTGGCGCACTTTGACGTCCAGGGCCGCGTGCTGCGCGCCAACCAGCGCTTTGGCGAGATGTTCGGCATGGACGCCGAACACATGGTCGGGATCAACTGGCACAACTTCGTCATTGGCGAGCGAATACCGACCGCCGAGCAACTGACGAAACTGGAGCTGGGTGAGCTGCAGAGCGTGCAGGTGGAGCGCCCATTCCGTCGCGCGGACGGCTCGGAAGTCTGGGTGCGGGCAAGTGTCTCGGTGGCGCACACCGCCGATGACCAGCCGGACTTTCATATCGTGGTCGCGGATGACATCTCCGAGCGTCGCCGGTTGCAGGACGAGACACGCGCGCTCGACCAGCGCGTGGAGCGCGTTGCGCGCCTGGAGAGCATCGGCGCACTGGCCGGCGGCGTGGCGCACGACTTCAACAACATCCTGGTCTCCATCCTGGGCAACGCCGACTTTGCGCGGGCAGAAGTACCGCCCGGCTCGGCCCTCGCGCGTCACCTCGAGGAAGTGGAAACCGCGGCCCGCCGTGCCACCGACCTCACGGGACAGCTGCTCGCGTACGCCGGAAAGTCGATCCGTCGTCCGGAGCCGGTGGCGCTCGAGGCACTCGCCACCGAGGCGCTGCGCGTGTTCGAGCCATCCGTGCGCGATCATCTAACCCTGCACGTCGAGCACGGCGCGTGTCCGCCCGTCATGGGCGATGCGGCGCAGTTGCGGCAGGTGATCCTCGCGTTGCTGACCAACGCCGCCGAAGCAATGGGGGACGGCCCCGGCGTGATCACGCTGCGCACCGGGGCGGCGGGCGTGCGGCCGCCGGCGCCGGGCAGCACCTGGTGGCCAGCGGCACTGCCCGCCGGGCGATACGGCTTCCTCGAAGTCGGTGACGACGGACCCGGCATTGAGGCGTACGTGCTTGCGCATCTGTTCGAGCCCTTTGCGTCCACAAAGTTCACCGGGCGTGGCCTGGGGCTCGCGGCAGTGCTCGGCATTGCGCGTGTGCATCATGGCGCCATCGAAGTCGAGAATACGCCGGGCAAGGGGGCGCGTTTTCGCGTCTGGTTCCCGCTTGGTGGAGTGCCCGCGTGAACTCTTCGTCGCAGGAAGACCGGCGCGCGCGTGTGGCGGCGTGGGTGTTCGTGGTCTTCGCCGCATGCGCCGCACTGGCCGCGCTGCCATTCCGGACGTTTGATCTCGACCGGTTCCTGGTGCCCAAGGAACTGGCACTGCACGTCGGCGCGACGGTCGCGATGGTGCTCACCATCGCCGTGGGTGCGCAGTCGCGACGGTCGCGGCTCGATACCGTGATGCTGGGCTTTCTCGTCCTGTCGGCGCTGTCGGCGGCGGCGGCGCCCAATCACTGGCTGGCCGCGCGCGCGCTGGCCATCAGCGTCAGCGGGGCGTTTGCCTGGTGGGCGGCGCGCGCCATCGCGCAGCACGCGCAGCGCAGCGGACGCGATGTGCTGATCGGCGGCCTAGCGGTGGTCACGGTGATTGGCGCGGGCACCGCGCTGGCGCAGGCGTACGGCGTCTCCAGCGACCTGGCGTCACTGAGCCGCGCACCGGGCGGCACCTTTGGCAATCGCAACTTCATGGCGCACGTGGCGGCGGCCGGCGTGCCGTTGCTGGCGTATCTCGCGCTCACCGCCCGCCGCCCGAGTGGCGCCGTGCTCGCCGCGCTCGGTCTCGGCGTGAATGCCGCGGCCCTCGTGCTGTCGCGCACACGTGCCGCGTGGCTGGCGCTGGTCTGCTGCGCCCTGATGGCCGTTGCCGCCTGGCTCTGGCGGCGCGGCACGATGTGGCGAGATCCCAGTGCGCGACGCGGACTCGTGCTGTTGATTGGCGGCTTGCTGCTGGGCGGCGTCGGCGCCCTGGTCGTGCCGAATTCACTGGACTGGAAGAGCGAGAATCCGTACCTCGAGTCCGCCAAGGGTCTGGTGAACTACAAGGAAGGCAGCGGCCGCGGCCGCCTGAAGCAGTACGCAAACTCGGCGCGCCTGGCGGTGCAGCATCCGGTGCTCGGCGTGGGTCCCGGCAACTGGCCGGTGGAATACCCGGGCGTGGCGCCGGCCAGTGACCCGAGCCTCAGCCAGGATTCGGGCATGACGGCCAATCCGTGGCCGTCGAGCGACTGGGTTGCGATGTTGTCGGAGCGAGGGCCGCTGGCCTTTGGCCTGTGGACGGTGCTGCTCGTCTCGCTTGGACTTGCCGGCCTGCGCGGGTGGGGGCGCCTCGACCTGCCGCTCGATGCCCGGCTGCGCGCGCTCAGCGGCGCGGCGCTGCTGGTGGTGGTGGCCGTGGAAGGGGCGTTTGATGCCGTGCTGATGCTCGCCCTGCCCACGATGCTGCTGTGGGGATCCGTGGGCGTGATGCTCCCGCCGCCGGACGACACGAAGATCATTGCGGTGTCGCGCGGACGGCGCGTGCTGCTGAGCATCGCGGTGTTGCTGGTCGGCTTGGCGTCGGCGGAGTACAGCGCGCTGAAGATCGCGTCCATGAATGCGTTCAACGACGGCCAGCTGGCGCGCGCGGCGTCGCTCGATCCCGGCTCGTTCCGTGCGCGGCTGCGCTATGCGCAGTTGATGCTCTCGCGCGGTTCGCGCAAGCGCGGCTGCGAAGACGCGCTGGCCGCCCGCGCGCTCTTTCTGCGGTCACCCGAGGCGAAGCGCACGGCCTCGGGGTGCAAGTGAGTCCGGCCTAGCTTGCTGGTTCGCGCACCGAGAGCGCGAGTCCCCAGATGGCGACGTAGTACGTGCCGATGACCACGAGCGTCGCGCCCGCGAACGGCGCGGCAAAGCGGTTGATGGCGAGCGCCGAGTCGGACGCGAGAAAGAAGACGCTGCCCAACGCCGCGAGCGCCGCGCCGGGGGTGCGCCGCACGGACCATCGCGCGATCGCCTGCCACGACATCGTGGTGATGGTCGCCACGTAACAAGCGACCGGCACGCGCATGGGACCCAGCGATGGCCAGAGGAAGACGAGCACGGCGATGGCGGCAATGACCACCGGAACGCCCGGCAGCCGCGGTGCACCAAGACCGGCGCCGTCCAGCGAGAAGGCGCGAATGAAGCAGAGGTGCCCCACGAGGAACGCCACCAGGCCGGGCACGAACAATCCCTGCGGCAACATCAGCAGGATGTCGCCGGCCAGCGCGGCGACGAGCCCGGCGCCGATCCACGTGCCGTAGCGCGACCGGCCCGCGCTGCGCAGCACGAGGGCAACGAGCGCCACCGTGGCCAGCGGCTTGAACAGGTAGACCAGCGACTGCTGGCCCATGACGTCGGCGCCCGTGTTGAGCAGGGCGGCCACGGCGGCGAGAACGAGAAGGTATTTGCGCACGCGTTCAATGTAGGGCGCGGCGCGTGTCGTGCGAGGGGTGCTGCGCCGCGGTCAGTGTCCTGCCACGCCCTCGAGCATCGTCTTCACGATCGCGAGCTCGTCGTCCACGATGGTGTGCGGCATGCCGGGGTAGATCTTGACGGTCACCGTGGCGCCCATGGCCGTGTAGATGTCGGCGCTCTCGTGCACGCGCGGCTCGGGAATGTGCGCATCCATGTCGCTGCAGCCGAAGAACGCGGGCATGCCATCGAGGCGGCCGTCGTACGCAAAGGCGTGCCCGGGCGGGCCAATGAGTCCGCCGCTGAAGACGGCCACGCCGCCCCAGCGCCGCGCGCGCCGCGCCGCATACTCGCTGGCGAGGCACGCACCCTGCGAGAAACCGCCGAGCACAATGCGCTCGTCGGTGATGCCCGCCGCGCGCACCGTGGCCACCAGGCGATCCATCATGGCGAGCGCGCCGGTGAGCCATGGCTCGTTGGATGCAATCGGGGCGATGAAGCGATTGGGATACCACGCGCCTTCATCGGCCTGCGGCGCCAGAAAGGCAAAGCCGTCCACCGCGAGCGATGGTGCGAGCGACAGGATGTTGCCGGCGGTCGAGCCGCGGCCGTGCAGCAGGATCATCACGGCGCGTGCATCGGCCATGGGTGCGCCGGCGGTGAACACCGGTGCGTCGGTGTGCGGCATGGTCATGGCGTGTTCCGCGTCACGGGGAGGCTGAGCAACGACTGCAGCACGGCGTCCACCTGGTCGTCGTCCGGCACGGTGCCCTGCGCCGTGCGCGCCGAACCGCCGCCGCGACCACCGGCGGCCTGCAGCGCGTCCTTCAGTGCGCTGCCGGCGTTGGCGTCGAGGTCGGCCGACACGGCCAGCGCGATGGTGCGCGACGCCCGCACGCAGCCGGCAAAGAGCGTGCCCGGCAGCGCGGAGCAGGCAAACGCGACGGCGCGCAGCTCGTCGGGCGACAGGCCCTCGCCGCCGCGCAGCCGGCGCACGCCGTCCGCACCGGCGGGCGTGGCGTCCCACTGCGCGCGGGCGCGATGGCCCGCCACTTCTTCCACGAGCTTCTTCTGCGCGGAGGCCAACACCTTGACCTCCTCGGCCTGCGCCAGCACCAGCGGCCCTACTTCATCAACGCCCGCCGACAGGCGCGTGGCGATGTCGGAGAGCGCGTCGTAGTCGGCGCGCGCGCGCCGGATCGCGCGGTCGCCGCACAGGAACTCAATGCGCGTGTTGTTGCGCACCTTCTCTACGCGGCGCAGCAGGATGGCGCCAATCTCGCCGGTGGCGCGCACGTGCGTGCCGCCGCACGCGCTGACGTCGAGGTCGGCAATGGTGACAATGCGCAGCGTGCCCGTGCGGTCCGGCGCCTTGCGCAGGCGCGGCGCCACAGCCGCGGCATCCTCATACGTCACCGTCACAAGGCGATTGGCGGTGACCAGTTCGTTGGCGCGCGCCTCGAGCCGGCGCAGCTGCTTGGGCGAAATGGCCGGCGTCTCGAGTTCCAGCGTGGACATCGCATCGCCAAAATGCACACTGACCGTGGCCCACTTGAACAGCTCTTCCGCCACGCCGGACAGCAGGTGCTGCCCCGTGTGCTGCTGCACGTAGTCCCACCGCCGCGTCCAGTCTATGACACCGTGCACGGCATCGCTGCCACCGTACGGTGCCGCGAGCACGTGCGCCACGCGATCGCCTTCGTCCACCACGTCGGCGACGGCAATGCCGCCGAGGGTGCCGAGGTCGTTGGGCTGCCCCCCGGACGTGGGATAGAACGCCGACCGGTCGAGGTAGAGGCGACGCCCATCATCCGCGCGCTCGACGATGGTGGCGTCGAAGGCGCGGAGGAAGGAGTCGTGGTAGTAGAGGCGGTCAGTCATTACATCGCCGGCTTCTTGTTCCTGCGCACAAACTCCGCGTCCTTGTTCCACGTCGGCCACTTGTCGTCGCTGGCGAGCGTGCGGGCAAACGAGAGCACGATGTTGCTGAGCTGCACTGCGCCCCGCAGGTCGAAGTCGGGCCTGTACTCGTCGCTCGGCTGGTGATAGCGGTGGTCGGTGTAGTCCTCGCCCTGCTGCGTGCCCCAGCCCTTGGGACGACCCACAAAGTCGCCGCCCTCGCCAATGGAGACCGCCGGCACGCCGACGCGCGCAAACGCGAAATGGTCGGACCGGTAGAACGCGCCGCGCTCGGGGAAATCCTCGGGCGTGATGCGCATGCCGTCGGGCTTGATGAACGCCGACAGCTGCGGCCCCAGCGAGCTCTTGGTGTCGCCGAGCACGTTGAGGTCCCTGGTGCGCCCCAGCAGGTTGCCGCCGTCCATGTTGAGGTTGGCGACCATGGATTCCACGGGCACCGGCGGATTCTCCGCAAAGTACTGCGAGCCCAGCAATCCGCTCTCCTCACCCGTGACGAACGAGAACAGCATGGAACGCCTGGGCTTCGGCGACTGCGCCACCACGCGGGCGATCGCCATCAGGTTGGCCACGCCCGACGCGTTGTCGAGCGCACCGTTGTAAATGGAGTCGCCGTTCACCTTCGGGCCGATGCCCAGGTGATCCCAGTGCGAGCTCATCACGATGTACTCGTCGCGCCGCTTGGGTTCGCTGCCGCGCACCACGCCCACCACGTTGTCGCTTTCCAGGTGGGAGACGGCGTTGGTGAACGCGACGTCGAGCGTGATGCCGGTGGCCACGGGGCGAAACTCGCGCGACTCGGCCGCCTTGCGCAGCGCGGCGAGGTCGAGCCCCGCCTGCTTGAGCATGGCGGTGGCGCTGCTGTCGGTGATCCAGCCGCGGAAGCCGAGGGGCTTCGGCGCCTTGGGATCGCGCGGGAGCAGGCGCTGTTCCTTGGCCCACGAGCCGACCACCGTGTGCCACGGGTAGCCCGCGCGCTCGGTGGTGTGGACAATGAGCGCACCCACCGCGCCCTGCCGCTCGGCTTCCTCGAACTTGTACGGCCAGCGGCCATACCAGGTCATGGCGCGGCCGCCGAAGAGCTTCGGCTCGTTGGCCGGCGCCGGCGGATCGTTGACGAGCACGAGAAGGATCTTGCCCTTCACGTCCACGTCCTTGAAATCGTTCCACTTGTACTCCGGCGCCACGGCGCCGTATCCGGCAAAGACTATCTCGGCCTTGGCGGCGGACTTCTCGACGGCTGAGCCGCCCCAGAGCACGACGTCGTCGGGGTACCGCAGGTGCGCCGTCGCCTTGCCCGATGCGTCGGCATGCATGGTTGCCGCATCGGCGCCGATGATGTCGATGGGGACCTTCTGAAAGTATGTGCCGTTCGCGCCCGGCTCGACGCCGAACGAGCGCAGCTGCGCGGCAATGTACTCGGAGGTGATGCGTCCCCCGCGCGAGGCCGGGGCGCGGCCCTCGAGCAGGTCGCTGGAGAGGAAGCGCAGGTAGCCGTCAATCTCCGGTGCGGAGATGGGGCGGGCCTGCCCGCCGGCGAACGTCGGCGCCAGGAAGGCCAGCGCAATGACGAAGTGCTTCAGTCGCGGAATCAGCACGCGGGGTGCTCCGGTGTCAGGGATGTGTGAACGATAACCCGATTCCGTGCACCACCACACCGCATGCCGGGCGTGCCAATGCCTACCGGTACCGCTCCATCAGCTTGTCGAGCGCCGCACTGCCCGGGCAGAGCGCCTCGAACGGCAGCTCGGCCAGCGGCGTGGTGACGGTGCGGTTCATCTCGTGCAGGTCGCGCGCGGCCTCGTCAATGAACAGCAGGCCCGTGGCGACCTCGCCGCGCGCCTGGCAGGAGCGCACGTGCGTATAGGCGGCATCGCGATCGTGCGGGTCGTACGTGTCGTCGGTGGAGCGCAGGCGCACCGACGAGCCGTCGTGCAGCTGCACCACCGACACCTTCTCGTGCTTTTCCGGCAGGCTGATCTCGCGCCGCAGGGGCACGAAATCGGCGTCCACCAGCTCCACCTCGTGCTCGCGCGTGTAGGCGTAGCTCTTGGTGGATCCCTCGTGGTCGTTGAACGAGACGCACGGCGAAATGACGTCAATGAGCGCGAAGCCGTGATGGGCCAGCCCCGCCTTGATGATGGGGATCAACTGCGCCTTGTCGCCGGAGAACGACCGCGCCACGAACGTGGCGCCCAGCGTGAGCGCCAGCAGCACCGGATCAATGGGCGCCTGCTCGTTGGCCTCGCCCTTCTTGGACATCGAGCCGATGTCGGCCGACGCCGAGAACTGACCCTTGGTGAGCCCGTACACGCCGTTGTTCTCCAGCATGTACAGCATGTGCACGTTGCGGCGGATGGCGTGCGCCATCTGGCCGAGTCCAATGGACAGCGAGTCGCCGTCGCCCGAGATGCCGATGTACGTGAGGTCACGATTGGCGGCGTTGGCCCCCGACGTCACCGAGGGCATGCGGCCGTGCACGGAGTTGAAGCCGTGCGACTGCTTCATGAAGTACGCGGTGGTCTTGGACGAGCAGCCAATGCCGCTCATCTTGGCGGCGCGATGCGGCGGCAGGTCCAGTTCCCAGAACGCCTGGATGAGCGCGGCGGTCACGGAGTCGTGCCCGCAGCCGGCGCACAGCGTGGACATGGCGCCTTCGTAGTCGCGCTTGGTCAGGCCGAGGCTGTTGGTCCGGAGGCTCGGATGCCGTACTGGCGGCTTGGTGATGGACGTCATTCGGGGGCTCCCGCGAGGAACTCGGCAACGGCCGTCACCAGGTTGGTGGCGGTCATCGGCAGGCCGGAATAATCGAGGATCGGGATCATGGTGTCGCGCGCCGCGCCGGTCTCGATGGCAAGCAGCGACCGCAGCTGCGCGTCGCGATTTGCCTCCACCACGAACGTGGTGCCGTTGCGCAGCAGGAACTCGCGCACCTCGGGGCCAAACGGGAAGGCCTTGATGCGCATGAGGTCCACGTGGATGCCCTGTTCCTTCAGGCGATCCACCGCCTCGCGCACGGCGCCGTCGCAGCTGCCAATGGTCACCACGCCCACGTCGGAACCGTCCTGCAGGCGGATGTCCGCCTTGGGCACCGTGAGCGCGGCGGTCTCGAACTTCCGCGTGATGCGGTCCACGACTTCCAGATACGCGTCGGAGTCCTCGGTGTAGGCCGCGTGCTTGTCGTGGCCCGAGCCGCGCACGAAGTACGCGCCCTTGCCGCCCACGCCGGGCAGCGTGCGCGCCGCAATGCCGTCGCCGTCCACGTCGAGGTAGCGCGAGAACCGCGGCAGCTTCTCCAGCGCGGCGGCATCGAGCACCTTGCCGCGATCGGGCACGTAATTGTCGTCCCACGCGAACCGTGGCACCATCCAGTCGTTCATGCCGATGTCGAGGTCCGACGCCACGAAGACCGGCGTCTGGAAGCGCTCGGCCAGGTCGAACGCTGCCACCGACATCTCGAAGCACTCCTTCGGATTTGCCGGAAAGAGCACGATGTGCTTGGTGTCGCCGTGCGACGCGTACGCCAGCGACATCAGGTCGGCCTGCTGCGTGCGCGTCGGCATGCCCGTGGCCGGACCGCAGCGCTGCACGTCAAAGAAGACCGTGGGGATCTCGGTGTAGTACGCCAGCCCGATGAATTCCTGCATCAGCGAGATGCCGGGCCCCGACGTGTTGGTGAACGACCGCGCGCCCATCCACCCGGCGCCAATGGCAATGCCCGCGGCCGCGAGTTCGTCCTCGGCCTGCAGGATGCAGTACTTGTTGAGCCCCGTCTCGGCGTCCACGCGGTAGCGCTGGCAGAAGCCCTTGAACGCCTCCATCAGCGAGGTGGACGGCGTGATGGGATACCACGCGCCCACCGTGGCGCCCGCGTACACCGCGCCAAGCGCACAGGCCGTGTTGCCGTCCATCAGGATGCAGTCGGACGTCTTGTCCATCCGCTCGAGGTGGAACGGCAGGGGACACGCCAGGTGCGCCACCGCGTAGTCGTAGCCCAGGTGGATGGCCTTGTGGTTGGCGTCGAGCAGCGACTTCTTCTTGCCGAACTTCTCGGTCAGCATCTGCTCGATGAGCTGCATGTCGATCTTGAGAAGGGCGGCGAGCGCGCCCACGTAGGCGATGTTGCGCAGCAGCGTGCGGTCGCGGTCGCGTTCGAACGTCTCGATGCACATCTGGCCGAACGGCACGCCCAGGATGGTGATGTCGTCGCGCGCGAGCTCGGGGTCCATGGGCCACGACGAGTCGTACAACAGGTAGCCGCCGGGGCGCACGGTGGCCACGTCCTGCTTGTACGTGGACGGGTTGAGCGTCACCACAAAGTCAATCTGCGGCGGGCGGGCGTTGTAGCCGTCCTTGCTCACGCGAATCTCGTACCACGTGGGCAGGCCCTGGATGTTGGACGGGAAGATGTTCTTGCCCGTCACCGGAATGCCCATGCGGAAGATGGCCTGCATCAGCAGCGTGTTGGCGCTGGCCGACCCCGTGCCATTCACGGTGGCCATCTTGAACGCAAAATCGTTGACGCCGCTCACTTGTACTCCACGCCCGCATAGGGCTGCAGCAGGTCGAACTGGCGCATGTCCCACGCGGCGGTGGGGCACCGCTCGGCGCACAGCCCGCAATGCAGGCAGACGTCCTCGTCCTTCACCATCACGCGACGCGTCTGCGGCAGCTCGGCGGACACATAGATGTCCTGCGCCAGGTTCGCCGCCGGCGCCGACAAGCGCTGGCGCAGTTCATCGAGCGGCGAGTGGTTGGTGGTGATGGTGAGGCAGCTCGTGGGGCAGACGTCCACGCACGCGTCGCACTCGATGCACAGGTTGGCCGCGAAATGCGTCTCGATGTCGCAGTTGAGGCAGCGCTCCACCTCGCGCGCGGCCTGCTCCGGCGTGAAGCCCAGCTCCACTTCCACCTGCACGTTCTCAAAGCGCTTCACGAGTTCCTCGTGATGCATCTTGGCGCGCGGCGACGGGTTGTAGTCGTTGCTGTAGCTCCAGCTGTGCATGCCCAGCTTGGCGCTCACCAGGTTCATGCCGGCCGCCGGCCGCTGCGTGACCTCGCGCCCCGAACAGTGCAGGTGGATGGAGATGGCCGCCTGATGCCCATGCTCCACCGCCCAGATGATGTTCTGCGGGCCCCACGCCGCGTCGCCGCCAAAGAAGACGTTGGCGCGCGTGCTCTGGTGCGTCGCCTTGTCCACCTGCGGCATGCCCTTTTCGTCGAAACCGATGCCCAGGTCGGGCTCGATCCACGGGAAGGCGTTGTCCTGGCCGATGGCGAGGATGACGGCGTCGCAAGGAATCACGACCGTGTCGATGACGGTGCTCTTCTGGCGTCCGTTCTCTTCGGTCCACTGCAGCCGCTCGAACTCCATGCCTACCAGCACGCCGTTCTCGACCACGAAGCGCTTGGGGGCGTGGTTCTCGATGATCTGCACGCCCTCCTCCTCGGCGTCCTCGAGCTCCCACGGAGAGGCCTTGAAGTGCTGCCGGCCGCGGCGGGCAATCACCTTCACGTCGGTGGCGCCCACGCGCTTGGACGTGCGGCAGCAATCCATGGCCGTGTTGCCGACGCCGATGATCAGCACGCGCGGCTCGATCTTCTCCAGGTGGCCAAAGTGCACGTTGGCCAGCCAGTCAATGCCGATGTGAATGGTGCTCGGCGCGTCCCAGCGGCCGGGAATGTCGAGCTCCTTTCCCTTGGGCGCGCCGCTGCCCACGTAGACGGCGTCGTACCCCTCGGCGAGCAGCGACTTCATGCTGGCCACGGGCGTGCCGTACTTCATGGTGGCGCCCATGTTGATGATGTAGCCGCACTCGTCGTCGAGCACCTGCGCCGGCAGGCGGAACGACGGGATGTTGAAGCGCATCAGCCCGCCGGGCTGATTGTGTTTCTCGTAGATGGTGACGTCGTAACCCAGGGGCAGCAGGTCGTTGGCCACCGTCAGCGACGACGGGCCCGCGCCAATGAGCGCCACGCGCTTGCCGTTCTTCTGCGCCGGCGCCTTGGGCAGCCGGTCGGCGATGTCGCCGCGCAGGTCGGCGGCCACGCGCTTCAGCCGGCAGATGGCCACCGGCTTGTCGTCAATGCGCCCGCGCCGGCAGGCCGGCTCGCACGGACGGTCGCACGTGCGCCCGAGAATGCCGGGAAAGACGTTCGACTGGCGGTTCAGGAGGTATGAATCGTCGTAGCGGCCCTGGCCAATGAGGCGCAGGTACTGCGGCACGTTGGTGTGGGCGGGACACGCCCACTGGCAATCCACGACTTTATGGTAGTAGCGCGGATCCGATACATCCGTGGGGGCCATCTACGTCACCTTTTTGGGCAGTCCTCGCAACGTAGGCCCATGCAGGGCGGTGGGGCAACCCCGGGCTCGGCCAGCGGGCACAGTAACTTCTACCGCGAAGGGCGAAGGGCGCGAAGGGGCGCAAAGGAGTACTTGGGAAACGACAGTGCGCCACGCGGAATCCGCGTGGCG
>Ga0315271_10000275_pt1 | contig 27099 bp, 25 predicted proteins | sample C3_top_MG_FD_204664 | JGI IMG/M metagenome (GOLD analysis project Ga0315271, IMG submission 204664) | Sediment microbial communities from Yellowstone Lake, YNP, Wyoming, USA - C3_top | ecosystem: Environmental > Aquatic > Freshwater > Lake > Sediment | place: USA: Wyoming | collected 2017-08-01
CCAGGCCCTTGCCAATGCGTCCCACGCACTCGCTCCCGACGCTGACGCTGGCCCTGCTCACACGTTGGAGGACCACGATCACGGTTTTCCCCCCAAACGACAAGATAACACAGGCACCTTCCCCTGGGGGCCCCTTTCTTGCTATGCTCTGGCTGGAGGGGACATGTCCAACGATGCGGCGTTCACCGTCACCTGCCCCTGTTGCGGGGCGCTGCTGACCCTGGACGCGGAGGCCCGCGTGGTGACCGACCACGAAATGCCTCCGGGCGGTGGGGAGAAAGCCTCCTTCGACACCCGCCTCAAGACCCTCCAAGAAGAGAAGCGCGTGGCCGAAGAGAAATTTCAGGAATCGATCCGCGCCGAGAAGAGCAAGAAGGATGTTCTGGAAAAGAAGTTTCAAGACCTTTTCCAGAAGGCCAAGGACTTGCCCGCCGGACCCGTGAAGCGGGATATTGATCTGGACTAAAACCCGCTCGGGGGAGCGGGTCGTGCACGAGGAGGATCCAATGGAGATCAACCGTTTCATGGCGGCCGCGACGCTCGCCCTGCTGGTGGCCGCCACGGGATGCAACAAGAAGGGCCCCGCTGCTCCCTCAGACATCGAGTACTTTCCCTGCGACAGCATGGAGAAGGTCGTGGCCACGGACCAGGTGACGTTCGACCAGGGATTTTCAGAGGATGGTAAGGGCTCGCTCAAGGTGACCGTGGAGCAGCCCGCGACGGTGCGCCTCTTCGATGTGCCGGCACCCGGGGCGGAGAGCGCCAAGTACATTTTCAAGGCCAAGGTGAACATGAAGGACCTGCTGGGCGACGCGTCGCTGCAGATGGTCATCCACTTCCCGAACGGCGGCGAGGTGAACGCCTACCAGACCGTCAAAGGCACCGGCGCCTGGACCCCCATGGAGGTCTTCGGCATCGTCCAGAAAGGCCAGAAGCCCGACATGGTCAAACTGAACCTTCTGGTGAGCGGGACGGGAACCTGCTGGGTGGACGATGTGCATCTCGTCCAGCAGCCGCTGCACTGACCGCGACAGTTTCCGAAAAACCAGGGACGCCCGGCGAGAGTCGGGCGTCCTTCTTTTTGAGGAATGAGGGTGATGGCAGGGCAGGGGAGCGCAAGGGTCAGTAAGTGGAAAGCAGGCCGTATCTTCTGGCGAGGGCGAGACAGGTGGGGAAGACCAGAAGGGACAAAGGTACCAGGACGGCGGCGAAGGCCGCCAGTGCCAAGAGGTCGGGAAGGGCCTGGTCGAATCCCCAGCCTTGGAGGAGGAGGCCCCTGAACCCGTTCAGCGCGTACGGGAGGGGGATGAGTTTGGCCAGGGAGGCCAGCGCGGGCGGGAGGACGGAGGGCGGAAAGAACACGCCGCCCATGAGGGCAAAAAACGCGCCTACGAAGGGCGTCACGGGTTCTCCGCGCTGAAAAATGAGCAGGAGCGAAGCGGCGGTGAGCCCCAAGGCCGCGAAGGCGATGATGGTCAGAAACACGAGCAGCAGGAGCGCCGGGAGGCTGCCCACGTTCAGCTGCAGACCGAACAGGAGGGCGGCGACCACCGTGGCCGCCACCTGCAGCGTTTGGGTCGCCAGATCCCACAGCAGGGAGCTCGCGAAGACCACGTAGGGCGGCGCCGGGGAACCCAGGAAGACCTCCAGGGTTCCGGTGACCTGGTCCTGCCGGAGTTTCCGGCCGAAGGTGTGAAGCGCCACGTTGACATAGCCCATGAGCGCCGTCCCCGTCACGAGGTAGCCGAAGTACCCCCCCTGAGCCCATCCCGGCTGGGTCGGTGTTACCGAGCGGGCGAAAAAGTACCACAGGGTGACGCCGAAGAGTGTGGACACCACGGTCACCACCGTATTCAGCCTGTAGGACAGCGCGACGCGAACGTCTCGGCGGACGATGGCGCCCACGGGCCAGAGGAGGCTCATGGCGCTGCCACCATAAGGTCGGAGACGACCCGTTCGTCCGGTGGAGGTCCGTCGTGAACGAGGCGTCCGCCGGAGAGGACCAGACAGCGGTCAGAAATCTGCGCCGCCTCGGCGGGATTGTGCGTGGCGACGAGCAGGGTCTTGCCCACGCACTTCTGCCCGAGGAGCCATGCCCTGAGATGGGCGGCGGAGGGAGGATCGAGGCTCCGGGTGGGTTCGTCCATGATGATTATGCCGGGGTCGTGCAGGAGGGCGCGGGCGATGGCGACCTTTTGTCGGGTGCCGGTGGAGAGATCGGAAAAGGGGCGATCCAGCGAGTCCTGCAGTCCGGCCGCCAGGGCGGCCGCCTCGGCCTGCTCGCGCGCCATGGCCGGAGGCACGCCCCAAAGCCCTCCAAAAAAGGCCAGGTTCTCCCGCACGGTGAGACGCCAGTAAAAGGATCGTTCGTCGGGGTAGACCATGCCGACCTTTTGCCGGGCCTCTCGGCGGCTCGAATCCAGGCCGAAGAGGGTCGCTCGCCCTTCCGTCGGAGCGAGGAGCCCCAGAAGGATTTTCAGAAGGGTGGACTTGCCCGCGCCGTTGGGACCCATGATGCAGGCCCTCTCGCCCTGCGCCATGGAAAAGGACAGGCCGGAAAAGGGTGTCACGGCGGACCGTGCGCGCCCCATGAGCCAGCCTATGCCGGCGGGAAAGGCCGGAAAAGTGAAACTCAGATTTCGAACGGCGATGGCTTCGGTCAAGGTCTGGGCTCTCCGGCGGGAGGGGCAGGGTCCGAGTTCAGGAAAACCTTGGCCTGCGCGTTTCCCGGCTCCAGGAGCAGGGCGCGGCGGGCTTCCTCCGAGGCCTCGGCCTTCATGTCCATGGCCAGGAGGAAGGAGGCCAGCGTGAGATGGGCAGCCACGGAGGTGGAGTCCATGGCGACGGCCTGGCGGGCCTCGGCAAGGGCTTCATCGCGACGGCCGAGCCCCCAGAGCGCTCCTGCCAGGTTCAGGTGGGCTCGGGCGTAGGCTGGCGACTGGACGATGGCCCGGGAGAACAGTGCCCTGGCCTCATCGAAACGGTTTTGCTCCAGCGAGAGGACCCCGAGATTGTTCAGGACCTCCGGGCGATCCGGGTCTGCCGCCAGCGCCCTCTGATAACACTCCACGGCCCGCGCGCGCTGGCCCTTGGACTGGGCGGACAGTCCTTGCTGGAACCAGGCCTCACCTTCGGCCCGGTGGGCGGCATCGGGGATCGAGACGGGTACCTCTGCAGGTACTGGATGTGGCGCCGACGCCTGCGGAGGGATGACCGCAGGCGCGGGGACGGGCAGAACGCGGCCGGCAGCCACATCCTGCGGCGGAAGAACCGGAACGGACGGACAGGGCAACAGGATGGGAACGGGAAAGGGGCCCTCGGCCTGCAGGTTCGGGGGGAGCATCGTGCGCCACCTCACGGCCTCGTTCCTGTCCCTGGTCACGCCGGCGCAGATGCGGTAGCAGGTCTTTCCCTGAAAGGCCCGCACCTGCACGAAGACCGGGAGGGGGCGCTGGATGGATGCCACGAATGGGGCCAGTTGCGAGGGCTCGCACACCAGGATCGCGCTCAGCGTCCAGAGCGTTTCTCCGGAGTGGCCCGAGAACATGTCGCAGTAGTTCCGGAGGGCTCCCTCCACATCTCCCGAACGCAGGGCCTGGCCGCCCCGTTCGTAGACGGTTGAGTCGTAGAGGGCTCTCTGGGCCAAGGTCGCTGGCGAGGGCCATCCGAAGGCCGCCATGACGAACAGGATCGACACGAAGGCGCGATGCCACGGTCCCGTCCGGCGCGTGCGAGGATTTCCTTCCGGTAGGTTCACGTCAAAATCCCGCTCCGCCATGGCCTTAGCCTAGCGGAAAGGCCAAGTGAAAAGCAACCGAAACGGTTGCCCCGAATCTCTCGTGCCGCTAAACTGAAGTCAGGAGGTCCGCATGGGCATGGAAGAAAAGGCCAGGAACAACGAAGAGCAGTGGTTCCACGAGAAGGAGCGCAAGCTCCTGGAGGAGTTCAAGAAGAAGCGTGAGGCGAGGATAGCGGAACTGGCGAAGCAGGAAGGGGCCAAAAAGCGCGAGGAACTCAAGAAACAGCACTGGATGTGCTGCCCCAAGTGCGGCCACGGCATGCGCGTGATGGATCTCAAGGGAGTCCAGGTGGACATCTGCTCCCACTGCGAAGGCCTCTACTTCGACCGGGGCGAAATCGAAATGCTGGTCAACAAGTCGGCCTCCGACAAGCGGAGCATTTTTAGGAAGTTTCTCGGATTCGGCGACGAATAAGCAGGCCGCTGAGAAACGCGCATGGATCTGCGGGAGTTTTTCAAGAGCCTGCTAGGGCCTGCCGGTCACATGAGGTTGTTGGGATCAACCTCCACCAGCATGGCCTTCCCGTTGTGGCGGCCGCAGGGGGATTGCAGCAGGGTGGAGAGGACGGCGCGAAGCTGCCGGCGGGAACCCGACTTTAGGAGGATGTGGCGGCGGTAGAGCCCCTCCAGGCGGCCCAGCGGCGGGTCCGTGGGTCCCAGAATTCGGACGGCCGAAGACGCCGCAGACCTCAAGACGAGCCCTGCCTCACGGGCGATGGCATCGGCCTTGGAGGGGTCCGCGTGCCGGAATTCCACCCGCGCGAGTGCCCCGGCGGGAGGGTAACCCACCATTTTGCGATACCGGATGTCTCTGTCGTAAAAGGTCCTGTAGTCATGCGTGCGGGCGGCCTGGACGGCGTAGTGGTCCGTATGGCACGACTGCAGGATGACCATACCCGCAGCGCTGCCGCGGCCCGCCCTGCCTGCGGCCTGGGTGACGAGCTGAAAAGTGCGTTCCGCCGCCCTGAAGTCGGGCATGCCCAAAAGGAAGTCGGCCCCGAGGATGCCCACCAGGGTCACGTTGTGCACGTCGTGGCCCTTGGCCACCATCTGGGTTCCAACGAGAATGTGGACGGCGCCAGACTCGAAATCCCGCCAGAGCGCGTCGTAGGCCGCACCGGTTCTCACGGCCTCCCGGTCCATGCGCGCGATCCTCGCCTGAGGGAACCGCTCCGCAAGGGCCGCCTCGACCTTTTCCGTGCCCTCCCCAAGAAACTGAAGGACCTCGCCGCCGCACTCGGGACAGGTGTCGGGCACGGCGCCGGAGTGGCCGCAGTAATGACACTTCAGGCGCTGGGCGCGACGGTGGAAGGTCAGCGCCACGGAACATTCCGGGCACTGGATGGACTTTCCGCATCGACGGCACAAGACGAAGGTGGCAAAGCCCAGGCGGTTTCTGAGGAGCACGGCCTGACGCCCCTCCGCCAGCGTGCGTTCGATGGCCTCGTCCAGCTCTCGGGAGAGCGTGGTCACGGCCCCCGCCTGCCTGAACTGATCCTTCATGTCCACGACGCTCACGGGTGGTAGTCCCGCATCTCCCGTGCGCTCCGGCAGTTCGAGAAGGGTGTATTTGCCGGCCTCCGTGGCGTTGTAGAAGGATTCCACGGAGGGCGTGGCCGAACCGAGCACCACGGGCACGCCGGCGCGCAGCCCCCTCAAGACGGCCATGTCCCTGGCGTGGTAGCGAGGGAAATCCTGCTGCTTGTAGCTGCCGTCGTGCTCTTCGTCCACGATGATGAGGCGCAGTCCGGGCAGGGGGGCGAACAGGGCAGACCGTGGGCCGATGACCAGCGGCGCCTCCCCCCGCGCCACGCGGGTCCACTGCCGCACGCGTTCGTGCTCGGTCATGGAGGAGTGCAGTATGGCCACCGCGCTGCCGAAGCGCTCAAGAAGCCGCCGTGCCAGCACGGAAGCCAGGGAGATCTCCGGCACGAGGTAGAGCGCCGAGCCGCCCTCCGAGGCCGCCTTGGCCATGAGGCGCATATATACCTCGGTCTTGCCCGACCCGGTGATGCCGAAGAGCAGGAAGGTCTCGTTGCGCCGTGCCTCCATGGCCGAAGACACGGCGGAGACTGCGCCCGATTGGGCACCGGTCAGCGTGTGGGGAGAGGGCCGTCCCCCCAGACGCGCCGGGAGGAGGTCGAAGAGTTCCACCCACCCCGCCTCCGCAAGCTCATGGAGGGCGTGCTGCGGCACGTGGGCCCGGGCCGCCACCTGAGACACCGTCGGGAACCCCCGCTCCTCGAAGGCCAGGATCGCCCGGAGCGCTTTCGCCAAGAGAGGGGGAGTGCGGGGATCCTCTGACCTGGAAACGGCGTCCCGGACGGACAGCAGCAGCGCCACACGGTCGCGCCCGGCGTAGCGGCGGCGCATGGACCACCGGGTTTCCGCCTCGATCCATCCCTCCTGCAGCGCCCGACCGATGAGGGCGGCGGCCTCAGGCCCCAGGCTCGCCCTCAGTGAAAGCAATGCCCGCGGTCCAGCGCCGAGTGTCTCCAAAAGGGGAATCAGGTCCGCGGGTGGAGGGCCTCCGGGGCATTGGTCCGCCAGGCGGAACTTGGATTTGGGCGTGGGGTCCAGGCCCGATGGGTAGGCGCACTTGAGGACCGAGCCCCAGGACACGAGGTAGTAATCGGCGATCCACCGCGTGAAGTCCAAAACGGGCACGGTCAATAGGGGGACCCGGTCCAGAACTTCTCTCACGGGCCTGAGGGATTCGGGTGGCTCGGCGCCGGGGTCCTCCACTACATAGCCGATCAACTCCGTCCTGCCGAAAGGAACCCGGACCCTGCATCCGGGGTCGGGCACCGGAACGCCCTCGGGGACGAGGTACGAGAACGTGTCCCGGGGAGGAACGGGGAGAGCCACCTGAATGATGGCCCTGGGCGGTCGGGACTCAAGCGGATCGCGCGTCATCGCGGTCCGGCGGAGCAGGCGCGCGCCAGGAGCGCGCGAAGAGCGTCCACGTCCCCTGCGAGTTCCACGCGCAGGCGAGGGAAAAAGAGGGGAGGCGCGCCCGATGGCCAAAGGGGCGCCCATTTGACCGCATCCTTTTCGGTGGTGAGTACGGCCCTGGCGGCGTGGCTTTGCGCGTCCCGGAGGATCAGCCGAAGGCGGGAGGGGTCGGGTGTTGCATGGTCGGGAAAAACGCGGCGGGATGCCAGTGTCAAGCCGTGCTCCATGGCCTGATTAAAAAATGCCTCCGGGTGGCCCACACCCGCAAAGCAGGCAAGAGGGTGCCCCTTCAATTCGGCCCAGGAGGTGGTCCCCTCCAGGCCTACGGGCTTCGGCTCCCAGAGGAAGCGCACGCCCAGGAGGGGGCGCCCCCAGGAAAAGGAGGCGAGGGCCTGCGGAAGATCGGCTTCGGAGCCGCGCGTCACCAGGATGGCCTGGGCGCGCCCGACAGCGGAGAGGCTTTCCCGGAGGCGTCCCACGGGCGGAGCACGAAGGTCTCCGGGTCGCGTGGCATCCACAAGGAGGAGGTCGAGGTCGCGCCTCACCCTGAGATGCTGGAAGCCGTCGTCCAGGAGGAAGAGCGTGCAATCCCTTGGAACGAGCTCCGCGGCCTCCTCGCGCCGCTCCCCCACGGCCACGGGCACTTCCGGGAGAGACCGGGCGAGGAGGAGCGCCTCGTCGCCCGTGTCGCAGGCCAAGTCGGCGGGTCCCACGAGTCGGGCTCCCCGGGTGGACCGTCCGTATCCGCGCAGGAGGACGGCCGGCCGTTGGCCCATATCGAGGAGCAGTCGGGCCACGGCGATGGTCACGGGGGTCTTCCCGGTCCCGCCGAAGGTCAAATTTCCTATGGACACGGTGGGACGCCCCAGGTCCATGGGAGATTGGATGTGACGGTACCACCAGGCCCTGGCCCGCGCCGCACCCAGAAAGCACAGGCCCAGCGGCCAGAGCGAGTAAGCCCAAAAAGGCGGGCGGGTCGGCGGTAGGGTCAATCTATCGACCTACTTCGCACGGAGAGGAGTGAAACGCGAGACGCGAGAGGCGAGACGCGAGACGCGAAAGGCAGGAAGTCGCCGATCCGCTTTTCTTTACAATCCCAAATCCCAAATCCCAAATCTGCAATTGCTCCCCCTTCACATCCCCAAGTATTTGGCGTAAAGGGCCCTGGCCCTCGTGGGATCGTCCGTTCCCTGAACCAGCGCCCGCCCGTCGGCGTAGAGCGTGACGGCGTGTCCCTCCCACTGGGTCTGCAGGAGGTAGGGGTTGGAAAAGACCGGCCCGAAGACCGCCATCCTCGCTTCGGTGTCCTTCAAATCCAGCCGGGTCCCCTTGGGCGCGAGGACCATCACGCCGTTTCGCCCGCAGAGGCGGTGGGTGCGGCTTCCCGCGGTCTCGTCGAGGTACTCCAGCCGCTTCAACTCACAGCAGGGACACCGGGGTGTCCGGGGGGGGGAAACGCGGGAGAAGGTCCCGGTGAGGAGGTCGAAGGAGAGCAGGCCCCGAGCGCAGAGATCGCGGCGTCCCGCCAGAACCTTGAGCGTTTCGCCCGCCTGAATGGACGCCGCCACCGAAGCGGCGGGCGCCAGGACGCCCGCCGTCTCACATGTGGGGGTGGAACCGGGTGGCGGAACGACCGGAAACAGACAGCGCAAACAAGGGGAAATGCCCGAAATCACGGTCATGACGGAACCGGTCTCCCCGACGGCCCCTGCATAGACCCACGGCGTCCCGCTCTCGACGGAGGCGTCGTTAAGGAGGTAGCGGGTCTCAAAATTGTCGGTGCCATCGAGCACCACCGAACATTCTGCGAAGATACGCCTGGCGAGTTCCGCGTCCAGATCGGCACAAAGGACCTCCACCGCAAGGTCCGAGCGGGCCTCGCCGAGATGCGCCGCGGCGGCCACGGCCTTGGGAAGTCGGAGGTCCGCATCGGATTCGGAATAAAGAACCTGCCTGGGGAGGTTGGACGCCTCCACGAAATCGCGGTCCACCAAAAAAAGGCGTCCGACACCCGCGCGGGCGAGCAGGGTGGCGCTCGTGCAACCCAGCGCGCCCAGGCCCACCACCGCGGCGGAGGAGGCGGCGATCGCGCGCTGTCCCTCGGGACCGATCCAGGGAAGCATGGACTGCCGCGAGTACCGTTCGTTCATCGCACGAACCTGTGGGCGCGCACGTTGGCGGCCATCCCCACGAAAAGCGTCAGGCCGATGAGGGACGAGCCACCGTAAGAGATGAACGGCAGCGGTATGCCCGTAGTGGGCACGAGGCCGAGGACCATCCCCACGTTGATGAAAAGGTGGTAGAGGACCACCGAGAAAGCGCAGCAGACCAGATACCTGCCCTCCAGGTCACGAGCCAGAAGGAGAGTGCTCAGGAAGCGCGAAAGCAAGGCCAGGAAGACCAGCAAGAGGGAAATGGCCCCCAAAAATCCCGTCTCTTCCGAGACGACGCCGAACACGAAATCCGTATGCGGGGCGGGGAGGAAGCTGAGCCTGTTCTGGGTTCCCGAGTAGAGGCCCTTGCCCGTCAGCTCTCCCGATCCCACGGCGATGCGGGCCTGGTGGACCTGGTAGCCTGCGCCACGGATGTTGGTGGAAGGGTTGAGGAACGTGACAATCCGCTCCTTCTGGTAGGGTTTGAAAAAGGTAAACCAGCCCAAGACGAAGAGGACGACGAGTCCCACCAACGCCATGGCCGCCCACTTCAGAATCTGACCCAGGGTCATCCGGCTCAGGTAGAAGGCCGCCAGGATGATGGGAAGAAACGTCGTGGCGGTGCCGAAGTCTGGCTGGAGGAGGGTGAGGACCATGGGCAGGGCCACGATCGCGGAGAGAATGGAAAACTCCCTGAACCCGATGACCTTGTGCGACAGGTCCTTGATGTACCCGGCACCCGCCAGGGCCGAGGCGAACTTGGCGAGCTCCGAGGGCTGGAAGCCCACGGGGCCCAAAATGAGCCAGGACCGGGATCCCGCCACGGAGTGTCCGAGGATCATCACCGCCAGGAGCACTACCACGCAAAGCCCGTACAGGATGTAGCTATACTCGAGCCAGATGTCGTAAGGCACGAGCACCGCAACGAAGTACACGGCAACGGCCACGAAGCACCAGGCCGTCTGCCGTGGGGCCAACCCGGCGAATTTCGTGCCGAAGGTCGCCGATCGGACCATGACCGATCCCGCCACGAGCAGCCCCAGCAGAAGCAAGGTCGTCAGGTGGTCTCCGTCCGCCCAGAAGGCTTTGAGGGCGTCTTTCATGGGGCGACCCCCGTGGGATTGCCCTGTTCCGTGGCCGGCGAGGCGGGGATGCCCTCCGGAACGGGTTGATCTTCGGGGGGAGGGGGCTCGGGGGGGAGATCCGTAGGCACTTCGGGCGCGGCCGTGGGCGGGGACTGGGATGGCAGGGGTGCGGGAGGGCCAGCCACCTCGCCGGGCTTCTTGCCCAGGAAGAGGTACTCAAGGCCCGCCTTGGCGATCCTCGCTCCCACGTCTCCGCCGTGTCCGCCGTGCTCCACCATCACCACGAAGGCCACGGAGGGGTCGTTTCTCGGGGCGAACCCCGCGATCCAGGCGTGATCGCGCTCGCCCTTTTCAAGCGAGTAGGTGTTCTTGCCCGAACTGGCCTCCACGACCTGGGCGGTCCCCGTTTTGGCACACACGTCGTAACCGGGGATCTGGCAGCCTTTTCCCGTTCCGCCCCCGTTGACCACGCGCCAGAGGCCTTCCTTGACCACGGCCAGGGCTTCGGGCGAGACGTCCACGGTGCTGAGCACCTCGGGAGGACCCGAGACGATGCGCGGCCGGTAGCGGACTCCCCCTGTGGCCAGAGTGCTGTAGAAGGAGAGGAGCTGAAGGGGGGTGACCGTGAGATAGCCTTGGCCGATGCTGATGGGCAGGGTCTCTCCGGGATACCAGGGTCCCAGGCCTCGGGCCTTCTTCCACGCGGGCGATCCCAGAACGCCGGTCGTCTCGCCGGGCAGGTCTACTCCGGTTTTTCGCCCCAGCCCGAAGAGCGTGCCCCACTTATCCAATCGTTCGATGCCGACCCTGTCGCCGGCGTGGTAGAAGTAAATGTTGCACGAGTTCTGGATGGCAGTCAGCATGTCTATGGCGCCGTGGCCCTTGCTCCAGCAGTGGAACGCATGGCCGCCGTACTCCCATACGCCGCCGCATGAGAAGACCGTACTTGCGGTGAGGATCCCCTCCTGAAGGCCCACGAGGGCCACGAAGGGCTTGAAGGTGGATCCCGGCGGATAGGCACCTTGAATGGGCCGGTTCAAGAGCGGTTTTCCGGGATCCTCCATGAGGGCCTGCCAGTCCGAAGCGCTCACGGCCTTGGAAAAGAGGTTGGGGTTGAACTCGGGGACGCTCACCCAGGCGAGGATCTCTCCGGTGTTCGGTTTCATGAACACGGCCGAGCCCGTTTCGCCGGCGAACCCGTTCTCCACGATGGTCTGGAGGTCCATGTCCAGGTTCAGGGTGAGGGGCTTGCCCGACACGGGCTCCTCCACCAGGCCGACGCCCGGAAGGCGGAGCTTGGGGTCCTCCACTTCCCGCCCCAGGCTGTTTACCTGCGCGGTCCGGACGCCGTTCTTCCCCATGAGGCGGACATTGGCGGCCTTCTCGACTCCGGCCTTGCCGACTTCGATGAAGGGATCCTTTTCCTTGATCTTGAGCTTCTCCGCGTCCTCGGGGGAGAGCAACCCCACATAACCCAGCGCGTGCCCCGCGTAAAGACCGAAGGGATAATCGCGGCGCAGTTCCATTTCGATGCGGAGCATGCTCAATTCCTGCTGGTGCGCTTCGATTTTCTGCAGCCAGCTCGGGGGCACATCGCGGGCCAGCACGGCGAGGGAGGCCACGGGGCTCCTGTGAAGGGCCGCGTCCACCTCCGAACGTGCGATCCGGAACTCCAGAATGCGCTTCATGGCGGCGATCGTGTCGTCGATGGACCCGCCCTTCGCCGTGTCCATGACGAGCGAAAAACTGACGCGGTTCCTGCACAGCACCTTTCCATTTCGGTCCAGGAGCATGCCCCGCGGGCTCCGTAGCACGATGGTGCGGGTGTAGTTGTTCTCGCTCAGAGTCCGGTAGGTGTTTCCCTGGAGGACCTGGAGGTAAAACAGCCTCAGTCCGAAAGCCAGGAACACGGTCCAGAGGAGGATTCTGAGGAAGGTAGCCTTGGCCGAGAGGCTCGCGTCTAGGGAGGGCCTCATCTCGGGTCCTTGGGAAAGATCCTGCGGGCGATCAGCTCGAGCAGGGCGGCCAAGCCCGCAGTAATGATGCTTCCGAGCAGCACGGGCACCCAGAAGGGCGCGGCCAGGGGGAGCCCCAGGAGCTGGTAGAGCCCCGCCACGACCAACGAGTCGACAATATAGGCGCACCAGCCGAAGAAGGCGATGGGCAGGACATCCTGCACCAAGAGCTGACTCCCGAGATACCCCAGGACGTAACCGATCAGGCAGAAGGCTAGGCCGTGGAAGCCCACGAAGGGCGAGAAATAGGCATCGCTCACGGTTCCCAACAAGGCGCCCCAGAGGATGCCGCCCATTTTTCCCGAGCGCATGGCCAGCAGGACGAGCACCGCCAAATAGGGATCGGCGATGGTCAGGGAGCCCGAAACGAGAGGGATGAGCGTCTGCACGCCCGCGGCGATGAGCAACAGGAGCAGGATGGGGACGAGCCGCCTAGCCACCGGTCTTCCTCAACAGCAGGACCCAGGTGAGCCTGTCCATCTGGGAGGACGGAGCCAGGGTTATCTTCTTCAGGTAGTCTCCCCCGTCCTCCACGGACACGGCCGTTCCGACACGGAGGCCCGCGGGGAATACGCCGTCCTCGCCGGAAGTGGAAAATTGGTCGCCCACGCGGACATCCGATTCGTTGGACACCCAGCGAACATCCATGTCGTTGCCCTTGCCGACGGCCACGCCTTTCACCCCGGACCGGTCGCAGACCACGCCCGCGGCGCTGCTCGGATCGGTCAGAAGGATGACCTTGTGAAGTTCGCCGCTTGCCCCCTGCACCCTGCCCACCGCTCCTCCGGGACCCATGACGGGCGTTCCCTCCGGAATGGAGAACCTCTTCTCGCACGAGACCAGAAGATAACGGCTGAACGGCGCGCCGTACTGGGTGAGCGCCCGCCCTCCGATGACCTCCACCGTCGGGGGTTTGGGCGCCTGGATGAGGTCCCTCAGGGACAGGACCTCCTTCTCCAGTGAGCGCGACAGCTCGATCTGGCCCTGGAGCACCCTATTTTCGGAGGCCAGGCGCTCGGCCTGGAGGGCGGAATCCCGCTGCCAGACATAGGCCTGGAATCCCTCGCGCGTAAGGCGGGAAGCGGAGTCGTAGGCGGAAAGTAGCGGCCCGAAGGCGGCCAGGGCCACATTGCCCAGAAACGACTGTCCACCGCGCCGGACTTGCATCGTCAACAACACGAAAAAGCCCAGCAGCAGGAGGGCGAGAACGGCTTCGGGCCGCCTGGCTGCGGGATTCAGGTTCATCAGTCGACGGCGACTCGCCTGAGCAGGTCGAAATCGTCCAGCATCTTTCCCGCCCCGAGGCACACGGAGGAGAGGGGGTCATCGGCGATGAGCACGGGGAGGCCGGTCTCCTCGCGCAGTCGCTTGTCCAGGTTGCGCAGGAGCGCGCCGCCCCCCGTGAGGACGATGCCCCGGTCCACGATGTCCGCGGCGAGTTCGGGGGGGGTCTGTTCGAGGGCCTGCTTCACCGCCTCGATGATGACGCCCACCGGCTCCGATAAGGCGTCTCGGATCTCCTCGGAGGAAACCACCAGGGGCTTGGGAATCCCGTCCAGCAGGTCCCGGCCCTTGACCTCCATGGACTCCTCCTTGTCCAGCGGGTAGGCGGAGCCCAGGCGGATCTTGACCTCCTCGGCCGTCCGGTCACCGATGGCCAGGTTGAAGCGCTTCTTGATGAACTGGACGATGGCCTCGTCCATCTCGTTGCCCGCGATGCGGACGGTGCGGCTGTACACGATGCCGGCCATGGAAATGACCGCCACGTCCGTGGTGCCACCCCCGATGTCCACGATCATGTTGCCGGTGGGTTCGGTGATGGGCATGCCCGCGCCGATGGCGGCCGCCATGGGCTCCTCCACGAGGACCACCTCCGACGCCTTGGCCCGGTAGGCCGAATCCCGGACGGCGCGCTTCTCCACCTGGGTGATCTGGCTCGGGATGCAGATGACGATCCGGGGGCGCACCACGACCTTGCGGTTGTGGGCCTTCTTGATGAAGTAGTCCAGCATGCGCTCCGTGTGCTCGAAATCCGCGATGACCCCGTCTTTCATGGGCCGGATGGCCACGATGTTACCGGGGGTCTTGCCGAGCATCTCCTTCGCCTCCGTCCCCACCGCCTCCACCTTGCCCGTCTTGAGATTCATGGCGATGATGGACGGCTCACGCACGACGATGCCCTTGCCCTTCACATAAACCAGGGTGATGGCCGTGCCGAGGTCGATGGCAAGGTCGTTGGAAAGGAAGGAGAAAGGCGATCGGAAACTGAAGGGCATAGGGTCTCCTATTCGAAAGTCAGGACGCCGTTTTTGGTGGTTTCTTTCACGCGGTACATGGCCTGGTCGGCCTTCTGGATGAGGATCTCGGGGTCGTCCCCGTGCTTGGGAAAGCCTGAGATTCCAAAGCTGGCGGAGAGGGTAAAATCGTAACCCGGCGCATGGCGGTAATCGTGCTTTTCGATGGCCTTCCGCAGGCGCTCGGCCACCATCGCGCTGGCGTCCAGGTCGGTGTTAGGCAGGATCAGCGTGAATTCGTCTCCGCCGTACCGGGCCACGATGTCCACGTTTCGCACCAGGCGCTTGAGGATCTGTCCCACGACGGCCAGCGTCTGGCTGCCCGCCAGGTGCCCGTAACGGTCGTTCACGGACTTGAACCCGTCCAGGTCGAGGAAGACCACCGAGAGGGGATAGTCGTAGCGCTTGGCCCGGGTGATCTCCACGCCGAGCGCCTGGTGGAGGTAGCGCGAGTTGTAGAGCTGGGTCAGGTCGTCCACCAGGCTCAGCAGCTTGATCTTCTGGAAGGTGAAGGCGTTTTCCAGGGCGATGCCGACCATCTCAGCGAACATGTAGGTGGTCTCCAAGTCCGCCTCGGTGAACCCCGCCGCGCCGCGCTTGTTCATCATCTCCAGGACACCCAGCGTTTTGCCCCGGCTTCGCAGGGGGACGCACAGCACGGAACGGGTTTTGAACCCCGTCATCCGGTCCACCTGGGGATTGAACAGGGGGCTCTCGTGGGCATCGTTGATGAGCATGGGCCTGCCGGTCTGGGCAACCGTCCCCGCGATCCCTTCGCCGACTTTCAGGAGGACCTCCTTCAAGGGCTTGGCTTTGCTGCCCAGGGCCTCGGTAAAGACCAGGTGCTCCCCCGAGTCGTCCAGCAGGAGGAGGCTCCACGCCTCGGACTGCACCAGCACCTGGACGCGCTCCACGATGAAAGCCGTCAGGGCTTCCGGCTCCAGCATGGAGTTGGCGGTCCTCACCACCTCGGCCAGGAGGCGGAGCTGTTCCGACTTGGTCCGGAAGGATTCCTTCAGGAGTTCCAGTTCGGCGTGTTCGGAGGCGACCATGGGTGGGGTCGCCCTCCGGTCAATACCCGACGGACTGGAAGGACTTGCGCCAGATTTTTTCGTTGCCTTCATCGTCGAAGGCCCTCACCTGAACGGCCTGGGTGCCAACGTCTGAAAAGAGGACGATTTTGCTGAAAGTCCCGTCCGCATTGACGGGAATTTCCAGATCGTTCACGGAAACCGAAACGCCGGGATCGGTCGCGCCCTGGATGATCACCCCGTCCCCGATGGGCGTAGGTTCCACGGTGAGTTTGAGCTCGCGTTGAATCCTGGGACGCTGGTATACTTGAAGAATTCGGAACCTGTATATGGGAGACCAAAAGGCCTTCGTGTCCGACCCGGCGCTCCGGACCCGCCAATAGTAGGCGCCCGAAGGGAGGCCGTCCACGGTGATGGTTCCCTCCTTCACCTCCCGCTCGGGGGTCAGCAAGGTCGAGAACAGGGGCTTGGAGGACAGTTGGAAAATGGTGGAGGGGGTGGAGCCGCCCTTCCACTCGAAGGACAGCGGGTGATGGGCCGGGTTGTCGACCCGTATGATCTGGAGATCCTTGGGGAATTCCGCCGCCGGAGGGCTGATGAGGGGTTCGGGGGCTGTGAACTGGGTGGCGGAGGTGATGATGGAGACGCCCGTGCTGCCGGCCTGGAGGCTCTCCCTCTTGCCGGCCGCTTCCACCTCCGAGGTCCCGGACAGGACCGCCGTGACTACCCGGCCCGAGGATTCCTGCGCCACGCCAACCCGCGAGGAGGGGGCGGGGCGGATCCGCGTGGTCTCCGTCACGATGACGCTTTCGTCCTTGGCGGTCATCGTATCGGGCGTCTGGGTTTCCACCTTGCCCTGTTTCAGGGCGACCTCGATCCGGTTTCCTCCCGAAGCGTTGCCCGACAGGGCCTGGATGACCACGAGCGAATCCGGGGAGATAATCTGGAACTGGTTGTTGTGGTACTTGATCCGGGCGAAGCTGGTCTGGCCCGTCTTCACGATGTCGCCGTCTTCGAGGATCATGTTTTCCTTGGCGGTGGAAAAGAGGTGCTGGCCGATGCGCTTGACCTCTACCGACCCCTCGGTGCTCACCAGGACGGCGAATTTTTGGCTCTGGGGGGAAGCGCTCCGCGCGTTCTTCAGCGTCTCCAGAGCATCACCGGCGATGGTGAGCGCCTTGGCAAAGTGCCCCGAGGCATATTCGGACCGGGCTTCCGAAAGCATGGTCCTTGCCTGGACCACGCTCGATTTGGCCCCCGCGGTGGCGTCCGGCGTGTCCAAAGCATCCAGGGCCTTCTGAGCCTTGGCGATGGCCCGCTCGGCCCTGACCTGGGGATTTCCCTGATAGCGCCAGTAGGAGAAAGACCCTCCCACGATGGCCGCGAGAGCCAGGATTCCGAACGCCACCAGGAAGATATCCTTGTACCGAACGGTAAACCAGTCCAGCTGTCGTTTGGCCATGAGGATCGCCCTTTCTCCAATCCGATGCATTGTAGCGCATCGGGTCATGGTACTCAAGGAAACAGGCCGGGAACGGGGAAGGATTCTCAGGCTTGCCCGGGAGGGGGCCAAGAACGATAATGAGACGCCTGAGGAGAACACCGAATGGGGACATCGAAATCTGCAGCCGCTCCCCCAAGAGGCTCCATGGGTCCATTTTGGGCGGTCATGGCCGTGGCCGTCGTGCTGCTCGCGGCCTATCTCGTCAGATCCGGTCTCATCAGGGGTGGCGGTACGGCGCCCGGTGCCTCGGCTCCCGCCGGCCGGGTCCAGGCACCGGATCTGGGGGTTAAGGAGGCCTCCGACCCCTCCAGGACCCTATTCTTGAGGTCGCTTCGGGGCAAGGTGGTGGTTCTCCACTTCTGGGCCACCTGGTGCCCGCCCTGCAGGGCCGAATTTCCCGAATTCGCCAAGTTCGCCGCGGCGTCGGTTCCCGGGGGCGATTGGGTCGTCGTGCCGGTATCCATCGACGACACCACCGAACCTGTGGGGCCCTATGTTCAGAAGCTGGCCGAGCGGTTTCCCGTCTATTGGGACGCGGGGGGGGAGCTGGCCAACGCCATGGCGGTGAGCGCCGTCCCCACGACGATCGTTCTGGACAGGGCCGGCAAGATTGCCTGGCAAGCCGCGGGGGTTGCCGACTGGTCTCCTTCGGGAGTGCCGGCGGTCGTGACATCTCTCAGCCATGAGTGAGCTTCCCATCGCGCCCGAATCGCAGGTTCGCGGCCGCGTGTACATCGGCGGGGCTTGGTACGAGAAGGACGAGCGCTTGGTCAGCGTGAACCCGGCCACGGAGGACCCCATCGGGTCCGTGCCGCTGTGCAACCGGCAGGATGTGGCGGCGGCCGTCCAAGCTGCTCGCCATGCCCAACCCGGCTGGGCGGATGGGTCGCTCCATAAAAGGTTCACCTTCCTGGATGTGCTGCGTAGCCTCCTGATTCAGGAGGGGGATGCGCTCGCGTCCCTCATTACCCAGGAAAACGGGAAGCCCCTCGCGGAATCGCACTTCGTAGATGTGGGCGGCGCCCTGGACTTTTTGACGGGCCTCCTCTCGGGGGGCCCGGGGTACCTGAAGGACCAGCGCGTGAGGGCCACCAACCCGCTCCTGTGGCGCAAGCGACTCACGGTGCGCCGGGTCCCGCTGGGGGTGGTGGGTGTCATCTCCCCCTGGAACTTGCCCCTCGCTATTCCCCTCGGGCAGGTCGTTACGGCCCTGGCTGCGGGGAACACCGTGGTCCTGAAACCCTCCGAGCTTACGCCCATGGTGGGTGCAAAAATCGCCACGCTCTTCCACCGTGCGGGTTTTCCTCCGGGGGTTTTCAACCTCGTCACGGGCGACAAAGACACGGGATCCTTCCTGGTGGAATCGCCCATCGATGGCCTGCTCTTCACCGGGTCCACAGCCGTGGGGCAGCGAATCCAGGCTCAGCTCGGGTCCAGGTTCGTTCACACGCAAATGGAACTGGGCGGGAAGGACGCCTTCCTGGTGCTCTCCGATGCCGATTTCGAGCGCACCGTCAACGGGGCGCTCTGGGGCGGCTTCTTCGGCGCCGGCCAAGCGTGTTCATCCGCGGAGCGCTTTTTCGTTCCCCGTTCCTGGATGCCCAGGTTCGCGGAGGCCGTTGCCGAGCGGGCCAGGGCTCTGAGAGTCGGAAACGGAATGGACGAGTTGGTACAGGTGGGCCCCCTGATCTCCGAGGCCCAACGGGCCAAGGTGGAGCAGCAAGTCGCGGAGGCCGTGGCAAAAGGCGCCAGGCTTCTTTGCGGGGGAAAGCGTCCCGAAGGGCGAGGATATTTTTACGAGCCCACCGTTCTCACCGATGTGCCCTTGGACTGCGCCCTCATGCGTGAGGAGACTTTCGGGCCCGTGATCCCCATGGCAACCTACGACGAGGTGGAGGAGGCGATCGGCTGGTGCAACGACACGCCCTTCGGTCTCTCGGCCTCCGTGTGGACCTCGGTTCCGCAGACGGGCGAGGCGGTTGCCCGAAGGCTTGAGGCGGGTTCCGTGTGGGTGAACGACACCTCCTTCACCCACGGTCAGGCGCGATGTCCCTGGGGCGGCGTGAAGGCCTCGGGACGAGGGCGGACCCACTGGCTGGGTTCCCTCCACGAGTTGACCGTGCCCCAGCTCATCGGCGTGGAGCGCGATGGCGCAAAAAGCGAAGTCTGGTGGTATCCCTACGGGGGAGAGTCGGTGGAACTCCACGCGCGGTACCGCCGGTTTTCGGGGGAAGGCCTGGGCGGCAGACTCATGCAGGCTCTGCCCCTCTTGCGGGCCTACGTCAGGACGAGGAGGGAACGCTGACATGATTCGCGTGGGGATTACGGCGGACTGGGAAGTGACCGGCTGCGCCAAGCGCCTCATTCTCAACGCCGAGTACACCCAGTGGCTCGCGGACGCGGGGATGTGGCCCGTCGTTCTGCCATCGCTCCCCGGATCCGAGGATCAGGCTCTCGAGGGGCTATACGCGCTGGTTCTGTCGGGAGGAGGGGATATCCCCCCTCAGCTTTACGGAGGGGATCCCCTGCCGCTCCCCGAGGAGCGGTTCTCCCACCGGGATCGCTCGGCGTTCGAATTCGCCCTCCTGTGGCGCGCCATGCGCCTGGGGTGTCCCATTCTCGGCATCTGCCTGGGCTGTCAGACGATCAACACGGCCCTGGGTGGGGACCTGGTCCGCCACCTGGAAGATCCCGAGTTCCACCACCGCCGGGCCAATGCGGGCCGTCCCGCGCCCCGCCACAGGCTGCACCCCGAAGCGGGGTCCCTGGTCGCGGCCCTGTATCCGAGCCCCGACACGCGCGTCGTCTCTTCGCACCACCAGGCCCTGGGCCGCATCGCGCCGGGTTGGAGGATCACTGCTCGGGGTCCCGGCGGTGTGGCCGAGGCCATCGAGCATCCGCTCTATCCCCGGATATTGGGCGTTCAATGGCATCCCGAGCGCACGCCCCGCTCGCAGCTCTCGGCGAACCTCACCGCGTGGCTGAAGAGCCAGGCGGAAGAGTACCTTCGTGAGAGGGGAATCAAGTGATCAAGTGATCGAGTGATCGGGTGATCGAGTGATTAGGTGATCGGGGGCGAGGAAGGGCATGCACGACGCGATGATGATCTCCGCTTCCGGTTCCCAAGTCCCCGCTCCCGCTATTTCCCCTCGCTCCTCTCTATCACTTGGGGAAAGGACGCCGGGGACGATTGGCCAGGTTTCTCACTTCTCACTTTTCACTTTTCACTTTTCACTCCCATGAAGGGTCCCCGCCCAAAGAATCCGGATTTCGAGGCCTTGCTGGGCCCGGGCGGACCGCTCTCCAAGCTCCCCTTTTATGAGCATCGGCCTGGGCAGGTGAGCATGGCTCAAGCCGTGTGGCAAGCCCTGCGGCACGACGAGATCCTCCTTGCCGAAGCGGGCACCGGGATCGGCAAGAGCTTGGCCTACCTCCTGCCAGCCCTGCACATGGACCGCCGGGTCGTGGTTTCCACGGGCACCAAGGCGCTTCAGGAGCAACTCGCGGGAAAGGACCTGCCTCTTTGCGAGAAGCTCCTGGGGCGGCCCGTTCGCGCAGTGACCGTGAAGGGCCGGGCCAACTACCTCTGTCTGCATTACTGGAGGCAATTCAAAGCCCAGCCGCTCTTCACGACCACCGACGAGGGGCGGCACTTTCAGGCGCTGTGCGATTGGGCCGACCACACCGGCACGGGAGACAAAGCCGAGTGGCGTGGCATCCCGGAGGGCCTCCCCACCTGGCGCGAGGTGAACGCCCGCGGCGAACGGTGCCTCGGCAGTCATTGTCCCCTCTACAACGAGTGCTTCGTCGTCCTGCTGCGGCGCCAGGCGGAGGCCGCGGAGGTCGTGGTGACGAACCACCACCTGCTCTTCGCGGACCTGGCCCTCAAGAATCGGTGGGACGCGGCGGCCCTGCCCGAATACGCGCACCTGGTGTTGGACGAAGCCCACGAGGCGGAGGAATCCGCCACGTCGTTCTTCGGGACGTCGGCCAGCAAACACATGCTCAACGAGTGGCTCGGCGATGCCGCCAGGGCCTTGAAAGGGGGAGGGCGAGACAGAGAGACGGGTATCCTCCAGGATGTGGGCCAGGCCGCCCTTTTCTTTTTCGGGCATTTCGAGGGCCGGGAGCATCGCGACAGCCTCAACGCAGGGTTTCTGGACGCGGACGCCAGCAAGCTTCGCGAGCGCCTGACCATGCGATTGGATGCCGCTGCCCTGGCACTGGAATCACAGCAGGGGAACGACGAAGCCCTGGGCCTTCTGGAACGTCTCGAGGCCTGGCGGGAAGCCTTCGACTTCGCCCTCGACCCCGAACAGGAAGGGTTCGCCCGTTGGATCGAAGTGCGCGGGAAAAATGTCATCTTCGGGTCAAGCCCCATCGATGTGGGGCCGCTCCTGCGGGACCATCTGTTCTCGCGCCTAAACGGGGCGCTCCTAACTTCGGCCACGCTCACGGTGGGGGGGCGGTTCGACTACCTCAGGGGGCGGCTCGGCGTGCCACCTCGGGCCGAGGAATTGAGGGTAGCCAGCCCCTTCGATTATGGGCAGCAGGGGCTTTTCTACGTGCCGTCGCGGTTTCCCGATCCGTCCTCAGAGGACTTTCAAGAGGCCCTCTGCGCGGCCGTGGCGGAGCTGGTCTGCCTTTCCCGCGGCCGGGCATTCGTCCTGTGCACCTCCATTCGAAGCATGAGGGCGGTGGCCCAGGCGCTGGACGGCCGTGTTCCCTACGCCGTGCTGATGCAGGGAGACGAGCCCAAGGGCGTGCTTCTGGAGCGCTTCCGGCTGGCGGGAAACGCCGTGCTCGTGGCCACGGCGTCCTTCTGGCAAGGCGTGGATGTGCAGGGTGAAGCGTTATCGCTGGTTGTCCTGGACAAAATTCCCTTCGCCGTGCCCAGCGATCCCGTTACGCAGGCCCGAATCGAGCACATTCGCAAGGAGGGCGAGGATCCGTTCCAGGCCTTTCAGCTTCCAGCCGCGGCGATCCTTCTCCAGCAGGGCGCGGGGCGTCTCATACGATCCACGAAGGACCGGGGCGTGGTGGCGTGCTTCGACGTGCGCCTTCGCCGCAGGGGATACGGCAGAACCCTTCTCGCCTCCCTGCCTCCCTTCCGCCTCACGGACAGCCTGGAGGAAGTGGAGACATTTTTCGCCGACGGGGGCGAGGAATAATTGATGCGAGACGCGAGAAAGCGAGACGCGAGTAGGCGAGACGCGAGACGCGAGTAGGTAAGACGCGAGACGCGAGTAGGTAAGACGCGAGACGCGATCATGTGATCAAGTGATCGGGTAGTGAAAGGAAAGGGGAGGGAAGCATCCCCAATCGCACAGCTGACCAACCCACAGCATTTCGGTTAATGCCCGTGGTCTCTTCAACCCCAAATCCCAAATCTCCAATCCCCAATCCCAAATCCCCGATACCCTCCGTCCTTCCCGGCTATCCCGCCAGGTCCGAGGTGCAATGCGCGCACTTCTTGGCCGCCAGGGGCACGGGCGAACAGCAAAAGGGACAGTCCTTGGTGGCCGGCGGGGCCGGGGCTTCGGTGCGTTTGAGCCTGTTGAGCTGCTTGATGAGCAAGAAAATTACGAACGCAACGATTAGGAAGTCCAAGATCGTATTGATGAAGAGCCCGTAATTGAGGGTGGCGGCGCCCGCTTCCTTGGCGGCCTTGAGGGTGTCGAAGTGCTGGCCCGAGAGGCTGATGAACAGGTTGGAGAAGTCCACCTTGCCCAGGATCATTCCCAGCGGCGGCATGAGCACGTCGCCGACGAACGACGTGACGATCTTGCCGAAGGCCGCGCCGATAATGATGCCCACCGCCATATCCATTACGTTGCCCCGCGCCACGAACTCCTTGAATTCCTTAAACATCACATCACCTCCACGTGCGTCTGCAGGTCTCTTGAAATCTCTGCCTACCCCTTCATGATAAACCTGACAGGGCGACATTGTCAGGCGACATGGGGCGAGTCAGCATCATCTCAGGCGCCTCAGCTGGGCAGGAGCGCCCGCTGATCGAATACGCCGGTTCAAAAGGAACCCGACGGGACGGGTTGGCCCCAACCGTGCCAGGCGTAGTTTCCCACCCTCCGGAGAAAGAGAAACGGCCCGCCTTTCGGCGGGCCGTCCTTCTGCCATGAGCTGACAGCGGATTGCTGAAAGCTACTTCTAGATGAACAGCGGTGCGAGCACGAGCGTGATGGTGGAGAGCAGTTTGATGAGCACGTGCAGGGACGGACCGGCGGTGTCCTTGAAGGGGTCTCCAACGGTGTCGCCCACCACTGCGGCGCTGTGAGTGGGGTTCTTGGTCTTGTTGCCGTCCTTGTCGGTGAGGTACTTTCCGCCGTGGGCGCCGCTCTCGATGAACTTCTTGGCGTTGTCCCAGGCGCCCCCGCCGTTGTTGAGGAACAGGGCGGTGATGATGCCCACGATTGTGCCGACCATGAGGAGTCCGGCCACCGCCTCGGCGGCGATGAGCGGGTCAGCCGGGGTGGCAAAGGCCCACTTGAAGATGAGGCCCACAGCGATGGGCGTGAGAACGACGAGAAGGCCGGGGGCCACCATCTTGCGCAGGGCGGACTTGGTGACGATGTCCACGCAGGTGGCGTAGTCGGGCTTGAAGTCCTTAGGGAACTGGATGATGTCGTTGATCCGAGGAAGCTTGGCGTATTGGCGGCGCACTTCCTCAATGATGGCCTGGGCCGCGGAACCCACGGCGCGGATGGCCATGGCCGAGAAAAGGAAAACCAGGGTGGCGCCGAGGAGGCTGCCCACGAAGACCACGGGCTTGCTCAGGTCCACCTTGAAGAGGTATCCCTCGCCCAGGCCGGCGTACTGGACGACTTCGTCCATGTAGGCCTGGAAGAGGAGGAAGGCGGCCAGGCCGGCGGAACCGATGGCGTAGCCCTTGGTCAGGGCCTTGGTGGTGTTGCCCACGGCATCCAGACGGTCGGTCTTCTTGCGGATCTCTTCCGGTTGCTCGGACATCTCGACGATGCCGCCGGCGTTATCGGTGATGGGACCGAAGGTGTCCATGGCCAGGATGTAGGCCGCCGTCGCCAGCATGCCCATGGTCGCCACGGCGGTGCCGAAGAGGCCGGCGTGGGGCAGGCCGCTGGTCATGCCGAGGTAGTATGAGCCGAGGAGCGCGACGCTCATGGTGAGCGCCGGCATCCAGACGCACTCGAAGCCCACGCCGATGCCGGCGATGATGTTGGTGGCCGGTCCGGTCTTGGAGGCCTCGGCGATGGACTGGACGGGGCGGAACTTGTACTCGGTGTAGTACTGGGTGATGTAGACGAAGGCCACCGAAGTGAGAACTCCCAGGATGCCGCAGGCGAAGAAATGGAGCCAGGCGTTAGGCGCGGCAGGGCTGTTCAGGAGCCAGTAGGTGGCGCCTCCGAAGGCGGCCATGGCGAGAACCACGGCCACGTAATAGCCGCGGTTCAGGGCCTGCATGGGATCCATCTTTTCTTCTTTGTCCATGTGGACGTACATGATGCCGATGATGGAGGCGATGATTCCGAATGCGCGGGCCACGAGAGGGAACATCATGACGCCGACGATACCCATGCTGAAGCCCATACCCGCCTTTTCGGCGGCCATGGCCAGGGAGCCGCCGAGGATCATGGCTCCGATGTTTTCGGCGGCGGTGGACTCGAAGAGGTCCGCGCCGCGGCCTGCGCAGTCGCCCACGTTGTCGCCCACCAGGTCGGCGATGACGGCGGGGTTGCGGGGATCGTCTTCGGGGATGCCGGCTTCGACTTTGCCCACCAGGTCGGCGCCCACGTCGGCCGCCTTGGTGTAAATTCCGCCGCCGAGCTGTGCAAACAGCGCGACGAAGGAGGCGCCGAAGCCGTAACCCACGATCAGCAACGGGATCTTGGTCGGAGCCACGCCGCCCACGGCGTTCACGAGCGCGTACAGGCCCGCGACGCCCAAGAGGCTCATGGCCACCACCAGCAGACCGGACACCGCGCCACCCCTGAGGGCGATGCGCAGGGCGTCGTTCAGACTCGTGAGCGCGGCCTGGGCGGTACGGATGTTACTGCGGATGGAGACCCACATCCCGACGTAGCCGGCGAAGACGGAGCAGAGCGCGCCGAGCACGAAGGAGAGGGTGATCCACGAAGCGAGCTGGAGCGAGCTGCCGACCGGGTCGAATTCTCTGTGGGTCCGGATGAATCCGTAGCCCACGAATAGCAAAGCCGCGAACAAAACTGCCAATAAGAGAATGGTGCGGTTCTGGCGTCGAAGAAACGCCTCGGCGCCTTCTCTGATGGCGTCGGAGATGGCGCGCATCTTCTCCGAGCCCGTGTCCTTGGCCATGACCCAGCGGACCAGGAAGCCCGCGAAGGCCAGGCCCAGGATGCTAATCCCGAACACCAATGCCATGAGTAGCCCATAACCTTGCGTCATTGATCTCCTCCCCTATAAAGATCCTGCCGCAAAACGAGAGAGAGGGCTGAATTGTCCTCCCTATGTGCGAACTTCGGTAATGGGACCGTCCCGGTCCGGGACGGCTGAGGATACTTTAGCACAAAAGCATGGAAAAAACTCAAGGGAGGACTCGGATGAGTCCTCCCTTGGGACGCGCAAGAAGTGGTGGAGCCGAGCCCCTGAAAGGGCTTCAGTATCAGTTGAGCACAAACCCGATGGTTTCGACCTTGCCCGGTCCCCGGGCGATGTCCAGCGCTTTGACCACCGTCTCGTAGGTGGCCTTGTCGTCCGCGTCCACGAACAGGATTTTGTCCGCGCGGGTCGCATAAATGGCGCCCAGTTTTTCGCCCAGGTCCTGCATGCTCACCGGCTGCCTGTTGATGGCCATGCCGCCGCCCCGTTCGATCTGGAGCACGATGGCCGTGCTCGGTGCGTTGCTGACCGATTCGGCCTTCTGCGGAACCTGCGTAGAGAAGCCCTTCTGCAGGATCGGCGTGATGACCATGAAGATGATCAGGAGCACCAGCAACACGTCCACCAGGGGCGTGATGTTGATGTCCGCCTTGGGCCCGCCGCCGCTGCCAACACTCATACTCATGACAGGCCTCCTCGCCTACCGCTGCGTCGAGATGGCGCCTGCGGCGTTGCCCGCCACCACGTTGCCCTTCTCGTCCACATGCTGGGCCACGAGGCCCACGTTCTTGAAGCCTACCGACTGGATGGTGCGAAGGACGTTCTTCACTTCCACGAAGTCCACGCGCTTGTCGCCCTTGATGTAGATGGCCTTGGCGGGATTGCGCTGGTAGGCCTCCTGGAGGTCCTCGCGTAGGACGTCGGCGGGTACCCACTTTTCGCCGAAGTAGACCTTCGTGCCGTCCGCGTTGGCCTGGACGGTGATGTAGATGTTGGACTCCTTCTCGTCCTGCACCTCGGGGTTACGCACGGTCGGCAGCTGGACCGGAACACCTTTTTGCAGCAGCGGTGTGACCACCATGAAGATGATCAGCAGCACCAGGCATACGTCACAAAACGGCGTAACGTTGATGTCGCTGGTGAGGCCGCTGCCGCCCTTTCCGACGCTCATACCCATGAGGACCTCCGGAGGTTACTTTTCTTCGATACCCGTGGTCTTGATGAAGTGGTCCACGAGTTCGGAGGACGCGTTGGCCATTTCGATGCCCAACAGGTCGGTCTTGTTCTGGAAGTAGTTGTAGAACCAGACCGCGGGGATGGCCACGAAGAGTCCGAAAGCGGTCGTCACCAAGGCCTCGGCGATACCGCCGGCCACCGCGCCGATGCCGCCCGAACCGGTGGTCGCCATGCCTTTGAAGGCGTTGATGATCCCGACGACGGTTCCGAAGAGGCCCACGAAGGGAGCCGTGGCGCCGATGGTGGCCAGGGTGCTCAGGCCCTTCTTCATGTCGGAGTTCGTCTTCGCGGTGGCGCGCTCGATGGCCCGCTTGGCGGCCTCGATGACGTTGTAGCCACCCTCGGAGGAGTTCGCCTTGAACTCGAGCAGGGCCGCCGAGAAGACCTTCGGCAGGTGGCCGTTCTTGAACTGCTTGGCGAGGTTGATGCAGTCGTCAAGCTTGCCCTGCTTGAGAAGGTTTCCCACCTTCGTGACGAACTGGAGCGACTGCTTCTTGGAGGACCTGAATAGCAGGTAGCGGTCGATGAAGATCCAAATCGAGAGCAGTGACATGACCAGCAGCATCACGGTCACGGTCCTTGCCAAGAAACCCATAGAAGCCCAAAGTCCCTGGATGGATAGATCCATTGCTCAACTCCTTTCTGAACGTTTCGAGACCACTTCTAATGCGTCGC
>Ga0315271_10000276_pt1 | contig 27077 bp, 32 predicted proteins | sample C3_top_MG_FD_204664 | JGI IMG/M metagenome (GOLD analysis project Ga0315271, IMG submission 204664) | Sediment microbial communities from Yellowstone Lake, YNP, Wyoming, USA - C3_top | ecosystem: Environmental > Aquatic > Freshwater > Lake > Sediment | place: USA: Wyoming | collected 2017-08-01
TGGCGGTGCTGCTGGTTGCGCAAGCCTTGCTGCGTCGCATGGGACTGGCACGCGTCTGGTCATGGGGGCTGGCGCTTGCGGTCGCGGCCAATCCGGTGGGCGTATACCAGCTCCCCAGTTTTTATGTTGACGGCCAGCTGGCCTCGCTTTTCACGCTGGCCCTGCTGTTTTCGCTGGACTATCTGAGGCAGCCTGCACGCCATACGCTCCTATTTACTGCCGTCAGCCTGGTGCTTTTGGCGAACATCAAGTTTACGGGTCTGGTCTATGCCATTTTCATGGTCTTGGGTCTTGCGGGCGGAGCCTGGTTGTGGAACAGACGAGTCGGGTTGCGATCCTATGTGCTGATGGCGGGCATGGCGCTGCTCGTGGCAGTGATGGGGGTGGGTTATCAACCCTACATGACCAACATGCTGCAGCAAGGCAATCCTTTTTATCCCGCAGTGGGGCGCGAGGATGGGCGCAATGTTCAGTGGCGTTCTGCCCCACCCGAATTTCTGGCCATGAATCGCGTCGAAAAACTGGCTGATTCATTGGGCAGCCGGTCTTCCGGATCGTCCGGGATGCCTGTCTGGAAAATACCGTTCAGTCTGGAAAAACAGGAGCTTTACGCATTTTTTACCACTGACGTCCGGTATGGCGGGTTCGGCCCCTGGTTCGGCGGTATTCTGCTGCTGACGCTGATGGGTTTGCCATGGATGCTGCGTGGCCCGGCATCCGGGCTGGTTGCGGGCGTGAGCTTGCTGGTCATCATGACCGGCTTGCTGAATCCCGAGGCATGGTGGGCGCGACTATCCCCTCAGTTCTGGCTGGTGCCGCCGATCCTGGTCGTGATTGCAGTCCTGAACCGGGCAACGTGGCTACGCAGGGTGGCGTCTGTTGTCCTGATAGTGCTACTGGTCAATACCCTGTTGGTCGGGGCAGTGAACTGGGGGCGTGCGATTCAGAAAAATCTGGCTTTCCGGGATCAGTTGGCCCAGTTGAGCACAACGCCAGCTGCACCGGTGCGGGTGAATATCCCACAGCGGTTTCGACTGGTGACCGAAAACCGCCTGCGAGGCCGGGGGATCGATTATCGCCTGGCGGACCCTCTCACCTGCCGGCAACCGCTGCCATTCTCCTATCCGGAGTCGGCCCGATCTGCGGCGTGTCTGGTGAGCCATGATTAAGACACCGATCCCTCAAGCCGCCCCTGCGTCAGGAGCGTGAAACCAGAACGACTCCGGCTACAACCAGGAGGGTTCCAATCAGCCGTATGGCACTGACCGACTCGCCTAGCAGAATCACGCCAAACACCATGGTGAGCAGAAACCCCAGCCCGACGAACGGGTAGGCCTGGCTGACTTCGATCTGAGCCAGGACGCCAAGCCACAACAGCGCGCCAGCGCCATACAGAGCCAGCCCTGCCCAGATAAAGGGATTGGCTGCAATCAGAGGCGCGACCCGCTCAAGACCCGAATTCAGGCTCGCCTGAACGAGGGGAGAGGACATCCCATGTTTGAGTGCGATCTGCGCCACGGCGGACATTGTTACGCTTATCAGAATCAAGCTTAAAACCGCAATATTCATAGTCACCTCGATAAAAGTTAGATCGCCAATAGTGTGGTCAGCCCCATTGCCAGGAAAATGATCCAGCTGGCACGGTCCCGCAGGCTGTACAAAAGGGGGTCGTCATTCATCTCGCCACGCGAGGTTTTGATCCAGATCCGGGATACCCAGTACATCATGAGTGGACAAAGCAGCCAGAGCAGCAGTGGGTGGCTATAAACCTTGCGTACGTCCGGATTGTCCACATACAGCGCCAGAACCAGCACGGAAATATAACCCGCGGCGACCCCCATGGAACTCAATATGCCCAGGTCAGACAGACGATAGTCTCGCCCGCTGGCCGAACTGCGGGACTGCGATTCCATGGTCTTCAGTTCGGAGCAGCGTTTGACCAGCGCAAGGTCCAGAAACACGAAAATGGAGAAAGCCAGCAACCACGAGGACACGCTGACGCCGATAGCCAGTGCGCCGGCAATGATGCGCACGGTATACAGACCGGCCAGCAGCAGCACGTCGAGCAGTACATAGGTCTTGAAATAGAGCGAATAGCTGAGCGTCAGAATGAGATAAGTCAGGATGGAAAGAAAAAACGGCATGGATAGCGCGGCTGCCATGGCCAGCCCGGTGACGAGCAGAACCAGCATGACCAGCAGTCCCGATGTTGGACTGAGGTTGCCGGCGGCAAAAGGACGTTTCGATTTGCGGGGGTGGCGCCTGTCTGCATCCAGATCCAGCAAATCGTTCAGCAGATAGGTGCCCGATGCGACACAGCCGAAGGCTGTGAAAGCCAGGGCCAGCGTCACCAATGCAGCGCCAGTGAAAGCGTGTGCGGTCAGCAGCGGAACAAACAGCAGCAGGTTTTTGAGCCATTGGTGCAGGCGGGTCGCGCGCAGCCAGGTCTGCAAGCCTGGTGGGCGATCTTCGAACACCCGTTTGACCTTGAAACGCGCCTGAGCTGCCGCGGCCACGCCGGGATCGGGGTTGACCACCAGTGCCTCGCGCGCGGCTGCCCACACCGGCATGTCGGCGTGGGCATTGCCGGCATAGTCAAACGGGCCGCCGCCGGTCTGGGCTAGAATGGCCTCCAGCTTGCGTTTTCCTTTGATGTTGTTGCCCGGGGTACTTGCCAGCAGCCCGGTAAAAAATCCCACCCTGTTCGCGACCGGCCCGGCCAGCTGCTGGTCGGAAGCGGTAGCCAGATAAAGCGGCCGGCCTGAAGCAGCTTCGTTGCGCAGAAAATCGACAAAATCGTTTTGCAGCGGCAGCAAATTTGCGTCCAGTTCGACGCGCTGGGCGATTTCAGCCTTGAGTCCGGCCTTGCCGCCGCGGATCAGCCAGACCAGACAGGCAAACAGGGAAAGCGGTGACTTCTTGAGCAGGCGCAAGGCGCTTTCCGCCAGCAGATCCGTTTTGATCAGCGTGCCGTCAAGGTCGACAAATAACGGTACAGGATCAGGAATGGGATGCGCGCTGTTCATTTTTGCTGTCTGGATCAGGTGGTTGTTGCGCAAGGGGATGGCTGGTTTCCGCAGCATCGCATATTTGTCGTCCTCCGGTCATGTCTTCATGTGTCGCCGTGAAGGGTCCCATCCAGGCACGGGCTTCGCACGCGCCAGACGCAACGTCATCCATAAGGACTCGGTGTCCAACTCATTTCGCGATAACGGTGTGCAATGGGCTTTGGTTACAATGACCGGTGTGTTTTCAATGCTGATCGCCTCATGCAAACCCTGACCGTCGACCTCGGCGACCGTTCCTATCCCATCCACATCGGCGCCGGCCTGCTGGGTCAAGCTGAGCTGATCCTGCCGCATCTGCTGCAAAAGCGCGTGATGATCGTGACCAACACGACCGTCGCGCCGCTGTATCTGGTTCAGCTGGCCACAATGCTGGAGGCGGCTGGCGTGACCGTGATGAAGGTGGTGCTGCCCGACGGCGAGGCCTACAAAAACTGGGAAACGCTGAACCTGATTTTCGACGCGCTGCTGACTCAACGGGCCGAGCGCAAGACCACATTGATTGCCCTAGGTGGCGGCGTCATCGGCGACATGACCGGGTTCGCGGCGGCGAGTTACCAGCGCGGCGTGCCCTTCATCCAGATTCCCACCACGCTGCTGTCGCAGGTCGATTCGTCGGTGGGCGGCAAGACCGGAATCAACCATCCGCTTGGCAAGAACATGATCGGCGCGTTTTACCAGCCGCAAGTGGTGCTGGCCGATACCGACACGCTGAAAACCCTGCCTGCGCGCGAACTGTCGGCGGGGCTGGCGGAAGTGATCAAATACGGCCTGATCTGGGATGTCGAATTCCTGGCCTGGCTCGAGGCCAACATGGACAAGCTGCGCGCGCTTGATGCGGAGGCGATCACCCATGCGATTCACCGTTCGTGCGAAATCAAGGCGCAGGTGGTGGGGCAGGACGAGCGTGAAGGCGGCATCCGCGCCATTCTCAATCTGGGGCACACCTTCGGTCATGCGATCGAAACAGGCATGGGCTACGGTAACTGGCTGCACGGCGAAGCGGTGGCGGCCGGCATGGTGATGGCGGCGGAAACCTCGCGGCGCATGGGCTGGCTGACCGAGGCTGACGTGACGCGTACCCGCGCGCTGATCCGCGCCGCCGGCTTGCCGGACGTGGCGCCGGATCTGGGCGTCGACGCCTGGCTCGATTACATGGGCCATGACAAAAAAGTCGAGGGGGGGAAAATGCGCTTCGTGCTGCTGAAAAAACTGGGCGAGGCGTTGATTACCGGCGACGTGCCAAGCGACGTGTTGCGTGACGTGCTCACGGCGTCACGCTGAGACAATCATGGAAACGCTTGCTTCCTACGCCGCGCATTCCAGTCAAACTCGCGGACGCCTGTATCCCGAACCGCTTGCCGCGCCGCGCTCCGAATTCCAGCGCGACCGCGACCGCATCATCCACTCCACCGCATTCCGGCGGCTGGAATACAAGACCCAGGTGTTCGTCAATCATGAGGGCGATTTATTTCGCACCCGCCTCACCCACAGCCTGGAAGTGGCACAGATCGCCCGCACCATCGCCCGCATGCTCAACCTGAACGAAGACCTGGTCGAAGCCGTGGCGCTGGCGCACGACCTCGGCCACACGCCGTTCGGCCACGCCGGGCAGGACGCGCTGAACGCCTGCATGCGCGAGCACGGCGGCTTCGAGCACAACCTGCAATCGTTGCGCGTGGTCGATCTGCTGGAAGAACGTTACGCCGAGTTCGACGGGCTGAATCTCACCTTCGAAGCGCGCGAAGGCATCCTCAAGCACTGCGCGCTCGGCAACGCCGAAAAACTCGGCGCGGTGGGCGAGCGTTTCCTCGCCAAAACCCAGCCCTCGCTCGAGGCACAAATCACCAATCTGGCCGACGAGATCGCCTACAACAACCACGATGTCGACGATGGCCTGCGTTCAGGTCTCATCACCATCGAGCAGTTGATGGAAGTGCGGATATTCGCCCGCCACCATGACGAAGTGAACGCCAGATACCCCGCACTTAATGGCCGCCGGGTGGTGACCGAAACGGTGCGCCGCATCATTAATGCGCTGGTTCTCGACCTGGTTGCCACCACCCGCAGCAACCTCTCGGCCAGCGCCGTTGACAGCATCGACGACGTGCGCGCGGCCGCGCCGCTGGCCGCATTCAGCCCGGAGCTGCTCGACGAGCACCGTGAGCTGAAGCGATTTTTGCACCGTCACCTGTACCGTCATTACAAAGTCGCGCGCATGAGCGCCAAAGCCAGCCGCATCATCACCGACCTCTACACTGCCTTCATCGGCGACGCACGCCTGCTGCCGCCCGAACACCAGGCGCGCGAATCGCTCGAAGGCGCGCGTGCCGTCGCCGATTACATCGCGGGCATGACCGACCGCTACGCCATGCGCGAACACCGGCGGATTTTTGCGGTGGAAGAGATTTACGGCTGAGTCGGCTGCTGCCGCCTCAGTTGAGCGGCAACGTCCGCGCCACCACCCAGCACGACACTTCGCGCGCACCTTCGCGCTTCAACGTCGCGGCCAGTTCGTCGAGGCTCGTTCCGGTCGTCATGACGTCGTCAATCAGCGCGATGTGCTGCCCCTGAACCTCGCCCGAACACGCGAAGGCGCCGCGCACGTTGCGTCGTCGCGCGTCGTGTTTCAGCCCCATTTGCGGCGGGGTGTCGCGGATGCGCTGACAACTGGCGAGGTCGAGCGGGAGGGCGAGCCGCCTGGCCACTTCGCGTGCGATTTCGCTGGCATGGTTGAAACCGCGCTCACGGATGCGTTGCGTGTGCAACGGCATCGGGATGAGGCGGTCGGGGCGGGGGTGGGGGGCTACGGCCTCGGCCAGGCAATCGCCCAGCGCCGGCACGATGGCGAGCTGCGCGTGATATTTCAGACGCGGAATCAGCCGGTCGACCGGAAACGCATAAGCCAGCGCGGCATGGGTGCGGTCGAATGCGGGCGGGTGCTGGAGACAGGCGCCGCACACTTCGCCGCCGGGGGTGGGGGTGGCGCACTGCGGACATTGCGGCTGGCGGTGCCAGGGCAGGTCGGAACGGCAGGCGACGCACAGGGGAGGTGAGCCAGACAGCGCGCCGCACAGCAGGCAGTGCTTCGCAAAAACACGATTAAATATTGAGCGGATGTTCATTTGTGGGTCGCCGCCAATTTGACAGGCGCGGGGCGTGCCTCGACAATCCCGCCCATGAAAGCCAAACGTGTCATTTCTGCCTCGTCTTCCCGCTTTGCCGCGCAGCTGTTCAATCTCATCACTGTTGCGGCGCTGCTGATTTCCCTGACCGCGCTGTTGCTGGGCAAGCTGCTTGCCGGCCACAAGATCGGATTCCTGCCATTCGTGCTGTCGCTGCCGCCGGTGATGCTGTGGCTGGGTGCGTCCATTTTTGTATACGCCAGCATTGCCCATCATCCCAATCCACGTGCCGCGCATTACAACAAGTGGGCAGGCTACCGGTTTTACGGCGTGATGGGCAGCCTGGTGGTGATTGGCCCGGCAATATACGACCTGCTTGGCGGATGGCAGGGGCTGATTCTGGTGCTGGGGCTGGCGGTGACGATTATCGTGCCGTGGGCGCTGTTTGATATTTACCAAGCCGCGCGCGAACCGTGGGCGGACATGACCATCGAGGTGGCGATTAATGAATGACATGACTCAACCGGTTGCACGCCTTTCCATGGCCGAGATCGAGGCGCTGTTCGCCCTGCCGTTTTCTGACCTGATGTTCCGCGCGCAGAGGGTGCATCGCGAACAATTCGATCCCAACCGCGTGCAACTGTCGACCCTGCTGTCGATCAAGACCGGCGGCTGTTCCGAGGATTGCGGCTACTGCCCGCAGTCGGCGCGTTATGACGCCGGCGTCGAGAATCAGGGACTGCTGGATCTGGACGACGTGCTGGCTGCGGCCAAAGCCGCCAAGGCCGCTGGTGCTTCGCGCTTCTGCATGGGCGCGGCCTGGCGCGGTCCCAAGCAGCGCGACCTCGAACCCGTCCTCGAGATGGTGCGCTCAGTGCGTGCGCTGGGGCTGGAAACCTGCGCCACGCTGGGGATGCTGAAAGACGGTCAGGCCGAACAGCTGAAGGAAGCCGGACTCGACTACTACAACCACAACCTCGACACCGCGCCCGAGTTCTATGGCGACATCATCACCACCCGCGAGTACCAGGACCGGCTCGACACGCTGGAGCGCGTGCGTCACGCCGACCTGCACGTATGCTGCGGCGGCATCGTCGGCATGGGCGAATCACGCGCCCAGCGCGCCGGCCTGATCGCGCAGCTGGCGTCGCTGGATCCGCAGCCGGAGTCGGTGCCGATCAATCTGCTGGTGCAGGTTGAAGGTACGCCGCTTGCGGGCACCGCGGCGCTCGATCCGCTGGAGTTCGTGCGCACCATCGCGGTGGCGCGCATCTGCATGCCGAAGAGCTTCGTTCGCCTGTCGGCCGGCCGCCAGCAGATGAGCGACGCGGTGCAGGCACTGTGTTTCCTCGCCGGTGCCAACTCGATTTTCTATGGCGAAAAACTGCTCACCACCGGCAACCCGGAATGGGAACGCGACCAGCGCCTGTTCGACAACCTGGGTCTGACCGCGTTGTGAGCCACGCTGCGCTGACCCGCCTGCAGCAGGGGCTGGCGGCGCTGAAGGCCGATCATCTCGAACGCCGGCGCCAACTGCTTGACGGCGCGCAGGGCGCCCATGTCACGATCAATGGCCAGCGCGTCGTCTCGTTCTGCAGCAACGATTATCTCGGCCTCGCCGCCGAACCGGCGCTGGTTCAGGCCGCACACGCTGCACTCGATCAATGCGGCGTGGGCGCGGGCGCGGCGCATCTCATTACCGGCCATCACCGGTTCCACCACGACCTCGAAACCGCATTCGCACGCTTCGTCGGCAAGCCGGCAGCGTTGCTGTATTCCACCGGCTATATGGCCAACCTCGCAGTGCTCACCACGCTGGTCGGCCGACACGGCGAAGTCTTTGCCGACAAGCTCAATCACGCCTCGCTGGTCGACGCCGCACAGCTGTCTGGCGCGACCTTCACCCGCTACCGCCACGGCGATCTGGCGCAACTCGAAAATCAACTGACGAAAGGCACGGCGCAGGACAAGCTGATCGTTTCCGATCTGGTGTTCAGCATGGACGGCGACATTGCGCCCGTCGATGCCCTGCTCGATCTGGCCGAGCGCTTCGACGCCTGGCTCTATCTCGACGACGCGCACGGATTTGGCGTGCTGAACGGCGGCCGCGGCGGGCTCAGCGAACGTGCGCGTGCGAGCGACCGCGTGATCTATCTCGCCACGCTCGGCAAGGCGGCGGGCGTGGCGGGCGCGGCCGTGGCGGCGCATGTCAGCGTGGTCGACTGGCTGATCCAGAAAGCGCGGCCCTACATCTACACCACCGCGTCGCCGCCGCTGCTGGCTGCGTGCCTGCTCGAAAGCTTGCGCCAGATCGAAGCGGGCGAAGCGCGGCGTGAACGGTTGCGCGAGCATATTGTGCAATTGCGTGAAGGCTTGGCCAGCCTGACATGCGGCGCGCTGATGCCGTCCGCCACGCCGATCCAGCCGCTTGTGATAGGCACGAATGCCGCCGCGTTGCGGCTGTCGCAGAGCCTGTTGCGGCACGGCCTGCTAGTGCCCGCCATCCGTACGCCAACCGTGCCGGCCGGAACGGCGCGGCTGCGTATCACGCTGTCGGCCGCACATAGCGCCGACGATGTCGCGCAATTGGTCGAGACCCTGCATGCCGTCGCCTAAACCCGCTCTGGTGCTGTTACACGGCTGGGGCATGAACGCGCGCATGTTCGACACGCTGGCTGCGCGGTTGGCCGCTGATTTCGAGGTGCGTGCGCTCAACCTGCCGGGACACGGCGGACGCGAAGCGCTGCCGCACAACACCCTGCAAAGCTGGGCGGATGATCTGGTGCGGCAGCTCCCGGAGAACACCATGCTGCTGGGCTGGTCGCTCGGCGGGCAGGTGGCGATGCGTGCCGCGCTCGATCATCCGCACACAATCTCCCGCCTGATTGTGCTGGCATCCACTCCCAAGTTCGTTGCTGATGAGGCATGGCAGCCCGCTATGGCAGACGCTGATTTGCAGGCATTCGGTACGACGCTGGTGGCCGATCCTGAGTCGACATTGCTGCGCTTTCTCAGCCTGCAAACGCGCGGCATGGCCGGGCAGAAGACCCTGCTGCAAACCTTGCGGCAGACACTGTCGACCGCACCCGGGGCGTGCGCGGAAGCGCTGTCGAGTGGGCTGGCAATCTTGCGCGACACGGATTTGCGCGCCGAGTTGCCGGGTCTGGCACAGCCGACTCTGGTGCTGCATGGCGCGCTCGATACGCTCACGCCATGTGCGGCGGGTGTCTGGCTTGCCGGGCATATACCCGCGGCGCGGCACCTCGAATTAGAGGGTGCCGCGCATGCGCCCCATTTGTCGCACGGGGCAGAAGTCGCCGCCGCGATCAGGAAGTTTGCGCATGACGGAACCTGAGCTCGATTTCACCGAAGTGCGGCGCGCGTTTGATCACGCCGCCACCAGCTACGACGCGCACGCGGTGTTGCAACGTGAGGTGTGTGATCGCCTGCTGGCGCGGCTCGATTTCATGTCAGTGCAACCCGGGCGCGTGCTCGATGTGGGCTGTGGCACCGGTTATGGACTCGCCCACCTGGGTGCACGTTACGTCGAGGCGGAACTCTTCGCGCTCGACCTTGCGCCGGCCATGTTGCATGCCACGCGCGCGCGCCTGCCGCAGCCAGGCTGGGCACAGCGTGCGTTGTCCTCCAGGAGGACGCTGATCCACTCCGTGCTGAAGCACGTGTGGGGTCGTATGTCCCGGTTGACGCCTGCCTCGGCGCGGCTTATGCATCTGGTCTGCGCGGACATGGAGCGGCTGCCGCTGGCGGCCAACAGCATGAATCTTGTCTGGTCGAATCTTGCGTTGCAGTGGGCGCACGACCTTGAAGTCACCCTCAAGAATTTTCATCGGACGCTGGCGCCTGGCGGACTGCTGATGTTCGCTACCTTTGGGCCCGACACGCTGAAGGAATTGCGCACAGCCTTTGCGGCCATCGACGACGCGCCGCATGTGAACCGTTTCATCGACCTGCACGATATCGGCGACATGCTGATCCACGCCGGCTTCGCCAGTCCGGTGATGGAAATGGAAATGTTGAAGCTGACTTACTCCGACCTTAAAACCCTGATGCGTGACCTCAAGGGTATCGGCGCGCACAACGCGGCAGCGGCACGAAATCGTGGGCTGCTCGGCAAATCGGCGTGGGCGCGGCTGGAACATGCCTATGAAGCGCATCGGCTGGAAGGACGCCTGCCCGCCACCTTCGAGGTGATTTACGGGCACGCCTGGGCGGGCGACAAAATGCGGCGCGAAGACGGGCGTCAAGTGATTGAGTTCAATATCGGCGAGCGCCGCCGCCAATCGGGGCATACGATCTTTAACGGGCTTCAGCCCGTAAAAAGTCGGAGTCCCCTTGTGGGGCTGGCATGATGGCGAGCGGGCTGTTTGTCACGGGCACCGATACCGGCGTTGGCAAGACGCGGGTAGCGGTGGCGTTGATTCATACACTGCGCGCGCAAGGTCTGCGCGTGGCGGCGATGAAACCGGTGGCTGCGGGCAGCATGGCGGGTGAACTGAATGAGGATGTCGTGGCGCTGATGCAGGCGACCAACGTTGAAGCCGAGGTGCGAGATGTCAATCCTTATGCCTTTGAGCAGCCTATCGCCCCCCATCTGGCTGCGCATCTGGCGGGTGTACGGATCGAGCTGTCCGTCATTGTCGAGGCCTATTCCAGGCTCGCCGCCACGGCTGACGTGGTCGTAGTCGAAGGCGCGGGCGGCTGGCGGGTGCCGCTGAACGAGCGCGAGGATATGGCGGATCTGGCGCAGGCGCTCGGCTTGCCTATTGTGTTGGTGGTCGGGCTGCGTCTGGGCTGTCTTAACCATGCGCTATTGACCGCCGAATCGATTGCTCGCCGACACCTGCCGTGGGCGGGCTGGGTGGGCAACTCCATTGATCCGGCGATGGCGCATCAGGCGCCCAACCTGGCCGCCCTGCGCGAACGGCTTCCCGCACCGTGCCTGGGTGTGCAGGATTTTGCCCCCGCCCCCATCCCGTTTGCAAATGCTCAGCCATGGCTGGAGTGGCTTCGGCATTAGTATCTTAGAATAGTCTGTAATAACGATATTTTATAAATAAATCAATAAGTTAATGCCGCCTAATGACTTGTTCAGGCAGGCTGCATCGTGTTAAGGTCCGCGACAGTTTGCCGCACACGGTTTACTTTTTTCCGATCGGGAGCAGGTGAATACGGTAGGTGCATGCAGGTCGGCAGGTGCGTTTGTATTCCACTCTCGCCCCCCTTGTTCGCTGGCACGTGCGCAGGAATGCCTGGTATTCCTGAGCTTGGTGGTGCTGTGTTTTGGCGTGGCGATCGGTTTTGCGGTTTTGGGATACTGGCTGATCCTGCCGTTTGCGGGGCTTGAAATAGGTCTTCTGGCTTGGGCGCTGGGAGCGTTGCGTAGCAGGGAATGTGACTACGAGACCCTTACCATCGATGACGACGCAGTGTTGCTGGAATGGCGGCAAGGTGGGCAAACCGGGTGCCGCGAGATGAATCGCTTGTGGGTGCGTGTCGAATGTAACTGCGCCACGCCCGGCAGAAATTGCCGCTTAAGCGTGAGTTCGCATGGCCGCGAAACAGAAGTTGGGCATTACTTGAGTGATGAGGCGCGCCTGCAACTGGCCGCCACCTTACGTAGCAAGTTGCAGGCATAAAAACAATACGCCGCAACAACGACCGATAACAGGAAGACGACGGGGGAGTGCGATGAAGAGCATGTGGCAACGGGCAGGGATGGCGGGGGTGGCATTGACGACCAGTCAGATGGCGCTGGCGGAATACGCCTACAACCTGCAAACACCGGCGAGCAAAGTGGCGCAGGACGTATTTCAGCTGCACAACCTCATCATGATGGTGTGTCTGGGGATATTCGTCGTGGTGTTCGGCGCGATGTTCTATTCGCTCTATGCGCATCGCAAATCGAAAGGCCACAAGGCCGCACATTTCCATGAAAACACCATGGTCGAAGTGGTCTGGACAGTGATCCCGTTTGTCATCCTGATGGGCATGGCCTATCCGGCGGCCAAGGTGGTGATCGATATGAAGGACACCACCAATCCTGATATGACGGTCAAGATCACCGGCTATCAGTGGAAGTGGGGGTATGACTACCTCAACGACGGCGTGAGTTTCTACAGCAATCTCTCGACTCCTCAAGAACAGATCGTCGGCACAGCCGCCAAAGATGAGCACTACCTGCTCGAGGTCGACGAACCGATGGTGGTGCCGGTCGGCAAGCGCGTACGTTTGCTGATTACCGCCAATGACGTGATCCATTCCTGGTGGGTGCCTGCGTTTGGCGTCAAGCAGGACGCGATCCCGGGGTTCATCCGCGACAGCTGGTTCAAAGCCGACAAGGTTGGCACTTACCGCGGCCAGTGCGCCGAGTTGTGCGGCAAGGAGCACGGCTTTATGCCAATTGTGGTTAAAGTGGTGTCCGAGGAAGACTACAAGGCTTGGGTGGCGAAGAAGAAAGACGCTGCTCAAACTGCGGTTGCCGCCCCCGCCGCGCAATGAATAACCGAGAGGAGAGCACAGTCATGTCTGATGCAGCACACGCCCACGACGATCACGGACACCACGCGCATCCCACCGGGATCATGCGCTGGCTGTCCACTACAAACCACAAGGATATTGGTACGCTCTACCTGTTCTTTGCGCTCATCATGTTATTCGTGGCGGGAACGATGGCACTGTTGATTCGTGCCGAGCTTTTCCAGCCAGGCTTGCAGTTGATGCATCCCGATTTCTTCAATCAGCTCACCACGATGCACGGATTGATCATGATTTTCGGTGTGATCATGCCAGCCTTCTCTGGCTTCGCTAACTGGCAGGTGCCACTGATGCTGGGGGCGCCAGACATGGCCTTCCCTCGCATGAACAACTGGGCTTTCTGGGTTTTGCCGGTAGCCGCATTCTTCCTGATGGCGTCCTTCTGGTTGCCGGGTGGAGCGGTGGCAGGTGGCTGGACAATGTATCCGCCCCTCTTTATCCAGGGCGGCATTTCCTATGACCTGACGATTCTGGCGGTGCACATCATGGGCCTGTCGTCCATCATGGGTTCGATCAACATCGTGACCACCATCCTCAACATGCGCGCCCCTGGCCTCACGCTGATGAAGATGCCGCTCTTCTGCTGGACCTGGCTGATCACCGCCTATCTGCTGATTGCCACCATGCCGGTTTTGGCAGGCGCAGTGACCATGTTGCTCACCGACCGTAACTTTGGCACTCACTTCTTTAACGCGGCGGGCGGTGGTGATCCGGTGATGTTCCAGCATATTTTCTGGTTCTTCGCCCACCCCGAGGTGTACATCCTGATCCTGCCGGCTTTCGGCATTGTTTCGCAGGTAATCCCGACCTTCGCGCGCAAGCCGCTGTTCGGTTATGCCTCGATGGTGTACGCCACGGCATCGATCGCCATCCTGTCCTTCGTCGTGTGGGCGCACCACATGTTCACCACCGGCATGCCGGTGGCAGGGCAGCTGTTCTTCATGTTTTCCACCATGCTGATTGCAGTGCCCACTGGAGTAAAGGTGTTCAACTGGGTGGCCACGATGTGGAAAGGGTCAATGACATTCGAGACGCCAATGCTGTTTGCCATCGCTTTCGTCTGCCTGTTCACCATCGGGGGCTTCTCCGGCCTGGTGCTGGCCATTGCGCCTGTCGATATTCAGCTGCAGGACACCTATTACGTGGTGGCTCACTTCCATTACGTGCTGGTGTCGGGTGCGCTGTTCTCGATCTTCGCCGGCATTTACTACTGGCTGCCGAAGTGGACTGGGCACATGTACAACGAGACCCTGGGCAAATGGCACTTCTGGCTGTCGGCCATCGGCATGAACATCGTGTTCTTTCCGATGCACTTCCTCGGCCTGGCTGGTATGCCGCGCCGCATTCCCGACTATGCGCTGCAGTTCACCGAGTTCAACCAGATTGCTACGGTGGGCGCTTTCATCTTCGGATTCAGCCAGCTGATCTTCCTGGTGATCGTGCTGAAAACCATCAAGGGTGGTGCGAAGGCACCCGCTCGTGTGTGGGAAGGTGCAGAAGGCCTGGAATGGACGGTTCCTTCACCTGCGCCCTATCACACCTTTGAAATCGCGCCGGTGGTGAAATGAGCGGGAGGCTGGCAGACATGGCGGGAAATCGCAATTCCAAATACCGCACAGCAGCCATCCTGGCGGTAATTGCCCTGGGCCTGTTTCTGTACACCCTTTACGCCGGGCTGAAATAGATCATGGCTAAAGGCAATGCCACAACTCTGAGCAAACTCATCGTCGTGACGCTGGTGATGTTCGGGTTTGGCTTTGCCCTGGTGCCGTTTTACAACAAGATCTGTGAGGTCACCGGTATCAATTCGGGTGATGAGCAAAGTCTGGTGCAAAACACTCAGGTCGATACCAGCCGTTGGGTGACGCTTGAGTTTGACGCCAATACCAACTCAACCCTGCCCTGGCAGTTCAGGCCAATTGAGCGCAGTCTCAAAGTGCATCCAGGACAGTTGGTGCAGGTTGAATATGAAGTGGTTAACAAAAGTGATCGGGCAATTGTGGGGCAGGCCGTGCCGAGTTACGGGCCGGCACGCGCAGCTGCATTCTTCAAGAAAATTGAGTGCTTCTGCTTTACTCCGCAAACCCTGGCGGCGGGCGAGCATCGGCGGATGCCGGTGCTCTTCGTGCTGGATCCGGCTATGGACAAGGACATGCATACCGTGACTTTGTCATACACCTTCTTCGATACCGCTGCGAAGGCGAAGACGACCGGTTTGGATGAAGCGTTGCCGCATGGCTGAAAAAGGAAATCTCAAAGCCGCGCTTGCCGTTTTCTGGAGTTTTTTTGGCGTGCGCAAGCGGCGCGATTACGACTCCGACTCGCAAAACCTGACACCGGGCCAGGTCATTATCGCCGGGCTGATCGGCGGTTTGGTATTTGTTTCGACAATTTTGCTGGTGGTGTTTCTGGTGCTGCAGTTCGTGAAGTGAACAATCAATAGACAAGGAAGAGGGGAAGACATGAGCCTGGCACAAACTGATAAATATTATTTGCCGCAACCTTCGCTCTGGCCGATCGTCGGGTCGGCCGCACTGTTTCTGATGGCCGTGGGCGGTGTGATGACCATGCGCGAAATCGACCATGGCGGATGGGTGCTCATCGCAGGTGTGGCAGTCCTGTTGTTCATGATGATCGGCTGGTTTGGCGAAGTCATTCGTGACAGCGAAGCGGGACGCTTCAACAAGCAGGTCGATTCCTCGTTTCGTTGGTCGATGAGTTGGTTCATTTTTTCCGAAGTGATGTTCTTCGCCGCGTTTTTTGGCGCGTTGTTTTACACGCGTGTGCTGTCGGTGCCTTGGTTGGCAGATGCCGAAACGGGAAGCCTGCTCTGGGAGGGCTTCAAGGCAACATGGCCTACCGCGGGCCCCGGCCTGGCGGCTGACGGGCTTAAATTCACTCCGATGGAGGCCTGGGGGCTTCCTGCAATCAACACCCTGCTGCTTTTAACCTCTGGCGTAACCGTGACTTGGGCGCATTGGGGGCTGAAGAAGAACAAACGTAGCCAGCTAATTATCGGTTTGGCGATGACGGTAGCGCTGGGTCTGCTCTTTCTGACCTTCCAAGCCTACGAGTACCACCACGCCTACACCGAAATGGGTCTGACTCTCGGTGCGGGTGTCTACGGCGCAACCTTCTTCATGCTGACGGGCTTCCACGGCTTTCACGTGCTGGTGGGAACGACGATGCTGATCGTGATGCTGCTGCGTTCGATCGCCGGACATTTCACCGCCGATCACCATTTCGCGTTTGAAGCGGTGTCGTGGTACTGGCATTTTGTCGACGTGGTGTGGGTGTTGCTGTTTATTCTGGTTTACTGGTTGATCTAATCAACCCGGATAAACCATACTCGAAAACGCGCTTGGCGTGGTTCCGAGCAAACAAAAAGCCGCCTGTTGCGCGGCTTTTTGTTTCGGCAAAAGAGAATCAGCGCAGGCCGGTTTGCGGAACGATGCCGAAGTAGTATCCAGCCATCAGCAAAATGAACAGGGTGAGCGAAAGCCCGACCCGTACAGTCAGCATTTTGACGGTACGGTCGGACTGGCCCTTGTCCTTGATGAGATAGTAGAGGGCGCTGGCGAGGCTGCTCAGGATGAGAACAATGAATAGCAGGGCAAAGATGCGCATGGAATGGGTGGCGGTTTGGAAAAGTTTCAGTTTAACTGGATTGCCGTCCTGATGCATTTACTGAAACTGCGTATCGGTGCGTGGCAGTTTGCGCCCACCCTGTGGCCAACGCTGGCCACGCTATGTTTCTTTGTATTGACGCTTTGGCTCGGCAACTGGCAGAGCGGACGCGCCGAAACCAAGCGTGCCTTGCAAGCGCGTTACGACGCGGCATCGAGCGAGGCGCCCATTCACGTCGGCGGCACCCTGCTGGAGCGTGACAGCCTGCTGTATCGCAAACTGGAAGTGCAGGGTGTGTTTGATGATATGCACACCATCCTGATCGACAATCGGGTGCAGGACGGGGTGGCGGGGTATCACGTGCTGACGCCGCTCAAAATTGACGGCGGCCAGTTGGCCATCCTGGTGAATCGCGGCTGGATCGCGGCAGGGCGCTCGCGCGCGCAGGTGCCGCTGCCACCGACGCCGCGCGGCCAAGTGAAGCTTGAAGGCATGGCAGTTGATCCGCATAGCCGTTACCTTGAACTGACGCACACTGTGCCGCAGGGTCGCGTCTGGCAGAATCTGGACTTTGCGCGCTACGCGGCGGAGTCGCGCCTGAAGCTGCAGCCGGTGCTGCTATTGCAGACCAGTGCGCAGAATGATGGCCTGCAGCGCGCCTGGCCGCGCCCCGATACCGGCGTCAGCATGCATCTCAGCTATGCCATCCAGTGGTACAGTCTGGCGACGACGCTGGCGGTGTTATGGCTGGTGATGAATGTGAAACGTGATCGCGAAAATGACGCGTGACGTCTGGAATGGTTTTGAGTATGCAATTGACTTCGCGCAGTAAATTTCTGCTTTTGATGGGTGTGTTCATGGTGCCGGTGGTGGCCGCCTACCTGGCCTACTTTGGCTGGCGGCCGGCGGGCCATACCAATTATGGCGATCTGCTGAAAGTCGTGCCTTTGCAACAGACGGCTGGTCATTCCCTCGACGGCACGCCCTTTAATCTGGATGCGCTGCATGGAAAGTGGGTGATGGTGCATGTGGGGCCGGCGCGATGCGATGCGGCCTGCGCGCAGCAACTCTATCTGATGCGGCAGATCCCGATTACGCAGGGCAAGGAGCAGTCACGCATCGAGCGCTTGTGGGTAGTGACCGACAGCGGGGCACCCGATGCGGCGTTGCTGCTGACGCATCCCGGGCTGCATGTGTGGCGACCGGCGGATGCGGCCTTCTCCGCACAGTTTCCTGCTGCACAAAGCCCGGCCGAGCATATCTATCTGGTCGATCCGCTCGGCAATCTGATGCTGCGTTTCCCTGCCCATCCGGATCCAAAACGCATCATGCAAGACCTCAAGCTGTTGCTCAAAGCCTCCCAAATCGGTTGACCCGAACACGCTGACTATGACGTTTTATCGCAAACTTATTCTGGCCGCGCTCATTCTGGCGTTTGGGGTGGTGAGCCTGGGTGCTTACGTGCGCTTGTCCGATGCCGGTCTGGGCTGCCCCGACTGGCCCGGCTGCTACGGTGCGCTGACGCCGCATCTCGCGGCCGACGCCATCAATGCCGAACTGCTTGCGCGCCCCGATGGCCCGGTGTCGCACGCCAAGGCGTGGAAGGAGATGGTGCACCGCTACTTTGCCGGCACGCTGGGCTTGCTGGTACTGGCCATTGCGGTGCTGGCCTGGCGCGGTCGGCGCGAGACGAATGGCGGGATCGGCCTGCCGCTCCTGTTGCTGGGCCTGATCGTGTTTCAGGCGCTGCTGGGGATGTGGACGGTCACCCAATTGCTCAAACCGCTGGTTGTCAGCTCGCATCTGCTGGGGGGCATGACCACGATGTCCCTGCTGTTGTGGTTGTGGCTGCGTGAGCGCGGCCAGTCCGGCCACGCTTACTTTGCGAGTGTGGATCATTTGCGCGCCAGCGCGGGATTCGGATTGGCGCTGGTGGCGATGCAAATCGCGCTGGGCGGCTGGGTGAGCACCAACTACGCGGCGTTGGCCTGCACCGATTTTCCCTTGTGTCAGGGTGGGTGGGTGCCGACCATGGATTTTGAGCACGGCTTCACCCTGCGTCGTGAACTGGGTGAAACCGCTTCCGGCGAACTGTTGCCGATGGCGGCGTTGACCGCCATTCACTGGACGCACCGGCTGATGGCGCTGGTTGTGGCTCTGTATTTGAGCGGACTGGTGTTGCGCCTGTTGCGCACGCCTGGTTATGCCGGGGTGGGGATGGCTGTTGGTGGATTATTGGTGCTTCAGATTTCACTGGGCATCAGCAATGTCCTGTTCAGTTTGCCGCTGGCGGTAGCGGTGGCGCATAACGCCGGCGCGGAGCTATTGCTGGCCAGTCTGGTGTGGCTGAACTTTAAGGTACGCAGGAGATGACAATGGAATCCTTGATGATTGAAGGCGTGGCCTGTCGCTGCCAGCAGTTTCTGGCGCTGTGCAAATTGCGCGTCGTCAGCTTGATCGTGTTCACTGCGGTGATCGGCATGTTTCTCGCCGTGCCTGGCTGGCCGGACTGGAATGTACTGTGGGCGGGCACATTGGGGATCGCGTTGGTAGCCGGTGCGGCTGCCGCATTCAACTGTCTGATTGAACAGAAAATTGACGCTGTCATGGCGCGCACTCGCGCCCGTCCGCTACCGCGCGGCGAACTCAGCAACACGCAAACCCTGGTGTTTTCCGGCGTGGTCGGCGGCATCGGCCTGACCTTGCTGAATGTCTTCGTCAACCCGCTGACCATGTGGCTCACGCTGGCCACCTTCGTCGGCTATGCGGTGATCTACACTGCCATCCTCAAGCCTGCCACTCCGCAGAACATCGTCATCGGCGGCGCCTCCGGTGCGATGCCGCCGGTGCTCGGCTGGGCCGCCGCCACCGGTGAAGTCCACCACGACGCCTTGCTGCTGTTCCTGATTATTTTTGCCTGGACCCCGCCGCATTTCTGGGCGCTAGCGCTCTATCGCCGCGACGAATACGCCAAGGCGGGCCTGCCGATGCTGCCGGTGACGCACGGCGAAGCCTATACCCGCCTGCATGTGCTGCTCTACACGCTGCTGCTGTTCGCCGTCACCATGCTGCCGGTCGGCACCGGCATGGGGGGATGGATTTATCTGGCGGGCGCGGTGTTGCTGGGGGGGGGGTTCATCGCCTACGGCTGGCGTTTGTACAGGCAATACAGCGATGCGCTTGCCAAGGAAACTTTCCGTTATTCGATCTGGTATTTGAGTCTGCTGTTTGCGGTGATGCTGCTTGATCACTATTTTCGATTACCCATTTGATTTATATAGACTAAAAAACCTTTCTCTGGATATTCGGACAAGTTTGTTCTATATTCATCGCTGAATTGTGACGAGCCGGGTGCGATGATCCTCTCTAGAACCAGTCAATATGCCGTGCAGGCGCTGATCTACATGGCTACCCAGCCACGCGCCACGCCCGTGCTAAACAGAGATATTGCGGCGCAACTGGGGGTGCCCGCGCCGTATCTGGCGAAAATCCTGCAAAGCATGGCCAAGGGCAATCTGCTGTTTTCCTTTCGTGGCCGTCTGGGTGGATTTTGCCTGCGCGAAGGGGGCGAGAAAACCACGTTAATGCAGATTCTGTTGCTGACCGAGGGCGCGGCATTCACCGAAAGTTGTCTGCTGGGTCTGAAAAAGTGCAGCGACGAAACCGCGTGCCCGCTGCATTTTCGCTGGGTGCCGGTGAAGAAAAAAATCATCGACTTGCTGCGTGACACGACCCTGGAAAAGCTGGCGAAGGCGGTTGAAACCGGCAAATACCGTTTGGCCGACGTGCCGGGGATGCTGTTCGAGCAGGTGAACGTTTGAAGGCTTGGTTTGCCAGTGTTTGCGCCCTGGCAGCATTGACCCTGGCGGGCTGCCAGCCAGCCCCGCAGCCGCCGGCATTCCAGGCGACCGATATTACCGGGGCCGCTTTCGCGCGCGATTTCAATCTGACCGACCACAACGGGCAGGCTCGCAATCTGGCGAGTTTCAAAGGCAAGGTTGTGGCTATTTTCTTTGGTTACACCCATTGCCCGGATGTCTGTCCCACCACCTTGTCGGATTTCGCGGCCGCACTCCAGCAGTTGGGGCCGCAGGCCGAACAGGTGCAGGTTCTTTTCGTGACGGTCGATCCCCAGCGCGACACGCCGGAACTCCTGAAACAGTTTGTGCCAGCATTCAATCCAAGCTTTCTGGGGATGTTCACCGACGCAGAATCGCTGAAAGCCTTGGCGAAAGAGTACAAAGTGGTCTATCAAAAGACTTCGGAGAAGGGCGCGGACGATTATTTGATCGACCACAGCGCGGGCACCTATGTTTATGATTCGCTAGGACGTTTGCGCCTCCTGATGCCTTATGGAAGCAGCCCGGACGCGATCGCGCACGACCTGAAAATCCTGTTGGCGTCACATTGAGCCGGGTTTCATCTTGCAGGGCTCGATCGGGCTGACATATAATCCCGCAGTTTTTTAATATAAGCATATGCTGTTAAGGCGCGGCGGTAAGCGCCATTTCGGGTACAACAGGAGCAGTCGATGGCGGTAACCACATATTCCGGGGCAGAACAGTACAACTTTGATATTGTTAAGAAGTTTGCCGTTATGTCGCTCATCTGGGCGGTCGTCGGCATGTTCGTCGGTGTGTATATCGCCTCCGAACTGGCGTGGCCGTTTCTCAACTTCGACAGCCCCTATTTCTCGTTCGGTCGCTTCCGCCCGGTTCACACCACCTCGGTGATCTTCGGTTTTGGGGGATCGGCGTTGTTCGCCACCTCTTATTACGTGGTTCAGCGCACCTGCCAGACGCGCCTGATTTCGGACGGCATGGCCAGTTTCACCTTCTGGGGCTGGATGGCGGTGATCGCGCTGGCCGATGTCAGCTATGTGCTGGGCTACACCCAGTCGCGCGAATACGCCGAAATGGAGTGGCCAATCGACATCCTGATCGAGGTCGTGTGGGTGACCTATCTGATCCTGTTCGTCGGCACCATCATGCGCCGCAAGCAGCCGCATATCTACGTGGCAAACTGGTTCTACCTGTCGTTCATTCTGGCGACCGCGCTGTTGCACACCTTCAACAACCTGGCGATGCCCATCAACCTGTTCTCGATGAAGTCCTACAGCCTGTTTGCCGGCACCCAGGACGCGATGACGCAGTGGTGGTACGGCCATAACGCGGTGGGCTTCTTCCTCACTGCCGCCTTCCTCGGCATGATGTATTACTTCGTGCCCAAGCAGGCCGGCCGCCCGATTTACTCGTACCGCCTGTCCATCGTCCACTTCTGGGCGCTGAGTTTCATGTACATGTGGGTCGGCGCGCACCATCTGCACTGGACCGCGCTGCCGGACTGGACCTCGTCGCTGGCCGCGGCATTCTCGATCCTGCTGTTGATGCCCTCGTGGGGCGGCATGATCAACGGCATCATGACCTTGTCGGGCGCGTGGGACAAACTGCGTACCGATCCGGTGATGCGCTTCATGATCGTCGCGTTGTCGTTCTACGGCATGTCGACCTTCGAAGGCCCGATGATGTCGCTGAAGGAAGTCAACGCGCTGTCGCACTACACTGACTGGACCATCGGTCACGTGCACTCGGGCGCGCTCGGCTGGGTGGCGATGATCTCCTTCGGCTCGCTGTATCACATGATTCCGAAGCTGTGGGACACCAAGATTTACAGCAACAAGATGGTCGAGGCGCATTTCTGGCTGGCCACCATCGGCATCGTGCTGTACATCGTCGCAATGTGGATTTCCGGGATTACCCAGGGTCTGATGTGGCGTTCGTTCGACGAGTTCGGCAACCTGCAGTATTCGTTCGTCGAATCGGTTGCTGCGATGATGCCGTTCTACGCCATGCGTGCCATTGGCGGCATGTTCTTCCTGACTGGCACAGTGTTGATGACCATCAACATGCTCATGACCATCCGTCAGGGCAAGCACGAGAACGCCGCGCTGGAAGCCAAATTGGCCGCCAAGCTGGCTCGCGCATGATTCAGGGAAATAAATAATGAACTTCAACTTCAAACACGAATGGATTGAAACCAACATCGGCCTGATGGCCGTGTTGACCATGCTGGCCATCAGCGTCGGTGGCCTGGTGGAAATCGCGCCTTTGTTCTTCATCGACAAAACCATCGAGAAAGTTGCGGGCGTGCGCCCCTACACGCCGCTGGAACAGCGCGGCCGCGACATCTATCAGCGTGAAGGCTGCTACTTGTGCCATTCGCAGATGATTCGTCCGTTCCGCGATGAGAAGCTGCGTTATGGTCATTACTCGCTGGCGGCCGAATCGCAATACGATCACCCCTTCCAGTGGGGTTCCAAGCGCACCGGACCCGACCTGGCGCGGGTAGGCGGCAAGTACTCGAATGAATGGCATGTGCAGCACTTGACCGCGCCGCGTTCGATGGTGCCCGAGTCGGTGATGCCGAATTACCCCTGGCTGCTGTCGACTCCGCTGGATTTATCCGATTTGACGGATCGGATGAAGGCGTTGCGCAAGGTGGGCGTGCCGTACTCGCTGACCGATGCGGAATACAAAGCCAATGTGGCCCAGTTCGGCGAAACCGTTGCACGTCAACTGCACATTCCCGACGCGCAGAAGAATCTGCTTGAGCAGGCCAACTTCGGCAACTACGATGGTGATCGCTCAGGCATTTCCGAGATGGACGCTCTGGTGGCCTACCTGCAGGTGCTGGGCACCATGGTCGATTTCAGTAAATACAAAGACGACGCATTCGTCGACAACCGCTGATCGGTTGCAGCGATTAGAAGCGGGCTGGAGGTTTGATGATGGAATGGTTGATGTGGTTTTCAAAACCCGAAAATACCAAGCCTGTGGCCCTGATCATTTTTCTCGTCACCTTTATCGGCATCGTGATCTACGTCTACGGTAGCAAAAAGCGGGGCGAACAAATCGAGACCTATCGCAACATACCGTTTCTGGACGATCAGCCGGGCGATCAAGAAGACACGAAGGACAAGCAATGAGCGAGCAAAAACTCCAATCCCAAACTGTGCAAACCACCGGCCACGCCTGGGACGGTGACCTGCAGGAATACAACAACCCGCTGCCGGTATGGTGGGTCTACACTTTTTACGCCACGGTGATCTTTGCCATCGTGTACTGGATCATTTATCCCTCATGGCCGATGGGCAAGGGCTGGATTGGCGGCATGTCGGACATTACCTATGTCAATAGCGCGGGCGAAACCAAGACCCACAGCTGGAACACCCGCGCCCTGCTGCTACAGGACCTGAACAAGGCTGCTGCCGCGCAAAAGCCCTATTTCGACAAAGTGGCGGCGATGTCCTATGAGCAGATCGCCAAGGATCCGGAAATGTCCGGCTTCATCCTGTCTTCTGGCAAGGCGCTGTTCGCCGACAACTGTGCGGCCTGTCACCAGTCCGGTGGTCAGGGCAAGGTCGGCTTCTTCCCCAACCTGACCGACGACGACTGGCTGTATGGCGGCTCGTTCGACAAGATTCATGAAACGATAACGAACGGTCGCCACGGCTACATGCCGACCTTCGGCGAAGTGCTGTCGGGCGAGCAGATCGACCAACTGGCCAATTACGTGGCCAGCCTCTCGGGCATAGGACATGACGCAGCCAAGGCGGCAGCAGGCAACACCTTGTTCCATAGCGAAACCGCAGCCTGTTATTACTGCCACGGCGCCGATGCCAAAGGGCGCAAGGAGATCGGCTCGGCAAACCTGACCGACAACATCTGGCTGTGGGCGAACGTGCCGGCGGCAGACAGCGCCGAAGGCAAGGTTGCGGCAATTCGCGGCGTCATCACCAGCGGCCTCAACAAGGGTGTGATGCCGACGTGGGGTGGGCGTCTGTCGCCGGAACAGATCAAGGTTTTGACGGTCTACGTTCATGAACTGGGCGGCGGACAGTAAGACCACAGTCTGAAGAATCGAGTTAAGCCCCCGCTCGCGGGGGCTTTTGCTTCCCGCTTATCTCCTCCTGACAGACCATGCAAACAGGTTTAGAAGACCAGCTCGGGCTCTACCAGAAACGTATTCCCATCTTCACCCGTTCGGTGCAGGGACGCTTCCGTCGCTTCAAGACTTCGGTGCTGGTGCTGGCGTATGTGATTTTCTTTGCTCTGCCGTGGCTGCCGTGGTCGCGGCCGGATGCGCCGGCACAAGCGGTATTGTTTGACGTGCTGGGACGCCGTTTCCTGATTTTCGGGTTGACGGTTTATCCACAGGATGTCGTCTGGCTGGCGTTGCTGCTGTTTATCGCAGCCATCCTGCTGTTTTTTGTGACTGGTCTGGTGGGCCGCGCGTTTTGCGGCTATTTCTGCTTCCAGACCCTGTGGACCGATTTCTACATCTGGATCGAACGCAAGATTCAGGGTGAACGCCCGGCGCGGGTGCGACTGTTTCGCCAGCCGTGGGATCGCGAAAAAGTCATCAAGGTCGGCGGCACCCATGTCTTGTGGCTGCTGGCGTCATTCTGGACCGGCCTGACATTTGCCGCCTATTTCACTTACGCGCCACAATTGGTGATGGATTTCTTCACCGGTCAGGCGGCTGCGGCGGCTTACATCACAATCGGCATTCTCACGCTATCCACTTATGCCGCTGCCGGACTGATGCGCGAGCAGATCTGCACTTATGTCTGCCCGTATGGCCGTTTCCAGAGCGTGATGTACGAAGCCGAGACGCTGGCCGTGCATTACGATGTCAAGCGCGGCGAGGCGGCGCATGGGCGCGCCACCGCGCGTGCGGGGCAGCGCACCTTGGCCGAGCGGCAGGAAAAAGGCCTGGGCGATTGCGTCGATTGCGGGCTGTGCGTGCAGGTTTGCCCGGTCGGCATCGATATCCGCGATGGTCTGCAATATAAGTGCATCTCGTGTGGCCTATGCATCGACGCCTGCAACACCATCATGGATTCGTTCGCTTTCCCGCGTGGTTTGATTCGTTACGATTCGGAAAAAAATCTGGCCGCCGCCACACCCACTGCGCCGAAATTGCACTGGATGCGGCTGAAAATCATCGGCTACGGCGTGGCGCTGGTTTTGATGAGCGCCTATCTCGTCTATAGCATCAGCACGCGGGGCAGCTTCGATCGCGCGGTCAACCAGATCCGTCAGCCGTTGTATGTCGTGCTGTCAAACGGCGATGTCCGCAACCGCTACCAGATTCGCATCACCAACAAGGCGGCGCAGGATCAAACCTATCAGATCACAGCGCGTGGCATCCCGATGGATGCGCTTGACCTGGGCCACTTCCGCGAAATCACCGTCAAACCGGGACATAGCGGTCTGGTGCAGGCGAGTGTGCGGCTGCCGCCCGCACTGGCGGCGAAAACGCAGCATTTCGAGCTCATCATCGCCCCGCAGGGCAAGCCCGCTGAAGCGCGGTCTGAGGCCGTCCGTTTCGACACCCCGAGTCAGCACCCATGAACACGATGATCACCCTGTTTGGCGGCCTGGTCGCCGTGTTTGCCCTGTATGCCATCGGCGGCGTAGTGCGGGGCTTGCCGCCCCTGCTGCGCGCCGTGCTGGCAGGCCTTGTTCCTCTGGCCGGCTATTTTGTCCTCATCGTCGGGCGCTGGCCCGGGCTCGATGTGGTCGCGATTCACATTTCGGTATTCCTCGCGACGGCGCTGGTTTTGTTTGCCTTGACCCAGTTTCGGCGGCGTGGCGAGCGCCTGCATTGGGCGCCCAAACTGCTCATGCTTTTCTTCCTGGGACTGACGTTCCTCATGGGCGCCTTTCTCTACATAGCGAACAAAGGGCTGCCCGAACCTATCGGACGCTGGTGGCTGGGAAGCAAGGGCGGACCGGTCTACAGCGGATTTTCCGGGGTCGTTTCGCACGGCCAGAATGCCGCTAACGCAATTTCGTCCGAGTTGAGCGAGACGCACCGCGAGGCGCAACTGGGTTGGCAAGTCGAAGTGTCCGGGCTGGACGACACAGGCAACGCTCGGCCGATCCAGATTCGTGTCAAGGATCGCACGGGTTTGCCGGTCGAACAGGTGGACGCCGAAGTGCGCCTGCTACGTCCCGGTGCGACCACGCCTGCGCTGATCCTGCCGTTGAGCGCAGGCGAGGCGGGCGTCTACATGGGCGTACTGACCCTGCCTGCAGCAGGTCGCTGGGTGGCCGAATTGCGGATCAAGCGGGATAACGAGGTGCGCTACCACAGCACACGGGAACTGGTTGCGCCATGAACAACATCATGGGGTTTCTATTTTTATTGTCCGGCATCTTTGTGCTGCTGATTATCCTGGGTGTGTTCTGGTCGATCAAAAGCGGCCAGTTCGACGACCTGGAAGGCCCGGCTGAACGGATTCTGACGGACGACGACGACCCCTTGCTGCCGACACGCCGCTTGAGCAGTAAAGACGAATAAACTAAAATTCATCAACTTTAATGGAGTATGCGTAATGAAACAGCTGCTGACTTTTCAGGGTTTTCCCATGGTGGTGGTGGTTGGATTGATCATCTGGGCCTGGATCAGTATTCTTTCCGTGCTGGTCGGATCGTTTTTCTGATTCTGTTTTCCCGGGTCGCCAAGCCCCAATGACACAGCCCCGCCAACTTCAATAGAAGCGGCGGGGCTGTGTCATTGGGGACGCTGCGAGTTATGCCGGGATCACAGCGCGCATTTTTTGCAGCGCGCGCGCTTCAATTTGACGAATCCGCTCGGCCGATACGCCGTACTGCGCGGCCAGTTCGTGTAGGGTTGC